>JABXNS010000003.1_pt1 | contig 326636 bp, 334 predicted proteins | sample 7301101 | NCBI WGS metagenome assembly JABXNS01 (sample SAMN14449646, study PRJNA615230) | soil metagenome | isolation source: soil from bare, unvegetated metal-rich iron-sulfur acidic spring small-cell... | place: Canada: Paint Pots Mound, Kootenay National Park, BC | collected 2017-05-25 | reverse complement strand
TGCCGGGACGACGGCATCCCGCTCAGTTCATGCGCGCTCCGCGGCTACGCCTGCCAGTCACACGAAAGCATAACAAATCACGAGCTCGCCGGACGCCGCTGCGAGCTCATCGCCCACGCCAGGGCCACCAACAAAAAGTTGGCAACCAGCGAACTGCCGCCGTACGAGATGAACGGCAGCGTGATGCCGGTCAACGGGAAGAGGCCGATGACGCCGCCGACGATGATGAAGACCTGGAAAGCCAGAGTCGCCGACAAGCCGACGGCGAGCAAACCCGCATACATATCGGGCTGGCCGGCGGCAATCGCCAACATGCGGTAGACCAGCAGCAAGAATAGGCCGAGCACGATCAGCGCGCCGACCAGACCGAACTCTTCGCTGATCGCGGCATAGACGTAATCCGTCGCCGCCGCCGGAATGAAACCGGGATGGCCAAGACGGTAGCCCGTCCCTAACAGACCGCCGGCGGCCAGTGAATAATATCCCTGCGAAGCCTGGTAGCCGGCGCCCAGCGGGTCGGCAAACGGATTGCGCCAAACCGCGATGCGCGTGACGACGTAGCTGTAGTGATGCATCGCCCAAAATGCCACGCCAACGAAGAGCGCGCAGCTGCCGACGAGCAAGTCGATCCGGCGCGTTCCCGCGTAGAGTAAGACCGCGAACGTGGCAAGCAGCAGCGCAGCCATACCGATGTCCCGCTGTAAGATCAAGATCGCCATCGACAAGCCCCAGCCTAAAATGAGCGGTCCCAAATATTTGAGGTTGGCGCGAATCGACCAGGCCCGGGCGGCGGCGATCACGTCGGCCGTTTCCGCCAGATACGCTGCCAAGAAAAAGACGATGAAAAGTTTGATCAGCTCTACGGGTTCATACTGAATAGCGCCGATCCGGATCCAGAGCCGCGCCCCGTTGACCTCTTGGCCGAACGCCAAGAGCATTCCGAAAAGCACAAGCGAGAGCAACACCCACAAGTACTTGATCGCCGCCATACGCCGGAAGTTGGTGAAGACCGGTCCGAGTCCGACGGCCAGCAACAGCGAAACGAGCAGCCAGTACTGCTGGCGGTGCGCCAGCTCGGGTGAGATCCGCGCGACGGCGAGCAATCCTACGGTTGACAGAACGATCGCAAAGGCCGGCAGCGCGTTGTCGCGGGCCGAACCGCGCGGCTGCGCCGCCACCCACACGATGCACAAAACCGCCAGCACCGCAAGCAGCCATGGCGGTCCGATCGTTTTGGGCGGAGCAAACGAGAGCGCGAGCGCCGCAAAGGCAAGCGCTAACACTACGGGGATGAGAGCTTTTATCTTATGCTGAGTATCGCGTAAAAAAGAGCGGTCGCCAGCACTCCGGTAAGTATCGATTGTGCGGAGTGCGCCCCGGCGGGCGCCGGAACCTCCGCTTCCCGGGCGCCGGTGAACGTGACGACGAGCCGTTGCGCGCGCGTCGGCAACTCATGCTCTGCGAGCACCAGCTCGTCTCCCGGCGCCAGCGCAAATGCCGACACCTCCATATCGAGCGTGCGCGTCAATCCGAGGGCGCGAATTAAGATCGGCCGCCCGAAGCCGTCCTCAAATGCATCCGTCTTGGTCAGCGCTAACACCGAGCCGCCGCGCCCCAAATAGGCAGCGGTCGATCCGATGTGGGCGAGGTACGCACGCTCACGCTCGAAGAGCACGGCCGTCATCGAAGCGCCGGCCGTTACGTAATCTTCGTGCGAAGCGCTGCGCGCGTACAGCTCGTCGTTCACCCGCGCGATAACGCCGCCGAGCAGCGCCGCGACGGAACGCGGTGCGTGCGCGCGCTGCATCCGGCGAAGCAAGTTGGCTAGCGCGAACGACGCGACGGGCTCGCCGTCGATCCGCCCGAAGCCGGTGGCAACGGCAAACAGATACCTTTGGTCCGAAAGCTGCTGCGAAAGGCAGCATCCCCGGTCGCCCGTTACCGCGACGTTCACGGGAGGGCCCGGATTTCGACAACTTCGATCCGCGTGTTCCCCACGTCTACGTGATCCCCGACTTTGAGCTCGATGCCTTCGTTTGCGAGCCGCTTTCCATTAAGAAACGTGCCGTTCCGGCTTCCCTGGTCGGTAACGTACAACGCGCCACTCGCGGCCTGGAGCGTCGCGTGCTGCCGGCTCGCTTCGGGATCGGCAAGGGGGACATCGGCTTCAGAGAATCGACCGATCATACGCGGCGCGCGGCCTTCGGCAATCGCGAGCTCGATTGGGCGGCCGTCCACCGTCAGCAGAACGGTCAGGTTCTCCGGGCCCGGCGGCGCGGCCGCGAAACGATGCCGGCCAACGACCGCGCCGAACACCGCAAGCCCCGCCAAAATCTCCAGCGAACCGATGCGCATCTCGGCCGGAAACGTCATGCCTGCTCCACGCGCAGCGCGGCTTTTCCGAACGCCACGACATCGCCCGGTTTCAATACAGCGGTGTCGACCCGCTCTTCGTTCACATAGGTTCCGTTGGTCGATCCCGCGTCGTGGATCACGAGCGCGCCGTCTTGCACATCGAAGAGCGCATGATTGCGCGAGACGCTCGGGTCGGGCAGATGCACGTCGCTCTCGGGGCTCCGGCCGACGCGCGCCGCTCCGTGGATCCTGTAATGCGGCTCGGAAGCGACGCCGCCGAGCACGCGCAACGTGAAACTGCCATATCCCCGCGCGCCATCGGTTGCGATCTCCACGGCGCCGGCCACCATGCCTTCCCCCTCCAGTAATTCTATCCGCGGCGGAGTCTCGAAGGCGATGCCGACGCGCTCGGCCACATCGGCCAGGAGCGCACACCATTCGGCTTCGAGATACGCGCGGTGACGCTCAAGGCGCTTGTAATCGTCGGCGTGCACGAAGACCTCGTAATGCCCCGGCGCAACCGCTCCTTCAGCCGTTTGTTTCGTGCGGGCTTCCATAGTCGCCACGAGTTTGCGCGCGATCTGCGCCGGTTCGAGATCGCTCGGAAACATATTCGCGAAGGCGCGCTCGACGAATGCGGCGCATGCTTCTTCGACGCGCTCGAAAAAATTCACCGGCGCTCCAAGCGCGCGACATAAAACCCGTCGCGTCCGTGCAAACCGGGCGGCACGAGCACGTCCTGAACCCGGCGTTCGACGTTGTGTGCGCTCAAGCACCAGTCGATCACTTCTGTTGTTTCTCGCGGATCCGTCGAACAGACTGCGTAGACGATGGCGCCCCCATCAAAGACTTGCGGCACCAGCGCGTCCAGCAGCGCGCGCTGCGTGAGCGCCAACCGTTCGCCGTCGTCAGGATGCTTCCGCCAGCGCGCCTCGGGATGGCGGCCGAGGACGCCGAGGCCCGAACACGGCGCATCGATGAGGATGCGATCGACACGCTGCGGCAGAAGCGGCGTGGTCGCATCGCCTGCAATCGCGGTCACGTTCAGTCCTTCGTTCTGCGCGCGCCGCTCGAGTGTTTCGATCTTGCGCCGCTCGCGATCGACACAGAACAACGCGTTGCCGTCATCTAACCGCGCGGCGATCTGCAGCGCCTTGTTGCCCCGGCCGCTGCACGCGTCGAGAACTTTCTGGCCGCTTTGCGGATTCAACACGTCCACCACCATCGCCGACGACTCGCTCTGCAGCCACCATCCGCGCTCTTCGTGTTCGGCGGCAAGCGCCGCGCCGTTTTCGAGCAGCAGTGAATCCTCCGACAAGGACGAGGGCAACGAACCAATGCCGCGGCCGGCGAACCGGCTCTGCAATTCTTCGCGGCTCTGCCGTCTGCGGTTGACGGTGACCGCCGGCTGCGCGGGTTCGTTACAGGCTTTCAGCACTTCTTCGAGCTGCGCGCCGAAGACGACGCGCCACTGACGCACGATCCACGTCGGATAGGAATAGAGCGTACCGAAATACTCGTCTTCGTTTGCGAAATCCGCCGGTTGCGGGGGCGCCGGACGATCTCGCAGGTAGCCGCGAAAAACCGCGTTCACCAAACCCGCCGTGCCGCGATGCCCGTGCCGCTTGGCCGAGTTCACCCATTGACTGACGACGGCGTGATCCGCGGCCGCGCTGAACAGCAGCTCGTAGAACCCCAGGCGCAGAATCTCCGCGATCGCGGGCGGCAGCGCTTTGCCGCGCTGTCCGATGTAGGGCGCCAAGTACCAGTCCAGCGTGCGGCGCATCTTGATCGTCCCGAAAACCAGATGCGTACAGAAGGCGCGATCGCGCGCGTCGAGTTTTTCCTTGCCGGCCCGATACTCGAGCGCTTCTTGCGCGCCGCGGCCAGGCGTTCCGTCGAACGGAAAGACGTCGCGTATGGTGAGGAACGCGACTTCGCGAGCGGTCATGGGCCGGCGCGCAAGAACTGCGCGCCGAAGGACGCACCCGTTTGCGGTCCGCGATTCGGAGCGATCACTTCCAGCACGTTCACCACGCCGTTTCCGCTCTGCACGCCGAGGCCCTCACCGATCATGCTGGCGATCGTACCGGGCTCTACGAGCGGACGCTCCCATTGCGCGACTTCAGCACGTAAAATCTTTACAGTTATCTTCGCAATGACTGCGCGCGCTGCGGGACTCGGCGAAAGCGAGCGCACGTGATTCACGATGCGCTGCGCTTCCCAGCTCCAGTCGATCGCGAAGTCTTCCTTGCGCAAAGGCCGCGTCGTCGTTGCCTTCCCGTTCTGCGCCGCGCGTGGAAACGATCCGCCGCGCCCGGCGTCGATCGCATGTATCAGCGCTTGTGCCCCGAAACGCGCGAGCCGGTCGTGCAGCTCGCCATAGGATTCTCCCGGAAGAATCGGCGTCCGCTCCTGCAGCACGACGTCACCCGTGTCGAGGCCGGCGTCCATCAGCATGATTGTGACGCCCGTTTCGGAAGCGCCGTCGCGCAAAGCGCTTTGAATGGGCGTCGCGCCGCGGTACTGCGGCAGAAGACTCGGATGGACATTCAGCGATCCGAGCTCCGGCACGTCGAGGAGCGGCTGCGGAATGAGTTTGCCATACGAAGCCAAGATGAAGAAATCGAAATGCCCCCCGGCGAGTTCAGCGGCGAGATCGCGCAGTGAGACCGGCTGGTAAACCGGAACGCCGAGTTTCTGCGCAGCGATCTTTACCGGCGGCGCCGTGAGCTTCTGTCCGCGTCCGGCGGGACGATCGGGCTGCGTTACGACCCCTTGCAGCTCGGTCCGCTGCGCGGCGGCTTCCAAACTCGGCACGGCAAACGCGCTGGTTCCGAAGAAGAGCGTTTTCACATCTCTTCCTCTTCCTGTTCCTCCTTAGGCGCGGGCTTGCGGATGTTCTTGGCTTTGTCGATGTACAGCACGCCGTTGAGATGATCGATTTCGTGCTGAAGGGCTTGAGCGAAAAGATCGCCGCCTTCGAGCTTGAGCTTCTTTCCGTGGCGGTCGAGGCCGGTTACGGTCACCCGCTCGTAACGCACGATGTCGCCGATAAACCCGGGCACCGAGAGGCATCCTTCGTGCAATTCAACTTCTTCTTTCGCGGACTCAATCTTGGGATTGATGACGGCGTGCTTGGTGCCCTGCGGATGCTCTTCGTCTTCACCGGTATCGATCACGAACAGCCGTTTCGATACGTTGACTTGCGGGGCCGCGAGGCCGACTCCCGGTGCGGCGTACATCGTTTCGAACATATCGTCGATGAGCTGCTGGAAAAGCGGATCGCTAAGCTCTTTCGGATCCACTTTCTTTGCGACGCGGCGTAAGACGGGCTCGCCTTCGGTCATAATGGGACGCACGTAGGCCATCAGGCGAGCGTATTCACACCACCGCCTGCGCGCTCCCTGCGGATGCGATAGAGCACGTGACGGCGCAGCGCATCGCCTTCCTTCAGGCGCGGGTGATCGAAATCGGCATCGGGATCGCGAACCATTCCGAGGCGGTCCATCACGCGCCGCGATCGCTGGTTGAGTGCCGCAGTAAATGCAACGACCTCCGGCCAGCCAAGCGTGTCGAACGCAAACTGCAACGCCGCCCGCGCGCCTTCGGTCGCGTAACCATGGCCCCACGCATCGAATGCCAACCTCCAGCCGACTTCGCACTTGGGATGCACCGGGATGTCGTAAGTGATCTCGTTCAGACCGATCATTCCGGCAAAGGCGCCGCTCGCTTTAATTTCCACGGCCCAGAAGCCGTAGCCATCGCGCTCGATCTCTCCGCGCATGCTTGCGGCAGTTTCTTCTGCCCGCGCGCGATCGTAAAGGGCGGGAAAGAATTCCATAACGCGAGGGTCGGCATTCATCTCCGCCCAGGGATCGATATCCGCGTCACGCCATTGGCGCAGGATCAGCCGCGGCGTCTCCAGCTTCACGCTCACGCCGGCGCCTTTACAGAATGTAGCTCGAGAGGTCGGCGTCCTTGACAATGTCTTGGAGCTTCGCGCGCACGTACTCCGCGTTGACAACGACCGGGTCCCGCTTTTCCGGCGCCTCGTAGCTGACGTCTTCGAGCAGCTTCTCGAGCACCGTGTGCAGGCGGCGCGCGCCGATGTTCTCGCTCTGGTCGTTGACCTGCATGGCAAACTGCGCGAGCTGCTCGATGCCGTCGGCCTGAAAGTCGACGTCGACGCCCTCGCTCGCAAGCAACGCCTTGTACTGTTCGGTCAGCGCGTTCTTGGGCTGGGTTAAGATCGTTTTGAAGTCTTCGGCCGTCAGCGAATCGAGCTCGACGCGGATCGGAAACCGGCCTTGCAACTCGGGAATCAAATCGGACGGCTTGCTCATGTGAAATGCGCCCGCGGCGATGAACAAGATGTGATCGGTTTTGACCGGGCCGTGTTTCGTGTTAACCGTGCTGCCTTCGACGATAGGAAGAATGTCGCGCTGCACACCCTCACGTGAAACGTCCGGGCCGCGCGAGCCTTCACGGCCGGCGACCTTGTCGATTTCGTCGATGAAGATGATGCCGTTCTGCCCGGCGCGCCTGATCGCTTCGCGTTTGACCGCGTCCATGTCAATCAATTTCGCAGCTTCTTCTTGTTCGAAGATGCGCCGGGCTTCGGAGACGGTGACGCGCTTGTGCACGCGTTTTTTCGGCAGCATGCCGCCGAGCATCTCACCGAGATCTCCGCCGCCCTGGTCCATTCCGGGCCCAATCACGCCGATCGGAAAGCTCGATGCTTCTTCCACTTCTATCTCGACCAGCCGCACATCGTAGAATCCGCGCTCGACGTCGGAGCGCGCCTGTTCGCGCGTGCGCTGAGCGTCAGCTGCGCCGGCGGCCGGCGGCGGCGGTTGATTCTGTTGCTGCTGCTGCGCCTGAAAATTGTTGCCGAAAATCGAACCAAGTGTAGCCGCGAAGGCATTGGGCTGTCCTTGTGCCGACGGCGGACGCGTCTCGGGATGCAAAACATCGATCACGCGTTCGATCGCCATCTTCTTCGCGACCTCTTCGACGTCGGCGCGGCGCTCTTCACTGACCATGCGCACGGCTTGCTCTACCAAATCGCGCACCATCGACTCAACGTCGCGCCCGACGTATCCGACCTCCGTGTATTTGGTCGCTTCGACTTTGACGAATGGCGCGCCGGTCAGCGAAGCCAGGCGCCGAGCGATCTCGGTCTTGCCGACGCCGGTCGGGCCGATCATCAAAATATTCTTCGGAATGATTTCGGGGCGCAAGTCTTCGCGCACGCGTTCCCGGCGGTAGCGGTTGCGCATAGCGATCGCGACGGCGCGTTTGGCCTTTGCCTGACCAACGATATATTTGTCGAGTTCGGCCACAATGTTGCGTGGCGTCAGTTCGAGCGCTTGCACCGATCCGTTCATAGCGTTTCCACGTCGATGTTTGCATTGGTGTAAATGCAAATCTCGCCCGCGATCTCCAACGCTTTGCGCGCGATCTCTTCAGGCGAAAGGTTTGTATTGCGCAGCAGCGCCGCTGCAGCAGCTTGCGCGTAGGGTCCGCCGCTCCCGATCGCAGCGACACCTTCATCGGGCTCGATCACATCGCCGGTTCCGCTGAGCACCAGCAGGTGCTCGGCGTTGCCGACGATCAGCAGCGCCTCGAGCCTGCGCAGCGCGCGGTCTTGCCGCCAGTCCTTGGCGAGCTCGACGGCGGCGCGCGTAATATCTTTGAATTCGCTCAGCTTCTTCTCGAATTTTTCGAGCAGCGTTATGCCGTCGGCCGCGGAACCCGCAAAACCCGCGATCACTTTTCCGCCCGCAACGCGCCGCACTTTGTGCGCGCCGTGTTTCATGATCGTCTTGTCGACGGTGACCTGCCCGTCGCCCGCAACGGCGAGCTTGCCGTCTTTGCGCACGGCGAGAATCGTGGTAGACCGGATTTTCATATGTGTGAGATTGGTACCCGTCTGTCTGTCAATTGGTTGCAAAATGCTTGCATTGCTTCGAGAGCTTCCGCTGCTAGCCGGCTGCGGCGTTCGTGTTTTGACTCACGGCGGCCCTCGACTCTGCTCGGGCGTGCTTCGACAGGCTCACCATGACAATCAGAAATGTAGGCCCACGTGACGTTCGCTGGCTGGAAGTCGTGGGTCTCCCTGTTTTGCAAATGCGCGACGATCGCACCAAACGCTGTGTTCACCGGAAAGTCTACAGGCGTCAAACCGAGCATCCGGCGCGCCGCGTGGATGCCCGTCATCGCGCCGCACGCCGCGGCTTCGACGTAGCCTTCTGCGCCAGTGATCTGTCCGGCGAAGTAGAGCGCTTCGGTTCCACGCAACCGCAAGTGCGAGTCGAGCAGGCGCGGAGAGTCGATGAACGTGTTGCGATGCATCACTCCTAAACGCAGCCACTCGGCATTTTGCAAGCCGGGAAGTTTTCCGAACGCCTCTTTCTGCGCGGGCCATGTCAATCGCGTTTGAAAGCCGACTAAGTTGTAGGCGGTTCCTTCAATATTTTCTTTGCGCAACTGCACGACGGCATATGGCGCGAGGCCGGTGCGCGGATCGCGCAAACCGACCGGTTTGAGCGGTCCGTAACGAAGCGTGTCGTCGCCGCGGTCCGCCATTTCTTCGATCGGAAGGCAGCCTTCGAAGTAACGCGCCTCCTCAAACACTTCAGTCTCGTGGCGCGACAATGTGCGAAGGTCGTGCAGCAGTCGGGCATATTGCTGGCGGTCCAACGGGATGTTAAGGTAATCCGCGCCGTCGCCTTTGTCGTAACGCGACTTGCGGTACATCTGCGTTTCGTCGATCGAATCGGCCGCCACGATCGGCGACGCCGCATCGTAATAATGTAAACGCGGCCCTCCCTTCGACTCGCTCCGCTCGCTCAGGACAGGCTGGCTACTCAGGATGACATCGAGGGAAGCTAGCAGATCGTCGCTCGGGAGCGGGCCGCACGCGACAATGAACGGCCGGTCGTGGGGAATCGCGTGCATCTCTTCGCGGCGCTGCGTTATGTGCGGGTGCGATTCGATGCGCTCTTCGACAAGCCGCGCAAACACGTCGCGATCTACCGCCAGTGCGCCGCCGGCGGGAACCGCCGCTTGGCGCGCACAGCCGATAATGAGCGAATCGAGTACGGCGAGCTCTTCTTTCAGTAAGCCGACGGCGTTCTCGAGGGCGGCTCCGCGCAGCGAGTTACTGCATACGAGTTCGGCCAAGCGCGAGGTTTTGTGCGCGGGTCCCGATTTCTCAGGACGCATTTCGTAGAGATCGACTTCGACGCCCGCCTTCGCGGCTTGCCAAGCGGCTTCACAGCCGGCCAGGCCGCCGCCGGCGACGGTAAGCTTCACGACGCCGCGGGAGCGGAGAGAACTTCTTGCGTCGCCAGCAGCTCGGTGGGGATCGCGCTAACGTCGTGAGTTTTGTCGGTCCGGCACTCGAGCGTTACGACGCCTCCACGGCGAATTTTTGCCACGACGACACCGCTGCACACCGGGCAGCGCTCGGGAACGACGCGGTCCCACGAAACGAAATCGCAGCGCGGATAATTCGCGCAGCCGTAAAACACGCGCCCCTTCTTGGAACGGCGCTCGACGACCATGCCGCCGTCTTTGGGGCATTTAGCGCCGGTGTCTTTAAGGATCGGGCGCGTCGTTTTACATTCGGGATAGCCCGTGCACGAAATGAACCGCCCGAAGCGTCCCGTCTTGATAACCATCGGCCGGCCGCACTTCGGACAGATCTCGTCGGTCGGCTCGTCCTTGAATTCGAGCTTCGGCAGTTTCTCTTCGGCGGCTGCGAGCTCTTTGGCGAACGGTCCGTAGAATTTCGTGAGCAGTTCGACCCAGTCGGCTTTCCGCTCCGCAACCTTGTCGAGGTCTCCTTCCATTTGCGCCGTAAAATTCAGATCCAAAACGTCGGGAAAATGCTCGGCGAGCAGATCGTTGACCGCAAAGCCGATCTCGGTGGGCGCAAAGCGCCGTTCGGCCTGCGTGACGTAACCTCGGGCCTGGATCGTTTCGACGATTGTGCTGTACGTTGACGGACGACCGATGCCGTTCTCTTCAAGCGACTTCACCAGCGAGGCTTCCGTGAATCGCGGCGGCGGCTCGGTGAAGTGCTGTTTCGGTTCGAGGCCGCGGAAGGCGAGCGTTTCGTCTTGTTCGAGCTTCGGCAGACGCTTTGTCTCGGCCGTTACCGCCGCTTCGTCGCGGCTCTCTTCGTACAACTTCGTGTAGCCGGCAAACTTCATGACGCTGCCGGAAGCGCGGAACGTGTACGTTTTAGCCGAAATGTCGACCGACGTCTGATCGAAGACAGCGGCGGACATCTGCGAGGCGATGAAGCGCTCCCAGATCAGGGTGTAAAGGCGCAGATCGTCCCGCTTGAGGAAGGGCGCGATTTTCTCCGGCGTGTGATGGGCGAGCGTCGGACGAATCGCTTCGTGCGCGTCTTGCGCGCCTTCGCGCACGCGATGTTCGCGGCCGCCGTAATAGGATTCGCCGAACGTGCTGACGATGAACTCTTTGGCTGCCTCGCGGGCTTGATCGGAAACGCGCGTCGAATCCGTGCGCATATAGGTGATCAGACCGACGGTGCCTTCGGTTCCGAGGTCGACGCCTTCGTAGAGGCCTTGCGCGATCTGCATCGTGCGCCGCACGCGCAGGCGTAACTTCCGGGAAGCTTCCTGCTGCAGCGTTGAGGTCGTGAACGGCGCCGGCGCGTTGCGGCGGCCTTCTCGCTGTTTGATGGAAGCGACCCGGTACTGCGCGCCCTCGAGATCGGCGACAACGCGGTTTGCCTCGGCTTCGGTTTGAACGTCGATCTTCTCGCCGCCGCGCGCGAAGAGCTCGGCCGGGAAGACGAACTCAGGTTCGCTGCGCGCGGAGAGGAGCGCGGCAACCGACCAATACTCGCGGGGGATGAACGCCAGGATCTCGCGCTCGCGATCGACGATCAGCCTGACGGCTACGGACTGGACGCGTCCGGCGGAGAGTCCGCCGCGAACCTTGGCCCAGAGCAGCGGGGAAATTTTGTATCCGACGAGACGGTCGAGAATGCGGCGCGCTTGCTGCGCGTTCACGCGATCGATGTCGATCGGCTGCGGATTCTTGATGGCCGCCATCGCGGCGTCCTTCGTTATTTCATGGAGTTCGATGCGCTTAGGATGATCGAGTTTGAGCAGCTCAGCCAAATGCCAGGCGATCGCCTCGCCTTCGCGGTCGGGGTCGGTAGCGAGGTAGACCTCGCTGGCGGTTTTGACCGCAGACTTGAGCTCCTTGATGACCTCGCCCTTGCCCTTGATCGTCAGGTACTTGGGCGTGAAGCCGTGCTCGACGTCCACCCCTAGCGTGCTTTTGGGCAAATCGCGGACGTGCCCGACCGAAGCCTTGACGACATAGCGGGCGGGAAGAAACTTCTTGATCGTGCGCGCTTTGGTGGGCGACTCCACGATAATCAAGGGCTTTTTCACGGGCCTTAGTATACCGCCCCGGTCAAGCTCACGCCAAATCCGGCCGTTTTCGAGCATTTGCATTTTGCAAAAAAACAATCTATGATGCAGCACGAGCGCATAAAAAAGCGCCAGTACTAAGGGAGGAATGAATGGATTCCGATCTGATGCAAAACGGCGGCACGATGGGCGACGATTCCGAGTCTTCAGGACTCGGCGGACGCCGCGGCGGCCGGCGCAGAAAGTCCGGCGGACGCAAGGCCGCGCGCAAGAGCGCGGGACGCAAGAAAGCCGGACGCAAGAAGGCCGGCGGCCGTAAAAAAGCCGGCGGACGCAAAAAAGCCGGCGGACGCAAAAAAGCCGGCGGCCGTAAGAAGGCCGGCGGCCGTAAGAAAAAGGGCGGACGCAAAAAAGGCGGACGCAAGAAAGCCGCTCGCAAAACGGGCGGACGCAAAAAAGGCGGACGCCGGAAGAGCGCGCGAGGCAAGAGACGCTAAGCGTTGCCAAAACGATAAAGAGCGGCCGGAAACGGCCGCTCTTCCATTTAACTGAACTGCTAGCAATGGAATTGATCGTCCTCGGCGAGCGCGACGTTTACGACCTGCTTCCCGTCGCCGACTGCATCGCGGTGATGGAGGATGCATTCCGGACAGTCGCGGCCGGGAAATTCGCCCAGCCTCAACGCCTGATCGCGTGGCTCCCCGACGGGCATGGCGCGATCGGCTCGATGCCCGCCTATCTGGGCGATCCGGAAGCTCTGGCGGTTAAAGTGATCACGGTCTTTCCGGAAAATCGCGCTGCCGGATTGGAAAGCCACCAGGGATCGGTGCTATTGCATGAAACGCAGACAGGACGGCCGTTGGCCGTCGTGCACGCCGGAGCGGTGACGGCAATTCGCACGGCCGCGGTGAGCGCGCTCGCCGCGCGCATCCTTTCCAATCCGAAAGCCTCACGCCTCGCGCTCCTTGGTTCGGGAACACAGGCGCGCACGCACCTCGAGGCGATGCGCGCCATCCGCCCCATCGCGCACGCGAGTGTGTGGAGCCGTACGCCGGATCACGCCCGCGCATTCGCCCGTGACGAGTCCGCCCGTCACGGCATTCCCGTCGAAGTGGCGCGATCTCCGCGCGATGCGATTGCCGGCTGCGACATCGTCTGCACGCTCACTGCCGCTACCGCGCCGGTGCTCGAAGGCGCGTGGCTGGAGCCGGGCATGCACGTCAGCGCCGTCGGCTCATCAGTCCCGCCGTTTCGCGAGCTTGACGCGGAGACCGTGAAACGCGCGCGCCTCTTCGTCGATAATCGCGACTGCGTTTTGAATGAAGCCGACGATCTGCGCGTACCCATCGCAGACGGCGTCATCACTGCGAAGCATATTCTCGCCGATCTCGGAGAGCTGGTCACGGCCGAAGTGCAAGGGCGCACGTCGCCGGGCGACGTCACGCTCTTCAAATCCGTCGGGATGGCCGTCGAAGACGTCGCGGCGGCGCGCGAGCTCTACGCGCGAGCGCTGACCCGGGGGCGCGGGACGCGGGTCGACTATTGAGCCCCATGGATCGCTTCGCGGAAGACGGCTACGCCGTTTTTCCCGGCTTCAAGTCGCGGCTCGAACTCGGCGCACTGCGCGCGCGCGCGGAAGCGATCGCGCGCGAATGCGCATCTGAGCCGGTATCCATTTTCAGCACGCGCGATCAGGCGCAAAAATCGGACGAGTATTTCCTGAGCTCCGGCGATAAGATCCGCTGCTTTTTTGAAGAGGACGGCACGACAGTCAACAAGATCGGTCACGCGATGCACGACCTGGACCCCATCTTCGATCGCTTCTCGCATGACGCGCGCTTAGCGGAGATTGCGGTGCGAGCCGGACTTCCGAAGCCGGCGCTCTATCAATCGATGTACATTTTCAAGCAGCCGCGAGTCGGCGGCGCGGTCGATTGGCACCAGGACGCGGCGTTCTTGCGCACGGATCCGGTCAGCGTTACCGCGTTTTGGTTTGCGCTCGACGATGCGGATCGCACCAACGGCTGCCTGTGGGTGCAGCCCGGCGGCCACCGGTCGCCGCTGCGCAGCCAATTCGTGGTGCGCGACGGAAAGGCCGAGCTCCAGACGCTCGATGCGACGCCGTGGCCCGACCTCACGCAAGCGGTTCCCGTCGAAGTCGAAGCCGGTACGCTGGTCGTCTTCAACGGTTTGCTTCCACATTACAGCGCGCCGAACACCTCGGAGCGGCCGCGCCACGCGTACACCCTGCACGCAGTCGACGCGCGCGCCGCGTATGCGCCCGACAACTGGCTGCAGCGGCCGGGTTTGCCGCTGCGAGGTTTCTAAAGGCAAGAACTTTCCACGGCGCCGATGTAAATAGGGAGGGCGCGAATGGCACGCAACGCTCTCGGCCTAACGGCCGTTCTCTTTCTTCTTTCGCTTTTGGCCACCATCGCATTGGCGCAACAGCGCTCTCCGGTGGGAACGTAGCGCTGCTCCGGCGTTTAGACCCAAGGGCTAAGCTATCCAAGGCCGATGCGCTACTTAGGTAGAGGAGCGATCACCGAACTTGAAAAGCGGGTTACGGAGTGCAGCGAACGCCAGCCAAGCGAGGTCTCGTGAAATAGTGCGCATCTTAGTAACGCTTCTCACTCTTACCGCGCTGGTACTTTTTCCGGCTGCGGCTCGCCCATATCGAACGAAGATTGTAACGTACGACGCAGCTAGCATGAAAACTCGAGGCGCTCCCGTGGACGGGTTTTGTTTTGCGACCTCACTCGCATCGCAGCGACGAGACGCCTTCCGCTGCCACAGCGGCCACTTCATTATGGACCCTTGTTTTTCTATCTCCAAGAAAAAAGTGAACTGCCCCGAAAGCGCGAGCACGAATATCGGCTTGGTTATAAGGCTCACGACTCCGTTGCCTCAACAAAACGTCCAGGGCGTCGCCTCTCCGTTGAGTTTTCGCATCGCGAGCGGCAACGGGATCACCTGTGATGCCAATGGCACCGGGATCTCTTTAACCGATTTCGGAGACTATGAATACTTTTGCCCGGGCAACCTGGTCTGCAACGTTCCGCATGCGTCGGCCAAGGTGTCTGGAGCGTACTACGCTACGTGTGGCGTCCGGACGCGAAGGATCGTCAAGAACGCCCGCACACTGTTCGTCACTACGATCTGGCAATAACGCCGGCGCATCTGCTGACAGCCGCACCGCCGCAGCTATTTTAGCCTCCCGATCCGATCGGCGCCGGCTTCTGTAAACCAGAGCGCACCATCCGAGCCGGCGACGATGCCATTCGGATTGGCGTTGGCTGAAAGAGCAGCCGCGTATTCGCTAACTGCTCCGCCGGTTGTAATTCGGCCGATCCGGTTACCATTGTACTCGGCGAACCAAAGAGCGGCGTCCGGACCCAGCGCAATGCCGAATGGTTGAGCGCTTACCGAAATACCGGCGGAATACTCTGTGACCAAACCGCCGATTGTAATCCGGCCTACCCGGTTTGTGCCGACTTCAGTGAACCAGAGGGCGCCATCTGCGCCGGCCGTGATGCCCGTGGGGATAGCGTTTGCCGAAATGCCCGCTGAGAATTCCGTGACGACACCCACCGTTGTAATGCGGCCGATCCGTCCGCCGACTTCGGTGAACCAGAGCGCACCGTCGGAGCCGGCCGCAATGCTGAATGGCTGCGCGCCCACTGAAATACCCGCGGAAAACTCCGTCACGGAACCGGCTGTTGTAATCCGTCCAATTCGGCCGACAACTTCGGTGAACCACAGCGCACCGTCGGGACCGGCCGCGATGCCGGTCAAACCTGCGTTTGGTGAAACTCCCGCCGAGTATTCCGTCACCACTCCGTTGGTCGTGATTCGGCCGATGCGACTTCCACTATATTCCGCGAACCAGAGAGCGCCGTCTGGGCCGGCGGCGATGCTCCCCGGCCCAGCGCCTGCCGAAATACCAGCGGCGTATTCGGTAACAGCGCCGCCGGTTGTGATCCGACCGATGCGGTTATCGCTAAATTCGGTGAACCAAAGTGCGCCGTCCGAGCCAGCAGCAATATCGTAAGGCTGTGAGCCTGGCGAAATGCCGGCGGAGTACTCCGTAATCGCCGGCGTGAGCGAGGGCGTTACGATTGGCGTCGCCGCGCTACTGCCACCCGGACCGCCGCACTGAACCAGCGCAAGGGACAAAATTGCGACAGCGAAGGGCTGGTAGGACGAGCATAACAATTTCACTCGTGAAACAAATTCTAAAGCTTGTGCGCCAGTACGGAAACTTTCGTTAATCTTCCCGCACGCAGCCTGTACGTTGTAAGGAGCCTGGTAGCCTGATCGCTGCCTTTGCATTCGTCTACGTAGAGGAGCACGGTACCGAAATCTTACGAGCCGGCATCGTTGAGTACTTGGAGGTTTTCACGGTAGATCCGAATGCCTTCCTGGTCGCCGACGTTTTTGCAATCCAGCAGCGCTAGTTCCGTATAGCGTCGCGCGTTCTCGAACTGCAGCAGTCGAAAATAATTAGTGCCGAGCAGGCCATAAACCTTGGCTCGAAAACCGGCCACCCCCGGCCCTCGCCACCTTTCAACAACATGTAGTACCTCCTTTATCAAAACGTTGCTTGCCTCATACTCTTGTCGAGCCGCAAGAGCGTTCGCTTGCGCAAACTTCACGGACGCCGAATCAAACAAGTCCGCAGGGGGCTTTAGTAAGTCGAGCAGTTCCGGATGACCCAGCGACTCAAAGTGATTCGCAATTGTCAGTAGCGCGCGCCCGTATTCCTCCACCGCGTTCTCGTCGTCCCGAATCGATTCGGGTGACCGCTGCCAATTACCGAAGTTTGTAAGGATCGTCCCCTGATGCGTCGAGCAATACTGCTGGAACGCCTTCTCGTCCTTACGGCGTATCGCAGCGAAGAGCTCGTCGCGGATGTGATCGGCCGTACTATTATTCATGTAAGAATCTCAATAATGCTAGGACCTCGCTTGCGCTCAGGTTTCGCCAACGCGACGCTAGTCGTCAAAAAGGCTTCACGTTGATGGCGACCTTGCAGAGATCGATCGCCCCGAGAGTTTCACTCCACGGCCCGAATTTTGCGGACTTTAAATGAACGGCGACGCCTTGAGCCACACACTGACCGGTGAGATCTATCTGATCGCGATCCACGACGCTAGGATCCTTGGTCGAAACGTTGCCGATCAGCGATCGCGGAAGCAGTAGCGCCCGCGCTTGGCCCGGGCCGATTGGCGTGTCGCCGGCATCGGCACTTAAGAGGACCGCCCACATCTCACTGCTCGAACCGCAGCAGCTGAATTCGACCGATATGTCCGCAATTGGGTCGGTGGTGTTGTTGTGAACGGTAACCCATCGAACTACGGGACGCGACAGCACTGGTACTGCGCTGAAGCTTCGCGGCCCAATCGTTTTGCCGCCGGCCACAAACTGGACTTCCGGGCAGTACCGCATGCTTACGTTTTCGGTGCTGATGGAAAGGGAGCAGTCGTACTCATCGACCCAATTTGCGTATTCCAATAGCATCTTACAGGGGGTGATAGTTGCTGAGTTCCGGCAAACCAGGTCATCGATCGTCATCTCGCAGGTCTCGTGTGAGCCGTTGAACGCCCGCGAACAGGGCGATGTCAGGCTCGCAGTTGGTCGATGTAGCCCGTTCAAACCTACGGTCCATTCGCCCAGCACCGTTGTGTGGGTGCTATCGACGAATTGATAGTCCGGAAAGTTCAATGCGTTAACTTCTGCCGGAAAGACTACTCCCATTTGGTTTAGCCATGCCGGAGAATCCGCAAAACTCACGAGCGGAATCGACCAACAAAGCAGTGTCAGCACCAATGTAATCAGGCGCATTTCGCTTATTATAGCACCTGAACGAAGCCAGATGGAGGTCGCCTCACTTAGTGTTATACTGAACGTCCAAAGCCTTAGTCTTGCTGGCAAGGGGAGACATGCAGGGCGGATGACGGGCATTTGTTACCCGGAGGATCTATGTGGCGACAATTGACGAACGCGTTGCTGTTTTTATTCGTCGCGATTCCCGTCGTAGGAATGGCAACGGTACCATCCGTTTCCGCGAACGACCCCGCTAATCGCGGAAACTTCGTGATTCAACTCGAACAAATCGCGAAGTTGCCGAACGCTCAAAAGTTGCCTGCGTACGTGGATGTGAGCCCCAGCGATAGGCTTTTCCCCGCGTTGCAAGCCCTCACGTCGTACTTGAACCCGCGACCGTTATGTATGAGCTGTATGTTCACGCGTAAATCCTTTCCTGACGATCCCATGAGTCGAGGTTTAGCTGCGCTTGCCGCGGTGCGTATTCTAGAGAATGCAAAAAACTCGCACAGCCGACCGAGAGCGACGTTCGCGCGATTCGGGACCTCGCATCAGATGCGAAAGATTGGCCCCCGTTGGCGGCGCCATATTTTGCGCTCGCGATACAATACGGAATCTTGCCGCTGAACGCCGATCGCAGTTTTCGTCCGGCGGGCAACCTAACGCGCTCTGCAAACGCGGTTCTGTTGGCGAAGGTAAGGCAGCTCTTGAGACAACAGTAAACGCCGCCTGGCATCTACCGACGACACGCTAAGCCCTGGTGGCCTAACCGTCGGCATGCGACGGCGTCGGCAAGCCCCTCCCGCGAGCGCGATCGCGGCGCCGAGCACGAGTGAGAGACGAGTGCGAACGCTATTCAGGATGACGCCCTTCGCCATGCGCATCGCAGATGCGCGGCTCAGGATGACAAAGGAAAGAGGCCGCCCGTAGCGGCCTCTTTTACATGGCTCCGGATGTTGGACTCGCCCTTCGACACGCACATCGAAGATGTGCTACTCAGGATGACGGTACCAGCGACTCGCTGATTAACAGTCCGTTTCACGCAATCTTCTCCCTACAACATCTAAAGACGACTAAAGACGACGATTCACGAAGGATTTACGAGGGCTCCGCTACCTAGGCATTTTCTACCCACGACGACTGACAACGAAGGACGACGAGGCCTATTGCTGTGGCTATTGCTGTAGTGGGAGCCGCGCCGCACTCTCTCGTGTTCGCCTCTCACCTATCACGTATCAGGGAGAAATCTTCTCGCCACGGCGGGCTATCTGGATTTCAAATTGCCGCGTGAGGGAATGACGACCGTACCGAGCTTGCTCGTCGCGCTTCCCTGTAAGACTACTGGTTGACCGCCCGTAATAACGTAATGATGCACGCCTGCCGGTATGTACACGAACGAGCCGGGGCCCAGCAGGGTTGCGTGGCGCAGATCGCGTGTGTCGCCGACACCCAACCACTCCCTTCCTGAAAGTACGGTGTTCGCCTCGCCTACGCGGTGCATGAGCACAGGCGACGTATAGCTCGCGCGAATGTTCTCGCGCCATTCGTGATCGCCAGTTCGACTTCCGCGTAGAAGCATCGTCGATTCGGCGAAACCTGCCTGCGGCTTCCACTGCTCGTGCCCAGCGATGACGATGATGGGTTTCGCTTCCGAACCGTGTTGCCCGCGAGCGTTTGCAACGCGCGTGCTGTGAAATGGTCCCTCGCCGCGCTCCTCCAGCAGCACAGATGAATCTTTGGTGATGGCGTAGTGGTGGACGCCCGCTGGAATGTAGATATACGACCCTGGCGGTAAGGCCACGACGTGTGAGGCGTCTAGTTTATCGCCAAAGCCCATGTACAACGTTCCGGAAAGCACGGTATTGGCCTCACCCCGGCTGTGAAAATGCGCCGCGGACGACGCATGGGCGGGAAGGTATTCGCGCAGCACCCAATCGCCGGATTTGCGTGGACGCGAATATAGAAATGCGATCTTATCGCCTTTGATCCAACGGCTATTGTTAACCCATGGTTCATGGTTCCCGGTCACGATCGTCAACTTGGCCGATGCCAGCGAGAGAATTAGCGAGAATGCCAGCAAGATGCGCATTTGATCCCTCTGTTCGGTGGTCTAGCTTGTGTGGACAGGTGCTCTTACCAAAGCGTAACCCTTGTACCGCAGAAACGCCGCGAATCCGCTTGCCGAGCGCGGTATCTAAGGCCAGATGGGGCGAGTGATCGCCGGGTTCAGCTGTCAGAAAATAAAACGCCCGTTCCCCTTACAGGACGGGCGTTTCACTTGGCTCCGGATGTTGGACTCGAACCAACGACCCGCTGATTAACAGAACCCGGCAGTCCTGCGGCAAGTTCCGAATCCCTCGTGGATGGGGCGGTTTAAGAGCAATTTAGACGTATGCAGCTAGATGCGGCGGGGGTCAAACGTGGGGGTCAACAAACCGTCACCCGCACTGCCTTTTTGTGAGGAAGAAAGGCCGTTAAAACTAAGGGGAAAATTTGCGAACTCTTCTAGCGAGCAGGAACCGAAGAGGACATCATGGCTTGTATTTTTGCAAGCCTCGCGCTGCTCAGTCCTGCGCCTCTTAAGATCATCATTAGCTCCGGAGCATCTCCGGGCGCAACAGGACGGAAATTATTCAGCTCCATCTGGAGTGAAGACATTGCACCGCCGTCCAAATAACGCAGTCGTGCTTGGTAGCCGGCGCGCTGCTTTTCAGGTCGTTTGCGTTGATAGCAGCGATATACTTTGCTCGCGCTACCGGATCCGTAACATCCGCCGGGTCTGCGCAGGACGGGAGCTGCCTACCATTGGCCTCTCTCGGAGGCGTAACACATTGGTCTGGAATATTGTTTCGATTACTAAGATCAAACGTCGGATCAGTTGAGTCTTCTATTGCTTTGAAAATTCGACCCCACGCTCCGACAACCTGACGGCGCTTGGCGACCAGGTCACCCCTACTAATCGCTCTGATGTCGATTGCTGAGGTAAGGATGCCGATCGCTTCCTGCAGATCGGTCAGCGATCGCTGCAAAGAAAACCGTTGTAGCGACTGTAGCGCATCTGCTATTCTCGCATCACTTTCATCGATTGGAGTTGCAGATATCGTAGGGGTTGGTGTCAACGCGCCAGATATCAGCAGTAACGAGGCGGCGAAAATAATCCGTTTTGAAAAAATAGAAAGATTCATAAACGTCAGTCCAGCCCACGCCATCGTAGCGCGAAAAACAAGCTAGATATCCCCGCTTTCGTTATTAGCAAACGGGTTTGAGCGGCGTGACGCTGTCGCTTGAAAAATTCACCGAAAACCGGCGCTCAACGCCACAGCCGACCGTCAACCGAGGTCTGCTTGTCTCCGGTGGCGAGAAGTAAACCCAATAGACTGACGCCGCCGGGGTTCCCGGATAAGGCTGCGTAATCGTGGCCGCTGCTCTTAGCAGGCCAAATCGCCGTCCAATAGCGGTGTCCTTCCAGAATTCGTACGCCACTTTAAGCGCATGCACATAGTCGCCCGTTAGCTGCCGCGCTCCAGTTAGATCCGGCTGGTGAGCGGCTCGCTTCGCCGGAGATCCCAGGTTAACCGGAACATTGTAATACGCAGAAGGTACACCTGGCGCCTTCGGGGCGAATTCGACTGAGAATATTCCGGGCGTCGTCTCTTTAAACAACACCTCGTACGATCGTAACGCGCCGATACTCCCTGGGTTGTCGTTAGCAAATTTCGCCGCCGCGCGTTGCAGCGCCATTGCAGAACGGCCATCCAAGTCGGCCCGATGGGAGAAGTCCTGTCCGAGTGCATCTGGCGTAACCGCGGATGCCCACAGAATCGTTATGACCAAGCAAGCCAGTCGACGCGCAAAATCGAAACTCTCCATCATCGCGGCACGAGTTTGAAAGTGCCGACGCTCGTCGTTGGATAATTCGTCCCTTGCACAAACCAGATTGTACAATCCGGCGCGCGCATGATGTTGCTCACGTAAAACGGCACTTGATATCTTTCGAAAACGCCGTTGGGACGCAGGTGAAACAGCACGCCCTGATACCCTGGTGTAACGTAGAGCGACCCATCGCAGCCCGTCGCCATGGCTCCTACCGATAGTGTTGCGTCGGGAAGAGTATGCTCGCCGAGAACACCGGCTGAGCCTATATGATAAATCGTCTCGCGCTCAGCTGCCCAGATCGTTCCTCTGGAGCCACTGGTAACAACCGGAGGGCCGGTGCGCCGGTCCGTTAATTTCGAAGGCAGCGCAATCGAAGTGAACTGCCCGCGTGTTGTGACGCGAACGAGCGATGCCGCCGAAAAGAACCAGAGCGCGTTATCGCTTCCGCCAAGGAAAACTGCCGGATTCCCGTATTGCGCAGGAATATCAAACTTCAATGAACCATCAGCGCGGCCGATCTGCGGAGTTGGCAGCGAGCGCGCGTACCACACTTCACCGTCAGGTGTCGAAGCGAGTCGAATGATGGCCGAGCTGAAACGCGCGTTGCTTCCGGCTCCCACTGCCCTCGTCGCTAACGTACCTCCGGGACTGAGCGAAGTAATATCCGGATGCCAAACGTCGTTGAACCATAACGTGCCGCGCTTTCCGGCGACCAATTGATTTGGCGATGGCCCTCGCGGTGGCCAATTGGAAAATATCGGCGGGCCTGTCGGGTACGGAGTTGGATTCGCATTTGGCGTTGGAGGCGCAATCTCCGGCGCAATCGGTACGCGCCTCATCTTCCCGCCAGGCGACACGTACATGATGGAATTCTTCAGCTCATTCACGAGCGTAATCGCAATGCCGCCGTTCGATAGAGGCGCCATGGGGCCGACACCCCATTGCCCCGTACGGCCATCCGCACTTGAACCCGGAACTTGAAACTCGCGTATTTGCAGGCGGTATGGCGGCGGAGTTTGCGGCGTTATATGCAACGCCACAATACGTTCGGCTTTGTCGTTAAACAAAAGTTCGGTAGCACTTTGGCCCGCGGTGCCGCACAAAACGGCGACGTGACCGGACCAAGCGATAATCGAATACGCCGAAGCGCAATTCTCGACCGATCCGACCCTGCGCACGCCCGCGTTTTGATCGAACGCATACAATGTACCGCCGAATACCGCGTAGCGCGTCCCATCCTCACGTTCGACAATCTTCGAACGCAGGTCGCCTTCAGCAAATCTGTGCAGCTGCAGCCTGTCCGGCGAACTCTCGGCGATGTAGGTTCCTTGATTCTCATGCACGAGCAATCGCCCGTTTTCAAAAGTCGCGTCCACCGAGAGAGAGCCAAGGCTAACTGGAGCGGCTTGCGCCGGTTCGCGCTCCGCGACGTATCGGTACCATCGGTTGTTTACGGTCACGTACACATAACCACTGGAGACGTATGCCATCAGCGGCGCCTGGCGATAATCTTCTGCTGCATTCGGAATCGGGTCCGGACGATAGGTGTACTCATCGCGCTTTGTCCCTGTAGCGAGATCGACCGCGGCGATCGTCATCGGAATATAATAGTCCATACGCTGTGGAAACCAGGTCGAGTCGATGTACACGACGTTGCTTTTGAACCCCAGCGGCTTCTCGTTGGAAAGCATTTCCCATTTCGCGTGCCCCGTTGGCAGGTCGAACGCGTACAAGACATTTTCGGTGATCGCGCCGCTTATGGTCGCAGTCTGAAGTAAGACATCGTTGCGAACAACCGGTGGTTCTTGAGCGCCCAGACTTGGCGCGCCGTTGCTCGCCCAAAGCAGCTTGCCGGTTGCAACGCTCGACGCACTATAGATGCTTCCGTCCTGGGTGAACGCAACACCGTCGATAGCTCCGGTCGTCCCCGTCCCCGGCAAAACGAAAAGTGGGCGCCCCGTCTTCCGATCGAGCTCCGTCAGTACGCTCTTGGGAGACTTGTGCGCACGCAAGTAGGCCGTAAGGTCGCGCGTGTACGCTCGCATCTCGCTCTCGGGCGGTGCGACCGACACGATAACGCCAGCCTGGTTTGCGCCGGCGACAATCCCCGACCGGCGGCGCCATAGCACCGCGCCGGTGCTCAAGTCAACCGCAACGACCGGATGGCTTTCAGCGGAAAAACCCTCCGGCGAATTGATGATGTTGAAGTACAGTATTCCGCCGGCGCTCGCCATTCCGAGATTCCCATAGTTTCCCGAAAACAACGCGAGCGGAAGTGTTCTTTTCGCCGCCGGTTGGGCGACATAAGCTGGTAAGGGTAGCGCAGCACCTTGGATGATTTGGATCGGCGGCGCCGGCTCACCCGAAGGCACCGGCGTCGGAGGTAAGGATCGCATCGGGAACGGGGTTGGCTGCCGCGCGTTCGGATCGTATAGAACGTTTACCGTCAAATCGCTTGGAATGGGTTGACAATTCACAATTTTTCCGGAGTATGTGCTCATGTGGACAGAGCTCATTGCATGCAAGTCGACAAATGGGTTACCGGAGCTTTTTACAACCTTCGTCGACATCACAACGCCGTAACCGGAAATGTGCACCAGTACCTGCGTTTCCGTTTTCTGACGGGGTAGCTTGAGTTGCGGAATGTGCGGCACCGGTATGACGCGCAACGCCTGAAGGGTCGCATCCTTGTTAGGGACGGCACAGCCACCCGCGCCGATGAGCGCTTTCCCCGCCGGAACAAATGCGGCGAGGAGTAACGCACATAGACCGGCTTTCGCGATCATATGCATACAGTTTTCTAGTCAACATGCGGGAACCTGGAGCTGTGACCGTTGGTCTCACTTAGTGCGCCGCAGCGAAGTACGAATCACGCACCGTTGGATTGGCCCTCTCCGCGCGTGGGCTTACCTTCCGATTTCGGTAGGGCGACGTAGAGCGCTCTCGGTGCCCTTAAGAATCCTATTCGTTCTTGCGTTCCGAGAACTAATACGTCATGTAAATCAGGCGCAGCTGCGCTGTCACAACGACCATCCCCGGATCCGGTGGTTCTTCGTTGCGATAGACAAGCTGCGGCGGCCCGTGTGGACCCTCGAAGTCGCACTGGCCCTGTGTCACGTTTACAGTCACCTCGCGCACGATTAGAAGCTTCCGGAGGTGCAGGTGTAATTCCGCGGCTTGTTCCGATGCGAACTTTTGCGCATTTGCAAACGCCGATGAACGGGCCGCCGCTAAGATGTGATCGCAGTTCTTCGCGGCCGGAATCGCGTCGCTGAAGACATGATAAGTCGGATAGCCCGACGCTTTCTGGATGATTTCGCCAAGCCGGCGCAGCTGCGCGCCGGTCTGATGATGGACCGTGAAGGCGATGTCGATCCATCCGGGTCGCGCACTTTGCCAAGGTGGCTGAAAAGCGTCTTCACGCGTGGTAATACGAATGGCCGGACGACCAACGCCTTGCGCGGCGAGACCGTCGAGGAGTGGCTTTGCATCATCTTCCGTAATCGGTCGTGGCGACGTGGTGCTTGGGATGTCACGTGCGCCGAACGCAACGTGAAAATACGTCAGGTCGGCTGCTGCAGTTGCTTTGGCCGTTCCGTTCGCTTCGAAAACACGGATGCGCGGGAGCGTCACATCTGAAGAGTCGGTGTACTGCGAACGCGCCAATGGCGTCGGGACGACGTCGATCACGTGAGTAGAAATCGGGATCTTAACCCGTGGAGTTCTCAAGAACGGCGATTGGGCGTGCGCACTGATGGCGCAGGCAGTAAGTGCCAGCATCGCGGGAAGCGCGCCGTTAGCGTATCTCATACATCACCGTGACCCGGGGCAAAAGAGATCCGACCTGATCGGGCGCATCGTCCGACGTGCTCGCGTTCAAAGCGAGAGCGTACCCCATGGATCGAACGTCTTTCGGCACCGGACCGCAGCGTATTGATCCGATGGCTAACTCAGTGATTACCGCGACCGGCACGGACAAACTCTTCTGCGTAGCCGCTGCGGCTGAACGCGCGTTTGCCCTCGCTTGGAGAGCAGCCTGTTGTAAAGCGAATTTCTCTACCTGCTTGCACGAGTTCAGGAATGCAAACGTGTGGGTGGCGGTCAGGCCGGCCTGTGCATGCTCGGAAGCTGCGCGCAAAGCTGCTAGGCGCTCCGAAATCTGGGCGCGCGTCATAGACCTGAAACGAACCTGTGTGATTTGCGCCGACGATTGTGGATCCACGCGCTCGAAAACGTCGCTATCCGGAATGCCGCTCGCTTGAAGGATATGGGAAATGCTCGGATCCCGCCCAACGGACACGAGCGTGACGAGCCAGGCGTCGGCGCGTTCAAGCATCACCGCAGGGTGTGCTTGTGTAAGGATGATGGGCGTACGCTGCGCCGGATCGATCGAAACGACGTTGTTACCGTCGTAATCGCCGCTGCCGTAAAAATCGACCACTTGCGCCATCGGCTTTGGCACTGCTTCGCGCGGAAGTGCTGACGGAGCGGCGTGGTACGCGGAGATCGAAAGCGACGCAACTTGCGCCGAAGCAAGACTCGATGGCATGGGAATGTAGTATGTGTTAATTGGAAGCGTCGGGAATGCGCACGTGGCGGCTCGTATGTCGGTCGCCCAACGCACGCCAGCGTTGGGATCAACTGATCGATATACTCGCTGCAACGATCCGTCGGATGGTTGCAATCCCAAGGTTAAAGCGACGACGCGCGATTGCTCCTTCGCATTTTCGTCTGCAGTTCGTCGAGACTCTGCCACCAATTTGTCGCAACTTGCCGATATCTGCCACGTTCCGGCGTAGACGTCCCCGCTGCGCCGGCTGCTCATCGCGGCGTAGACCTGTTCGACTTGGTTGGGGGTAGTGTTCTCGAGCGAGACCGAGACCAGCCCGACAACGGCCTGCGGCGATCCACCGAGATCCCACGGACGGTACCTCTGCGCAGAGATGCGACGGGGGTCGATGCCGCCGTCCTCAAGTTGTGCGACGGCGTCTTCGATCTGCTCGTCTGTCACGTTTTTTCGGTGACTTCCAAGCTCGCCCGGCGGCTGCATGAAGCCGCTCGCGATGGGGTCGCCTTCGATCGCATAACGAATCAGGACGCGATCCGATCGCGAGGAACCCTCGCCATCGGCCAGCGCGACGACAAGCGCTCCATGCGAAGGGGCCTGGAATATGATCGTTGGTGGTTTAGGCGGCTCGACGAATTGCAAGGCGGACGCTCCCGCCGCGCTGGTAAGCAGCAGTGCGAACGCCAATGCCGCGCGTTTCATGCCGTTATAGCGTTCATCAGTGGATTGTCGTGACCAACCTCAGAATGACAGCACGGGTATTAGTGTGGCGGCTTGGCAGGAGGTGACGAAAGACCAGGACTAGGCGATGCAGGAAGCGGTTTGGCGTGTTGTTGGCCGCGAATCTGGTACTGAATGGAAAAAGATCGCGGCTGTAAGGGCGTTGTTGCAAGCGCAAAGCTGCCGCCGCCCTGCGTGGGCAACGGGTCGATACCCTGATAGGTGGTAAACAGGCCCGTGTGCGCTCCGAAAATATTGCCTGCAAAGAATACCAAATTTCCTCGCGTGGCCTGAAAGACCAAGCTTGCATTGTAGATCGTGTACGCCGGCTGATTGGCCGGATTATTCGCTGAAGTGTACTGGGCATTGAGGTACCAGCCAACCCGTGAATGCTGCGCAGCGCTTTGGACGATCAGCCCTGCCCTAGCCACGGGGACGCGTGGAACCTGAACCCCGAGCCCGTAGTAGCTGCCCGGAAGTAACAACCGCGGATCGAGCGTCGAGTAGTATGAGTTTGTGATCGCATACGATGGTAGAAGCAGAGCGATCTTACCGAGCGAGATCCTTCCGGATATCGTGAACCCTTGGGTTATTCGCGTCTCACCTGAAACCAATTGCGTCACGTAGACATGCGTGGGATCAAAAGGCGTCGAGCCGCAAACGGTGGGTTGCGCCCAAGTGTTCTGCAGATCAGCCAGATACTGCGCTAAAGAATCGTTTGGGAAAATGTCCGGTGGTTCGCCGGCGATCGGAACGGCGCCCTGAATCGCCTGTCCGCCCAAATCCGTGCGGAAAGCTTGAAGCGTAAACGAATCTTTCTTGATGACATGATTCCAGCCCAAGTTATAGTTCAACGACGTCTGGTGCGTGGGCCGGTCGTTGGGTCCGAGGACAAAGACCGATCCGTTGAAGCAATCGTATTGCGCGGTGAGTGGATCACCGATGGCGCGTGCAATGCTGGGGCCGGGATTGGAGCTACCGACGCCAATTCCAAGGTTGAAGCTATCCGCTGATTGCGGTCGCCAGTTCGCCGAGCTGGACGCCTCGATGGTGCTCCCCGTGCCCGTTCCGCTAGAATGCGAGAGCGAGTATTGCATCGTGAGCTTGTCGCTGGCTTTCACCGCATCACTCAACTCGGCCGAAAAAGTGCGATAAGCCACGGCATTCTGGACGCTCTGGGTGGCGTTGTACGTGGAAGTATAGGCGGCGCTATCGGCACTCCCGGAGATGCTCGCCGATATTGTATGGCGCCGGACCAGCTTGTTCAAGGAACTGGACAGGTTGAGCGAGCTGTTTGCGCCGCTTGAAACCAATGGGACAAGCATGCCGTTTACCGCGCGGTTTGGCTCGGCTTGCTGGTTGCGGTTCACTGAATAGTTGGCGTTCAGATTGTAGATCCAATGCCCCAGAAGCGATCCGAAATTGAAGCTTTGGCTGGTCGTCGACGTAGCCGACGTACTGTCTGGGCCACTGCTGCATGGCAGCAGCGCCGTGGCGCTCGCGCAAATGTACGTCGAGCTGGATAGACCCTGCGTTATGGTATAGCGGATGGTGGAAACGGACGAAATCGGTGTGGAAATAGTAAAAAGATTGCTGTTGCGAACATAGCCGCCGGTGTGCTGGTATGCATTGCCGGTTTGGTCCTCATAAAAGAGCCCCTCCAACGGCGAATCACCACCGGAGGCGCTGTGCTGCAGCGCGAGCATCATTTTGCCGATGCCGCCAGAGACGTTCCAAGAGCCGGTCGTAAGCCCGTAATTCCCCAGGCTTCCCAAAAAACTGTAGCTCCAGAGTCTCGACGGCTGCAACGTGAAGAAATTGACTGTCCCCGCCGGCCCGAGCGCGCTTGGTGCAAAGCTTATCGATGCTCCCGTAAATAGGTCTTGCAGTACGCCGGCCGTCTGCGCGGCGTTGCCGGTCACCTGGACGCCGTTGATTTGGTAGCCCGTTTGGCTGGGATCTGCGCCCCGCAAGGCGATGCTGAATGAGGAATTCGGGCCATAGAGTTCGTTGGAGACACTTACGCCAGCGAGCTTATCGAGCGCATCGGCCAAATTTTGCGACACCATTCGCTGCGCGCTTTCGCTGGTGACGTCGACCACAAAAACGTCCGATCTATGTGCAACGACTGACGCGATGGTTTTGAGCGCGGAAGCATTGCGCGCTAATTTCACAATGATTGCGATTTTTTGCCCGGGACTCAAGTCGAGATCGGCCGTTCGTGTGGGGGCGTAGCCGTCCGCCTCCACGCGCACGCGGTAATAGGCTGGAGCCAAACCGGCAAAAACGGCCAGCCCGCTAGCATCGCTCAGCGACGCCGTTGGAGACTCGCTGCCAAGCAAGTAAACGTCTGCGTTGTCAACGGGCTTACCTGTAGCCGCATCGGTAATGGTGACGATGAGCGTGCCCGTTTGGTTTTGACTATCCGTTTGCGCCGCCGCTTTCACGTTGAGAAAGAAGACCGCGACCAACGGCAAGAGCAAGGAAACAAGCGCCACCCGAGGCCGCATCCGTAATCCTTCGAGGTTACGCACGGCCATCCTCGACCGAAAAACTGCCACGTAATAAAGGACGTGGTTCTCAGCATTCATCGGTTCTGTGGAGGTTTGTTTCCAATGCGCTCCATCTCGTTGCGCAGTTTCTGTCAACACATTAGGGCCCTTGGGCGTCTCTTAAGGTAACCGCTTTGCGTTCCGCAGCATGGCCGACCGGATTGTTTGTATCTGGCTGTTAGTGAGGCAATTCGTTTGTACGTGAACCCGTTCCTCAGCGACTTGCCAATCCTGATTTATTCCCTGTTTAACTTTCAGACTGGAAAGCCACATTCGCAGCTTGGGGTTTATTGCGTCCGAACTGTGCGGAATGATAGCGAATCGCAATATTCCTGTGTGAGCACAATCGTAGCCGAGTATCATCAACTCCGATGCCATGCTGCCGGCCATGCGCAGCCTGGTTCCTTTGGGAAGTGCGCTCGGCCAGATGACGCGATACGGCGCGTTGCGGGCAAGTTGGTCTAACGTTTTCTGCGTTGGATGCAAGTTTATCGCCACTCGCGGCCCATAAACTTGCCACGTGCCAAAGCGATGACCAACGTTGAGATGCGTGAAATAGCTAGCTGCCGCTGCTAAGGCCGACAATACGATAATCAAAGCGCTTCCGGTGATCAGGGTTCTCCGTCTGACAACTGAGCGGTTCGCCAGGCGACCGACCTGCGCTTGAATGGCTGCAAAGTCGAATGCCGGCACGGGCAAGGCGTCCACCGCTGATTCGAGGTTGCTCAGGATTTCCGGTTTCATGAAGATGCCTCCGCGATCGCGCCAGAAGGCTCGGGTCGAAGCAGCTTTTGTAATCGCTTGCGCGCAAGCGCGATCCGAAAACGTACCGTCGCGCTTGGAACTCCCAGCGCGGCGCCGATTTCAGCGCTGTTTAGGTGAGCGTAATAGTGAAGAACGACGGCAACGCGCAAATCGACTGACAAGTGCCCTAAGGCCCGTAAGATGTCCAGTCGTGCATCAACATCAGTTTCGGGCTCGGCCACAGATTGGCTGACATATGCAGCATGGCGCTTTGCGACGCGTACAGCTTCCCGGGTCGCGATTCGATACACCCATGCGCGAAAGGCATCCACAGAGCGCAGGCGTGGAATATCGCGATAAATTATCGCAGAAGCCTCCTGCGCTGCATCTTGCGCGAGGGCGTCGTCCCCGATAATTGAGCGTGCGATGCGGAAGGCGTGTGGCCAGACCACGCGCAGAAGCTCTTCTACCGCTGGCGCTTGCGCATCGCGTGCCGCTTCGATGATCTCTGGCGGTACGAGCAACCTCATAGCCCCTCGCTTCGTCTGTTTGGCAAAGAGAGGAGCCTAACCCGGTAAAGTGTTGGGATCTTGCGGAAACACGATTCTTAGCCGCTTCGACCGCCGCGGCGAAGGGTCCCCAAGGGCTCCTTTGGGAAGGGGAACGGCATGAAGCTTGCGTTGCTGATGCTCGTCACTTTGGGTGTTAACCCCTACTGGGTCTTCGAACGAGCGGAGCGGGCTTGGCAATCCCAACACTACCCATCCTCTGTGAATTATGTTGTTCATGTCGAGACGCTTAGGCGACAAAAACCTGAGCAGCGACACTACCTCTCGCGTTGGTTGGCGATATCCAATAACGTTGCCGTCGATCCAATCAGCGTCGAGGAGCGCGCGCACCCTTATCGGCCGCCGCCGGGCTTCGATGTCTCGATCCTCGTGCACATCGGACATATCGGCGGCCCGAATGAAGGTACCGGAACGAACGGCGATTTGGTCGGCGTGCCGGTCTTGGCTCCGAATTATTCGTTTGGCATCGCCGAGTACGTTCCACCGGAAGCGCTCACGCCAGCGGAACTCGTGGCCGAAATCCGAGCCGAATACCACGATCCGGCGCCGGATAAGATCGCGCAATTGGAGCAGCAGTATCCGAAAACCATCGCACACGTTTTCTCCTCTTCATCCGCGTATAAGATCACGCTCATTGGAATCGAGCAGGTCGGTGATCATCCCGACTATCACTTATCTCTCATTCCAACTCGCGATCCGCGCAAATATCGATTGCGCGACGTATGGGTCGATCGGAAGACTTTCGCAACCGACCGATTGCGCACAGACGGAAACTTTATGGACGCCGGAACCTCCAGCGTACCGTGGACAGTCACGTTCCAACATGTCGATGGTGCGCTTTATATCGCGCACGAAATCAGCGAGCGTCCAATTCGTCATTGGTTCGATTGGATCGACATTTCATTTGAAGGTATCCCCGCCGGCAAAGGCGCGTTCAATGCGGGGACAAGTAACTCGTTGATTCGCGAGCCTTGATCTGTCAGATCCATGAGGGAAGCCACATGCGCTACATCCGTTAGACCGTCCTGATCGTTTCGCTCAGTCCCCAGGGCGAGTGTTAGTAGATGTCAACGCCAGGAACATTGGGAAGGGGCGAACATTTTGGCCTATTGTCCCCTCCTTACTATATAGTGCCACGCCATAGGGGGAACGCCAGTAGGACGCTGGGCACCGATCTTCCCTTCCTCGCCTGGGGCTCAGGATAGCGGCTTTCCATTCACCGCGAAGAAGCCGCTAACCTCAGCAGCTGCCTCACGCTAGAATACAAACCAGGCATACTTGCGCCGAACGGCGCGCTAGTCAGCGGCTCAGGCACAATTCGTTCGGAGCCAGCTCGAAGATCGTGCGACGCAACGTCGTCGTAAATGGAAAGCCCGCCAAACGCTAAGCTTGGCGGGCTTTTACATGGCTCCGGATGTTGGACTCGAACCAACGACCCGCTGATTAACAGTCAGCTGCTCTACCAACTGAGCTAATCCGGACTGCGCTCGGCCTGTTCTCCGCTAACGAAAGCGGCACCCGTTTCCGGGCGCCGCTCTGCACTCACGGGTGTTCGTTAACTCGTTAGGGCCCCGCTTGGCGGCGGACCAGCAAGGGACGCGTGAGCGTCAGCTGGATATTCGCCCCGGGCGAGAGCGTCAGGTTGGATTTCTTGTTTTGGCCGATCAGGAATCCGCCGGCAGCGCCGATCAGACCGCCGATTCCGGTCGCGGCGTGAAAGATCGTCTTGCCGATGATGTTGCCGGCAATTAATCCGCCGATCGTCGTTAGCACGGTGTGGCCGCCGCTCTTCTGCTGCTGCGTCGTGCCCGCGCCCGTCACTTCAGCATTGATCGGATAGCTCGAACCGTTTGCCAGCGTGATCGTCGAGAAGCTCAGAAGCAACTCGGGATTGCGCCCTTGGCCGGCCGGAGTCACTTTGACGACTTCGCCGCTCGCGACGGCATTGGCCAAATCGGTGTCGCCTTCGGGATACGGCGGAACGACGCGCGCCGCGAAGCGCTCGCCGACATAGGCCGTGCCCGTGTCGAGCGTGCTCTGCATCGAAAGATTTACGTTGTCGCCCTTGGCAAGCGTGACGGTCGTTTGCGCGAACGCGAACGACGGCGCAGCGAAGGCCACGAGCATCGCGACGGCCGCGATTTTGCTGGAGCAGTTCATGCGGTCTCCTTTGGCTGGCAGCGTTTTAAGAAGTAACGTCACAGCACCGCAGGGAGTTCAATGCTTGGCGAAATCGGGGACTTTGAGCGCGTCGGCGCTCAGGCCTGACGCCGCGCGGAGCGCCTCGACCTTGTCGAGCTTTTCCCACGGCAGATCCAAATCGGGGCGTCCGAAATGTCCGTAAGCAGCCGTCTGCCTGTATATGGGACGGCGTAAGTCGAGGCGGTCGATAATGGCTGCCGGACGCAAGTCGAAGGTCTTTGCGACGATCTCCGCGATCCGGTCTTCGGGAATCTTTGCGGTGCCGAACGTCTCGACCGAAACGTTCATCGGACGCGCGACGCCGATCGCATAAGCGACCTGCACCTCGCAGCGATCCGCCAGCCCGGCCGCGACCACATTTTTTGCAACGTGGCGCGCCGCATATGCACCGGAACGGTCGACCTTCGTGGGATCTTTTCCTGAAAATGCGCCGCCCCCGTGCCGCGCCATCCCGCCGTACGTATCGGCAATGATCTTGCGCCCGGTCAAACCAGCGTCGCCTTTCGGACCGCCGATGACGAATCGGCCGGTCGGATTGACGTAGATGCGCGTGTTCTTGTCGCGCAGCGAAGCCGGAATGACGTGGTTGATCACCTTCTCGGTGATCTCGCTGCGGATCGTTTCGAGCGCGATATCCGGATCGTGCTGCGTCGAAACGACGACCGCCTCGATGCGCACCGGTTTGTCTCCGTCATACTCGACGGTCACTTGTGATTTGCCATCGGGGCGAAGATAAGGAATATCGCCGTTCTTGCGCAGCGCCGTGAGATGCCGGACCAAATTATGGGCCAGCACGATCGGCAGCGGCATCAATTCCTCGGTGTCGCGGCACGCGTACCCAAACATCATACCTTGATCGCCGGCACCCAGGCGTTCGTAGCGGTCGTCGGGATGCTCGCCGGCCTTGGCCTCGAGCGAGTTGTCGACACCAAGCGCGATATCGGCCGACTGCTCGTCGATCGAAACGCTGACGCCGCAGGTCTCCGCGTCGAAACCCACGGCCGATTTGGTATAGCCGATGTCTTGTATCACCTGGCGGACGATGCGCGGAATATCGATGTAGGTGTTGGTCGTGATCTCGCCGGCGATGTGGATCTGTCCGGTGATGGCAAATGTCTCGCAGGCGACGCGCCCTTGCGGATCCTCTTTGAGGATCGCATCGAGCACCGCATCCGAAATTTGATCCGCGACCTTGTCGGGATGACCCTCGGTCACCGACTCGCTGGTGAAAAGACGCCGGAATGCCATCTTAGGTACCCTCGCTCCACGAAGCAATGTACTTCGCCTGTTTCGGCGTGAGTGTGTCGATCTGAATATCCATCGATGCGAGTTTGAGCGTGGCGACTTCTTCGTCGATATGCTCGGGAACGTCGTAGACTTTTTTCTCGAGCTGTTTGTGGTTCTGCGCCAAATACGCCGCCGCCATCGCCTGGTTTGCGAACGACATATCCATCACTGCGGCCGGATGACCTTCGCCCGCGGCCAGATTGATCAGCCGTCCGTTAGCCAAGATGCAGACACGGCGGCCGTCTTCCATCTCGTATTGCTCGACGAACGTGCGCGGCTCGGTCTTGCCTTTGCTCAAACGCTCGATGGCCTCCAGGTTCAACTCGTCGTTGAAATGCCCCGAGTTGCAGACGATCGCGCCGTCTTTCATCACTTTGAAATGCTGCTCGTCAATCACGTGATAGTTGCCGGTGACGGTAATGAAGATATCGCCTTCGCGAGCGGCACGTTCCATCGGCATCACGCGATATCCATCCATGACGGCTTCGAGCGCCTTGCGCGGATCGATCTCCGTGACCACGACGTGTGCGCCAAGTCCGGCAGCACGTGACGCGACACCCCGACCGCACCAGCCGTATCCGACGACCACGACCGTGCGTCCGGCCAGCAGCACGTTGGTCGCGCGGATCACTCCGTCGAGCGTGGATTGCCCCGTGCCGTAACGGTTGTCGAACATGTGCTTGGTGAGCGCGTTGTTGACCGCGATCACAGGATACGGAAGCACGCCGTCCTTCTGCATCGCACGAAGGCGGATGACGCCGGTCGTCGTCTCTTCGCATCCGCCGATCATCTCGGCCAGCTGCTCTTTGTGTTTCGTGAAAACGGTCGTCACCAGATCGCAACCGTCGTCCATCGACATGTGCGGCCGCGACGCGACCACCGATTCGATGTGACTGTAGTAGGTCTGGTTATCTTCGCCCTTGATCGCAAAGGTTGGAATGCCGAACTCGCAGAGCGCCGCGGCGACGTCGTCCTGCGTGGAGAGCGGATTGCTCGCGCAGAGCGCGATCTCCGCACCGCCGGCTTGCAGAGCGAGCATGAGGTTAGCGGTTTCCGTGGTCACGTGCAGGCACGCGCCGATCCGTACGCCGGTCAATGGTTTTTGAGCTGCGAACCGCTGCTGAATCTGGGCGAGCACGGGCATGTACGTAGCGGCCCATGCGATCCGTTTGCGTCCGGTTTCGGCTAGGGCGCGATCCTTCACGTCTCCGCGCACAGCGTGCTCCTGGAGTACTGGCAAAGCAAAATCCTCTCTGGTGGGGGTGACTCGCGTTATTCTGCCACATGAGTTGCCTGCCCCGCTACCTAAACTGTCGGCGTGGACGAATACTTGACCAGGCTCGCATCGGCCGAGGCCGTGCCGGGCGGAGGGAGCGCTGCGATGATTGTCGCAGCAGCCGGCTGCGCGCTCGTCGCCATGGTCGCACGCATCTCCGGCAATGCCGACCTCGCCGCCCGAGCCGACGCGCTTCGATCGCGCGCGCTCGAACAGAGCCGCCGCGACGAGCGCGCTTTCGAGCGCGTGATGGCAACGCGCGGGGAAGAACGCCAAGCCGCGCTGGCCGAAGCCGCCGAAGTTCCTCTGGAGGGGATGCGTATCGCCCTCGACGCGCTGCATCTCAGCGCGAACGCTCTCGCGCTTGGAAACGCCAACCTTGTCAGCGACGCGGGCTGCGCCGCCGAATTCGCTCACGCCGGCTTATTGGGATGCGCTTACAACGTCCGCATCAATCACCGCTTCATGCGCGATGAAGCGACGGTCACGTCGCAACGCGCGATCCTCGAACGCTACGAGCGCGAGGCAACGGGATTGACCGCGGCAATACGTAAGGGCGTGAACGCAGCGCTAACGCGGCAATAGATCGAGAAACGGGCGGATATCCTCTTCCGCCACTTCCATGCCGACGCCGTGCGTATTGTAGCGAATGTCGTGAAAATCAGAACCGCCCGTCATCACTAAACCGTATTGCTGAGCAATTCCGCGAAAGTGATGCCGCAAGTTGGCGTCGTGCGTCGGATAAAACACCTCCAAGCCGCGCAGGCCGCGCTGCGCCAATTCTCCGATGATCGACTCGTCGCGCAAACGTCCGGGGTGCGCGAGCACCGGAATGCCGCCCGCCGCGAGAATCGCATCGACCGCTTGATGCGGCGTGATGTGAGTCGAGGGCACATAACCCGCCGTGCCGCCGCGCAAAAATCCGCGAAACGCTGACTCGATGTCGGAGACAATGCCTTTGCGAATGAGCGCCTTGCCCACGTGCGGGCGCCCTAACGTCGCGTTGGGTGCGGCCTCCGCTTCCACGTCGGCGAAGCTGATGTCGTGACCGGCTTCACGCAGCTGCGTGACGATCTGTCCCACGCGCACCCGGCGCGCTTCCCGGTTCGCTTCGATGACGGCACTCAGCGGTGACGGACCGGTCTGCAATCCATATCCCAGGATGTGCACTTCACCGCCGGCATACGCGGCGTTGATTTCGATGCCGGTCACCACGCGATGACCGGGCAAGGGCTCGAGCCGGTCGAACGCGGCCAGCGTATCGTGATCGGTGATCGCGAAAATCTGCACGCCCCGCGTGCGCATGAAGTCACGAAGCTCGGAGGGTGAGAGGGTGCCGTCGCTCTGGCAGGTGTGCGAGTGAAAGTCGACTAGCGCTGCGCTTCCCCTTCCAAGCGGCGCTCTATCCGTAGCGAGATGCCCGTTCGCTCGTTGCCGTCTATCTGCACGTCTATAAAGGAAGGCACGCAACTCAAATCCATCTGGCCGGCCAAGTAGCTGCGCGCGATCGCAATCGCCTTGACCGCCTGATTAATGGCGCCGGCCCCTACGGCTTGCAGCTCGACGCTAGGCCGTTCGCGCAGAACCGCGGCCAGGGCGCCGGCCACCGAGTTGGGGTTGCTCTTGGCTGAAACTTTAAGGACGCTGCTCGTGATGACGGGTTTTGCGGGATCCTCTATCATGCTATGCCTCGCTGAAATATGCGTTTGATCTCCGTCGCGCGCCCGGAGCCCGTATCGATGGTTACGACCGCTGCGCAAAACTGCTTCGTGCCGGTCTTCTCCACGGAAAACCTATCCGAAAATCCAGTGATGAAGCGATCCAGGACGGCTTCCGACTCCATTCCGATGATGCCTTCGGTCGGCCCGGTCATACCCACGTCGCTGATGTAGGCTGTCCCCCCCGGCAGTATCTGTTCGTCGGCGGTTTGGACGTGTGTGTGTGTTCCGTAAACGGCTGCGACCTTACCGTCGAGGTACCGGCCGAGCGCGACTTTCTCGCTGGTCGCTTCGGCATGCACGTCCACGACGATAATGCGCGCCTGCGCGCTCAGGTTCGCAAGCGCCGCATCCACGGCCCGAAACGGATCGTCCACCGGAGGCATGAACGTCCGGCCCATCACGTTTATGACCCCGATCGTCGAGCCGTTCACGGTGAACGTTCCGGTACCCCGGCCCGGGACGCCCGGCGGATAATTGACCGGCCGGATGACGCGGTCGCTGGAGTCCAGATACGACTTGAAGTCGCGCTTATCGAAAATGTGATTGCCGCTCGTGATGAAGTCGACGCCGGTCTCGAACATTTCTTCGGCAGTCGGCACCGTCAAGCCGAATCCGCCGGCGGCATTCTCTCCATTGACAATGCACGCATCGATCTTGTATTGATCGCGCGCCATCGGGAGGCAGCGTTTGAGCGTTTCGCGTCCCGGCGATCCGACGACGTCGCCCACCAGGAGTACATTCAGTGTCGTTATCGGCGCGCCGGAGCCTTTGCTTTCTTCCGCGATTTCAAGAAGTACACGAGTACGTGCTTTTCCTCACGGAAGCCGACAAGACTCTTTGACTGCGACGGATCCCGTAAAGCTTCGATCGCGCACTCGACCAGCTCGTCTTGCGCGACGGGATCTTCGTCGGGCTGTTCGTCCGGTACGGGATTGAGCACCAGCGCCGCCCCAAAGCGCTGCGCGAAGAGTCCCGTCAGCATCCCCAGTTCGTCTTTTGTGAACGTCGCGAGATCGCGGCTGACGTGCACGAAGCTGAGCGTCCGCTCGGATTCACATTCGACGCACAAATCGCCGCCGTCACCCGAGAGCGCCAGAAAGGCCTTAACGTGCGCTTCGATCTCGCCGCTCATGGCGCGCTGCGTCTGGCGGTCCATCCGCTGCCCGATCGCAAAAGTAAAACGCACCATACCCTCGCCGGGCATCGAGCGGATCGACGCAATCTCCGGATAGCGCACGAGCAGCGCGCACACCAAATTGACGGTTTCGCTATTCTCGACGGGCAACCGGGCGCTCATAATGATGCTTCCTTGTACCTATTTTTTGGGCTCTAACTCGCTGGGGGGTCCGGTCTCTTAGACATCTGCTCAAGAGCCCCCCTTGTGCTATTCACGCTCTCTCCAACCGATGACGAGGGGGTCCCGGTTGCCCCCGGGGGGAGGGCCGCCCCTTCGCGAAGCCCCCAGCCGTGAGCAAACGCCTGCCGCTCTGGTTCGCCGCGATCGTCCCCTCGATGGCTGCCGGCCACGTCGCGGGCTACGCTCTGGCGGGCACGACGGCAGGCGACGGGCATCACGGCTGGCTCACGCCGGCTCTGGAAGTCTCCGCCGCCGCGCTGATCGCGCTGGGCGCCCTTATTGTCGCGAGCACATTGCTTCGCGCGGGCCTCTTCCGGCGCTCGACCGTCGAAAGCTCGGTCTTAGCGCTGGCTCCGCGGCTAGCAGCCGCGCAGATCTTGCTCTTTGGCGCGGCGGAAACGTTCGAAGGTCGCGCCATCACGCCGGGCGGAATCGCGACGCAACTCGCATCGGCGCTGCTCGCCGCCTACGTGCTTTCGCTCTTCAGCAAGCTCGTCGAACGCTGCATCGCCTGCGCCGACGAAGCGGGAAGTTATCTCGAGCGTATCGTCGCGGCAACGGCGACGTTTGCACTCATCGACCCGGCGCCCCGCGCCGTTGCGCTTTTTGCCAGTGCAGGCAACAGCCGCTTTCAGCGTCCTCCTCCGTTCGCGTAGTCTCTGCATTTTTTGACTATGCTCAAACGGAGGGACCCGCGTGTTGCAACGCATTTTCGTTGCCGCGGTTCGCGCGATGTGCGCGACTGTGGCGATCACGGCAGCCGTCGCCGGACGCGCTGAAGCCGTTCCCGTCTTTGCCAACGGGCAAGGCGTTTCGTGTCAAACCTGTCACACCACGTTCCCGGGCATGACGCGCTACGGCATGATGGTGATGATGACCAATTTCCAAATTCTCGATCGGCACGCTCAGGATCAAGCGTTGCCGATTGCCGTCCGCATGTATGTTGATACGGTGCTTACTACGGGAGATCAAAAAGGATACACCCAGGTCGGTGATCTCTCGGTGCTGGGCGGCGGTTTTCTCGGAAAAGATTTCACGTGGTACGCCGAGCAGCACATCATCGATTCGGGCACAATCGGCCGCACCGAGCAGGTGTGGCTCTCGTGGAACGGTTTGTTCGGTGGCACCAACTCGCTGCAAGTCGGAAAATTCCACACGCCCTTCCCGTTCATGCCCGCGCACTCATGGACGCCTTCGGGCTATCTGCTCGCGTCGCAAACCACGGGCCAGAACGACTTCAACGCAGCCGACGCCCGGTGGGGGGTCGCGTTCTCCGGCATGAGCAACGAGTTCATGTATAACGCGTCGTATCTCACCGGAAGCGGCCCGACGAGTGAAGCGCTCAACTTCAACAAGAGTGTGCATCCGCGCGCTTACGATTTCAACATCTCCTATGGCGGCATGCAGATTCCGTGGGAGCTTGGATTGGTGGCGATGCGCGGCGACGCGCCGGTGCTCGATCCGGATTCCGGCGATTTTCTGTTCAGCGATCGGTGGTCGCGTCAAGGAGCGTATCTCTCATATCAAGACAGCCGCTGGCATTTCCAAACGATGTACTATCATGGAAACGACACACAGCCGGACGTCGACACTGCCGACACGACGTCAAATGGGTTCTTCTTTGAAGCGGAACGCGACTTCGCACGAGACCACGTCCTCGTCCGGTACGACGTCGCTTCCGGCGACTCGCTCGACCGGCAATACCTCGTCGATCTCTCGCACAACTTCCAACCGAATCTCGCGATGATCGGCGAAGTCCGGATGGTTCCGGCGCAAAAACCGCAGATACTGTTCCGGCTCGCGTACGCCGGACCATGGGATAACGGCCATCGGATTCTCTCGAACGGACACGATGTGCCGGCAATTTTTAGCGCGCAACCGCTGCTGCACCCCGCGCAGGCGGTTCCGGGTGCTGACGCTTCCGCCGCACCCGCAACGCCCGCGGCCGGCGACGCGAACAACGGCGCGCAGCTCGTGCAATCCAACGGCTGCGCAGGTTGTCACGGCGCGGGTCTGAAGGGCGGCCGGATCGGACCGGCTCTGTTCGGAATCGAGCACCATATGTCGAACGATCAGATCGCAGACTTCATCGTGCATCCGCGCGTGCCGATGCCGAACTTCGGGTTCAACGCCGCGGAAGTCTCCGACATCGTGGCTTATCTTACGGCGCTCGACGGCGGCATCAACAACACAGCCCCAACTGTTACGTTCTCGCCGGCGGCGCCGGTCGATTTCGCAACAATCAGCGTGACGTTCCCGGGAACGCCGCCCCCGTTTGTCCGCGTTCTTCCGGTCATGCGCATGGGAACGGGCACGCACCACACGGCAATGGTGCAGTTGCAGCCGCTGCCCTCCGATCCGCATACGTTCACCGGCCGCGTCGAATTTTCGATGGGCGGCCCGTGGATCGTACACATCCAATACGATGGGCAGGAGTTGGACGTCCCGCTCAACATCGGCACGTAATGCGACGGTCTTCCTTTTTGCGGGCGAGCGGCGGCGCGGTGGCCGTCGCCGCGCTGGCGCCGCTTTCGGAGCGCGCGCTGGCAAGCGATGTCGTGCAATACACGCTAACTGCCGGACCCCTTCGTTTCTCGCCCGTTCCGGGCCAGAATTTCGCCGGGCTCGGTTTTAACGGCGGCATTCCCGGACCGCTGCTGCGCGTCGTCCACGGGCAGCGGCTGCGCGCGAAATTCATCAACAACACCGGACAAGGCTCGACCATTCATTGGCACGGGATGATCTTGCCGAACAAGATGGACGGATCGGAGGGCGTTTCGCAGCCGGCCGTTCCGCCGGGCGGATCGTTTCTCTACGAATTTTCGCCCGAGCCGCCGGGCACACGCTGGTATCACGATCACATCAGCGATGGTTTGTTGCGCGGGCTCTTCGGCATGATCGTCGTCGAGGATCCACGCGATCAGCGGGCCGATGCGGAGTTCGCGCTCGTCTTTCATGACGTTCCAAAAATGGCAACGGTCCAACCCGCAATGATGGGCGTCGGCAGCGCTCCGATGACCGATCCAGCCGGGTCGCCCGAACTCATACAGATGAACGACGACAAGATGGGCGACGAGGTCGCGTTCAGCGCGCACTGCATCAACGGCGCTTCCTATCCGAACACCAAACGGTTAGCGGTCAAAGTCGGCCAGCACGTGCGGCTGCGCATTCTGAACGCCAATCCGACACAGACGCGCTACGTTAGGCTCGCCGGACATCGCTTGACCGTCACGCACAGCGACGGCAACCAACTTCCGCAGCCCGTGGAGGTAGACGCACTTCGCGTGGGCGTCGCCGAACGATACGACGCGTGGTTTGAAGTCAGCGAGCCCGGCGCATGGCTGCTGCAAGGCCTTTCGACCGATCCCCTCGCCTACGAGCAGGCGGCCGTCGTGCACACGCCCGGCATGGAAAACACTTCGCCGCTTAGCAATCCGCAATCGCTCGAAGGTACCGATTACTTCACGTATGTGAAAGCGGGCGGTACCGGCAGCGTGATGCCGGCGCAGGGCGCAAAGCACTACGATTTCGTTTTAGATGACGGGAAATACGGCAGCTCGCGCTGGACGATCAACGGCAAGACCTATCCGAATACGCAGCGGATCAACGTGCACCGTAACGACCTCGTCACGGTCCGTTTCACCAATAAGACCGACATGGACCATCCGATGCATTTGCATGGACACGTTTTTGAAGTTACGGAAGTCGACGGCCTTCCGCTCGCGCGACCGCTGCCGAAAGATACGTCGCTGGTGCGCGGGAACGGGGGAACGCTGAGCTGGCGTTTTCGCGCCGATTCACCTCCGGGCCGCTGGCTGTTGCACTGCCACAATGCGATTCATATGATGGACGGGATGATGACGCTGGTTCAATACGGATGATGCTCCTTCAGGCGCTCTTGCTCGCCGCGGGAATGTTCTGGCAGGTCGCGTGGAGCCTGGTCCTGGGTTTCTTTCTTTCGGCCGCAATTCAGACGCTTGTCTCGAAAGAGCGCATGACCGCGCAGCTTGGCCGGAACGGTCTGCGCGAGATCGCGCTCGCAACCGCTTACGGCGCGGCGAGCTCTTCCTGTTCGTACGCCGCGGCGGCGATGAGCAAGACGCTCTTCAAAAAAGGCGCCGCATTCATTCCTTCGCTCGCGTTTCTCTTCGCTTCGACGAATCTCGTGATCGAACTCGGCATCATCCTCTACCTGCTGATGGGGTGGCAGTTCACAGCGGCGGAGTGGGTGGGCGGCGTTCTCCTGATCGCGATCATGGCGCTGATCGTCAAAGCGACGTATCCCACGGCGCTGATCGCCGAAGCTCGGCGCCATCTCGACGAAGCGACGGGCGAAGACGAAACCGTCGCCGGCGAAACGTTCTGGGATAAACTACGCAACCCGCAAACTCCGGTGACGATCGCCCAAACATTCGTGATGGACGTCTCGATGCTTTGGAAAGATTTGGCAGCCGGTTTCTTGATCGCCGGCGTACTTGGTATTTTCATTCCGGCCGGTATCTGGGGCGCATTCTTCCTTCATGGTGCGCCGCCGGGAGTGCAGCTGGTTGCGAACGCGGTCGCCGGCCCGCTGGTCGCGATCGTCTCTTTCGTGTGCTCCATAGGCAACGTTCCTATGGCGGCGATCCTGTGGGGCAGCGGCATCAGCTTCGGCGGCGTTCTCAGCTTCTTGTATGCCGATCTCATCGTATTGCCGCTGCTCGACGTTTACCGGCGTTACTACGGTTTGAAAATGGCGGTCTACATCGGCGGCGTGTTCTTCGTCACGATGGTCGCCGCCGGCATCATCATGCAGTTCGTCTTCGGCGCCTTCGGGGCAATCCCGCACGCCAATCCGCATATTCGCGCAGACCTGTCGCTGTTCGCAATCAACTACACGTTTTGGCTGAATCTTGCGCTCGGCGCCCTTGCAATCGCGCTGTGGTATGTGAACGTCAAACATCCGATGACGCACAGCTGCCCGGCTCACGAGGGCCACGCCCACTAACGGCAAACGTAAACCGCATGCCCCTCCTCGAACGCGGCCGAATCGTGGTAACGGGCGGTGCCGGATTTATCGGCAGCGCGCTCGTCTGGGCGCTGAACCTGCGCAGCATCGACGACATCCTGATCGTCGACAGGCTCGATCAATCCGAAAAGTGGAAAAATCTCGTCCCGCTGCGCTACCGGGACTACGCAGACGCAAGCGATTTCGAATGCGCACTCCTTGCGCGGCCCGGCGATTTCAAAGACGTTACAACGCTGATGCATTTAGGCGCTTGCTCGTCAACCACCGAAACCGACACCGCGTTTTTGATGCGCAACAACTACGAGTACACCAAACACTTGGCGCAGTGGGCGATAGAACACAATGTCCGGTTCGTCTACGCTTCATCCGCGGCAACGTACGGCGGGCTGGAGCGCAACCTGCGCGACGATAGCGAGCTCGATACGCTCCGGCCGCTAAACATGTATGCGTATTCAAAGCACCGCTTCGACGTCTTCGCGCGCGACAACGGCTGGTCCGACAAAATCACCGGATTAAAATACTTCAACGTCTTCGGACCCAACGAGCAGCACAAAGGCGATATGCGCAGCTTGGTGGATAAAGCGTTTCGTCAAATCCAGGAGACCGGCGGCATTCAGTTGTTCAAAAGTTACCGCAGCGAGTATCGCGACGGCGAACAGCGGCGCGACTTTCTCTACGTCAAAGACGCCGCCGAGATGACGCTGCACTTGGCCGATCGCGAGGCCTTCGGTCTGTTCAACCTCGGCTCGGGGGAGGCGCACACATGGCTCGACCTCGTGCGGCCGATCTTCCGATCGCTCCGCGCTCCCGAGCGCATCGAATTCGTCGACATGCCGGACCAGTTGCGCGACAAGTACCAATACAACACGTGCGCCACGATTGACCGGCTCCGCGCCGCGGGCTACGATCGTCCCGTAACGGCGCTCGATCGCGCCGTCGACGACTACGTCTCCAATTACTTGCTGCCCGGCCGCGGACTCGACCCGGCGCAGGCCGAATCGTCCGCTGCACTTAATCGCAGCGCATGAGTTCTCGCGCAGATCGCCGTCGTCAACACCGTGGAGGTTCGGGTCCGCCGCCGCGGCGCGATCCCATGGTTCCGGTCTACATCGGCCTCGCCGTTATTATCGTGCTGATTTTTGTGGGCTTCGGCATCATGTCGGCCGTCCAGAATTCCAAGCGCAACGCGCAGCAGAGTTTCGTGACCGCTACCCCGACGCCGGGCCCCAACGCAAGCGCGAAGCCGATCCAGCTAAAAGACGGCGCAGCCGTCGGCAAACGAGCGTTTCCGACTCCCGATCCGGCGCACGGTTTTATCGGTGACACCATTATGGGCGGGCGCAGCCTGCCGGTCGACAACATTCCGTGCCAGAGCTCCGAGGCGGCCGTGCTGCACGTGCACACGCACCTCGCGATCTTCAATCATGGCGTTCAGGTACAGGTGCCGCCATATTTGGGAATGGCCTCGCTCTCGCCCACGCAAGGTTGCTTGTACTGGATTCACACGCACGATCCGAGCGGCATCATCCATATCGAAGCCGGCAGCATTGTTTCACCGAACGGCGGAAACTACACGCTCGGAAACTTCTTCGACCTCTGGGGACAGCCACTGAGCCGGAACCAGATTGGTCCATTCAAAGGCTCTGTCACCGCCTTCGTCAACGGGTCGCAATACAACGGCGATCTCGCATCAATTCCACTCCGCGCCCATCAGCAGATCGTCTTGGAGGTCGGCGAGCCGATCGCGCCTCCGCCGAATTACGCGTTCCCCTTCGGGGACTAAGGCTTATGTCTCGTCCGGGACATGGCTTCCCGCTGAAACCGCTCGCGAAATTACGTCCATGTAATTTCGCGGCTTCGGCACTTTTTCGAGATAACAAAGTTTTGAAGACGACATCCTGTCGTGCTCGAAAAAGTTGCAGATTTCAGCAGAAAGCCATATCCCTGACAATTTTATTCATTCTGTTTTTGTTCGTAGCCAGGAACGCGTCGGCCGCAACTCAAGCGCAAATTATCCCGGTACACGGAACCGTGCTGGCCGTTACCTCGAAAAATACCGCGATTGTGCGGAACGAAGCCGTAACCGGAATGCTGCCTTCGGCGACACGCGCGTACCGGATCGAGCCGCAGCTGATTCTGAGCGCCGGCGCCGGCATCGACGGGTTCGTCGACGAGCGGACGCGGCCGTGGCGCCTGTACGACGCCGCACTGGCCGGGCCGTTTGTGCCTGGCATCCCGCAAACCGGAAAAGTGATCGCGCTGGATATCGGCTCGAAGCTGCCGCACACGCAGCTGGTCGATCAGCGAGAGCGACTCGTAGACCTAGCGGCGTTTCACGGCGTATCGCTGACGAGCTTCATCTTCACGCGATGCAGAGACGAATGCCCGCTTATCGCCGCAAAGTTTGTGGAGATGAAGAAACAGCTCGATACGAGCCGCTTTCATCTCTATTTGATCACGATCGACCCGATGTACGATTCCCCTTTCGTCATCGCGCGCTACGCGCGCCAATTCCGAATGAATCCGGAGTCGATCTCCGTCCTGACGGGGCAGCCGCACGACATTGCCACGTTGCTCGACCAATTCGGCATCACGTCGCTGCAAAACGGCGATGCCACCTTCATTCACAGCGACAAGGTTTTCTTAGCTTCGCCCGAGGGACGGATCGCGCAGATCTTGCAGACGGCCGGTTTCACGCCGGGCTCCGTTGCCGCGCAGGCCCAGCACCTCGCGGGCATGGCGAGCAGTCCGTTCGGGCGCTTTCAATTGTGGCTGGTCGCGGGCGTCACCGCGCTCTGCGGCGGAAATCAGTTTGCCGGAATCGTTGCGCTCGAGACGGTCTTGTTTTTAATTATCGCCGGTATCTCGTTTGTAACGCTCGGATGGGTTGTGCGGAAGATCTGGGGGAATACCTGAAGGCGGTCACGGCGCGCACACTCAGCATTCCGCAGGCGAACGTCGCGGCGACCACGAGCAGCATCAGAGACAGATTGGCAACGAGGAGTTGCAAGAGCAGCGGAACGTCACCGGCGCGTTGCTCGAGCGCCAGATACGTATCGCGCAGCAGAGGTATCCCGCCGAGGACGATCGTCACGTCCGCGGCGCCGACCACCATGAAGAGAAAGCGCGCCCGGATGTTTTTCATTGCGCCAGCATCGTCACGGCATATGCAATTGCGACGGCCGTTTCGTCGGGCGTGCCCAGCACAAGCCGGAAACAGTGCACGCGCCGCAGCAGCGCGATGGCGCAGGTGACGCGGTCCATCAGATCGCCGCGCGCGTCGAACCAGCGCGTTATCGCCGGCAGAGCCGCCGCCGCGTCGATATGTTCGAGCGAAGCGGAACCACCCGAGCCCGCAATCACGAAGAGCGCACCCAGCGGACGCGGCTCGGCGACAGCCTCGGGTCCGAAACATGTTTTCAGCGAGAGCTCGGGCGGATCGAGCGCTGCATCGCGGTCGGCCAGCAGCAGCCGCGCGCCGGCAGCCCGCACCGAGGAGCGCCGCAAGAACGGATACACCGTCGTTCCGCGAATCAGCGCGCGCTCGTCGGAATAGACGCGCATGCCGCGGCGCACGCACGCGAGCATGGCGCTCGTCTTCGCCGAGCTGGAATTACCGGCGATCGCAATCGCTGCGCCTTGGAATTCCAAGGCGGCGGCATGTATCGATGCGATCTCGGAATCATAGCGGATCACGGCCGAAACGATCACGGCGTCGGCCAAAAAAACGATCGCGTCCGCCGGCAGCGGCCCCTGCGTCCAGCGCCACGATGGCGCGTGGTCGGACCAGAACGCGTAACCCGCGCGCGCGGTCGAGACGTAATAACGAAAATCGGGTTCGCGCTCGGTAGCGTGATCGGCGTAACGCAGACCGAAGAGATGAGCGACTTGCGCGATGTCGGTGCGCAACTCCATAACGACGCCGGCGATTTCACAGCGCGCGGAATAGACACATTGCCGCGCGAGTTCCGCGTGCGACGTGTCCCCGGACCGGGTGAGCTGTTCCGCTCGAATCACTCGCATATCGTCTCTCGCGTCATGGCATCTAAGAAGGTACCCAGCGTGAAGCGCGTGGCCCGGACAAGCGCCAGCCTGCCACCGCCTGCACAGGGCCTAAAGCAAGCGTACGGGTAAAACGAGGCACGATGGGAGTCCCGAGAAAACCGGTTGCGCCGCCGACCCCGGAACAGTCGGCCTTTCTCGAGCGGGCGATCGAGCAATACGGCAAGGCGACGTATAACTTCGCCTACCGGCTAACCCATAACGAGGCTGACGCCCGTGATTTGACCCAGGAGGCCTTTATCCGGGTCTACCGGGCCTGGCGGTCATTTCAGCCCGGGACTTCGTTTCTATCGTGGATCTACCGGATCGTCACGAATCTTCACCGGGACGAACTTCGCCGCCGAAAGGGACGTTATCAGGAAGAGATTCCCGAGGACAACGCCCCTCAGGAATTCGCAGGGGAACGCCCCCTGGCCGTGTCGCCGATCGAGGAGTATGTCGAGGGCCAACTGAGCGAACCGCTTGCGCGGTCGCTCGAGCAGCTCTCGGGAGACCAGCGCCAGGTGATCGTCCTTGCGGATATCGAGGAGTACAGCTATCAGGAAATCGCCGAAATCATGGGGTGCTCGATAGGGACGGTCCGTTCGAGACTCCACCGTGCCCGGGCGCTACTTCGCAGACTCGTACAGAGACAAATGGAGCAACAGAAATCATGACCGAGCATCTGAACAACCAAATATTAATCGACTACATGCATGCAGGGCTGGGTCCCGAAGAAGACGCGCGCGTTTACGCGCACCTCGAAGCCTGCTCCGGATGCCGCGCGGAATACGACGCCGAGCTGGCATTGACCGATTTAGTGCGATCTTTTGCCGCCTCGGATACGCGCGAGCTGCCGTCATCGGTCAAAGCCGAGATTTGGGAACGCATTCGCGCCGCTCGTCCGTCGCCGTGGGGCACGTGGGCGAACTGGCTGCGGCCGGCGGTCTCACTTCCGGTTGCGGCTGCTCTGGCTCTCGCGGCATATTTCGGAACGTCCTATCTCGGACCGCACGGCGCCGCACCGATCGATGCCGGTTACTATTTACAAGACCACGCCGCACTCCAGAGCACGGTACCGTTCAGCGACCGCGCGACGGCCAGCGCCGCCGATCTCGAATCGTCGAGGCTAAGAGCGCCGGGCGCGGTTGCACTAGCAGCATCTTACACGGCGGACGCCAATCCATAACCCGCGTGCGTTCGCGCTCGCGCTGACCGGCACGCTCCTGCTCGGATCGGCGCAGCGCAACGATCCTGCGCAGCTCTTGCGGCAGGCCGTCGAGGCGTACAGCAAGATCTCGTACATCGGACAGATTCAGAGCGTCGATTTCGGAACCAACCGCGCCGACGCCGTGCTTTTCCGCGTCGAACACCGCGCGCCCGACAAGACCCGCCGCTGGTATCTGGCCCCTGAATCGCTCTACGGCGATTCGATCATCGGCCGCGGCACGATGGAGTACGACGTCGACGTGCACCGCAACCGGATCGTCGTGGCACGCAACGACGCACTCGACGACCAGGTCGCCTTCGACGACAACTTCGGCTTGTTGCTGCGCAACTATAATGCCGTGATGGCCCCCGACACGAGCGTGGCCGGCCGCCGAGCGTATCAAGTGATTCTCGTAAACAAATACACGGGAGAGACGGTCATCCGGCTTTCGCTCGACTCAGAAACCAAGCTCGTGCTGGAACGGGACCGCTTCGGCGCCACCGGCTCGGTCACGAGCCAGATGCGGTTCGAACAAATACGGTTCACGTCTGCAATTCCGCAACAGACCTTTGAAGTGCCGACCGGTTTCACGCAGGTGCGCGGTCAAGACGAAGGCCTGCCATCAAACGATCTGAAGGGCTTGGTCAAAACGGCCGGCTTCCGCGCGCTCGGGCCCAAATACTTGCCCGAAGGGTTCCTACCGGTCGCCGGCGAGCTGCACGACGTCAAAGGCGTACGTACGCTGCATCTGCTCTACTCGGACGGACTGCGCACGGTGTCGCTTTTTGAGAACGCGCGCGGGGCCGCGGTCGACATGAGCCGCTACACGGTTCACGCGACGAAACTTCAATCGCGCGACGCCGAGTACGTGCGTGATGGTTCGACCACACTGCTCGCTTGGACCGACGGAAATTTGCATTTTGCGCTCGTCGGCGAACTCACGCTGGCCGAGCTGACACGCATCGGATCCTCAGTCTAACGCTTCGATCGTTTCGAGCAGTTCGCGCTGCGGTCCGGGAATCGCGGAACCTTCCGCGCCGCTCGGCTCGCGCGTCTGCGGCGCATCGTGCGCTTCGATGATCGCGTGCACCGAACGCGAAAGCGCATCCAGATCGTAGCCGCCCTCCAAGACGTAAGCGACGCGTCCGCCGCAATACTCGTTCGCTACGCGCTCGATGAGCGCACCGAGATGCGATGCGGCTTCAACCTCGACGCCGAGATCGCCGGCCGGATCGCCCCTGACGTAATCGAACCCTGCGCTGACAATGAGCAGGTCGGGCCGCACGCGCGCGGCAGTCGCGGGAAGTAACCGTTCCCAGAGCGCGGACGAACGCTTCGGTTCCAAAATCGTGCGGCGGGAGCGGCACATTGACGATCGCGTCGTGTTTCGGGAGTGTGTAGCTTTCGTCCGGGCCGCCTGTTCCCGGATACGCGGGATATGCATGCGCCGAAACGTATGAGACTCCGTCGCCGCTGACGGCTTGCGTTCCGTTGCCGTGGTGATAATCGAAATCGACGATCAGCGTGCGCACTCCGAATTGTGCCTGCGCCGCGCGCGCTGCGATAGCCGCGTTGTTGAAGACGCAAAACCCCATGCCGCGCCGCGCTTCGGCGTGGTGGCCGGGCGGCCGCACGACCGCAAAAGCGCTAGCTCCTTCGTGCATCGCCGTTTCCATCGCGACGACGGCGCCGCCGGCAGCTCTGCGCGCAACATCGAAAGAACGGACGTCGACGACTGTATCACCGGTGGAAAGATAACCCGCGAAATCCGCCATGCTCGCAGCTTCGGCGCGCACGAGATCGACGTACCCGGGCGCGTGGATGCGTTCGATCTCGATGGCGGTAGCATCGCGAGGCGTTATGACATTTTCGAATTTGCCGCTGCGGCGCAAGAAATCGGCGACCGCTTCAACGCGGCCCGGCGATTCCGGATGGGGAACGCCGCGTAAGTGGTCGCCGTAGAGTTCGTCGTAGACGATTCTCAAGCCATCTAGTGTTTCTTCGTGGCTGCCGGGGTGCAGACTTGAGCCGATGTCGCTGCTATCTTTTTATACTGCACGGTACTCTTTTTCATCATCTTCAGAAGCCGGGTATACGCTTTGCAGCCTTTTGCCGGCTGCTTCGTGTTGGTGTACGAAACGCCCATCATGTACAGATAGTCCGGATGCTGATCGATGTAGCCCCGCAGCTGCGTATCGAGAATCGTAAAGAGCTGTGCGGATTCTTTATAGTTTTTCATGCTGTAATCCGAGCCCGCGATGCATGCAAGCGTATCCGGGTTGCGCACCATCTGGAACGACTGCAAGCATGCCGCCCGCGCTAACGCGTACTGGTGGCTTGACACGTAGGCTTGCCCGAGCAGCGCGAACGTTTGGCCGCTCGGGGCGACCTCGGCGAGCTGTTTGAGATAACGCGCCGCGTCGGCCGGTTTGCCTTGCCCCATCTTCAGCTGCGCGAGATCGATCAGCGCGCTCGTGTCGTTCTTGTCGATGCGCACGGCTTGCAAGAACTGCTGCTCGGCGCGGCCCGGCTGGCGGTTTGCCATCCAATATTCGCCGTAGGCGGTGTGCAGGCTCGAAATGGCAGGGTACTGCCGGAAGCCCGCTTCGTAGACGCCTTGCGCTTGCGAGGGCTGTTTTGCCGTCGCATACATCAGCGCTTTCTGCACGACGATCGTCGCCTTCTCGTAATCGCTGGTCGAGGCGGCGATCGCGTCGTCGAAGCCCTGAGCCGATGCTGCGATGTTGTTTTGCTTGGCAAGCACGCCGGCGCGAAAGATCAGCGCACGAACGTTTTTTGGATCCAGCGAAATCGCGCGGTCGATCGCCGTGAGCGCGTTGGGCAGCGTATTTTGGGCCACCCACGTTTGCGCTTCTTGAATCAGCGGACTGATATCTTTCGGATCGAGAACATAGGCCTGCTCGAATTGCTTGCGCGCCTCGTCCCATTTCTGTTCCGCGGCTAGCACCGCGCCCAGCGTGACGTAGGCGCGCGGCTCGGTCTTATTAAACGTTACCGCGCGGTTGGCAATGCGCTCGGCATCGGCGGAGCGCGGCGGCTTCGACTGCAGATACAACTGCGCGAGCTGTCCGAGCACGGCGAGATTGGTCGGCTCGAGATTGGAAGCGGCTTCAAAGTCCGCCGTCGCGGGACCGAGATTGCCCAAAGCGAGTTGTCCCGAACCGTCGAGGAAATAGACCTGCGCGGTTTTCGTGCCCAGCTGCATGACGTGTTGCGTCAGTTGCACCGCGGCTTGCGCTGCTTGTGGAGAACCCAATCCAAGGAACTGACCGGCCAGTTCGATCATCGCGTCGCGATCGTTGGGATTCGCTTTCAGCCGGGCCTGGAGACGAGGGATCGCGATCTGAGGCGGCTCGGGTGAAGCCGTAGGCAACGGAGCCGGCGTGGGAGAGGGCGTAGCGGTCGCGCGAGCAGCAATCAACGTTGCGTGCGCCGGCGTACCGGAGAAAGCAAGCGCCGAACCGAGTGCGGCTGCGAACGAGGCGAGCAATAGGAAACGTTTCAAGTCTTCGTCCTTATCGAAATGCTACGGTGTTAACGGCCCAAGGGAGGCGAACGTCACGCATGCGCGGCCTTAGCCGCTTGGACCAGCTTCGTGAGCGCGGGAACGATTTGAAAAAGATCGCCGACCACCAGCAAATCCGCGGTTTCGCCAATCGGTACGGTGCCGTCCCGGTTGATCGCCACGATCGTCCCGGCGGTCTGCATTCCGACTTTATGCTGGATAGCGCCGGAAATGCCTACGGCGATGTAGAGTTGAGGGCTGACGATCTTGCCGGTCTGCCCAATCTGGAGGCTATAGGGCACCCACCCGGCATCGGCCGCCGCGCGTGAGGCGCCGACCGCGCCGCCTAACGCCTCCGCCAGCGGTTTCAGGAGGGTCTCGAATGGCTCGGACCCGCCGAGTCCGCGGCCGCCGCTGACAACTACCGCGGCCTCTTCGAGGCCGATTTCTGCGCTCGCCTCTTCAACATTGCTCTCGACGGCCATACCGTAGGTTTTGACGGCCGGCTTTTCGAGCGGCACCAGCTCCGCGCCGGTCACTTGCGGATGCGCGGCAAAGGCGTTAGGCCTAATGGTAATAACGCCGTAGTCTGCGGTTTTGAAGGCGCACGTCGTGATCGTTGAGCCTTGCAGTTTCGGCGCGATGCAATGCACGCGCCCGTCTTCGACGCGCAGCTCGGTGACGTCCGAGGCTAAGCCCGCATCCAATCGCGCTGCGATGCGGCCGGCGACGTCGCGCCCCAGCATGGTGTTCGGCACCAAGATCGCTGCAGGCCCGGTTGTTCTTGCGACGGCTTCCAAATAATCGACGACCGGATCGAGCAGAAACTTGTCGACGTCGGCGTCTTCGGTGTGAAAGATCTTGTCGAGCGGATGGTTTTGCAATTGCTTCGCGACCGCGTCCGATCCTGAACCCGCAACAAGCGCATACGCCTTTCCGCCGAGCGCATCTGCCAGCCGGCGTGCCTCAGCCGCGAGCTCGAACGTAACTTTGCGCGTTTGTCCGCCGTTGTGCTCGACGAAGACGATCACAGCGCGCATCAGACGAGTTTCCGTTCGCGCAGAAAATCGAAAATAGCTTGCGCGCCGGTGGCGCCGTCGGCGGCCTCGACGATCTTCGCTTTTTCGCGCGCCTTGGGCGCGGCGATCGCGACGACTTCCAATTTTGCGCCGTCGGTGCCGACCGGGCGATCGATGCCGCAATCGGCGGCGGAAAGCATCGAGATCGTCTTTTTCTTGGCGCCCATGATGCCTTTGAGCGATGCGTACCGCGGCTCGCCGACGGCCATCGTCACCGTGACCAGCGCCGGCAACGGACCGGACACGACTTGGTAGCCGCTATCGGTTTCGCGCTGCGCTTTCATGCGGCCGTTGCCGATCTCTTCGATCTTCCGCACGTTCGTGAGCCCAGGCACGCCTAAATATTCAGCCAGCGCGCCGGGCACGCCCCCGGTGTTGCCGTCGTCGGAGAGCGCGCCCGAAAGAATCAGATCGAACCCCGTTTTCTTGAGCGCTTGCGCCATGACGTACGACGTAACTGAAACGTCGCCGCCTTCCAGCGTGGGATCGCTCAGCATGACGGCGTCGTCGGCGCCCATCGCAAGCGCTTTGCGCAGCGACTCTTTCATGCTCTCGGTCGCCATCGTGAAAACGGTGACTGTGGTATCCGCGCCGAGCCTCTCTTTTAATTGAAGAGCAGCTTCGATTGCGTATTCGTCGAATGGGTTGAGCGCGGTTTCGCCCCCTCGCACCAAACGCTTTGTCGCCGGATCGATGCGGCGGGCGGCATTCGGATCCGGCACGAGCTTTACGGTTACGACGATCTTCACGCGAGGAAAAGACCTCCAAGAAAAACTGAGACCCCGGAAGGGGTTCTGAGAGAACCCGGGTTCATTGAGCTCCCTGGAGGTACGCCCCTGCCGTCGCGGAACGTAGGCTCGTAATGAATTTAGGAATCATTCTCATATTCGCAGCCCTTGCATCGCCTGCTCCGTTGCCGGCACCGAGCGCTGCGCCGGTGTCGGATCCGTGCGGCGGCGCGACGACGAATCTGCTGGCGGCGTTGAACCGGCCGACGATTGGTTTTAGCGCCTGCGCCGTGAAGCCGCACGAGAGCCTATGGGAACTCGGCTACGTCAACCTCATGCAAAATGACGGTTCGCACGCGGCAGCTTATCCGCAAGGGTTCATTCGTTATGGTGCGTCGCCGCGATTAGAGTGGGACGTCGTCGGTCCGAACGACCTGGCACAAAAATCTGGCGGCATCCTTCAGCGGGGCTTTGCCGATAGCGGCGTCGGTGCCAAGTATGAATTTTTCAGCGGGCCATCCGACACAGCGGCGCTCGACCTGCTCTACATTTTTCCGACCGGCTCCGCGCTCTTCACTGCCGGAGCGCCCGTTGCAACGATGAATTTCGACTACGGACACTCACTTTCACCCGCCGCCGGATTCGCAACGACGATCGGCGTGCAGTCCTCTTTCGCGCAAACACTCGACGGACACGCGTCGCGTTTTACATCGTTGCTGCCGTCGGTTGTATTCACGATCCAGAGCAATCCACGCACGCAATTTTATGCGGAAGGGTACGGCCAAACGCGGATCCGTCCAGATGGCGGAAGGCTCTTTGGCATCGACGGCGGCATTCAATACTTGGTGAGACCGAATGTCGAGATCGACGCCGAGCTCGGCCAAACCGTGACCGACCTCGCCCGAGGGCATTATTTCGGCTTCGGTATCGGTTTCCGGCCCTAACGTCTGCTCGTCAGCCAAGTTTAATGTACAGGAGTAATACATGAAGCGCTTTCTTCTTGCCGCAGCCCTCGCGCTATTTGCCGCGACGGCGGCCGCGCGCGCCACCGTTCCGCCGCCGCTTCCCACTCCCGCAAAATCCTTCGATGCCGGCTCGCTTCACGTCGACGTTTACGGAACTTCCGGAAGGCGCGCGCTGATTTTCATTCCCGGATTAACGTGCGGACCGTGGGAGTGGTCTGGCGAAATTGCGCAGTTCTCTCCGTCATATACCATTTACGCCCTCACACTGCCAGGTTTCGACGGGAAACCGGCCATTAAGCCTCCGCTCGTCCAAACCGTTTCGGCTGACTTTTGGTCGCTGCTGCAAACGCAGTCGATCGTCAAGCCCGTCGTCGTCGGACACAGCTTGGGCGGTTCGCTTGGAATTATGCTTGCCGAACAGCACTCGGACAGACTCGGGGGCGTGATATCCGTTGACGGGCTTCCGATCTTCCCGGGTATGGACAGAATGACGGCCGATCAACGGGCACAGGCCGGCACGCAGATGGCCGGGTCGATGGCGTCGATCGCAACGCCCGCGCAGTTCGCCGCAATGGAAAAAACCTATGTTCTGCCCAATCTGATGACATCTCCCGACGACATCGCAGTTGTTGCGCCGCTGGCCGGGCGCAGCGATCCCGCCGCGACTGCGGCCTGGATATCAGAAGATCTTGCGCTCGATCTGCGCCCGCAGCTTACTGCGGTGAGGGCGCCGCTCTTGGTGATCGCGCCCTACGACGCAGCGTTCGAAGGGAAGATGCTGCCTGATGCTGCCGCTAAGCGCAGCTACTACGAGATGCTGTTGGCAAACGACCCGGCCGCCAACGTGCAAATGATCGAACCCTCACGGCACTTCATCATGTATGACCAGCCGCAAAAGCTGCACGATGCCGTCGCCACGTTTGTAAGGCAGCACCCGCCGGGTTAGACGTGCTCGTCCGGCTCGGCATGGTGCGCGTCTTTTTGATCATCGGCGTTGGGATCTAAATCCGTATCGGCGTAGACCGCCTCGGCCGGCTCTCCTTCATCGGTTTCGCGTTCGGCTTTATCTTCGTCGTCGAGACGTTCGCGTTCCATAAAAGCTCCTTATTCTTCACGCACGCCGAGTTCGTCTAGGTGCCGGCGCATCTCTTCGGGATCGGCGTAGACCCGGAATGCTCCGGCCTGCTCCAGTTCCTGCTGCCCGTAACCTCCGCTGAGCACGCCTACGCCCAGAAAATTCGCGCGCCGGGCTGCCAACATATCCCAGACGCTGTCGCCGGCCACGATCACCTCGACGTCTTTGACGTGCAGCCTCTTGGCGGCGGTTAGAAAGAGATCAGGATCGGGCTTGGCGCGCTTCACATCCTCGCGCGTAACGATTTTCTCGCCGATGCGACCCAGCAGCTCAAGCATCGGTCCGGCATCGGCTTGCGTTCCGCTCGTCGCAATGATGTAAGGGATATTTAGATCGCGCAGCTCGGCTAAGAGATCACGGGCGCCGGGAAGCGGAGCTATCGACGAGATGCGCCGCTTAAACTCTTGTTCGTGCAACTCGCCCAAACGTTTGATGATGGGCTCCTCGAGCGGCATATCGAGCTCGCGCGCGAGCGCGCGAATCATCAAGCCTCCGCTCATCCCGATGCGCCGGTGGACTCGCCAAATGGAAAGATCGAAGCCGCATTCGCGCAGCGCGGCATGCCACGCCATCACGTGCTGATAGACGCTATCGACGAGCGTTCCGTCGAGATCGAAAATGAACGCCGGCAAGCGTTAGGGTTTCTTCGGTTCGTTCACGCCGAAGCGGTTTTCTTCCATGGCGCGATCGTCTTCTTGTGAATCTACACCGGGATCCATTTTCTCGTCTCGCTCGGCGTCGTCGCGGCGCGGTCCTCGGGGTTTGCTTTGATTTTCGGTGAGGTCGTCCTGAAAGATCTCACCGTCACGGTCTTTGGGAAGCTTTTCCATAAAGCGGTCTTACCCGCCGTTTAGACTCGCGGGGTGGCGCGGAACGAACCCGAGCCGCAGATCTCGACAATCTGGTCGTTGCTCAAGCGGCGGAAGCTGACGTTGCAGTATTTGAACGCCTCGCCTGCCTGGGCGGCTTCGTAGAGCCCTTGGGCCTCGGGATTGAGGCTCGGATGCTGGCGAACCGTCCGGTTTTTGAAATTCACGCGGTAAACGAGCTTCTCTCCGAAAAGGGAAACATCGCCGCGGGCATTTTCATAACCGCCATAAATGGGCTCCTGGACCTCCTCCGCGCCTGCTTGTTTGGCTTTCACGAGGAGGACATCGACGGGGGCGGCTTCCGGTTCGCAGATCATATCGCTTCACCTAACCCCAGCTGCGCGATAAAGGTTGCATTTCTGCTCCGAGAGTCGCTCATGCCTCGCTATTCCATCAGTTTTTTCGTGAAATATGTCCACTCCAACGCCGAGGTATGTGCGCGCTCTTTCAGATTGGCGCCCGATCCGTGGCCGCCTTCGGTGACTTCGTAGAACAGATAGGGAACCTGCATTGCCGAAAGCATGGCGGCGAACTTGCGGGCGTGTTGCGGTCCAACGCGATCGTCCTTGGTGGTGGTCCAAATGAAGGGCTCCGGATATGCGACTCCCGCTCGAAGATTGTTGTACGGGGAAATTTTCGCAAGGAACGCAGCTTCCGCCGGAACCGAGATGCTCCCGTACTCGCCGACCCACGATGCGCCGGCCTGAATTTTTTCATAGCGCAACATATCGAGAAGCGGGACCTGAATGTCGACCGCGTTCCACATTGAGGGATGCTGCGTGAATTCGACGCCCATAAGCAGGCCGCCGTTCGAGCCCCCTTCGATCCCCAAATAGCGCGGCGATGTAATTCTGCGCGCGACCAAATCCTGACCCACCGCGTAGAAATCTTCGTATATGCGTTGCCGGTTCGTTTTCAGGCCGGCCTCGTGCCACGCCGGTCCGAATTCGCCGCCGCCGCGTATATTGGCCAGCACGAATACGCCCCCGCGCTCAAGCCACAGTTTGCCCAGCGTACCTGAATAGAACGGCGTCTCCGATATCTGAAATCCCCCGTACGCATTCATTACGGTTGGGTTGCGGCCGTTCAGTTGCAGGTTTTTACGATGAACAATAAAGTACGGAATCTTCGTGCCGTCTTTCGACGTTGCTTCGTGCTGCTCGACGACATCCCGCGAGGCGTTGAACTGCGCAGGGAGCGCTTTCTCAACCGACGCTGTCCCGGTTGAAGCATTGACGGCCCACAGTGTGGTCGGCCTTAAAAAGCTCGTAACTTGCAGAAACGCATTGCCGTTATGCAAATCGCTATCCACCAGATTGACCGAAGCGTTGTCGGGAAGATTCAGACGGCGCGAACTCCACATTCCGTTGGCACGCGGAGTAAAGACGATGCCGCGGCCGCGAACATTTTGATAGAGCGCCACGAGGAGTTGCGAATGCGTCGCTTGCACTCCGTTGATCGATTCCCGAGGCCCGGGCGCGTACACGAGCTGCGGTTTTAGATGTGCCGGATCGGCCTTTGCGGCTGCTAGGTCAACGGCCAGCAACGCGCCTGGCGCGAAGGTGTGGCCATTCGCCGTCCAATTTTCGTTGGGCGAAAGAATGATTTTTCCGCCAACGAGTGTGCGTATGTCAGCCTTGAGCGGCACCGCTAGGCGCTGCAGCCCACTTGGTGTGAAAATGTAGTACTGCGACGTAAAGAACGTCACGCCGCGCCGGATCAGAGTCGCACGGTTTCCGGATCCGTCTTGCAAAGTGAAGGCGTCCGCGCTGACGTCGCTCTTTTCTCCGCGGAAGACCTCGGCCGCGCTGGAAAGCGGCTGCCCGCGCTTCACGCGCTTGATAATGTACGCATATCCCGACGAAGTCAGTTCGCCCGGATTCCACTCGCGCGAAACCAGCAACGTGTTCGCGTCCTCCCACGCGGCTTGCTGCTTGCCACGCGAAAGGGCGAATCCGCCCGGCACGAAGGACCGCGTGCGAAGGTCGAATTCCCGGATGGTGCGCGCGTCTTCGCCGCCGTCGGAAAGCGCCAACAAACAGCGCTGCTCCGCCGGCCAGTAACAATCCACACCCTCCCAGACCCAATTAGCCTTTTCGGATGCCGCCAGCGCGTCTAGGTCGAGCACCGCCGTCCAATGCGGCGTGGCGGAGGCATAGCTGGAAGGAGTCGTCCGGCGAAAGATGCCGCGCACGTGCCGATCATCTTGCCAGAAGTTATAGATCGCCCCGTGAATGATCGAAGGAACGGGAATGCGTCCTTTGGCCTGCGCTACTTTGAGCGCGTCAGCGTACAGGGCGGCGTAGTGCGGATCGCCTTGCAGGACAGGAAGCGTTTTCGCATTTTCCGTTTTCACCCATGCCATCGACTGCACGCCGTCTTTATCTTCAAGCCAGAGGAACGGATCCGCACCCCCGGGGGTAACCGGCGGCGCTTTTGCGACGGTCGCCTGCGCTGCGAGCCCGGAAGACTGTGCACCGGCCAGCAACGCCGCGTTCAGCCCAAAAGTTAGGGCAACGATTAAAGCAACAACGCCAAACGAACCTATCACGCGATTCATAATTTCTCCCTGTGCCTGCAAGAGTTCCGAAATACTGGGATGGCCGGGACTCGAACCCGGACGGCCTTTCGGCCAGCAAATTTTCGCACCACTATAACTTTCGTCACCGGTTCGCTATGCGACCCGTTTGTGGTCCGGACTGTGCCTTGACCTTATGATCTTCTAATCTTCCTCACGTAGGTCGCGCCCGTCCAGTCTCTACACCTTCCACCGAAGTGGCTTGGCTCGGCGTTGGCATCCGCCGCATGCGACGAAAAAGCGTTCACCGAATTTGAGCGCATCCCGCGGGCGGTTTCCCTATCCGCGGCTCCAAGAAAAGTCTGCTGTGTCTACCGATTCCACCACCATCCCAAAAGAAAGGGGCGGTCGATTCTTATCGAATCGGCCGTCCCTTTACTGCCTGGACAGCAGTTCTTTAGGTCATCGACGACGTGTCGTCGGGCATCATCTCCGCAGTTTGCGTGCGGATTGAAGCCGTAGCAGCCTCCTTGGATGCCTCGATCGTGTCCTTGATGACTTCACCGCCGCGACGCACGATTTCGCCGCCGGCCTCACGCATTTTGTCTTTCATCTGATCGGTCATCGGCCCGATACGCTCGGACTCGAAACGGGTGACCGGCAACATCATACCGACGAGGAAGCCAACCGCCATTCCGGCGAGCAGCATGCCCATTGGGTTCTCGACGGTCACGTCGCGCACGCGCATCCCGGCGCTTCCAATCGCATCTTTCGCGCTCTGCACGCGATCCATGACGGCACCTTTCGCATCGTCGACTTTGTCTTGTGCCGCTTCTTTGGTGCGCTCGACGACGTTCGCGTTGTATGCGACCGACCGAACGTCTTCAGCGACGCGCTCGCGCGCGTCTTCTACTTCGCGGAATTCATACCGCTCTTGATCCATGCTATGTCCTCCTTCACGCTACGCGCCGTTTGATCGAAATCCAGTGGTGTTGCTTCTCGAAATTTTGCGATTGCGGCAGCCAGCAAACCGGCTGCCCCAATCCCGTAAAACAGGGTGACGATAAGCGCCGACGCCCACAGCGGGAGCGCCAGGCCGAGCGCTATGATCAGCATGGCCGTGAACGCGCCCAGGAACGCCAGCCCGAGCACTGCCGCGCCGCTCATCCAAATTCCGGCTGCGGCTAGGCCGCGGAGCTGCGTTGCCGTTTCGCGTTTGAAGAGCGCAAGCTCGGCGCGAAACAAGTCGCCGAGATCGCGCGCCAGATGGCGCAGCGAATCTCCAAGCGATTCGTGCTGGTTCATAACCGCTCGTCGTACCGCCCGCCGTTCAGCGAGGATTCGCCGAACGTGGGTTGCGACTGCGAATAAGATTCGACGTAATCAGGCTGTTCCCAATCACGCGGACGATTCGCACTGCGCACAGCGCGCGCCGCAGCCATGCCGCCGACCAAGCCGATTCCGGCTAACAGCCACGTGCGGCCGCGTGCGAACTCTTGCGCGTCGCTCCAAAGCGACGTACCATCGCGTGACCGTAGGTAGCTCGCCGCGTCGCTTACGCCGCCGGCCAGCATGTCGACAAGATCGGCCGCCTGGGGCTCGCCTTTTTCACGCAAAACTTCGCCGACGTCACTCGCGACTGTGCCGTAGTGCTCGACCCGATCGGCCAGCAGCTCAGCACCGCGGCCGACGGCCTGGTTGATCACGCCTTGCGAGCGTTGCCATAATTCACTGGGGTCCATACGTACCGCCATCTCGCTACCTCCATTACGGTGAGTCACTTACAACATACCCAAGCGCGGGCCCGCAAGGGCGGGCAGGCAACCGTTTCCAACCCTCCTTCCTTGGAGAACAACCGAAAGCGATGATCTTCAGCGATCGCGCCGATGCAGGCTTGCAGCTGGCCGGAAAACTGGCGTCTTATAAGGATAGCGGCGCGCAAGTCCTCGCGCTGCCGCGCGGGGGAGTACCCGTGGCTTTCGAAGTCGCGCGGGCGCTGCGCGCGCCGCTCGAGGTCTTTGTTGTACGCAAGCTCGGTGTTCCAGGGCATGTGGAATTGGCCATGGGCGCGATTGCGTCGGGCGGCGTTCGCGTGTTGAACGAAGATACACTGGCAGAACTGCGGATCGACGAAGCGACTCTGGAGGCGGTCACGCAAGCCGAGTTGGCGGAGCTGCAACGCCGTGAAAACGCGTACCGCGGCGGCTTTCCTGCGCCGGAGGTTTCAGGAAGACCGGTCATTCTGATCGACGATGGACTTGCAACCGGCGCGAGCATGTACGCGGCCGTGCTCGCGCTGCGTGCCCGCTCACCAAGCAAAATCGTCGTCGCGGTTCCGGTGGCGCCGGCCGACACGTGCGCGAGCATCGCCCGGTACGTCGACGACATGGTCTGCGCGACCACGCCCGAGCCGTTTCGCGGCGTCGGTTTTTGGTACAGTGATTTCCGCCAAGTCAGCGACGACGAAGTGCGCAGCATGCTGCAGAGCGCCCGCCAATGGTTGCCGAGGCAATGAGCGAGCGGGAGATCCAACTGCGCGCGGACGGTAATCTTCTTTGCGGAACGCTCGGAACACCGGACCGGAGCGCGGTCGGTCTCGTCGTCTTCGCGCACGGCAGCGGAAGCGGCCGGCGGAGCCCGCGCAACCGATCCGTCGCCGCGAACTTGAACGACGCCGGCTTCGCGACATTGCTGCTGGATTTGCTCACCGCGGACGAGGAGCGTACGGACGACAGTTCAGGCGAACTCCGATTCGACATCGGTTTGCTCGCACGCAGAGTGACGGATGCCACCATCTGGGCGCGCGCTCAGCCCGAGCTCAAGAGCTTGCCGGTCGGCTACTTCGGCGCAAGCACGGGCGCGGCCGCCGCGCTGGTCGCATCGACGCAAGAAAAAGATGTGGCCGCGATCGTCTCGCGCGGCGGCCGCCCCGATCTAGCCGGAGAAGCGCTCGACTCGGTTACAGCGCCAGTGTTGCTGATCGTCGGCTCGCGCGATCCGGTGGTGATGAAGTTGAACCGCGTGGCCGCATCGCGATTGCGGAGCTGCGAACTTGCCGTCGTCACCGGCGCCACGCACCTCTTCGAAGAAGCGGGCGCGCTCGAAGACGTGACAGCGCTCGCGCAACAATGGTTTGCCACACATCTGCCGGAAAGCGGCGCGCCGTGAGCTTGATTGCAAAGAACGTAGAAAACGCGACTATCAAGATCGCGGGCAAGACGCTTCCGCTGACAAACCTCAATAAGGTTTTCTGGCCGAAACTCGGCTTGCGCAAACGCGACTTACTCGAATACTACGAGGGCATTGCGCCCGCGCTCTTACCGCATTTGCGGGACCGCGCGATCGTGATGAAGCGGTATCCCAACGGCATCGACGGTGAGTTCTTCTTCATGAAACGGACGCCGGCTTCGCGGCCGGAGTGGATAAAAACGTGTCCGGTCGAGCACGGCAAAGGCGTGATCGATTTTCCGCTCGCCAACGACCTCGCGTCTCTTCTTTGGCTGATCAATCTGGGCTGCATCGACCTCAATCCTTGGTACGGCTTCTGCGACTCTCCCGATCAGCCCGACGTGCTGCACTTCGATCTCGACCCTGAAAAGGAAGCGCCATTCGCGCTAGTTCGCGAAGCGGCGCTCATCGTGCGCGACGCGCTCCAAGGTCTCGGGATGACGGTTTTCGCCAAGACGTCCGGCGGTCGCGGCATGCATATCTACGTCGGCATGAAACGCGGCCCGGCGCAGCACGAGGTCTGGGCGTTTTCGAAGAAGCTCGGACACGAACTGGCGCGCGCGCACCGCGACGTCTTTACCGTCGAATATAAAGTTGCGAACCGGCCGCGCGACAAGGTCCACCTCGATTACAATCAAAACCGCTCCGGCGCGACGCTGGCTTCGATTTATTCGGTGCGACCGAATGCCTTTGCAGGCGTTTCCATGCCGGTGACGTGGGACGAGGTCGAACGCGGTACCGAGCCCCAAGACTTCACCATGCGCAATGCCGTCAAACGCGTGCAAAAAATTGGCGATCTCTGGAAGCCGCTGACGCAATCTCGCAGCCGATTCGACTTACGGCCTTTGATCGAGCGGTTATAGCGGGAACTCGCGGCGTGAGGTTTGGGCGCAGAAGAGCCCCGTATTGGGATCTATATTTGCATAGCGGAACCAATATGCGCCTTGCGGGTCGCGGTATTTTCCCGGATCGTAAACTTGCGTATTCCCATACCTCGCACCGCAAACTTGTACGCCAAGAAAATCACATCGTACGCACCGCGGGAAATGCCAAAGGCGAAGTTGTTTTTGGCGTCTCCCCCAGGTCCCACGACAAACGGGGTCCGGGCGGAGCCGAAGTTGGCAAATATCGCGTATACGGATTGCAACAGCACCGGGCGAGTTTCTCCCAACGATCGATGTAGTGTGGTGACGTTTCCGCTCAGACTCTTGGTGATCGTCTGCGTCATTCGCGGAAGATAACGGTAGCCGTACGCATTCACCACATAGCCGGCCGGCTGGAAGCGAACCGTTCCGCTATTGTGAATGTCGATATTGACGCTGACGAACTCCGAGCCGGAATGAACCAGTTGGTGCGAAAGGCTGACGACAAACTGGCCCTGCGGCCGCGTGTTGGCGGGTTTTATCTGCTCTTGATAGATAAAAACGTAGAAGCCCCACGCGGCTGCGACAACAAACGCCGCAATCTCGATGACATGCCGCCAATGTTCGGCGCCCGACGCATGGGTATGGACGTGATAAGTTCCGGGGTTATCCGGATCGGCCATGCGTGCGCTTTGCGCGCCGCCGCCTCTTAGTCCTCGCCCGATGCCCTCATTTATTCTGGAACGAACGGTGAGCTAGAGCGGGAATCCCTGTGAGGACTGTATGCTTGAAGCAAGGACGCAGCGATATCCGCGCTCTCCGCTAGGTAAATCGTTCTTGAAGGCGTCCGGGAGCCAAAAAGGACCGTTCTTGTCGTGCCGAGTCGGGGTCGCATGGTAGGTCCTGTCATCACCGGTGCGCGTGAAACAATATCTGTAAGCGACCGTGACGACATTGTATTCGCCGCGATGAATGCCCAGCCAGAAAGAAATTTGCGACGTGCCGCCCGCATCCAAATGACGCGCGCCGTATCCCCCAAAAGGTTGCCAAACATGATAATAGGAATGCAGAAGCTTTGGTTGAGTCGTTCCCAGCGAGTCATAAACGTCGAACCAGCCAGGCACTTTTGGATGTGCGGCGGTATAAGCGAACGTTTTCGGCAGAAACCGGTATCCAAAGACATTTGCGGCAACTCCCGCCAGATCAGCCTGGGTCGACCCGATGTTGCGGAAGTTCAGCGCAACATTTATGAACTCGACATTTGCGCCGATCGGTTGGTGTGAAACTGCCACGCTGGATTCGACGTACACGGGCAGCGTCGCCGGCTTGATCCGTTCCTGATAAATAAAAACATAAAAGGCCCAGACGGCGGCAATAATAAGAGCGATGATTTCGAGCAAATGTCGCCAATGCTCGACCTTTGAAGGATGAGTATGAACGTGGTAAGACGTTTCACCCGAGTCGCCCGGGCCGATCATGCAACGCGCGTTCGCGCGGGAAACGCCTAGTTCTTGCCATGCGTACCTTCCCCGCGCTCCCGCTGCAGCCGCCCGTCGAACCTATGGAAGCGCGGGCCCTCAAAGAAATGCCCGAGGGAGCGCAATGGCAGTACGAACCCAAGTGGGACGGGTTTCGCTGCATCGCCTTTCGCGACGGCGAAAACGTCGCGCTGCAGTCCAAGTCCGGGCAGCCGCTGGAGCGCTATTTTCCGGAGATCGTGGAGGCGTTGCAGGCGCTGAAAACGGAGCGGTTCATTATCGACGGCGAACTGGCCATCGAACTGGAAGGCGCGCTCGATTTCGATGCGCTGCTGCAGCGTATCCATCCGGCCGAATCGCGCGTCAAGCGGCTCTCGGTTGAAACTCCCGCAAGGTACGCGGTTTTCGATGCGCTGTCGCTTGAGGATCGGCTAAAGGTGTACGAAGACCCGCTGAAGACGCGCCGCAAACGGCTCGAGGCATTCGCAGCAGCGCATTTCAAGAAGAACGCGCGGTTAGCAATCTCGCCTTCGACCGCCGACATGGCCATCGCGCGCGCCTGGTTTACGGGCGGACTCGCGCATTTCGACGGGGTGATCGCAAAAAAGATCGGCGAGCCCTACCACTTCGGCGACCGCAACGCCGTTGTAAAAATCAAACGGGTCTATACCGCTGATTGCGTCGTTGGCGGTTTCCGCCTGGCGAAGGATAAGGAAACGATCGCATCTTTGCTGCTCGGATTATATGATGACGCGGGTCTGCTGCACTTGGTCGGCTTCGTCGGAAGTATGAGCGCGGCGGAAAGAGCGCATGCCGCCGACCTGCTCAAGCCAATCGTCGAAGGCCCCGGCTTTACCGGCGCGCAGCCCGGCGGCCCGAGCCGCTGGGGATCGCGGGAAGCACAATGGCACCCGGTCGCGCCACGCGTCGTCGTCGAGGTGCAATACGATCGCGTTACGGGCGAACGCTTCCGTCATGGCGCCCGGCTGCTGCGGTGGCGTCCCGATAAGGCGCCGCGCCAATGCACCATGGAGCAAATGGCCCATTCGGGGTAAAGAAGTTTCATGGAGATCGTCATACGGTCCGACGCGTCGCGCGCCAACCGGCTGCTGCTCGCGCTGGAACGCCTCGATCAGCAGGGCGGATTAGATCCCGCACTGGCCGAGCTCCGCGACGAGCTCAGGCAAGGGTTGGTAAAAAAATCCTCGGGCGACACCGATAGCGCCCCTAGCACTGAATAGGGTACGAGGTACGCATGGCAAGAAAAAAACGCACCAGCGGCCGTAAGAAAAGCACCGGCCGCAAAAAGACCCCTGGACGAAAGAAACGGAAGTACGGACCCAAGGCGTCGCGCAAAGTCGAGCGCAGCATGCACGAGATGAAACGCGGGAAGCTCAAGTCGGGCCGCAGCGGCAAGAAAGTCACGAGCCGCAAACAAGCTATTGCAATCGGCCTTTCGGAAGCGCGCAGCGAAGGCGCTAAAGTTCCGAAGAAAAAGCGCTAATCTAGTCGCTCGTTAAGCGCGGCGGAGAGATCTGCAGCAAACCCAGCACGTGCGAGAGCTTTTCCGCGAGCTTGCTCTGACCGCCGCGCAGAGCTTCCTCACGCAGAGCGCGCAGCTCTTCGACCGCACGGCTCACGTTGGGCCGGTTCATCTCGCGAAAGACCTCACGCGCGCGGTTGAAACGCGTCTCCTCATCTTCTTCACGCGAGCGGCGCTCGAACGAGGGCAGTTCGTCGGAGTGTCCGAGCACGATGTCGCCCGCAATTTCGATGATCGCGTCGGCGTGCACGCGAGCGCCCGTCGCAGCCAGATCGACGTAGCGGTCCTCGCGGTCGTGCGCTGAGATCGCGATGAGGTTTGCCTCGACGCAGAGTTCGATTAGGCCGCCGACATACGGAATCGCCTCGGTGGCCGTCTCCAGATACGCCTCGTAAAGCTCTTCTTCGTCTTCTTCGGTCGCGTCTAAGTAGTAGCTCCACGCGCGCCGCGCGTCGAGCACCGCCCGGAAAACCTCGCTATCGCTCATCGTGCGCACTTCTACGCACGGCGCTCCGGTCCGCTAGTGACGTAGGAGGTAGCCTAAGAGCAAATCGTTCGTTGAGACAAGTGCTTCGGCGTGCCCCGTTAAGGCGCAGGTTTCGTCGAGAATGAGCGCGCCCGCGAGCAAGATATCCGCTCGCTGGGCGATCATACCCGGCAGCTCTTTACGCTGTGCGAGCTCCAGCGACGCGAGCCGATCGATTACGTTCCTCAAGTCCGCGTGCATTAACGCCTCGTATGGGCCTGTCATTCGCCGGCCAGCCGCGACGGCGCGCGAGGTCGTCGCGCTTCCTCCAACCATCACCAAGCGATCGACTTTCGTGAAAGCTAGTAGCGGCTGGAGCGCGGTTCGCACCTCAGATCGGGCGCGCTCTATTTCGTCAACAGTAGCATCTTCACGAAGCGATGGAAACCGCTCGGTCAAACGCACTGCGCCGATCTCAAGCGAAACGCTAGCATCGCGCGTTGCGTACTCCGAGCTGCCGCCGCCAACGTCGAGCACCCCATAACCCTGGTCGGCGGGCAAACCTGAGACCGCGCCTTCATAAGAACAGCGCGCTTCTTCTTCGCCGGTGATGATCTCGAGCAGCGCGCCGGTGACGGCTCGAACGCATTCGGCAAATTCGTCAGCGTTTTCCGCCCGTCGCAACGCACTTGTAGCAATCACCTTCAAAACGGGTTGGAATTCTCGGATTGCAGCGACGTGCTCCTCGATCGCTTGTTGCGTCCGGTGCATCGCGTCTTTGCTCAACCGCCCGCTCTCGCGCAATCCCTCGCCTATCCGCGTTCCGGTGGAACGATGCAGCAGAATGTGCAGGGGATCGAACTCAACGACTAACGCGCGCGTCGAGTTCGTTCCGGTTGAAATCAGAGCTTTACGCAGCCTCGACTTCGCTCGGCCGTGGTTCGACTGAGGCGCCTCATGGCGCCCGCTCACCATGACACTAATCCTTCGACGACGTGCGCCGAGGGCGCGCTACTCAGGATGACATTGGCTCAGGATTACACCCTGATATCATCCGTCCATTAACTGTCAGGGCTGTGGCGCGATTCGAAAAGCGCGGCGCGGCGTTTTTTGCGCAAGAAATGACGCTCGTGCGCAGGCGCGACGTCAGGCTTTTCCCACTCCTGCGTCATTTTGAGGTATTGCGTGATCTGCTCTTCGAGATCGGCGTCGTGCAATTGCGGCGCGAGCATGGCAAGCGGGTGGCGCTCGTCGCCGGTCACGACGAACTCTGCCGGCTTGCGCCGCGCGAGCGCGCGCTCGTAGCCGTCGCGGTTTCGAGACAGGTCCGCGCCAGGAACGGTTGCCAAGCGGCCATCCTCTAAGCGGACGACTGCTCCGAAGGCGTGGATGTTGATAACGACGCCTTGCTGCGTCTGGGCGTTCATTGCCGAGGCGGTTTTACGTAAATGATCGTTTCGTTGGGACCGACCAAATGCAGCCGGTCGTGAATCTCGGGAACGGCGCCTTGCGGATCCATCAAACGCCGTATCTCGCGCTGCTCGCTGCGCTTGCGGTGCGCGAGCACACCGATGTCCCTTTGAGCGGACGAAAGCGAGCGAGCCATCGCCACGTTTTCGTTGACGATGTGCGCGAACTGGATTGAGACGAGAGTGGCTGCTACGAGGATCATGGCGGCGACGGCCATGCGGCTCAGGAGACGGAAAAGCTGGGCCGGACGCTTTTTTACGGGCCGGTTTTTACTGTTTCCAGGCGCTCGGTTTGCCATGCGCCTATTCGCCGGTACTTCTGATAGCGTGCCTCTTTCAGCTGCGCCGCCGGCAAGCTCGCGAGCTCGTCGAGGGCGTCGCCGATATTCTTCAACACGCGCGAGATCGTCCCCGCTGGATCGCGGTGCGCGCCACCCGTCGGTTCCGGGACGATTTCGTCGGCGATCCCGAACTGGAGCAGATCTTGCGCGGTCAGCTTCAGCCGCGTCGCCGCTTCTTCAGCTTTGGACGCGTCGCTCCACAGAATGGCCGCGCAGCCTTCGGGGCTCGCGACCGAGTAATAGCTGTGTTCCAGCATGATGATGCGGTCGGCAATGCTCATCGCGAGAGCACCGCCGCTGCCGCCTTCACCGATAACCGTCGCGACGATCGGGACGCGCGCGATCGTAAATTCATAGAGGCACGCTGCGATGGCTTCAGATTGTGCGCGTTCCTCCGAACCAATGCCCGGATCGGCCCCTTTGGTATCGACGAAGGTCACGATCGGCAAGCCCAGATGCGACGCCAGATGCGCTAAGCGCTGAACCTTGCGATACCCTTCGGGTGAGGGCATACCAAAATTGCGCTTCAGGTTTTCCTTGGTGTCCCGGCCGCGCTGCTGCGCGATCGCCATTACGGAACGGTCGCCGAGTTTTGCGAATCCGCCGACGATGGCATGATCGTCGCGGAAGTGCCGGTCGCCGTGGAGTTCGTCGAACTGTGCGAACTCTGCAATGTAATCCGCCGCAGTCGGCCGGTTCGGATGGCGCGCCATGTGCACTTTTTGCCACGGCGTCATTGAGCCGAATATCTCGCGCTGAATCTGCGAGTATTTTTCCTCGAGCGCGAGAATTTCCGGCGATAGATCGAGCGACTGCTGAGCATTTGCCGCGCGCAGCTCGGCAATGCGTTTTTCGAGTTCGAGCAGCCCTCTCTCGCGTTCCACGATCAAATTCACGAGGCCGCGGTCCGCGCACGGTGGCCGGCGGCAGCATAATCGAGCAGCCGCGTCAGCGTCGCTTTGAGATCGGCGCGGGGAACGACCATATCGATATGGCCCTTTTCCAACAAAAACTCGGCGGTTTGGAATTGGTCGGGGAGTTTTTGCCGGATCGTTTGCTCGATCACCCGCCGCCCCGCAAAGCCGATCATTGCCTTGGGTTCGGCCGCGATCACGTCGGCTTGGAAAGCGAACGAAGCCGAAACGCCGCCCGTCGTGGGATCGGTCAGCACCGTTACCAAAAAGTTACCGTCTTCGCGGTATCGCGCGACGGCGGCCGTCGTCTTCGCCAGCTGCATCAGCGCAAGCATGCCCTCTTCCATGCGGGCGCCGCCACTGGCGGTGAAGATGACGCACGGCAAGTGAAGCTCGCGCGCCCGTTCGAGCAGCATGGCAATCCGCTCGCCAACCACCGTTCCCATCGTCCCGCCGCGGAAGTGAAAATCCATGACGCCGATTGCCGTTTCGAAACCCCCGATCTTTCCGGTCCCGCAGATCACTGCTTCGCTCAACTGCGATTTCTCGCGGTCGCCGGCAATCTTTGCTGTGTACTTCTTCTTATCGACCCACTCAAGCGGGTCGCCCGGGAGAACGTCCGCGCCGATTTCCATGAAGTCGCCGTCGACGGTGATGTTGATTCGGTCGACCGCGCTCATGCGGAAGTGATGGCCGCAGCGCGGACAGACCCACAGGTTCGCCGCGAGATCGCGCCGGTACAATACCTCGGAGCACTTCGGACATTTGCTCCACGTCGCGGCATCTTCGGCCTGTTCGTTTTTCGCGCGGCGGCGCGGCAACCAATCGGGCATCTACGAACTCGAAAATATCCGGCCGGCGTACAATTTGCGCAGCTGCTTCAAGTAATTCACGATCTCTTTATTGTTGAGCTTAGACTCGCCCACGACCCGATCGGTAAACACATATGGCACTTCCAGCGCTTTGCCGTAATGTCCCTTGGCGATCACTTCCAATCCGATCTTGAAGCCGATCGGATCGAGCGCGACGCCTTCAATCGCGGAGCGGCGTACCAAGAAGTATCCGCTGGTAATATCTTTGATGCGCGTCAGCGGCTGCGCCAACGCGCAGGCGACCTTAGACGTCACGATGCGCTTCCATGGCCAATTCGTAATGCCGCCGCCGCGGACGTACCGGCTTCCGACTGCTAGTCCGTAGCCGTCTTCGAGCGCGCGCACGAGCTTCGGAAGAATCGCAATGTCGTGACTGAAGTCGGCGTCCATCGCTCCCAGCGCTTCGGATTCCGGCCGCGCAATGCGCCACCCGTCGATGACACCGCTTGAAAGACCGAGCTTGCCGGGGCGGTGCAGACAACGAACCGGAAACTCCGTCGCCAGCCGGTCGACGATCGCTCCCGTGCCGTCGGGTGAATTGTCGTCGACGACGATGATCTCGCCGTCGAGCGCGTTCGCTTTGAAGACATCGTCGAGCTCGCGAATGAGGCGTTCGATGCCGCCCGATTCGTTGTACGTCGGAATGACAATGGAGAATTTCAAACCACACATGCCTCCCCACAGGATACGACGCGGGCGCGCCCTGTCCCGGTCTAGGACGTTCTAGGAGAGGCGCTTGAGCAGCGGGTTGGTCTGCGGGTCGTAGCCTGGGAGCACCTTGTACATTTCGCGCGCGCTGCGCAGCATCACGCCGTCGTCGGCGATAGAAAGCACCTCGTCCGCATCCAGCAGTGTCTCTTCTTTGGTGTCGTTCCAAAAAATGAGCAAACATTCAGGGACGCGCGTCTCTCCTATGGCAAAGACGCCGCGCACTTCGCCCAGCACGCCTTCGGTCGAGCTGAGCACGGGCGTTCCGTGAGCCAGATTTTCGAGCAGCTTCGGCATGCCTGTTTATACCCCCGTCACGTAATTCAACAACGCGACAACCACCAGCGCGGCGGTCTCCGTGCGTAAAATGTGCGTACCCAAACCGATGACGTGCGCGCCGCAACGCTCCGCCGCCTCAGCTTCGGAATGTGCAAAGCCGCCTTCGGGTCCAATCACAACGAGAACGCGCCGCGAGTCGGCGACAAGCGCCGGAAGTATATCGCGAAGCGGCGCAGCTTCGGCGAGTTCCCACGGAAAGAGCACGCAGTCGTAGGCCGTAAACGTTTTCAGCAACGCCGGGAATTCTACCGGTTCGGCAACTTCAGGAATTTCGTCGCGCCCGCATTGCGCCGCAGCGGTTTTTGCTAAGCGCCGCCAGCGATCCAGTTTACCTTGTCCGCTTTCGACCACAACCGAACGTTCGGAATAGAAGGGAACGATCGCCGCGACGCCGAGCTCCGTAACCTTTTCCACGACGAAGTCCATCTTTCGTCCCTTCGGCACGCCCTGCGCAATCGTTATCTGCAGACGCTGCGACGATTTCGGTGCGACCGGCTCGCTGAGCTGCGCCCGCACGGCGCCGTCCTCTATCTTCAACACGGCATCGAAACGATTGGCCGTTGAATCGATGATCTGAATCGTATCGCCCGATCGTTTCCGCAGAACGTGAGCGATCTTGTGAGCATCGTTTCCGGCAAGCGTCACCGTTTGGCCCGCGCCGTAAACGCCCTCGATGAAAAATCGCGGCGCCGCCATCGCTACTCCGGCCGGAACGCGTCTTTGACTTTGTCGAAGAACGAGCGCTCTTGGACGCGGTCTCCTCCGAGGCGCGCGTATTCTTCGAGCAATTCGCGCTGCTTGTGCGTCAATTTCCCCGGGATCTCTACGTGCACCGTCACGACATGGTCTCCGCGTTGCGTTCCGCGAACGGTCGGCATGCCGCGGCCGCGCATTCTCACACTGACGCCGGATTGCGTGCCCGCGCCGATGCCCAGTTCGAGTGGCCCTTCAAGCGAAGGAACGCTGATGGTGCCACCGAGCGCCGCCTGCGGAAAACTGAGCGGTACGTCGACGTACGTGTCGAGCCCGTTGCGTCTGAAGACCTTGTGCGGTGCGATAGTAATGTAGACGTAGAGATCTCCCGCGCTGCCGCCGCGCGTTCCGGATGCACCACCCGCGCTGATACGAATGCGGCTTCCTTCGTCGACGCCTGCCGGAATTTTTACGCTCAGCGTACGTTCGACTTCGCGTCTACCGCGGCCGGCGCAATCCTGGCACGGATGCTCAACGACCTGGCCCTCGCCCCCGCACTTCGAGCACGCGGACTGCGTCACGAATTGGCCGAGCGGTGTTTGGCGCACCGTCCGCATGACGCCCGTTCCGGAGCAGCGATCGCACGGTGTAATGAGCGTGCCTGGCGCCGCACCCGATCCGCGGCACGTTTCGCAAGCCGCCAAATGCGAAAACTGGATCTCCCGCGTCACGCCCGCAAAGGCTTCTTCCAGCGTAATCTGCAGATCGTAACGCAGGTCTTCGCCTCGCGCAGGTCCGTTGCGCCGCATCGTTTGCTGCGCGCCGCCGCGGTCGCCAAAGAACATGTCGAAGATGTCGCCGAAACCGCTCGAGCCGAAGCCTTGGCCGAAACCGAAATCACTGAAACCGTGTCCGGCGCTCGCGCCATTTCCAATCGTGCCGTACCGATCGTACTGCGCGCGTTTCTGCGGATCCGAGAGCACCTCATAAGCCTGATTGATCTCTTTAAAACGGTGCTCGGCGTCGGATTTATCGGCTGCCACGTCGGGGTGATGTTTGCGCGCGAGCTTGCGGTACGCGCGGCGCACCTCGTCGGCATCCGCTGCCCGGCTTACGCCGAGCACTTCGTACAGATCGCGCGACATCGCCTACTTGATCTCGGCGTCTGAGAGACGCGAGGACAAGGTTTCCGCGGTACCCGATGCGAGCGCCATCAGGCGCGCATACGGCATGCGGCGGGGTCCCAAGACCGAAAGCATGCCGATCGCGCTTTCGCCAAAACGGTAAGGCACGGTCACGATGCTAAAATCGGTCATCTCGTCGACGCCCAGCTCGTGGCCGATCTTCACTTCGGGAGACTCGGCGGTCATCGAATCGGCGACCAGATCGTAGAGCGTTTTCTGCTCTTCGACGATGTTGAGTATCGAACGCAGTTTTCTAGCGTCTTGGAACTCCGGCTGGTCGAGCAGATTCTGGGCGCCCGACGACGCCAGCGTGGATTGTTCGCCGGAGCGCGCGCTGCGCATTGCGGTCATGATCACTTTTTTGAATTCGGCTGCCAAGCCGAGTTCGTCGACCGCCGCCGCGACGTCGCTCTCACGAATGTCGCGCAGCATCTTATTACCGAGTCTCGAGTTGAGCGCGTTCGAAAGGCGCGTGAGTTCGTCCGGCCCCGCATCGGCCGCGAGTTCGAAGAGACTTTGCGCGGCAACTCCCATCGACGTCACCACGATCGCCATACCCGTTCGCGCCGAGAGCCAAATGAGCTGCAGGTGGCGGAACGTTTGCGCATCGTTCGAAGGCTTGGTCGCAAACGCAAGATTTTTTGAAAGTCTGCCGAGCAGCCGCGTGGCGCTTTCGATCACTTCGTCGAGTTCGCGGCTCGCGTCGCGCAGCTCGTCGCGGATACGCCGCCGGTCCGCAGTCTGCAGCGTCTCGGGATGCATCAGTTGATCAACAAATGTGCGGTAGCCGGCATCCGACGGGATGCGGCCGGCAGATGTATGTGGCTGGACGAGATAGCCGCCCGCCTCCAAGTCGGCCAATTCGTTGCGCACCGTTGCCGAACTCACGCCCAGACGGTATTTTTGCGTGAGCGTCTGCGACGCCACCGGCTCGGCAGTGGCAATATACTCGTAAACGACCGTCGCCAGGATATACGCTTTGCGCTTGTCCAGGCCACCGGGGGTCCCGGGATTCATGGCTCTATCTTAGCAATCGGCGGCTGGGAGTGCTAGCACCCGGCACGGATTTTTTCGGCAGGCGCCGCCGCCCTCGTCCCGGTAACTTCGCGGCATGAAGTCCGCCGAATCGATCGAGGCCCTCTCAAAAGAGAGCCGTCGCTTTCCGCCGCCGCCCGAATTTGCCGCTCAAGCCAACGCTCAGCCGGGCATTTATAAGGAAGCCGAACGCGACTACTTGGCCTTCTGGGAGTCCTGGGCGCGCAAGTTGGATTGGTCCAAGCCTTTCACCAAGATCCTCGAGTGGAACGAGCCGTTCGCGCGCTGGTTCGGTGACGGCGAGCTCAACGCGTCGGTGAATTGCCTCGACCGCCACGTGCGCGCGGGCAAGGGTGAGAGGATCGCCTATTACTATGAAGGCGAACCCGGCGACCGCCGGACGATCAGCTACAAGCAACTGCTCGACGACGTCTGCCGCTTTGCCAACGGTCTGCGCAAACTCGGCGTGAAGAAGGGCGACCGCGTCGCCATCTACATGCCGATGATTCTGGAACTCCCCGTCGCGATGCTGGCTTGCGCGCGAATCGGCGCAGCGCATTCCGTCATCTTCGGTGGATTTTCACCGGATTCAATCGTCGATCGCGTGAACGATGCCGAATGTGTTGCGCTCATTACCGCCGATCAAGGTTGGCGGCGCGGGAACAAAGTTCCACTGAAACGGAACTGCGACGCGGCGATGGCGAACACGCCGTCGATCAAACATTGCATCGTCGCAAGACGCGTGGGGGATCCAATCGAGATGAAGGCCGGGCGCGACGTTTGGTGGGACGACGTCGTGAAGGATCAACCCGGCGAATGCGCACCCGAAGCAATGAACGCGGAAGATTTGCTCTATCTTCTCTACACGAGCGGAACCACCGCAAAGCCGAAAGGCATCAAACACACGACCGGCGGTTATCTGACGCACGTGACCATGACGCACAAGTTGGTCTTCGATCTCAAAGAGAGCGACGTCTACTGGTGTGCGGCCGACATCGGCTGGGTGACGGGCCACTCTTATATCGTCTACGGGCCGCTCGCGAATCTCGCAACGAGCGTCATTTATGAGGGTACGCCCGATTTCCCCGATAAGGACCGGCTGTGGGAGATCGTCGAGCGTTACAAAGTCAACATTTTATACACTGCGCCAACCGCGATTCGCACGTTCATGAAATGGGGCGACGAGTATCCGCGCAAGCACGATCTTTCGACGCTGCGGCTCTTGGGCTCGGTCGGCGAGCCGATCAATCCCGAAGCGTGGATGTGGTATCGCGAACATATCGGCGGCAACCGCTGCCCGGTCGTGGATACGTGGTGGCAAACCGAAACCGGCGGCATCATGATCTCGCCGCTCCCCGGCGTTACCGCGACGGCGCCCGGCAGCGCGACCTATCCGCTTCCCGGCATCGCGGCCGACATTGTCAACGATCAGGGCGAATCCGTTCCGCTCGGCGGGGGCGGCTATGCGGTGCTTACGCGCCCGTGGCCCGGCATGCTGCGCGGCATTTGGGGCGACGACGAACGTTACAAGCAGACGTACTGGTCGAAGTTTCCGCACAAGTATTTAGCGGGCGACGGCGCACGCCGCGATCTCGACGGCAACTTCTGGTTTATGGGCCGGATCGACGACGTAATGAATGTGAGCGGCCACCGCATCTCGACAACCGAAGTCGAGAGCGCCTTCGTCGAGCATCCGAAAGTCGCGGAAACCGCCGTCTGCGGAAAACTCGACGATGTGACCGGACAGGCCATCTACGCGTTCGTCTCATTGCGCGGCGGCGAGCTCGGCAGCACGGAGCTGGCCGACGAGCTGCGCGAATACGTGGGGAACAAACTCGGCAAGTTCACGCGTCCGAAATACATTACGTTTACGCAAGAACTGCCGAAGACTCGTAGCGGAAAGATCATGCGCCGCCTCCTGCGGGACGTGGCCGAGGGCCGCACGCTCGGCGACACAACGACGCTTGCGGACGCGACGATCGTTAAAGACTTACAAGATCGCGCAAAATCCGAGGCCTCTTCCGCAGACGAGTGACGCGCTCACGCGCGTTGCGCTTAGCCGCCGCTGCCCTTCGGTGGCGGTGCCCCGTTTAGGATATCGCGCACGCTTTGGTACGGATAGCCGACCTTAGCGTTTAAACTGTCGTACCAAGCCAGCGTTATAAGATCGCGCAGTTCGTCGGCACCGCGCGCGAGCTGCGTTGCCGTGAACTTGACGGCTGCCGGCGAGCCATTCGCGAAGCCGCCGGCCTTTTCGATATCATAGAGCGGCCCAACGGCGTGCAGCGATCCCTGAATGTAGCCGGCAACGAGCGCCGCGATTTGATCTTGCGTCAACAGTTTATCCGGCGCCATCATCATCGAAGGGACCATAAGTTGCTTTACGGCGCTAGGTGACACATAGCGATTGACAAAGGTGCTCTCAAAAAACGAGTGCGTGTTTTGCGCCTCCGTATAACCGTTCGGGTTGGGATACTTGCCCCACCCGTTGAAATGAATGGTAACGTGCAGCGGCTGGCACGCATCCTCGACAAAGTGCCCCCACACACCGGCGTCGCGCAGAATCAGCGCTTGGTCGATGGCGCGATTCGTGGCTCCCTCGGCGCGTACGGCGGCAAGAGCGCCGTGCACCGCACGATAGTTGTCGACGCGCCAGTATGCAAAGTCGTACCTGAGCTGTTCCCAACCCTCAATGATCGCATATGGCGAGTACCCTTGACGGTATTGATCGGTGCCGGCGGCCCGGAGCGCCGTGTCGTAGTCCTCGCGGCTCGACGGCAACTTTTGCAGTGAGATTGCGCCCGCGATCATTCCGCTGTCGTCCAAATCGACGTAATGCCCCGGGTCGACTTCGGCATCCCATGCGGTGCCCGAACCCTTGAGGCGATCCAATTCAGGCCCCAGGTACATCAATTCATACTGCGCGGACATGGTCCGCATGAACGCCGGTAACGTCGACGGGAGCGACGAACCCGCCAGCTGTCCGATGATTTCATGGCCCTTCGATCCCCATGCGAGCGCAGGCGCGGGGACCGCGCAGAGCGCGGCGAGGATAAGACTTGCGATTCGTTTCATGCGTTAAAAAACTCCGTAAGTTCATCGAGGTGGGTGATACGTGTAGCCGGCGGCAGCGCGCGCAGAATGAGTTCGCCGTACCGCGATGAAGCAGCGCGCCCATCGAGCAGCGCCACCATGCCGCGATCGTTCTTGCTGCGCACCAGCCGCCCAAAGCCTTGTTTGAGCCTTACGATCGCCGACGGGATCATGTAATTATCGAAACCGCTTAGGCCCCGAGCTTCCAGCGACTCTATCCGCGCCTGCACGAGCGGATCGCCCGGCGATGGGAATGGCAGCCGGTCGATAATCACGCACGATAACTGCTCGCCGACCACGTCGATACCTTCCCAAAACGTACCGGTCGCGAACAGAACCGCATTGGGCGTCGTGCGGAACCATTCCAGCAAATGCATACGCGGAAGTTCGCCCTGCAGCCTCACGGGAAACGGGATCCGCTCGCGCAGCAGCGCGTAGACTTCGCGCAGACGCGCGTGCGAGGTAAAGAGCACAAACGCGCGGCCGCGGCTGCGATCCAAGCACTCCTCCACGAGGGGCGCGGCGAGTTTGGCAAAATGCGGCATCTTCGGATTGAGCTCGGGTGGCGCGACGTAGAGGCGCGCTTGTGACGGATAGTCGAACGGCGATGGCGCGATCAGCTCTTGCGCTTCGTTAACGCCCAGCGACCGCTTGAGAAACTCGAATGCGCCGTCTTCCGAGCCACTGTCGGCGATGGTCGCGCTGGTAAGCACAACGCTCTGCGTCCGTTCAAAAAGCATTGCTCGCAGATACTCCGACACATCGTACGGCGCGCTGTTCAGTTGGTAGGAGCTGTCCGCCTCCGAGCGCTCCACCCAGGCGATGGCGGCATCACTCGGCGCTTGCGCGCGCTCGATCGTGGCCTGATGCGCCAAAATGGCTCGCATCGCCAGATCGCGCCGGCGCTCGGCTTCCGCGTCGTTCTGCGGCTTGCGTTTAAGCGCATCGTGCCAACTCGCGTATAGCCAATTCTCCAACTTGTATAACGAATCGCGCAGAGTCTCCAGCGCAGGCCACGCCGATTCGTTCGCGTGCAGCGGATAGCGGTCGCCCGGCACACTCGCAAGCGCCGATTCAAACCCGCGCAGCCCACGCTCGAACTCGGCGTCGAAATGTCCGGGAACGGTATACGAGCGGTGAAGTTTGCGCATCATGCGCCCGATCGTGCCGCGCGAGAGCGTGGCTGTCAGCGCCGCGGTCGCCCAGCGTTCGCACTGATGGGCTTCATCGAGTATCACGAAATCGTAGGGAGGCAAGAGGCCGCCGCCCATCGCGAGATCCAAGAAAAACAACGCGTGGTTGACGATGACGACGTCAGCAAATTTCGCCTCGTCGCGTTTCTTGAAGAAAAAGCACTCGCGGAAGTGCTCGCAATACTCGCCGACGCAGTCGTCGGCGTCTGCGTCCAGCTGCTCCCACTCATCATACGCCGGCAGGAACGGCAACTCGGCACGATCGCCCGTCTGGGTGCGCGCGCCCCATTCCCACATCTGCTGCATCTTGCGCGAAGGAGCGAGCAGCCGGTCCGCCCGCATGTTCTCTAACTTCTGCTTGCAGAGATAATGATTGCGGCCTTTGAGCAGCGTTACGCGCGCCGGGATGTCGAGTGCGTGCGTAACGAGCGGAATATCTTTGTTGTAGAGCTGCTCCTGTAGAGCAATCGTACCGGTCGAAACGAGAATCTTCTTTCCGCTGCGCAGCGCGGGCACAAGATATGCGAGCGATTTGCCGACGCCGGTTCCGGCTTCGACGATCGTGTGCATGCCCTCAAGGAAGCCGCGCTCGATAAGCTGCGCCATCTGCAGCTGACCGGGGCGCGATTCAAACCCGGCGAGCGACTTTTCGATCGGACCGCCCGGCGCGAAGACCTCGTCGATCGCCGTCACGACTCGAGTTGCGACTCGTACACTGCGCCGGTGCTCGGGTCATACGCGCGCGTCCAAACCGGCCGGGGCGGCCAAAAGAGCGCCAGCGTCAGGAGAAAGCCGGTGATGAGGCCGCCGATGTGCGCCTGCCAAGAAATACCGGGAAAAGAGAACGAATAGACCAGATTGATAACCAAAATGCCGATGTTCGAGCGGATCAGTCCGCCGCCGCGTTCGCCCAGTTTCAAACCGATTGCGAACAACGCGCCGAACAGACCGAAGATCGCGCCGCTTGCACCAAGCGTGGCCGCATCGGGCGGGGAGAAAAATATGATTGCCATTCCCGCGCCCAACAGCGACCCGACGTAGACCGCAAGCATGCGCATCGGGCCCAGCGCTGCTTCAATAAATCTCCCAAGCCAATAGAGGGAGAGCATGTTCACGCCGATGTGGATGATGCTGCCGTGCAAGAACGCAGAGGTGAAAATGCGGTAATACTGATGGTCCCGCGTGATGGTTATCGGCGCGAGCATTCCATCGATGACGTGCGAGTTCGCGGGAATATTTCCGCCAAATACGCCGGGCCCACCGGCATACATTTCCCACAGAAAACCGATGACGTTCAGAAGGATGAGAAAGCGAGTGATCAACCGGCCACCATGACCATGCGCGCGAGTTCGAGTGAGATGGCGTGGCGGCGCTTCTCCACCTCAACGGTCATCGGTCCGCCGAGCGGCGCTTTCTCGTGGACGGTGACGTGCGCGCCCGGCCTCAAACCGACGTCCCCCAAGTAGCGCAAGATCTCCGGAACTTCTTCGGTAACGCCTTGCACGATCGCGTCGCTGCCGACTTCGATCTGCGCGAGCGGAACGCCGGCGCGCTGCGGCGTGCTCAAGTCTTTGGGGGGAATCGGCAAGCCGTGCGGACAGACCTTGGGATCGCCCAAAATCTCGATCAGGCGCGCTTCCATCTTTTCGGTGATCGCGTGCTCAAGCATGCACGCTTCGGATTGCACTTCGTCCCACGGCATGCCCAAAACGTTGGTGAGCAGACACTCCGCCAGCCGGTGCCGCCGCACGACGCGAACGGCAACCTCCAGTCCCGTTTGCGTCAATTTTACTTCGCCGCGCGCAACGTATTCGAGATAGCCCTCGGACGCGAGCTTCTTGAGCATGCCCGAAACCGAACCGGGTGCGACGCCCAATTCCGAAGCCAGCCCCGATGTCGTGACTCCGGGCCCTTCGCGTTCAAGCCTGTAGACCGCCTCGAGATACTCCTCGGTGGATTCCGCGAAGTGACTGTGCCCCGACATGGCCGAACCTTTCGACGCCGGGCTTAGGCTTCCGGGCTGAACGAGGCGAGGCGCTCCCGTAGGTGCGTTTTCGTTTGCGGGGACGCAAAGGCGGCGTCGATCGCATTGCGCGTAAAGCGCAGCGGCGCGTCGTCGCCGGCAACTTCGGCGGCGTATGCAAGCTCATCGGTCAGCGTCGTCCGGAAAATTGCCGGGTCATCCGCGTCGATCGTGACGATACAGCCCGCAGCGTCGAGATCGACCAGTGGATGCGGCGCTTCGCCAATGGCAACGCCCGTCAGAAAATTCGACGTCGGACAGACTTCCAGCGGAATCTTCTTCTGAACCAGTAGCCGCACGACCGCGGGATCTTCAAGTGCACGGATCCCATGACCGATGCGTTCGGCGCGAAGCATCTCGACCGCGGCGCGCACGCTCGCCGCCCCGGCGCTCTCGCCCGCATGCGCAACGCAGTGTAAACCGTTGGCGCGGGCGAAATCGAAACAGCTTTCAAACAGTTCCGCCGGATAGTGCGCCTCGTCGCCGCCGAGGCCGACGCCAATCACGCCCAAGTCTTGCATTTCCACGGCCAGCCGTGCCGTCTGCATCGCACTCTCGACCCCGAAGTTGCGCGTCAAATCGACGATGAAAGCGGTTTCGATGCCGTCTGACTTGCGCGCTTCACACGCCTGGCGAATTGCACTCATGCACGCCCGCATATCGATGTTCTTGTTAAAGAACCGCCAGACCGACGGTGAGACAAAGATTTCGGCATACATGACGTTCTGCGCGATCGCATCCTCGACGTACTGCGACGCAAGCAGCTGGTAATCGGCCGGCTCCGCGAGCGAGCGGCTGACAGCGGCGAAGGTCAGTAAAAACCCTTCGAAATCCTTGAAAGCGTAGGGATGAGCCGTATCGGCGAGCGGCCCGTCGACCGGGAACGGCCCGGCATCGTGGGGGCGATAGGTCAATGCAACTCCGTGCGTGCGCGCGAGGTCTATGAACGTAGCCGCGCGCAGCGTACCCTCCAGATGGCAGTGCAACTGCACTTTGGGCATGGTCCGCAGGAGTTCAGGCGTCATCATACCGTATAAGAGTCTTCCGCCGCGGGGTGGAGCAGTCCGGTAGCTCGTCGGGCTCATAACCCGAAGGTCGCGAGTTCAAATCTCGCCCCCGCAACCATGACGACAGGCCCAGGAACGATTCGTTTCTCGGCCTGTTTCTTTTTACGCCTTCACGACGAAATTTGCGCTCCTGCCGGACAAAGCGTATCGAGTGCGCGGCGGGCGGCCGGATCTTCCGGCTGGGTCGCGGCACGCCCGTATGTCGCGGCATACTGAACGTTTTCTGCAAAAGCGACGGCTTGTTCCAGGATGAAATCGATGCCTTTCAAGTTGACGGCATACTCCAAATACCAGCCGCTGACGGACCCGCTGCAAACCATCTCCGCGTGGCTTCGCCGCATTACAGCCTCAGGAAACTTTTGTTTCACCGCAGCGTCAAGCACATCGCCAAGAGCCGAAGAGGTCAACGAACCGATGTGGGAATCGGCCTTCACCACATTGAGCGTGTCGGGAACGCTGCCGCCGCCCGGGTGAATCCAAAATGCGATGATGCCTTGGACATCCGTTTGAATTGCTGCCGGATTAATGCGTTGCCAACCCGCAGGTGCGGTGAACGGTACGGGCGATGTATCCGCCGCTACGGCGGGCGCAAGCGGCGGACAGAGCGAGTGCAACGCGGCTAGCGCCTGCGCATCGTCTTGCTGCGCCGACCCGCGGCTGTATGTGACCACGTAGCCCTTCGTTCCCGAGACGGCGAAGAGCTGCTCAAAGGTCAATTGTTTACCTCCGTCGTCGGCTCGATATTTTACGAGTTGCCCGTGCTGGCCGTTGCAAAGAGGAACCGTTTGCTGCGAGAGCAGACGAAAATGCTTCTCGGCTTTCGCCAAGTCCGCGAGATTGATTTTTGTAATTTCGTCGACGTCTAGTCCCGCCGAAGATGCTTCGAGCACGTTGAACCCCTGCGTGTAACCGTTGCGAGCGAAAGCGTAGCTGCCGAGATCGACCAGCCCGCTTAGGCCGTGAGCAGACTTAATCTTCGTCCACGACTTGGGGACCGTGAAAAGCGGCGCCGGACGCGCCGCCGGAGTCGGGCTTACGCCCGGACTTGGGCCCGGACTTGGGCTCGCGCTCGGAGTAAAGACGGCCAGCCACGCAATGGCCAGGACAGTTGTTGTGAACCCCATAGGGCGGCTTTACCCGCTAACGCGTCACCCGATAGCGCGCGATCATTCCGCCTACCAAATGGAAGTTCACGTGGCAGTGAAAGAGCCAGATACCCGGATTGTCGGGCAACATGTCGGCTATGGCCATACCCGCCGGCAGCACTTGCACCGCGTCGGTTCGCATGCCGTTGCTGGAGGCGTCGTTACCGTGCCAGTGGATAACGTGAATATCGAACGCGTCGCTGGCGTCGGCCATTAAGTACCAGCGTACGCGCTGCCCGACTTTCAGTTCGGGCATCGGCATCGTCCCGTACACGAAGAAATTGATACTTGGGATTTCATTCGTCGGATAAAAAACCCCGAACGGATTGAAGCGTTCTGCATCCGGTATCTGCGCGCGCTCTTCGAACGCTTCAGGTTTTCCGGCATGTAGATGCTTTGGTTTTCGTCGTTGAGCGCAAACATCGCAAAGACTTCGCGATCGACGTCCCTGGGCGATCCGTCGGGGCGCGCCATACCCTTGCGCGTGATAATCATCGGGCCGACCAATCCGGCACTTATATCGGCAACTTCATCAACGTGCGAATGGTACATCCACAGCACGGAGCTCTCGTCCATGCGATCCGGACCGGCGCGCGCGGGCACTTGCCAGACGTAACGGAAAGTCGCACCCGGCGCTACCGAATCGCCGCCTTTAGCCGCGGTGCTCACGCCGTCGCGATAGGGCGCGCCTTCGGAGGCTTTGTTGTAGAAAACGCCGTGCGCGTGAATGCTCTGCGGGAACCGCGTTTGGTTTTTGAAAAAAACGACAATGGTATCTCCGACCTCAGCGCGGACGACCGGCCCGAGAATGCCGAAGTACGACGGCTTTGCGATGGGTTTCGTAAACGCGCTATCCGCGTAAGGCATGTACGTCGCTTTTGTATAGGTCCACCCAAGAAAATCGATCGGAACTTTTTGGACCGGCGCGCCCGTGATCTTGTTCACGCCGCCCGGCGCGTAGTTCCACTGCACTTCCTGCGCGGCGATATAGTACGTGCGCGTCCGCGCGGCCGCCGGGGCGCCGGCGAAACAAACGATTGCCGTCGCAAAAAGAGCTAACCCCAGGTTTTTTTTCGTTCTAACTCTCCGATACTGAAGCTCTACGGAAATGGCAGCGGACTGCCTGAGGGAGCCGGAAGTGGCGCGCCGGCGCACAGCGTGCGCATGGATTGCTGAGCTCCAGCATCCGTATAGTTTGACGGATGCGAATACCACAGGATGAACGTGCCGTCCGTCCCTTGAGCGGCCGCCAAACTGGACGTCATGCCGAAGCCGGGCGGCACGGTAAATTGCGCCGTCGCCAGCAAACCAGGCGTTCCGCAAAATTTCAGCTTTTGAACCGACGCGCGATATTTCACGCCGTGCTGCTGGCCCGACGTTGTCGCAGGCGCCATCGCTGCCGCCGACATGAGGTTCGGCAGCCCGCGCGCTTTCAGCATCAACATGACCTGCAGCGGCGCGTTGCCGAGCCAAATGCCGGCAAGTTCGAAGTCTAAACCCTTCTGCACGGCATTCCAACCGGCAGGCGGAGTCACGTCGGGCAAATCACCTGTTGGGAGCGGACACCCGTTACGCACGGCCGACTCAATTCCGGGATCCGGCTGCAGCCCGGCGGTTCTGACGTACACCGTCGCGTAAGTGGTTCCGCGTTGCGAAAGCGTCGTCGTCTCGACGATCGCGGCGCTCGAACCCTTGCCGAACCGCACGGTCGAAACGCTCGCGCTCGTACCGCAAATACTCGCTGACTTCGTGGTTGCGCTCAACGGCGTTTTTGAGTGCGAAAGCGCGCTTCGAAGTTGCGCGATACCGGCGGAAACGATCCCGGAAGGAATCGGGAGAACGGCTTGGCCGAAGACTCCACTGCCGCCCCGGCCGTTTTTCATTTTCGGACCCTGCCAGAGATTTTTGATCTCGGTAAGCGTGAATCCGCGCGGCAGTTGCACCCAGTCCGGCGGCGCAACGAAAGTCGCGGCCGGCTGCGGCGCAGGGGAGGGCAGCGGCGTGGGCGTTGTTTGTGCAGTCGACGGAAGCGCGCTGCTGAGCAGCAATGCGCCAATCAGGAGTGCGTATAAGCTCCTCATGCTGAAGTGGCTCCCTCTCTTAGATTAGGCCGACCTCTTTTCCGACGCCGGCAAAAGCCGCCAAAGCGCGATCCATCTCGTCCTTGGTGAGCTTGGCGCTGATTTGCACGCGAATGCGGGCCGTGCCTTCGGGTACGACCGGGAAGCCGAATCCCGTCACGAAGACGCCCCGCTTCAGCAGCCGGTCGCTCATCGCGATGGCAAAAGCCGTCTCGCCGACGATGATCGGAACGATCGCGCTCTCTCCCTCCAGCGGCTTGAACCCAAGAGTCACCAGATTCTCGCGGAAATAGCGCGTGTTCTCGCGCAGGCGGTCAACCAATTCCGGATGCGCGTCGAGATAGTCGATGGCTTCGAGCGAACTGCATGCTACGGTCGCCGGCAAGGCGTTGGAAAACAATTGGGGCCGCGACTTTTGAATCAGCGTATCGATCAGCGCATGACTGCCCGCAACGAATCCGCCCGCGGCTCCGCCCAGCGCCTTCCCCAGCGTGCCCGTGATGATATCGACGTGTCCGTCCAAACCGAAATGCTCGATCGTTCCGCGGCCGGTCTTTCCCATCACTCCCGTGCCGTGCGAATCGTCAACGACCGTGACCGCCGCGTACTTCTTGGCAAGCTCGACGATATCGGGAAGGTTTGCCAGGCTGCCTTCCATCGAGAAGACGCCGTCGGTAACGATAAGTACCGGCGCCGAGCCTTGCACGGCCTTCAGTTTCTCTTCGAGGTCGCGCATGTCGCTGTGCTTGTAGCGCTCGCGCCGGGATTTGGAGGCTAAGCGGCAGCCGTCGATGATCGACGCATGGTTCAACTCATCGGAGAGAATCGCCGAGCCGGTATCGCAGATCGTCGGAAAGAGTCCAGTATTGGCGTTCCAGCAAGAAACGTACGTAAGCGAGGCTTCCGTCCGCAGAAACTCGGCGATGCGGTCTTCGAGTTGCCGGTGAATATCAAACGTTCCGCAGATGAAGCGCACCGAGGCCGTGCCGGCGCCGTACGTATCCAAACCGCGTTTGCCGGCTTCGATCACCGCGGCTTCGTCCGAGAGACCGAGGTAATTGTTACTGGAAAGCACGATGACATCGCCGGCTTCTTCCATATGCACTTCGGCTGCCATCGGCGTCGTCAGGTGCCGTAAGGTCTTGTACGTCCCGGCCGCTTTCAGTTTTTCAATGTCGCTCTGAAGGCTGCGTTCGAAAGCCGTATTCACGCGATCCCTTTCAAGTCCAAGACGATTTTCGCGGCTTCACCGCTGCGCATCAAAGCAAACGCGCTTTCAAATTCCTCGAATGGAATCACGTGCGTGATGATCGGTTTCAAATCAACGCGGCCGCTGCGCACGAGTTCTTCGGTTTGGTACCACGTTTCAAACATGCGCCGTCCGTTGATGCCGAGCAGCGTCAGGCCTTTGAAGATGACGCGATCGGCCAGATCGATCGTCACATTCTCGGAGGGAATTCCGAGCAGCGAAGCGCAGCCGCCCTTGCGTACGGCGCGCAAACCGGTGTCGAGCGCCTGCGGGTTTCCCGACATCTCCAACAGCACGTCGACACCTTCGCCGCGCGTTGCGGCAACGATCTTCTCAACGATCTGAGGATCGGTTGCGGTGAACGTACCATCTGCGCCGAGCTTTTTCGCGAGGGCGAGCTTGGTGGGGTTGACGTCAACGGCATACACCGCCGAAGCTCCGGCCGCTCGCGCCACGAGCAGCGCCATAAGCCCGATCGATCCGGCGCCCATGATGAGCACCGATTTCACGCTGACGCCGGCCGCCATAACGGAGTGCACCGCATTGCCGAGCGGATCGAATACGGCGGCGAACTCGTCGGGAATGGACGCGTCGAGCTTCCAAACGTTGCTTTCGGGCATCGCAATATATTCGGCGAACGCGCCGTCGCGGTCGACGCCGATGATCTTCAAATTGTCGCACAAGTGCGCTTGGCCGGTGCGGCACAAGAAACAGGTGCCGTCGGCGATGTGACCTTCGGCCGAAACACGGTCGCCGGCCGCGACCATGCGTACCGAGCTGCCGACCGCCGTCACCCGTCCCATGAACTCGTGGCCCATCACCAGCGGCGGCTTTATCCGGCTCTGCGCCCACTTGTCCCAAGAAAAAATGTGCAGGTCGCTGCCGCAGATTCCGGCTTTTTCGACACGAATGAGGACGTCCGACGGACCCAGTTCGGGAACCGGAACATCGCAAATTTCGAACCCCGGCTTGGGCGCCGTCTTGCAGAGCGCGCGCATGAAGGCCGGACTATTCGCGCCCGGCCTTAAGCGGTCATGCGGCGCGCGAGGTTACCGGTTGGTTTCTTTGACCTTCATGCGGCTGACCGGAATATAACCGAGCTTTTCCAGCAGCGACCGGTTTGAAGAGATGTAACGGATGAACGCGTCGATCTCGGACGAAGGCTTCCCCTTTGTAAAAATATGTTCGTAGGACCAGATTGGATATTTTCCGGTTATGACGTTTCCTTCAGTCGGCGCGACGCCGTTGATCATCAACACCGTAACCGGTTTGTTACGCGTATAGGCGAGCGCGACATAGGAAACGGAGCCCGGCGTCGTCGCGACCGTGGTGACCACCGTTCCGGAGCTGTCGACCGTGAGTCCGGCCTCGTTGATCTTCGATACGCCCATCATCGTTGCGTTGAATACGGCACGGGTTCCCGACGTGCGCGGACGGTTGATGAGAACGACCCCTTGATTTGCGCCGCCGACGTCTTTCCAGTTGGTTACCCGGCCCGAGAAAATCCCTCGCACTTGCGCTGCCGACAGTCCGGTCACACCGGTTGAAGGATTGACGATGATTGCAAAACTGACGACCGCGACTTTGTGATCCATGAGCCCGGAATTCCCCGGCGCAATAACGTCGGAGTCACCCAGCTCCGCGGTTCCCGATCGGGCTTGAGCGATCCCGACATACGATCCGCCGCCCGATACGGATATCTTGACGTCCTGATGCTGTGTTGAGTATTCGGTCGCCGCTTCTTTGACCAGGGGCAGAAGCGCTGTCGATCCGACCGCCGAGATCTGGGTATCTGCGAATGCGGCCAGCGGAGCGGCGAGTACCGTCAGGGCGAGTACACCGAACAGGCGCTTTATCATAAGTCGTATCTCCTTCTAGAAGTCGAATTCGAGTTGCGTGCGATTGTACTTAAACAGCGGCGATCCGCCGAAGACGAGCGTATTGTTTTGCGTGCGTTCCGCATAGCGGTGCCGTATGAGCAATCCGTGATACGGACCGGTTGACGGAGGCTTGCGAAAAAACCAGGTCGCGTCGAGGTTGGTCTCTTGCGTCGGCTGCGTGCCGATTACACTGTTTCCGTAGGTGTAGAGGGCGCGGCTCGCAATAAATCTGCCGCGATGATCCGCCGTTTGAAGCGTCAGCGCGAACTTTAAGCCTTGACCGGAGCTGCGGCGATCGATCAATCCCTGACTAATGCTCGTCGTAAAGAGTACATCGGTGGCATAGGAGTCCGTGTACGGGCTCGCCCATCCGCCGTAGTAAACCGTCGTCGTGCCGTCGGCATTGGGAAGGCAGTTTGCCGTGCCGCCGCTGGGCAAAAAGTAAGGAAACGTGACGCCCGGCCCTGTTGAGATTTGATGCTTCGAACTGCTGCACGAGACGCCGGCCGGAAGTGTTAGTATGTCGCTGCGTTCCGGTAGGACGTTGTAACCAACCGCGAAATCGACATTCTTCCAGGGCGAGATCCCCGCTTGTATCCCGAAGACCGTGCTTGAGATTTTCCCGATAACGGCGCTGCCGGCATTTTGTTCGCTCCCGAGCTGAATCGCGATGAACGGTTTTGCAAAACTCTTGGCCCACGTATACTTTCCATCCACCCACAACGCGTTCGCAATGTTCATGAACGCGTAGTAATGCAGATTCGCAGTGAAATTGCCGGTAAAGCCCAAGCGCGCGTAGCCGAATCCGCTCGTTGTTATCGATGAGCCCCCGAGTGTAAAGATGTTCGCCGCAACACCGGGCGCGTCGACCGGATGGCTGGTCAACAATGTCGCATTATCGAAGGCCGAGCTCGCGCGGCTTTCAAATCGATCCATATAGGCAGCTTCGCCGGTCCACGACTTGTTGAACTTGTAACTGAGATCGCCGCCCTCGAAAGCGACCGGCTTGAGGCGCGAATCCGAAGGGTTGGCCCACGGCGTGGTGATAACCTGATCGCCGAGCTTTATGTAGAGTTTCGGATCTTTGTACTGAACGTACGCCTCGTAGAGCGTGCTGAGAACGAAGCCCGGCAGCGTGTCGTCCGGATTTGTTGGGACCGTGGCCTGACCCGTGAACGTCTCTTTGCCGCACGACAGAGAAAGGTGCGATACGGGCGACGGACAGCCGTTGAGCGGATTGGCGTAGAGATACGTACCGCCGACAGTGATCGGGCTGTTCGGAAAAGCGTACTGGGCGTGCAAGCTGACCGCCGTGTTGAACGTCGCCTGATTAATCGCTTTGAACGTTTGCGGATAGCCGCTTGCGTTCTGTCGCGTAAAATAATAGGACCGAACGAATCCGCTATAGCTGAAAGCGGGCGCCGGAGTCGGCTTGGGCGGCGGCGTCGCCCCGAGCGCGTGCGTGGCGGTTCCGAGCAGAGCAACGAGTGAGCACGCGAAAATGGTCCCGTTGAACTGCCGCATGCCTCTCATCGTAGCGGCCCATTCTTAAGGCGCCTTTATGTTTACCTTAAGAGTAGATTCTCATAGATTCGGAGTTGTTTTTCGTGCCATCTAGGCGCGACGAGCCGACGTGTACCCAAGGTGGAACGTACACGAGGCTCGGCGCAACGACGATGGCGCGGAAAAGAACCCGAATCAGCCGTAGCGTCCGGTGATGTAGTCTTCAGTCCGTTTATCGGTGGGCTTGAAGAAAATGTCGCGGGTCTTGCCCGTCTCGATCAGCTGGCCCATGAGAAAGAATGCCGTGTAGTCGGAGATACGCGCCGCCTGCTGCATTGAGTGCGTCACGATCACGACCGTGTAATCTTTTTTGAGATCGCCAATCAGGTCTTCGATCTTGCTGGTCGCGATTGGGTCCAGCGCCGACGCGGGCTCGTCCATGACGATAACTTCGGGTTCCACTGCAAGGACGCGCGCGATGCACAGCCGCTGCTGCTGCCCGCCTGAAAGCGCGAGCGCGGAAAGATTGAGCCGGTCCTTTACCTCCTCCCAGAGCGCCGCGTGGCGCAGGCTGCGTTCGGCCAGTTCCATCAGCCGCTTCCGCCCGCGAATTCCGTGAATGCGCAGGCCGTACACAACGTTTTCGAAGATCGATTTCGGAAACGGGTTCGGGCGCTGGAACACCATCCCGATCCGGTGACGGATAGAAACGGGATCGATCTCCTTGGCGTAGATGTTTTCGCCGTCGAGAATCACGGCGCCCTCGACCCGTACGCCCGGCGTCAGGTCGTGCATACGGTTGAGCGCGCGCACGAACGTGGACTTCCCGCACCCTGATGGCCCGATCAGCGCGGTCACGCGATTTTCGCGCACGTTGAGCGAAGCGTGATTGATCGCCTGGACCGTCCCGTAATAAACGCTCAAGTCCTCGACGCGCAGTTTTGGCGCGGTCTCGGGAAGCGCTTCTCCCGCTCCGGGGCGCATGCTGATCATCCGATCACTTCCCCATGAACCGTTTGCTCAGGCCGTATCCGATAAGACGCGCGCTCATATTAAAGAGAAGCACCATTACGAGCAAGACCAGCGCCGATCCGTTTCCGACGCGGGCCGCGTCGGGCACCAAGCTTTCAGAATGCGTGTACCAGAGATGCACCGAGAGGGTCTCCGCCTGGTGGAACAAGCCGAGATCGTAGGCCGAACGGCCGGCCGACACGCTGACGCCCGCGGTAAAAATCAGGGCGGCCGTCTCGCCGAAGATGCGCCCGGCGATCAGGACCACGCCCGTCGTCAGCGGCGCGATCGCGCTCGGAAGCACGACTTTCCGGATCGTTTGCCATTTGGTGGCGCCTAGCGCCATGGAGCCTTCGCGGAATGCGGCCGGTACCGAAGCGAGCGCCTCTTGCGTCACGCGCATGAGCGCGGGGAGATTCAATAAGGTCAACGTCAGCGCGCCGCCGAGCGCGGTGAATTTCCAGTGGAACATCGTCACGAAAACGAGCAGCCCGAAGAGACCCATGACGATCGACGGAACCGTCGCCAGCGACTCGGCGCAAAATTGCACCAGCGACGTAAACAGGCCGGGACTCGCGTACTCTTGCAGGTAGATTCCGCCCGCCATCGCGATCGGCGTTGTAAAGATCAGCGTCAGAATCAGAATGTAGAACGAATTGAAGATTTCCGGTCCGACGCCCCCGCCGGCCGAGACTTCGCTCGGCGGCGAGGTGAGGAAGTGCCACGAGATCACCGGCAATCCCAAATAAAAGATGTAGCCGACGAAAAACGCCAGTAGCACGATGATCGAAAGCGCCGCCGCCCAGAGAACGCCCGTCATGAACGCATTAGCGGCGCGCCGCCGCGCGGTGGTGCTGGCGCGGGTTTGAAAGGTCGTCGCGACGGCACCCATCAGACGCTCCGCCGTAAGGCCAGGCGTACCGCGACGATCAGCACCATCGCGATGAGCAGCAACAAGAGCGCCATCGAAAAAAGTGAGTGATACAGGATGGTGCCTTCCTGCGCGCTCCCCATGTCGGTCACGATCTCCGTCGTGAGCGCCGCGGTGGGCGCGAGCAATCCTTTGGGAAGCACCGCGCTGTTGCCGATAACCATCTGCACGGCCAGCGCCTCGCCGATCGCGCGCGCGATACCGAGGATCACCGCGACGGTCAGTCCGCTTCGCGCGGCCGGCAGCAGCACGTTCCAAATCGTTTGCCAGCGCGTCGCCCCCAGCGACATCGAGCCTTCTTGTATCGCGACGGGAACCGCTCGAAGCGCGTCTTCCGAGAGCGAAATCACGGTAGGAAGAATCATGATCGAAAGCACGATGCCGGCAGTCAGCAAACCGAAGCCGGTTTGACTGCCCAAGTGTTCTCGAACGAGCGGTACGAGCAGCGTCAGGCCAAGCCAGCCATAGACGACCGACGGAATGCCGACCAAAATTTCGATCGCCGGCTTCATCGCGTTTGCCAGACGCTGGGGCGCCATCAACGACAAGAAAATCCCGACCGCGACACCCAGCGGGCCGCCAACGCCGATCGCAAACAGCGTGATGCTGACCGACCCTATAATGAAGACGAGCGCGCCCGGGTGCTTCTCGTCGGGCGCAAAGTTCGGAGAAAACAGGAACGTGAGAGGCGAGACATGATCCACAAAGAACAGCTGCAGTCCCATGTACGCCAAATAGACGATCAGCGCGCCCATGGCGACGATGACGAAAGCGCTCGCCGAGAAAAGAGTCCCTGACGCGATACGCTCTTCAGCGTGCGCGTATGCTGCCCGGCGCGAGATCAAAGCCTCTTTATCGTACGTAAAGGAAGTCTAAGGTTATCTTAAGACAATCTTAAGAAGTATTAAGAAACGCGCGCGATCATGGGGATCCGGATCGTAAATTGCGTGCCGGCGTCGAGGACCGACTGCACCTCGATGGTTCCTGCGTGCGATTCGACAATCTGCTTCACGATGGACAGGCCCAGACCGGCGCCGCTACTCCCGCGTGCCCGCGAGCGGTCCGCCACAAAAAAGCGCTCGAAGATAAAGGGCAAGTCTTTGTACGGGATGCCGACGCCGGTATCGGAAACGACGATTCGCGCGTAGCCGTCCTCGACGTCGAGATCGACGGATACCGCACCGCCTTTCGGCGTAAAGCGCAGGCCGTTATCGATCAGGTTCACCAAAACTTGTGAGAGCTGCTGTTCGTCAGCTTCTACGATCACCGGGCGGTGCGAGCGCACTTCGATCGATATCGCCTTCGCGGCCGCCTGTTGCGTGAACGGGCGCAGCACGGAACGGGCCACCGCCTCGAGGTCAACTTCCTCGATGCGCAGGGCAGGAACGCCGGATTCCGCTCGGGCCTGTTCCAAGAAACGCTGCACGAGGGAAGCGAGTCGGTCGACCTCCCGAAGCGCTTGCGGAAGAAAATACGCGCGGGAGTCGTCGTCGCCGCCGGCGATGAGCGTCTCGAGCATGAGCTTTACCGACGACAGCGGCGTGCGCAGTTCGTGCGAAACGTTCGAAAGAAATTCCTGACGCGTTCTCTCTAAGGCCAAGCGTTCGGTTTGGTCTTCGGCAATCACCAGCGCGCCGGATATCTCCCCGCTCTGCTCGTCGTCGCCGCCCAAGCCGGTCCGCAGCGGGTAGATCGAGACCGCATAGCTTCGGTCAGTGCGCTTGCCCGAAACGATCAGCGGCGCGGCCGCCAAAGCCTCGCCGCTAAGCACGCTATCGACGCGCCGTTCGAGTTCGATCGATGGAATAACTTCGATCAGATGCAAACCCTTAGCGCGCGAGCGATCGAACCCGAAGATCGCCGCAGCCGCGCGATTGGCAAACCGTAAACGCTTTGTGCGACGCAGCATCATCACGCCGAGCGGAAGCGCGCGCACGAGCGCGTCGAACCGGTCGTCAAGGCGCGCTTCGTTACGGTCGGCGCGCTCCGGCTCCGGTTCGGGCGACGCGCGCGATCGTCTGAACCAGCGGATAATCTTACTCCTTAAAGATGTAGCCGCGGCTGCGCACGGTCACGATGTGTCGCGGACTGCGCGCGTCTTCTTCAATTTTTTCCCGCAGCCAGCGCACGTGCACGCTGACGGTTTGCTGCTCGCCTTCGAAATCGTATCCCCAGACCTTATCGAGCAGTGTTTGGCGCGTGACGACGCGGCCGTGATTTTCCATGAGCAGGCGCAGCAGCGCAAATTCTTTTGGCGCCAACGCGACTTCTTTGCCGCGCACGGTCACGTGCTGGCGCGACGGATCCAGTACGATGCCTCCGATCACGATCGCCTGATCGCGATCGGGCTTCGCGGGAGTCGGACGCCGGAGCCGCGCTTTGACACGCGCAAGAAATTCGTGCAACGCAAACGGCTTGGTAACGTAATCGTCCGCTCCAAGTTCGAGCGCGAGCACTTTGTCGATTTCCTGATCCTTGGCGGTCAGCATGATAATCGGAACGGAACTCGTCTTGCGGATCTCCTTGCACGCTTCCATGCCGTCGAGCACCGGCAGCATGATGTCCAGAACGATCAGATCCGGTTCTTCGTTTTGCGCCATCGCAATCGCGCTGCGGCCGTCGCTTGCGGTCACGACTTCGTAGCCGCTGCGCTCCAAGTTATAGCGCAGCGTTTGCAATATCGCAGCCTCATCGTCAACGACGAGGATCTTTTTGTTGAAATCGGGGTGCTTGTTGAAGCTTCCCCGTTTGGTCGGCAGAGTAGTGCTCATCCTAGTCTTCCGGCATGATTTGGCCGCCCTCAATCCAATCTTCCTTTAGCGGCGAGGCGCGTAGCGCCGAAGTCCTGAGTTTGCCGAAGGGAGGGAGCGAGCATGCTGGCACCGGTCCGCAGACCGACATTCGACGAATTGAATCTATCGACCGGAAAACGCGTGCGGCTGCACCGTTTCATGTACGAGCACGGCCCCGGCAACGGCACGCTGATGCTCTTGCCGATCGATCAGGGGCTCGAGCACGGCCCGATCGACTTTTTCAGCAACCCGGAATCCATCGACACCGATTGGATCTACCGCCTGGCCGTGGAGGGCAACTTTTCGGGCATGGCGCTGCACGTGGGGCTGGCCGAAAAGTACCATAAACCGTACGCCGGCAAAGTGCCGCTCATCCTCAAGATCAACGGCAAGACCAACGTTCCAAGCGACGACGAAGCCTTCAGTTCCCTGACGGCGTCAGTGGAAGACGCAGTTCGCCTAGGGGCGGATGCGGTCGGTTACACGCTCTATGTCGGAAGTCCGGCGCAAGACGTCGATATCGCCCAGTGCGGCGACGTGCGCCGGGAATGCGAGCGCTACGGCATGCCGCTCGTCATTTGGGCGTATCCGCGCGGCTCGGGGATCAAAGCCAAGGGCGGTATCGATTCGCTGTATGCCGTCGACTATGCGGCGCGCGTCGCATGCGAAATGGGCGCCGACGTCATCAAACTCAACGTCCCAAAGTGGGACGCCGCGACCGCATCGGAGATGCCGAAACCTTACAACACGCTGGAGCTGTCGGAGCTGGATGGATTGCGCAAAGTCGTGAAGTCGGCCGGCCGTTCGCTAGTATTGGTTTCAGGCGGAAGCAAAATGGGCGACGAGGAAACGATTCATAAAGCGCAGATCGCCATGGAAGCGGGATGCGTTGGTTTGATTTTTGGACGCAATATGTGGCAGCGCGATTGGGACGACGCGCTGATGGTCGCCGGGAAAATGCACGAACTGATGAAAGGTTATGGCCAGTAACAACGTCGAGGAGCGCGTCAACGCCGCGCTCGACAAAGTCCGCCCCGGCATACACATGGATGGCGGTGAAGTCTGGCTCATCAAAGTCGAAAGCGAAACGGCCTTCGTGCAAATGCTCGGCGCGTGCGGAGGGTGTCCCGCATCCAACATGACGCTTAAAGGCGCGATCGAACAAGTTGTCTGCGCCGATGTTCCTGAGATAAAAGAAGTCGTCCAGGTCTAATTCCATCGAACTCACGACTTAATTGTGGCGACGCTTTAATGTGCGCTGCGGGATTCTATCGGTGGCAATCCTGCTTCTCTTCTCTATGGGTGGCGCATCGGGATGGGCGTCAATGGCCTGCGACAACGGCAAGGGCTTGACATCTGCAGGGTCTTAACTGGGGCGCAGCCTTAGTAACATACTCCCCCATGTTCGAGCCGTGGATGTGGCTCACACCACTCACCGTGTTTCTATTTGGGCCTTTCTTACCGCTACCCCGGTAACGCTTCTGTTTTCGATTGTTCTGTTTGTAAGGCCGAGTGTCAGCCTACCAAGGCGCCGGAACGATTGCTTCGATTAGCAGCGCCGCTGTGGATTCATCGCGATCTGCGGGCACCCCAAGACACGAGAGGCGCCAAGCGGCGCGTGCTGAATTGAAACAATCTGGAGAATGCTCCGACCAATCGGGGCAAGGGGTGGTCGGTGTTTCGTGTAGCATATTCAATTGCGGGAAAGTTTACTTTCCCTATACTGCTGTCGCGAATTACGTGTGCTGGCGAGTGTTCTAGCAGCCTCGGCGCATTTGTTGTCATTAACAATGAGGGCTGGATCGTGACAGCTTCGCATATCGTGCAACAGCTCACTAAGCTCGAGGCGGAAAAGACTGCCTTCGTCAATCACGATCGCGAGCGGGCGACGCTGCAAGCCGATGGAACGCTCTCGGAAAAAGAACGTCGAAAGCGTATCAAGGCTTTGAACTGGCCGAAACCGACTAGCACAAAAGATTATTCGGTTTGGTATGGTGGGCATGCGGGCGTGGTCAAGACGTTCGTTCGGTTAGATGCGGTTGATATTGCTGTCGGCCGCTTAGAACCATTCGACCCAGCTACCGTAACGGCGTATCCTGTCTTCAAGGACCCCTCGAAAGACTTCGAGCCAGGAACGAGCCTTTGCAAGCTAGGTTTTCCTTTTCATAGTATTAAGCCGACTTACGATCCCGCTTCTGGCTTTGTGTTGCCTGCTGACGCATTGCCGCTTCCGCGTTTCCCGCTTGATGGTATCTTAACTCGAATGGCAAAGGTAACGCTCGTCGGAATCAAGCCGCCGAACTTTGATCTGGAGTTCATTGAAACCTCAAGTCCCGGGCTCCGGGGGCAAAGTGGGGGGCCTACATTCGACCAGCAAGGGACAATCTGGGCCATACAAGTGCAAACCTCCCATTATCCCTTGGGCTTCAATACAGGCCAGACGGAGCAATTCCTGAACGTTGGGCTTGGAGCGAGCGCCACCACGCTGTTGCCTTTTTTTGATACCCAAGGTATAAAATACACGAAGTCCGCATATTAGGAAGGCCACCTGCAACATGAATGAATCTATAGGTCAATCAAGAGTCCGCTCCGAGTACGCGGCCACAATTTTGCCGCCGGCTTCGACGGTGCTCTCCTCGAAAACAACCCAAAATGGGAGGTCAGAGGACACGTCGGGTGATCCTTTTTTCAGCGTAAAAGCCGCAGTCGTGATTGGCAATTCTTATTTTATGCCGAGCGATTGATCGAGCCCAGGTTTACGCTAAATGCGATTCCGGCCCGCCGATGTGCGGGCTTTTTGTTATCTTAGGACGTCCTTGGGATTGAAGAAGGGAGCACTATGGTAGCACAACCCCTTTCCGCTCGCTGACAAGGCATCGCAGTATGAAAAGGAAACGCGCATCCTTTCGACCGAGAAGTCTGGCGCACACTACAGCGGGGGAATCGAACGAAGCCACGCTTCGTTTTTTTGTTCCGCGGCAACGCGCGCGCGCACGGATGGAATGAACGGCGTGGGCAAGGCCATGCGCAAGTCGCGGACCTGCATCGCCTTCGCCCTATCGCGCTCGTGCCAGGCTTCTGCCGCTAACTCAGGCCAAAGGCAGACGCTGCCGGAAATGCACCCGGCCAGACCGTGCTCCAATACCTCGGGCAGAAGCTCTTCAGAACCGGGAAGTACGGCAAAGGCCGGATAGCGGGCATGCAATTCGCGCTCCAGATCGAGGTTGTTGGAACTGTCTTTCATGCCGCCGATTGCTTTGGGAAATTCCGCTAGCAGTTTCTCGACGAGCTGCGCATGAAATGTCAGCCCGCTCATGCGCGGAAAATTGTACAAATAAATCCCGCCGTCGGGCGGCTGAACGCGTTCCATGAGGTCGCCGAAGAACTTGACGATGCCGTCGTCGGTCACGTCGCGATAATAAAACGGCGGCAACACCAGCGCCGCGCCGAATCCGAACGCAAACGCCGCCTTCGTTAGTTCAACCGCATCGTAAAAGGCTGCCGCGCCGGTTCCCACCATAAGGGTGCGCGCCGGCAGACCCGCGGCCACGCTTTCCATGAAGCGCAGCCGGTGGATGATCGCAACCGACATCGCTTCGCCCGTCGTACCTAAGATATTAAGGCCGTCGCACCCGCGATCGAGCAGCGAACGATAATAGGGGACTGCGAGCGATGAATCCGGCTTATGCTCCGAGTCGAACGGCGTTAGCGTTGCGGAATAGATGCCGTGAATGCGACGATCTCGTGCTGTTCGCGGTGATTGGTCCAAAAACGTTTGCCGTCGTACGCTAACGCGCGGGCCCTGAACGGTACGCGCGCGATATCTTCCGCCACGACCTTTCCGTTACGCGCATCCACGCGTGTCAGGAAGTAGTCCTCGGTTTCCTCGTCATCGGTCGTGATCAGGTAAAAGCATCCGTCCACAATGACTTGTCCGCAGATGTCGTGCGGAGCCGGTATCGGTTTTCCAAAATGGCCGTTGTCGTCGACCGAAATGATCACACGGTTGTAAAACTGGCTGACGTAGAGCAGATCTCCGTCATATCCCAAAAACGAACCGGTATCGTCGGGGCACGGAATGGCGCCTTCTTTCTTAAATCCGTGGCCTGGAATGAATTTCTTGATGATGCGATGGTCTTCTTCGGTTTCGCTCGAAACCACGCGTAGCTCGTCACCGACAGCCACCATTCCGATCGGCCGGCCCGGCGCCTGCGCTTCCTCGCGCACGCTCCACGTGTGCGGGTCGATGGCGTAGAGGCGCGACGTTTCGAGCGAACCCATCCACAATATCTCGCCGTCGAAAGCGAGGGATTGCGGGCGCGGAGCCGGTGAGGGCCGCCGCGCGACTTCTTCGATCGTCTCGATTGTCGTCTCCATTACGGATAGAGCCCGCGAAGTTTGGTCGCCTCGGCGACTCGCGCGACTGCAACGGCATAGGCGCCGCGGCGCATATCGATGCCGTGGCGCTGCGCCTGATCGTAGGTTTCCTTGAACGCGCGCGTCATCTTCCGCTTGAGGCGCTCGTTGATTTCGTCTTCTTCCCAGAAGTTTTCTTGAAGATCCTGAACCCACTCGAAATACGAAACGCTCACGCCGCCGGCGTTGGCCAGAATGTCGGGCAGCACCATGATGCCTCGCTCGAACAAAATGGTGTCGGCATCGGGCATCGTCGGGCCGTTTGCGGCTTCAGCCACAATTTTCGCACGAATACGCGGCGCGTTGTCTTTGGTAATGACTTTTTCGAGCGCCGCGGGAACGAGCACGTCGCAGTCATACTCCAGCACTTCTTTATTGTTGATGCGCTCGCCGCCGGTAAATCCGACAACCGATCCCGTCTCGGCCTTGTGCGCCATGATTCCGGCTACGTCGAGCCCCTTGGGATTTGCAACACCGCCTTTTGAATCCGTAACGGCAACGATGCTATAGCCCCGTTGCGCCATCAGCTCCGCCGCATACATGCCGGCATTTCCAAAGCCTTGCACGGCAACGCGAGCGCCTTCAATCGTCAAGCCGAGCGTTTGCATCGCTTCGTCCACCACGAAAAGGCAGCCGCGCGCCGTCGCCTTGTCGCGTCCCAGCGATCCGCCGATCGCGATCGGCTTGCCCGTCACCACGCCAGGGACCGAGTAGCCCTTCTGCATGGAGAATGTGTCCATGATCCACGCCATGATCTGCGGCGTCGTGTAGACATCGGGCGCGGGAATATCTTTTTCGGGGCCGATGATGATCGAAATTTCACTCGTGAAGCGCCGCGTGAGATTCTCGAGCTCCTGCATCGACATCGTCCGCGGATCGCAAATGACGCCGCCTTTTGCTCCGCCGAACGGAATATTGACGAGCGCGCATTTCCACGTCATCCACATCGCCAGCGCCTTGACTTCGTCCAGCGTCACGTCCGGATGAAAGCGAATGCCGCCCTTGGTCGGGCCGCGCGACATGTTGTGCTGCACGCGAAAGCCTTTGAATATCTTTGTCGGCCCCGTATCCATGCGCACGGGCACGGAGACTTCGAGAATGCGTTTGGGCTCGCGTAAAAACCCGTGCATCGACTCGTTCAAGCCGATCAGCCGTGCGACGTCGTCGAGCTGATGCTGAGCCATCTGCCACACATTTTCGGATGACGAAACGGCGGAGAGATCCAAGGTCATGCTTTTTTCGACTCCTCTAATTAATGCGATTGCGCGCAGCGTCCGCAATACCAAACGACCGCGCCTTCTAGCGTCACCGGAACCATGTGCTCGCGCACGCCGCGGCGTCCGCACCGTGCGCACGAATACGTTTTGCGGATGGGGGCGGCCAGCTGCTTCTCACCCCGCGTCCATATATACGCGACGACGAGAATCGCGGCAAGAACGACAAACGGAGCCCATGCGAAAAACTCGGTGATTACCTGGGACGAAATCATGCGAATCGGGGGTTTCGCTCACTTGACTTCGCTTTTCCTTGAAGCGCTCGCGCAGGTGGGATGCTGGGGGCCGCTTGGGAGCGTCTGATTTTTGAAGCCGGCCATGGATGGCCGTTTCAAAACTTTGTTTTCTTCAAAAATCAGCCGAGTTCGCAAAAAACATGGACGTTTTTTGCGAATGTCTCCCAGGCGGGCTTCAGCATGCCGCCGGAGCTAGCGCATGCGGCGGTAGATGGGGAAGACGTCGTCGACTTTTTTGAACGCGCCCTCGTGCGGCGTGGAGTGCAGCGACTCGGCCGAGCTCAAGCAGATGAACCCGAAGCGCGAGAGGCTTTGCAGGAAGAGGTTGTGCACGCGATACTGCAGCGTTTTATTGAACTGCGGTAAAACGCCGCGCGCGATGATGGCGTGAAACTCGTTCAGCGAGGCGTCGGTGGCCAAGCTGTGCGTCGCGAAAATCAAATTGCGTTTGAGCGGCTCATGGAACTTCACTTTGCCGTCGGCGTACTCACAGAAGTCCGAAACGGATTTGCGGCCTCCGCTCAACAGGTAATCGTTGGAAAACTCTTCATAGGAGTTGATTTCGAACTCGCCTTCGCGCGCTTGCGCAAGCGCGAGGTCACTCAAGTCGGTCGCGTACAGCATGCACCGGTCGAGGAGCTCCTCTTCAAAAAGAATCGCCAGCACGGTGTAGACGTCTTCGCCGCTCCAACACGCGGGGAACCACAGGCGCGCGAACGAGTACGTCCGCAAGAAGGTGACGACGCGTTGGCGGATCGCGCGGAAATATTCGGGCGCGCGAAACAGCCTATTGCTATTGGTGGACATGACGCAGACGAAACGGCGCAGCGCCTCTTCGTCGTGCAGAAAACGCTCTTGCAGGCCCGAGATGGTCTCAACGTTTTCGGCGCGCATGCGCTCGGCGACGCGACGCTTGAGCGTCGCGGCACTGTACTCGCGGAAGTCGTAGCCGCGCCAGCGCAGCATCCCATCGAGCAAGAGCGAGAGCTCGATGCTCGCGAGTTCGTCCGCATGATTGCGATCGGCGGCCGGCGGCGTTGCCGCCGGCCGCTCGTCGATGATCACCGGTTGAGCCATACCCTCAGCAGCGAGATGAGCTGATCCATGTCAACAGGCTTGCTGATGTACTCAGAAGCGCCCGCCGCAATGGAGCTCTCGCGGTCGCCTTTCATGGCTTTGGCGGTCAACGCGATAATCGGAAGGTTTTCGAAGCGCGTGTTCGACCGGATGCGGCGGATGGTTTCGTACCCGTCCATTTCCGGCATCATGATGTCCATCAGGACGATGTCGATCGACGGATCCTGCATCAGTTTGTCGATGCCTTCCTGACCGCTTTCGGCGCTGATAGGCTTCAGGTGGTGCGTCTCGAGCGCCGTGCTCAGCGCGTAGATGTTGCGCGCGTCGTCGTCGACGATCAGCACCTTTTTATTCTCGAGCGTCGCCGTGCCGAGCGGCGGTATGTCGCTGGACCGTTTCGCGGCCGGCAGACGCGACTCGACTTGATGCAAGAAGAACCGCGTTTCGTCGAGCAGACGTTCGGGCGACATCGCATCCTTCACGATGACCGCCTCGCTCAGCTTGCTGAGTTTCGCCTCTTCTTGCCGCGAGAGATCGCGGCCGGTGTAAACGACGATTGGCGTGCGCGCGTGCTCGGCTTGCATGCGAATCCGTTCGATCAGCTGTTCCCCAGGAATATCGGGCAGCCCAAGATCGAGAACGATGCAGTCGAATTTGCCGGTGTTGAGCGCTTCGATCGCTTCGTCGCCGGAGCGCACCGCCGTAACGGCGACCTCGCCGCTTCCGATGAGGTTGACCATGGCATTCAGCTGCGTGATATCGTCTTCGATCACCAGCAGATTTTTGGTGCGCCGGTCGGCGAAGCCGAGCAAGTTGTCGAACGTCTCGGTTAACGCTTCTTCGGTAACCGGTTTGCGCAGGTGAGCGATAGCGCCTGCATCGAGCGCGCGCTGCCATTGTTCCTCGCCGGAGATAACGTGCACCGGAATGTTTGCAGTCGACGAATCGTGCTTGAGATCCGCGAGCAGTTTCCAGCCGTCGACGTCGGGCAAGCCGATGTCGAGCGTGATTGCGTCGGGCAAGTATTTTCTTGCGAACGCCACACCTTCGGCTCCGCTCAGCGCAACGACGGCCTTGAAACCACGGTCGCGCGCCAGCCCGAGCAGAATCCGCGCGAAGATTGCGTCGTCTTCGATGATCAGCAGGACCCTATCGGTACTCTGGATCTTGTCGCGATCGTCGGCAATCGCTGCGAGCGACGGCGCCATTTCCAGCGTGCGCGCGGGCGTCGTATCGCGCTCTTCCGGTCCCTCGCGCGTCGAGTGCGCCTCGCCGATCATGCCGAACGGACGCGCCATAGGTGCGCCCGCAATGCGTTCTGCCGGATGATAGAACGTGAACGTGCTGCCTTCGCCGATCGTACTTTCGACGCTGATCTCGCCGCCGAGCAGCCCCGCGATTTCGCGGCTGATTGCCAGTCCGAGACCGGTGCCGCCGAACTTACGCGATGTTCCCATATCGGCTTGTTGGAACGCTTCGAAGATCACGTTGAACTTGTCGGGCGGAATACCGATGCCGGTGTCCGTCACCGCGAATGCAATCGCCGGACCCCTGATCGAGCCGAGGCGGTGCTCTTTAAGCAGCGAGATTTCGAGCGTCACGCCGCCTTCCGTCGTGAACTTGAACGCATTTGAGAGCAGATTCTTGAGAATCTGCTGCAGCCGCGTTGCGTCGGTCACGAGTTTCTCCGAGACGTCCTCGTGGCGTTTGATCGTGAATTTGAGCGCCTTGTCCGCCGCGACCTGACTGAACGTGCGGGCGATGTCGTCCTCGATGGTTTGGAACGGAACGTCTTGCAAATCGATCGATGTCGTGCCAGATTCGATCTTCGACAGATCGAGGATGTCATTGATGAGCGTCAACAGGTCGGTTCCCGCAGCACGAATCGTCTGCGCGAACTCGATCTGCTTGTTCGTCATGTTGCCTTCGGGGTTGTCCGCCAACTGCTTGGAAAGAATGAGCAGCGAGTTCAGGGGCGTACGCAGCTCGTGAGACATGTTTGCCAAGAACTGTGACTTGTATTTCGACGTAAGCGCGAGCTGCTCGGCCTTCTTTTCGAGCTCTTGGCGCGCTTCGTCGATTTCGCGCGTGCGGCGCTCGATTTCTTCGTTCCGCTCTTGCAGGAGCCGCGAGCGCTCTTCCAACTCGTCGTTGGTCTGCTGCAGCTCCATCTGTTGGCTCTGCAGTTCGTTGGTCAGCGCTTGCGATTGCTTGAGCAATTCTTCGGTACGCATCGTCGCGCCAATCGTGTTCAGAATAACGCCGACCGATTCGGTCAATTGATCGAAGAATTGCAGCTGCGTCTCGTTGAAGCGCTCGGTCGAAGCCAGCTCGATAACCGCTTTGACCTCGCCTTCGAAGAGCACGGGCAGCACGATCAGCGAGAGCGGCTTGGTTTCGCCCAAGCCCGAGCCGATTGCCATGTAGTCGGGCGGCACTTCGGTCAAAAGAATGCGCTGGCGCTCGATAAGGCACTGGCCGACGAGTCCCTCGCCTTCGCGAATCGTCCGCTGCGCGGCTTTCTTCTTACTGATCGCGTAGCTCGCCATCAGGCGCAGGACTTGTTCGTCGCCGATTGGTTCGTTCACGTAAAACGCGCCCGAATAGGCATTGACCAGCGGAGCGATCTCCGAAATGATCATGCGGCTCACGGTCTTGGTGTCGCGCTGACCTTGCAGCATGGCCGTGAACCGCGCGACGTTGGTCTTGAGCCAGTCCTGATCGGTGTTCTTGCGCGTCGTGTCGCGCAGGTTCTGAATCATTTCGTTGACGTTGCGCGTCAGTTCGGCAACCTCGCCGCGCGCTTCGACTTGAACCGCTCGCGAGAGGTCGCCTTTGGTAACAGCGGTCGCGACCTCGCCGATAGCGCGAATCTGCGACGTCAACTGTGCCGCCAGCTGGTTCACGGAGTCCGTGAGGTCGCGCCATAAGCCGGCCGCGCCCGGAACCTGCGCCTGTCCGCCGAGTTTTCCTTCGAATCCGACTTCGCGCGCAACCGTCGTCACTTGGTCGGCGAACGTCGCCAGCGTGTCGATCATGAAATTGATCGTGTCCGCGAGGCGCGCGATTTCGCCCTTGGCTTCCAGCGTGAGTTTGCGTTTGAGGTCGCCGTTGGCGACCGACGTCACGACCTGCGCGATACCGCGAACCTGGTTCGTCAGGTTGGCGGCCATGAAGTTCACGTTGTCGGTAAGATCTTTCCACGTGCCGCTGACGCCCGGAACCTGCGCCTGGCCGCCCAGTTTTCCTTCGGAGCCGACTTCGCGCGCGACGCGCGTCACTTCCGACGCGAAAGCGTTCAGCTGATCGACCATCGTGTTGATCGTATCTTTGAGTTCGAGAATCTCGCCGCGGACATCGACCGTGATCTTCTTCGAAAGGTCGCCGAGCGCGACGGCCGTGGTCACTTTCGCGATGTTACGCACCTGCGAGGTGAGGTTCGAAGCCATCGTGTTGACGGAGTCGGTCAAGTCTTTCCATGTGCCGGCGACGCCGCGCACGAACGCTTGTCCGCCCAAGCGGCCTTCGGAACCGACTTCGCGCGCCACGCGCGTGACTTCCGATGCAAACGCGTTGAGCTGATCGACCATCGTGTTGATCGTGTTTTTCAACTCGAGAATCTCGCCGCGGACGTCGACCGTGATCTTCTTCGAAAGGTCGCCGTTCGCGACGGCGGTCGTGACTTCGGCGATGTTACGGACTTGGTTCGTCAGGTTCGACGCCATCGAGTTCACCGAAAGCGTCAAGTCCTTCCAGGTTCCACTGACGCCGGCTACCTCGGCCTGACCGCCCAGTTTCCCTTCGGAACCGACTTCGCGCGCTACGCGCGTGACCTCCGATGCGAACGCGTTGAGCTGATCGACCATCGTGTTGATCGTGTTTTTCAACTCGAGAATTTCGCCGCGGACGTCGACGGTGATCTTCTTCGAAAGGTCGCCCTTTGCGACTGCGGTCGTGACTTCGGCGATGTTACGCACTTGGTTCGTCAGGTTCGAAGCCATGAAGTTCACCGACTCGGTGAGGTCGCGCCACGTGCCGCTGACGCCGGCAACCTGGGCTTGTCCGCCCAGTTTACCTTCGGAACCGACTTCGCGGGCCACACGCGTGACTTCCGACGCGAAGGCATTGAGCTGATCGACCATCGTGTTGATCGTGTTTTTCAGTTCCAGAATCTCGCCGCGCACGTCGACGGTGATCTTGCGCGAGAGGTCGCCCTTGGCGACGGCCGTGGTCACGTCGGCGATGTTACGCACCTGCGACGTCAGGTTCGACGCCATCCGGTTCACGGAGTCGGTCAAGTCTTTCCACGTGCCGCTGACGCCCTTAACGTCGGCCTGACCGCCCAGTTTGCCTTCGGAACCGACTTCGCGCGCGACGCGCGTCACTTCGCCGGCGAAGGCGTTCAACTGATCGACCATCGTGTTGATCGTGTTTTTGAGCTCCAGAATTTCGCCGCGAACGCTGACCGTGATCTTTCTCGAAAGATCGCCCTTGGCGACAGCCGTCGTCACGTCGGCAATGTTACGCACTTGCGAGGTCAGGTTGGCCGCCATGAAGTTCACCGACTCGGTGAGGTCCTTCCACGTGCCGCTGACGCCCGCAACCTGCGCTTGACCGCCTAGAATGCCTTCCGATCCGACTTCGCGGGCCACACGCGTGACTTCCGACGCGAACGCGTTGAGCTGGTCGACCATCGTGTTGATCGTGTTTTTGAGTTCCAGAATTTCGCCGCGAACGTCGACCGTAATCTTCTTCGAAAGGTCGCCCTTGGCAACCGCGGTCGTCACTTCTGCAATGTTACGAACTTGCGACGTCAGGTTCGACGCCATGAAGTTCACCGACTCGGTGAGGTCTTTCCACGTACCGCTAACACCTTGCACCTCGGCCTGACCGCCGAGTTTACCTTCGGAGCCGACTTCGCGCGCGACGCGCGTGACTTCCGACGCGAACGCGTTCAACTGATCGACCATCGTATTGATCGTGTTCTTGAGTTCGAGAATTTCGCCGGCGGCTTCGACGGCGATCTTGCGCGAGAGGTCGCCCTTCGCCACAGCGGTCGTCACGTCGGCAATGTTACGCACCTGCGACGTCAAGTTGCCGGCCATCGTGTTGACCGAGTCCGTTAAATCTTTCCACGTCCCGGCCACGCCTTTGACGATAGCCTGACCGCCAAGCTTTCCTTCGGAGCCGACTTCACGCGCGACGCGCGTCACTTCCGACGCGAAGGCGTTGAGCTGATCGACCATCGCGTTGATCAGCTTCGCGGAACGCAAGAACTCGCCGCGCAGCGGACGGCCGTCAATGTCCACCGGAATCCGCTGCCCCAGGTCGCCTTGCGCGACCGAACCCAAGACTCGGTTGGTTTCGGCCATCGGTGCGGTCAGGTCGTCAATAAGATGGTTGTACGCCTCGACTTGAACTTTCCAGCCGCCCGTCGCTTCGGGCAGCAAGGCCCGCTCGTTTACCCGCCCGTCGCGTCCGACCACGCGGCTGACCCGTATGATCTCACGGAGCATGTGCTGTTTGATCTGCACGCAGGCGTTGAACGCTTCGGCGAGCTCGGCTTCAAGGCCGACACCGCGAACCGGGAGCCGGACCGCAAAATTTCCGTCGCGGAAAGAGCGCAGCGCATTGAGCATCTTGCGTTCGTGAGCGGTACCGTTGGCCGAATGCGAACTCGCGGCGCCGTTTGAATGCGTCCTGCCGTTACGCGCGGTTTTCGAACGAGAGATTGTCGCCATATAATGAAAGTGCTCCGTAGTGGATGCGGCTGACTTCCTCATTGCCCGATTCGTCCTTTGCCAAACTTGGGCTTGCCAGGTTTAGCAAGCGGGGACCCCGGGGAGAACCCAAACATGCCGGGCACGTATGCTTGAGCGCGGCGACCTTCGCCATTCCCAGGCCCTCGAGCTCCTGGCGGATGCGAGCCGGCTCTTAGCCTCATCGCTTGAGTTATCGGCGACTCTGCCCCGCGTGGCGCAACTCTGCGTCGAGGGGCTCGCCAACTACTGCGTCATAGCCGGAAACGACCGAAACGACGAGCAGTTCTTCTATGAGGCGGGCCAGGGCAAGAAACTGCGCCTGCGCCGGGGCGACCCTGCTCAAATCGAAGCCGGCCTGCGTTCCCGGGGATACCAGAGCATTCTGCTCATTCCGCTGCCCGGCCGGCACTCGGGCACCGGCGTCTTCGTGCTGGCCACGAAGGAAGCCGGCCGCTTCGACGACGCTGCCGGAAAAATCGCGGAGATTCTCGGCCTTCAGCTGACCAATGCGCTGGACCAGGCGATACTGCTCGAGCGCACCCATCACGTAGCCGACCGCCTTCAGCGGGCTCTGCTGCCTGCGAGCTTCCCGCGCGTGGCCGGAGGGCAGCTGGACGGCGCCTACCGCCCCGCCAGCGAGGAAGCCGAAGTCGGCGGCGACTGGTACGACGCTTTCGAACTCCCGGACCACCGCGTGGCCATATCCATGGGCGACGTCGCCGGGCATGGGCTTGAGGCGGCCACCATTATGGGCGAGGTGCGCATCGCTTTGCGCGCCGCGGCAGTCGCGGAGCGATCTCCGGCCGCCGTCTTGGAACAGATTAACGGCGTAACCAATCTGCGCGGCGGCATCGGCATGGTCACCGCCATATTCGGCTTCTACGATACGGTCAGCCGCGAGCTCACCTACGCGGTGGCTGGTCATCCGCCGCCGGCCTTGATCGTCGAAGACGCGTTTGCCGGATATCTGCCGGGCGGCGGCGTGCCGCTAGGCATCGGCGACAGCATAGGCGCACGGGATTGGGTGATCACACTGCCGCCGCGCAGCTGGGTCGTCTTTTACACCGACGGCATGACCGAGTACGAACGCGACGTCATCGCCGGCGAGGAACGCCTGCTCGAAGCGAGCGTGCGCGCATGCGAATCGGATCCGGAGAATCCGGCAATCGCATTACAAGAACGAATCTTCAGCAACACGGTCAATCGCGACGACGCCGCCACGCTCGCGCTGACGTGCTTCGACGGACCCGTGCCGAAGCGGATGGAATATTCCGCGATTCCGATGACGGCACCAATCGTGCGCGCGATGGTCAACCGGTTTTGCGATCAGAACGGTATCTCGCCCGATCAGCGTTTTGCGCTGACGTCGGCAATCGGCGAAGCCGTCGCCAACGCCGTCGAACACGCTTACCAAGGCGAGGACGCGGGCAAGTTCGAGCTTCGGCTGGAAGCGCAGGGCGACTTTATTACGGTCGACGTGGAAGATCGCGGACACTGGCGCCCGTTCCAGAAGCGCGACGATCGCGGCCGCGGTATGGTGCTGATGCACGAGCTGATGGATCGCGTTCGCATTAACTCCGCCCAGCACGGAACGTGCTTGAGCATGGTGCTCAACCGCGAGCCGGCCTAACTACTGCGCCGAGCGCAACACTAGTGCGGCGTTGATGCCGCCAAACCCCGACGAATTCGAGAGCACGACGCGCGCGCTGGCGGCGATCGTCTCGCGCACGCAGCTTATTGGGCACTCCTCGTCGCGCTTCTCCAAGTTCACCGCTCCCGGAACGACACGGTCGCGCATGCCCATCGCCGCGATCGCCACTTCCCACGCGCCGGTGGCTCCGAGCGCGTGTCCGTGCTGACCTTTGGTCGCGGAAACCGGAATCTTGGGCAGCCGTTCGCCGAAAACTCGTTCGAATGCGATCGCTTCGGCGCGATCGCCCAACCGCGTCGACGAACCATGCGCGTTGATCGCTTCTACTTCTGACGGCAGAACGCGAGCTTCGTCGAGCGCGCGCCGCAGCGCCCCGGCGGTTTGCGATCCGTCCGCCAGCGGTGCGGACATGTGAAAAGCGTCGTTCGATGTGCCGTAGCCGGTGATCTCGCCGTATATCGGCGCGCCGCGCCGGATCGCGTCATCGTAGCGCTCGAGCACGAACATGCCGGCGCCTTCGGCCATCACGAATCCGTCGCGCGCGGCGTCGAACGGGCGGCTCGCGGTCGCCGGATCGTCGTTGCGCGTAGACATCGCCCGCGCGACCGTGAACGCGCCGAACGTCAGCGGTGCCAACGGCGCTTCAATCCCGCCCGCCAAGGCCGCGCGGACATCGCCGCGTTTGATGGCGCGATATGCTTCGCCGATCGCGATCGCACCGGCGGCGCACGAATCCGCGTTCGCCATCGTCGGTCCGGTGATTCCGAATTCGATCGCGACGTTGCTGGCTGCAGCTCCCCCAAAAACCGAAAGCGTCAGCAACGGGCGCACCGCTCGCAACCCTTCGCGGCGGAAGATGTCGATCTGCTCTTCGGCAAAGGCCAGACCGCCCAGCGCCGACCCGGTGTACACGCCGATATCCGCGCTGTTGCCGTCGACGGAGAATTTCGCGTCTTCGACGGCAAGCTTGGCCGAAGCCACCGCAAGCTGCGAGAACCGGTCCGTCCACTGCAGGCGGCGTTTCGCCAAATAGTCGGAGGGCTCGAAGTCGTCGATTTGCGCGGCCACGCGCGAAGGAAATTCTTCACATTCAAAGCGCGTGAGTGGTCCAACTGCGACCTTGCCCGACAACAGATTATCCCAAAACGTGCGCGCACCGGTGCCCAGCGGCGTAATCAGGCCCATTCCGCTGATGACGACGCGATGCGTATCAGCCATTGCTGCCCTCGGCCAACTCTTTCATTCGCCGCAGCGTGCGCGTGGCAACGTGATCGATGAAAAACTTTCCGATAATCCAATTCATCGGGAAGGCGAACGCGGCGCGGTGATCGATCGAAACTCGCGTTCCGCCGTCAACGGGCTCGAAAGTCCACACGACATCCATCCCCTTGGTCCACCCTCCCAAGTGGCGGAATGCGATGGAGGGCGTCACCGGATCGTTCGTCTGTTCGGCCCGCCAACGAACCGGTATTCCGCTGCGATGCGCCGCCATCTCCACCACGCGCCGGTCGCCTGCGCCCTGCAGTACCCGGACGAAACGGTAATGCGGCAGATACTCGGGCCAGCGTTCTGTGTCGGCGGCGTAGTGATAGACTCGCGCGGGCGAAGCATGAATCAGGATTTCGTTGCGCGCAAACATCAGGCGACGAGCCTCAACAAGTTGCCCAGACGAAGCGCCGGTTCTACCGGTCCGCAGCCTGCAATCGCATCGATCAGGATCTGCGCGCGTTCGGGATCCCGCTCCACGTTCCGCGCGGCCCGCTTTGAAAGCGCAGCCGATCCGGTGAACGATCGCACGATTCGCGCGAGTTTGCTACGGCGCCGCATTTCGCTCGAGAGGTCCGCGGCGTAATTTTCTATGGCGGCGCGCCCTGAGGAAGGCGCCCCGATCGCAGTGACGATCGCTTGCGCGGCCGCAGTGCCGCTACGCAAGGCTAAGTGGACGCCCTGGCCCGTGAACGGATCGATGAAGCCCGCGGCGTCGCCCGCCAACAAAATGTTTCCGGCCGTTATGGCCCGAGTGGAATGAGCGAGTGGGCCCACAGCGACGCGCTTACCTTCCAAATGCGCCTCGGCAAAGCGCGCGGCGTCGCCGCTCAACGAGCGGGCGCGTTCGCGAATGAATTGGTCTACGTCGCTCTTGCGGGCAGTGAGGTCTTTTTCGCGCACGATCACCATGATATTTGCGTGCGCCGCATCAAACGGATTAACCGCGAAGTAACTCCTGCCCTCTACGAACATCTCCACGAACCGATCGAGGTCTCGCAGGCCGCCGTAGTGTCCCCCTAATGCAAAGCGCTGTTCGCCGCGCGGTTGAACGCTCAAACCGCATTTCTTGGCGATGACGGAGTTCGTGCCGTCCGCGCCGATCACAAAACGCGCCCGCACCTCGCGCGTTTCGCCACTTGGTTCCCTGACCGTCAGCAAGCTGCCGATCTGGTCTGCGCTTACATCCTCAACCCGCGCCTGCAAGAATGCCGCGCCGCGCGAAAGAGCCGACCGCAGCATTTCATCGTCCAGACGGAAGCGCGGCAGGGCCCATCCAGTTTGCGAGAAACGCAACTCGACACGCACGCCGTTTCCGCTCAAGCGAATCCCGTCGAGCGGCGCCGCAGCCGGCGCGAGCACGCTTTCCAATCCGAGCGCGCGCAGCTGCTCGACACCGCCGGCGCTCACATATTCTCCGCAGGCTTTGTTGCGCGGAAACTGCGACTTATCGACGATCAAGGTCTCCAGTCCGGAGTCGGCGAGCGCCATCGCGGCGGCCGATCCCGCTGGGCCGCCGCCGGCGATCACGACGTCAAACATCGCAGATCACCATACGGTAAAACGGCGTCCGGCGAACCTGCGGATTCTTCCAGCCGGCTTCGCGCGCCAGCTCCAAAGCTTCGCGCGGCGCGTACGCGCGCAACACTGAAAGCGGCGCATCGTGGCGCGTCAGCCGGTTGCGCGTAAAGATCGAAACCATCAGGGCCGCCCCCGCCCAAGCGACGCGCGAGCGCCGCAAATCCGTTACAACCGGCGCCGCGCGCGCGACGCGGCGCAGCTCGCCCAGCAGCGCGACCGCCGCCGGCGGATCGCAGTGGTGCAGGGTCAGGTTACACATTGCAACGTCGAAGGTCGCGTCTTCAAAAGGAAGCGAGGCGCCATCGCCCACCACGAAACGCAGATCCGGATCGGCGTGACGCTTCTGCGCGATCGCCAAGACGTCCGGATGCACGTCGAGACACGTGATGCGCACGGTTCTGCCGGCCGAGCGAGCTTGGCGCGCTAAAAAATGCGCGGTATCGGCTGAGCCGCAGCCAACGTCCAAAATCGTTTGGGGCCGCAGCGCGCGCATCGCGAAATCAACGGCAGCAAGGCCGCCGAGCCAGCGGTTCGCTCTTTCGATATCGCGAAAATTTTCTTCGAGTTCGCCGATTGACTCGACGGTATCGTCGAGAAGTTCGCGTCCTGCTGCACGTAGCACAGGACCCTACTTTCTATTTCTTAAAATACTCGGCGTTGACGGCGGTGTAGTTCTGCCATTTTTCCGGAACGTCCGAGTCCGCAAAGATCGCTTCGACCGGGCATGCCGAAACGCACGCGCCGCAGTCGATGCAAACCTCGGGATCGATGTAGAGCATCGTGTCGTCTTCTTTACCGTGAATGCAGTCGACGGGACAAACGTCCACACAGGACTTGTCCTTGGTGCCGATGCACGGCTCGGTAATGACGTAGGCCATGCTTCACGTATTACGCAGGCATAAGGACCGGGGCCTTCCCGTCAAACGGCGGGACGGCGTCCTGAAAAAGCCCGTAACAGCAACAAAAGTAATACGGCGCCGATCAGTGCGTAGATGAAGCTCCACAGCGTATCAAGCGCGCCGTGGCCGAAATAGCGATAGATAAAACCGCCGATCAGCGCGCCCACGATGCCGACGATGATGTCCGTGAGGATACCGCCGCCCACCGCGCCCGGCACGAGCCAGCGGGCGACGAGTCCGACGATGAGGCCGAAGATAATCCAAACGATGATGGTCCAAAGCATGGGTCGAGTCTACCACGAACGGGGCAACCGGAACGAGCCTAAGGTCGCTTTGCCACCCGCCGGCGCCTCTCACGCGGAGTGCCCGGCGCCGCGTTGAAGCCAGCAGAATGAACATTTTGCTCATCGCCGCCTTGCTCGGGCAGACCACGATCTATGCGTCCGGCCAAGCGACGGTTTCCGCTGCACCCGATACCGCTGTTGTTTCATTCAACATCGCGAGCCACGCGTCAACGGCCGGGCAAGCGACGAGCATCAGCAATAGCGTGTACGCGCACTTGGAGACCGGTTTGCACGCGATCGGCTTAGCTGCCGCCGACATCAGAACCACAGGCTACAACCTGAATCATGTTCCGCCGCCCCCTCCGTGCCCGCCGCTGCCGATGCAGCCGCAGACGGGAGCGATGCCTTGCGTTCGCGACCCGCAAACGTACGGCTATTTCGTGAACCGCTCGGTGAGCGTTACGACGCATCACTTGGATATCGTCGGAAAGATGATCGACACCGCGGTCGCCGCGGGCGTAAACAACGTTCAGGGAGTGGATTACTCCATTGCCAATACGCGGGCGCTGTTCTTGCGTGCGCTCGCGCAAGCGATCGCCTCGGCACGGAATGAGGGCGACGCGATGGCGCAGGCGGCCGGACTGCACATCGTCCGCATTCAATCGATAAGCAGTGCGGGCGGCGTACCGATGAGCGCCGGACGCTTCGCGCCGATGGCCATGGCAAACACGTATGGTGTGCCGACCCAGATTTCGCCGCCATCGAGCCTCGATGTGAGCGCCAACGTCAGCGTGGTCTACCTCGCACAGCCCTAAGCGAAACTCCCCGCTCTGCCGAAGGGTAGCATGACCAGATGACCGGGACGTGTGAACTCTGCGGCCGGCGGCCGGCAACCGTGCGCGAAGGCAAGAGCAATCTCTGCGCTTCTTGCGCCATGCGCCGCCGCGCGACCAAAGCTGCCATTCCGCTGGCCGGCGCAGCGTTGACAGCTGCCGCGCTCGTCGCGGGCGGAGCATTCTTGATCGAAAACATGAGCCGGCGCGAAGGCGGCGCCGCTAATCCCAATCCGATCGAAGATTGGACGCGACGCTTACGCCCGGGAACGCCAACGCTGGCAGCCTTCTCGCGCGACCTGACGGAGCTTGCGCGGACTGAAAAGCTCGATCCGGTTATTGGGCGCGCCGACGAAGTCGAGCGCGTCATTTCGATTCTCGCGCGGCGCAGCAAAAATAATCCGGTTCTCGTGGGCGAACCCGGCGTCGGAAAAACCGCGATTGTGGAAGGTTTGGCGCAGCGCATCGTTTCGGGCGACGTTCCCGCGGCGCTGCGAAACAAGCGCGTGCTCGCGTTGTCACTCGGCCCGCTCGTCGCCGGCACGAAGTATCGCGGCGAATTCGAAGGACGAGTGAAGAAAATACTGGACGAGGTGCGGCGCGCGTCGCGCGACGTGATCCTGTTCATCGACGAACTTCACACACTGGTCGGCGCCGGCGCAGCCGAAGGTTCGCTGGACTTGAGCTCGATGATCAAACCGGAGCTCGCGCGCGGAGACTTGCAATGCATCGGCGCGACGACGTTCGACGAATACCGTAAATACATCGAGTCGGATGCAGCCCTCGAGCGGCGCTTCCAGCCGGTTATGGTGAGCGAGCCCACCATCGAGCAAACGGAGCTCATTCTGCGCGGGCTGCGCGAGCGCTACGCGCGCCACCACGGCGTCGAAATAACCGACGATGCCGTGAAAGCCGCCGCTTCACTCTCGGCGCGCTACATCGCCGACCGCTTCTTGCCGGATAAAGCGATCGACTTAATGGACGAAGCCGCCGCTTCGGTTGCTCTCGGCACCAAAGATCGGCTCGGGCGATCGACGGTCCACGCGGACGACGTCGCCGCGATCGTCACCAAGTGGACGGGCATTCCGCAGACGACGCTTACGGAGTCGCAGATCAGCAATCTGCTTTCGCTCGAACCGGTTCTCACCAAACGGGTCATCGGTCAGAGCGAAGCGATTGCCGCCGTCAGCGAAGCCATCCGCCGCGCTCGCGCGGGCTTGCACGATCCGCGCAAACCGCTGGGCAGTTTTCTCTTCATGGGCAGCAGCGGCGTCGGTAAGACCGAACTGGCCAAGGCGCTGGCCGAAGCGTTATTCGGCAGCGAGGCCGCGCTCGTGCGCATCGATCTTTCCGAGTTCACCGAAGCGCACACCGTTTCGCGGCTGCTCGGTGCGCCGCCCGGATATCAGGGACACGACGAACCTGCGCAACTGACCGAACCCGTGCGGCGCAGACCCTATTGCGTCGTGCTGTTCGACGAACTCGAGAAAGCGCACCCCGACGTCGCCGCGATTCTCTTGCAGATCCTCGACGACGGGCGCGTAACCGACGCGAAAGGCCGCACGATCGATTTCCGCCACGCGCTGATCATCATGACGACCAATCTTTCGGACGAGGAACTTCCCATCGCATTCCGCCCGGAGTTTCTCAATCGCATCGACGACGTGGTCCACTTCAACACGCTGGGGTTGGAACAAATCGAACAAATCGTCGCAATCCATGTCGAGTCGCTGGCCGGACGTCTGGGCGCGCGGGATGTTGCGTTGCAGCTCTCGCCGGACGCGCGAAGTTTCTTAGCGCGGGAGGCGATGAGCGCCGGCAGCGGCGCGCGTTATGTTCATCGCATTGTCGCTCGTCACGTCAGCACGCCGCTCTCCTCCGCCATTTTGCGCGGCGAGCTGCCTAAGGGTTCAGCTGCGGAGGTTACCTTCGACGGCGGCGCGCTCGTCGTCCGAGCCGCTTAGGATTGTCATCTCGAGTAGGGTTCGCTATGCGAATCCGTGCTCGAAGGACGATCTTCCGCAAGCCAAACGTCTTGGATCTCAACGCGACCCATATGAGGCGGGTAGGTTCCGTTGGGGTGGTGCCGATCGTACTCGCGCGAACGCGCAATTAAGTATTCGAAGTTATCATAAGCAACCGGGCCGCGAAATCGCCGCCGTATCGCAATGACCTGACTCAAGAGCTTCCAATACTGGTCGGGCGTGCTGTTATCGAAGTAGAGTTCTTCTGGTATTAAACCGTTTTTTACGATCGAGCCCAAGCGTTCGTAGTAATCGCAGACCAGCAGTTCCTTATGAATTTTGCGGTCGACCTGCGCGGCTTCCAGTTCCCGTCTAAACTGCGGATCACACATTCGGGTTTCGAGTTCGTGGCTCACAAATTGAAAAGATTCGCTCAGCACCGGGTCGTAGGGCAAACTCAAGATCGCCAGCAGCGCCTCGAGCTGGTTGCTGACGCGCAGGTGCCGAAGTTGGACGAGAGCCGCCGCGGCCGTCGCCGCGATGACCAAGAACGTCCCGACCGCCGCTGCCGTACTAAGCGCTTCGAGCGTCACAGAATGCTTTGCACGTTCTTCTGAATGTCGGCGTGCGTCATTTCGCCGGCCACGATCTTTCGGATCACGCCGTCGCGTCCAATGAAGACGTGTACCGGCAAACCGTTGACCAAGTATTGTCCCTGAAGCGTTCCGCTATCGACGACCGCCGGATAGACCAGGTGAAATTGCCTGCGGAACCCCTCGGCTTGGCCGGCGCTTTCTAATTCGTCGACGCCCACAACTTGCAATCCGCGGGCGGCGTACTGCTGTTGCATCTTGTTGATGAACGGAGCCTCGTCCTTACACGGCGGGCACCAGGTCGCGAAAAAGTTCAAATACACGGGCCTTCCGCGCAGCGACGACAAGCTTAGCGTTCCGCCGGTCGAGAGCGGCTGCGTCCAATCCGGCGCGGGCTTCGCGACCTGTGCGGTCTGTTTGGAATTCTGTGAGCACGCCGTCGCGAGCACCGCGATGCACGTAAGGGCGGGGACAAATTTTCTCATCAGCGACGTAACAGCGCCTTGGCGATGCTGAGCGGGACGCCATATTGTTTGTGCAATTCGGAGGATTGGTATGCGCCGCCGCCACCGGCAAACATCTTCCAAACGCCGGCCGTTTTTTTGTAGAAATTCTCGCCGCTTCCCGCGCCAAACCACGCGGCATAAGCGTAATTTTCGACAACCCGAACGAAGGGGACGATCTCCGGCTTTCCCACCATCAAAGCACGTACGGCGCTCACGTCGGCAGCACTGCCAAAATCGCTTTGGTCGCTATCCGCGCCGCTGGGGCAGTCGTGCCTGGTGGCGTCCAATGCGCCGCGAAGCCGCGAGAAGTCCTGTTGGGATATTTGGTGGGCACGCACCGAGCAGACGGTAAGCGCGCCGATGATGTTTATGTCGATCGCCTGCCATCCGAATGCGAACTTCTCGACGAGAATCTGTCCCGTGGCCGGCCAGCCTTCGATTTTAGCGCCGCTGTAGTGCAGGAGGGCATAACGGGGCGTCCGGACGGTGAGCCGCACAGCCGGCTGCGCGCGATCGGGCATCGGCTTCAAGAACGCAAGCGCGCCTGCTTGCGGGGTTTGCGGGCCAGCCACCGTAGCTGCCAAAAGCAAAGCTGCAATCAATTTGATTTCCTAGCCAAAGGCCGGGTACGGAACGGCACGAGCGTCGTCTTCCATTTGCGCGAGCAGTTCGTCCGCATTTGCAAATTTCCGCTGCTCGCGTACGAACCGCAAGTCGCGAAGGCTTAGTTCGTGGCCGTAGATCGTTTCGTGGAAATCTCGCAACCACGCTTCGACCGTCCGGGATTTCCCGTCAAACGTCGGATTTGTTCCGATCGAGACAAGCGTCGCGTAGTCGCGCCCTTCGTGCCGCGCGGTTCCGGCATAAATGCCGTCTCTTGGCAGCATCTTGTCGGGAACGGTAACGTTGGCAGTCGGAAACCCCATGCCGTGGCCGCGTCCCGCCCCCGCGACGACTTTCCCGCGAAGCTCGTAGGCTCGGCCTAACAGATGATCCGCCGACGGCACTTCGCCATTGGCGATAAGTTCGCGTATACGCGTGCTGGAAATGCGCGCGCCGTTTTCGTCAGCCGTAATCTCGACGGGGGAAAAAGCTACGCCATTTTCCGCCAATACTCGCTCCATCAGTGTGACATCGCCTTCGCGGCCGCGGCCAAAACGAAACGTACGTCCGACGACGACGCCGCGCACGTCAAGGTTTTCTATCAAAGTCTTCTTCAGGAATTCATCGGGGGTTTGGTTTGCGACGGCGCTATCAAACGGAATGAAAAAACATTCCTCGTAGCCGGCACGCGCGAGCAGATCGACCCGTTCTTCGGGCGTCGTAATAAACGGCGGCTCGCTACCGGGCCGTAAGAAAGCGAAGGGATGATTTGAAAACGTGAGCACGCCGGCGCTCCAGCCGGGTTTACGAAGCTCGCGCGTTTTCCGCGCGATGTCACTGTGCCCGCGGTGCATGCCGTCAAAAAAACCGATGGCCAACACGAGTGGCGCGTCGTCGTCACGCTCAAGCCGGTAATGTATTTTCAAAGAAAGACTTTGCGTGGTGCAAGTAGCGCGCCGTGTGTTTCACCTACGCCGACGAGCGTGCGCGAGGCGTCGCGAACGAACACGTGTTTCGCCGGCGCGCCCGCAGGCAGCGGCACCATGCGGCCGGCGCGAAAATCGGCCGAGTGACGCAAGTCGAGCACGATCGTGGGGAACGGAATGATCGCTTCGGGAGAAATGAGCGCATCGCTCGGCGCATCCGCGATCTGCTCGAGCGTCCGGCTCTCCTGCAGCAAGAACGCTCCGGACCCCTCGCGCACGAGCGCACCCATGTGTGCGGGCAACCCGATCGCTCTGCCGAGATCTTCGCACAGAGTCCGAACGTAGGTACCTTCGCTGCACGCAACGCGCAAGCGCGCGACCTGATCTTCCGCTCCGAGAAACGTTAAACCGTAAATAGTGACCGGACGCGCTTTGCGTTCGACGGTTTTGCCTTCGCGCGCGAGTTCGTACAGGCGTTTGCCGTTATGATGCACCGAACTGTACATCGGCGGCACTTGCTCGATTCTTCCAATGAACGCCGGCAGCACGTCTTTCAGACGTTCGATCCAGTTGACCGGAAGCAGCATTTCTTCCAGCGCGTCGCCGTGAGCGTCCGCCGTCGCCGTGCTGCGGCCGGGAACGAACGCGCAGACGTACGCCTTACGCTGATCGGTCAGCAGTGGGATGAGCCGCGTCGCTTTGCCGATCGCAACCGGCAGTACGCCGGCGGCTTGAGGATCGAGCGTTCCTAAATGACCGGCCGCGATTCGTGTGTCGCGCCCGTAGAGCCCGTAGATCCGGCGAATGCGCGCGACGACGTGAGCTGAGGTCGGCCCGGCAGGCTTAAAGACATTGACGAAGCCGATCAAAGCCCTTCTGCCACCAACGCTGCGTCGACCCCCGCGATCGCCTCGGGCAGCGACCCATTATAGGTGAGTCCGGATGCGCGAAAATGTCCGCCGCCGCCCAGTCTCGCCGCGGCCGCTTGCACGTTGATGCGTCCGCTGCTGCGTAAACTCACGCGAATCTCACCGCCGTACGCTTTGAAAAGCGCCGCAACCTCAACGCCTTCGACCGATCGCAGATGACCGATGATCTCCTCGGTATCTTCGCCGTCGGCGTGACACTCGGAAAGCATCGCGTCGTCGACGAACGACCACATGTAGCGCCCCTCGTGCGCCATCTTCGCTTCGTCAAGCGCGCGCCCTAACAGCTTCAAAGCGGGAAAACGCTTGTTGGCGAAGATTTCTTCGGTGATCTGCTCTTTGTCGGCGCCCGAGCCGATCAGTTCGGCCGAGAGCATCAATACCTCGGGCGTCGTGTTGCTGTGCATGAAGCCGCCCGTGTCGGTCATGATCGTTGTGAGCAGGCAGGTAGCAATCTCTGGCGTGATCGGAACGTTCAGGGCCCGCAACAAGTGCATGACGCAGGTGCCCGTCGAACACTCATGCGGCAGCACGTAGTTGAGCGCGCCGAAATGGGCATTCCCCAAATGGTGATCGATGTCCAGAATATTTTCGCGCGAGAGTTGCGGCAAGGTCTCGCCCGCGCGTCCCGTATCGCTCATGTCGCAGAACACCCAGAGCGCGTCGGCCGGAAAATCGGCCGGCACAACGTTGCTTACGAGATCCGCATCTGCGAGAAAGCGCAGATTGCGCGGAATGCTCTCGCCCTGGAAATAGTGCACGCGTTTGCCGAGCCGCTTCAAGGCTAACCCTAGTGCCAAACCAGCGCCCAGGGTATCGCCGTCCGGTTTCACGTGACTGACCATCACAAAGGCTTCGCGTTTGCGAAGCTCGGCCACGACTTCCTCGGTCGTCGCGGCGACCGGCTTCTCCCCGATCACGAGGTCGTACCCCGCGCGTCTTCGCGAAGGGTCTTAGCCATGGCAATCGCGCGCTCCGTCGTGCGATCCTCGATAAACGTGAGCGCGGGCGTATGGCGCAACGCGATGTGATGGCCGAGTTCACCGCGCAGAAATCCCGTCGCGCCGGATAAAGCGTCCATCGTCTGTCGCGCGACGTGCCTGTCGCCGATGATCGAAACGAAAACCTTGGCGTGCTGCAGATCTTGGGAAATTTCCACGCGTGTAACGGTTGTGAATCCTAAGCGCGGATCTTTCAGCTCTTGTGTAATGAGCGTGCCCAGCACGCGCTGAACTTCGTGATCTATGCGCTGCAGCCGCTGTTTGTTCACGCCGGCGCCAGTTCCGCGGCAACCGTTTCGATGGCGTAGGCCTCGATGATGTCGCCTTGTTTGAGATCTTGGTAGCGCGCGATCTGTATGCCGCACTCGAAGCCTTCAGCGACTTCGCGCGCGTCATCTTTGAAACGCCGCAACGATTCGATCTCGCCGTCGAAGATCACGGCGCTGTCGCGCAGAACGCGAACTTTGGCATTGCGTTGGATCTTGCCGTCCTTGACGTAACAGCCGGCGATGCTTCCCACTTTGCTGACCTTGAATATCTCGCGCACTTCGGCGTGCCCGAGCGTCACTTCACGCTTCACCGGCGCGAGCATGCCGCGCATGGCTTTCTTCAAATCGTCTTCGACTTCGTAAATGACCTGGTAGAAGCGCAAATCGACGCCTTCGTTTTCGGCCAGCCGCTTTGCGGTTTCGTCGGGCCGGACGTTGAAGCCGATCAGCACGCCATTCGATGCGCTGGCAAGGTTGACGTCGTTGGGCGTGACCGCGCCAACGGCGCCGTGAATGACGCGAATGTCGACTTCCTCGGTTGAGAGCGATTCCATGCGCGTGCGCAGCGCTTCGACCGAACCTTGCGCGTCGGCTTTGATAATGAGATTGAGAGTTTTCTTGCCTTCGGCCGGCATCGACATGAACGTCTCGAGCGAGACTTTTTGTCCGCCCGCTGCTTCGATGCGCACGTCGCGGCGCCGGGTCTTGCGTTTATCGGCAGCTTCGCGCGCGACGCGTTCATCGCTGACGACCATCAGGGCGTCGCCCGCGGAAGGAACGTCTTGCAAGCCCATGACCTCGACCGGAATCGAAGGGCCGGCTTTTTTCACTTGTTTGCCGGTGTCGTCGACGAGCGCGCGGATCTTTCCGAACGTTCCGCCCGCGACGACGATGTCGCCCACGCGCAGCGTTCCGTTTTGCACGAGCACCGTCGCGACGGCTCCGCGGCCGCGATCGAGGCGTGCTTCGATGACCGCGCCCGTGGCACGGCGATTCGTATTGGCTTGCAGATTGCGGATGTCGGCTTCGAGCAGGACGGTTTCCAGCAGTTTGTCGATGCCGTCTCCGGTACGCGCCGAAACCGGAACCATTTCTATCGTGCCGCCCCAGTCGACGGCTTGCAGACCCTCTTCCGAGAGTTGCTGCTTCACGCGTTCGGGCTGCGCTTCGGCCCGGTCCATCTTGTTCATCGCTACGACAATCGGCACGCCCGCCGCTTTAATGTGCGCGATCGCCTCTTTGGTTTGCGGCATGACGCCGTCGTCGGCGGCTACCACGAGAACGGCGACGTCGGTAACCTTCGCTCCGCGCGCGCGCATTTCGGTAAACGCCTCATGACCGGGCGTGTCGATGAACGTGATCTTGCGATTGTTGAGTTCGACCGTATACGCGCCAATGCGCTGCGTGATCCCGCCGGCTTCGCCGCCGGCGACGTTCGCGCTGCGAATCTTGTCGAGCAGCGAGGTCTTGCCGTGATCCACGTGGCCCAGCACCGTAACGACGGGCGGACGCGGCGTAAGCATCTCGGGCTTGTCTTCCTCTTGCTCGACGGTAACTTCTTCGCCGGCTTCTTTCACGACCGCATTGAAGCCGAACTTCTTGGCGACCGAAATCGCGACGTCGCTCGGTATGTTTTGATTGATGGTCGCCATCGTGCCCATCTTGATCAGCTCGCCGATGATGTCTTTAGCCGGAACGATCATTGAAGTCGCCAGCTCTTGCACGGTGAGCAGGTCGGGAATTTCGATCGTCTCGAGCTTGGCGGCCGGCGGCTGCGCAACGGGCTCGGGCCGTTTCTTACGCGTGCGTTCTTTTTCGAGCAGCAGCTCTTTCTCGCGATCTTTCTTGCTCAGCTTGTCCTCGTGCACGCGTACGCGATCGCCCGGGCGGCCGCCGGAGCTGGGCGCGGGGCCATCGGTAACCGGACCAATGGCGGGCCGGAACGGTCGCGGCGGCGTGAGGGGACGGAACGGTCCATTGCCTTGCGGTCTGCGCTGCGGCGCGGCTTGAATCAAACGTCCGGGTTGTGGAACGCGCGGAGACGGAGAAGCTGAGACCGATGTCGTCGGCGGTGGTGCGGCGGGACGCGCGGTTCCATCACCGGTGCGCGGAGCGACCGGTTTGACGGCCGGACGGCGGGTCGCCGTTACGGGTTTGAGCGTGGGTATCGCTTCGGGAGCCGGCGCCTCGACTTTGTCGGGCGAAGCGGCGTCCGGTTTGACGGCGCGTTTGGGGGCAGCCTTAGCCGGTCCAGCAGTCGCCGCCGCTTTTGCGGTAGGCGCGGGCTTCGCCAAGACTTTTCGAACGAGGTCTGCGATCTGGTCGGGAACGACGCTGAGCTGGTTCTTCGCTTCGAAGACGCCGTTCAAGCGCTCGTTGAAGAGCGTAATCAACTCTTTTGAAGTGAGTCCGACCTCTTTTGCGAGCTCGAATATCCGAACTTTTCCGGTAGCCAAAGTTTGCCTTTCACGTTCGCAGGCGTGCAATGTACCTCGGAGCTGTAAGCCGAGGACGCCTGCGCCGTCCTCACCTCATGCTACGCTCCTTGGAGGCGCGCCCAGCGCGCCTAATCATAGTGGTTATGCATCATCATTTCACAGAACTCGAACCTTGTTGAAACCCATCTTCGGCGGCCGCAGATGCAAGCCCCGGATAGCGCCGGTTCTTCTCGGCCAGCTTGAGGCAATCCGGCGAGGCGCAGAGGTAGGTTCCGCGCCCCGATAGCCGCTTGCCCGGGTCCGGACGCCACTCCCGCGGCCCCATGCGGACAAACCGCTGGAGGGCGCCCTTGGGCCTGCGCTCGCGGCAGCCGGCGCACTGGCGCTCCGGTATATGCTCGCCCAAGAGCTACTCGCTCAGCCGTTCGCGCTTGAACTCTTCGAGCTTGCGGATCAGGTCTTCGTCGATGGCGGGCAATGCCTCGCCCGTTTCGGCCTCGGAAGCTTCTTCGGCCGCCGGTTCGGCTTGGCGTTCGGCCCGCTCGGCCAGATAACGTTCGCGCGCTTCCGCGGCCTCGGCTTCGCTCGTGATATCCAAGCGCCAGCCGGTCATCTGCGCGGCCAGCCTAACGTTTTGGCCTTCTTTGCCGATGGCCAGCGAAAGCTGGTAATCCGGCACGATGACGAGCGCGACGCCGTCGTCTTCGAAGAGCTCGACGCTCAAGACTTTGGCCGGCGCGAGCGCGTTCATGATCAAATTCGTTTGATCCGGATCCCACTTGATGACGTCGATCTTCTCGCCGCGCAGTTCGTCCGAGACGTTTGCAATGCGGCTCGACTTCGGCCCCAAACAGGCGCCGATCGGATCGACTTCGGCGCGCGCACTGCGCACCGCAACTTTGGTGCGGCTGCCGGGTTCGCGCGCGATCGCCATAATTTCGACCGTACCGTCCTCAACCTCGGGGACGTTGAACTCCAGCAGGCGCTGCACGAGCCCGTCGGCGGAACGCGACAGGATCACGCTCGGGCCCTTGGGAGATTTGCGCACGTCCAAAACGTAGGCGCGGATAAAGTCATTGATGCGGAAATTTTCTCGCGGCACTTGCTCCGAGAGCGGCAGCATCGCTTCGTCCTTGCCGTCGAGGAGCACGTACATGTTGCGCTGTTCGAACCGTTGAACGGTGCCGGTCACAATGTCGTTGAGCTTCGCGGCGTACTTGTTGTAAACGGTGTCGCGCTCGGCTTCGCGGATGCGCTGAACGATGACTTGCTTGGCGGTCTGCGCGGCGATGCGGCCAAAATCTTTAGGCGTGACTTCTTCGTCGAAGTAATCTCCGGCCTGATACTGCGGCCCCGCCTCTTTGGGCGTAACCTCCAACTTCGGATCGGTGATTTCTTCAGCCACGATCCGGCGGTGAAAGACTTTGTATTCGCCGGTCTGCCGGTCGACGGAAACAATTGCGTTCGCTTCACTTCCGAAGTGCCGTTTGTAAGCGGTCAGGAGCGCCGCCTCCAACGCTTCGATCAACATCTCGAACGGGATGTTCCTCTCCCGCGAGATGTATTGCAGGACGTCGATCAGTCTCTCTTCGGTCATTTGTTCAGGCATGCTGTTTTCTTTGTTCCTTTGCGCGCTTCAAGTCTGCGCGCACGTCGTATTCCAAGTTTGCGGTTTTTATCGTCTCGATCGGCAGCGGCAACTCGCCGCTTTCCGTTTTCAAAATCACCGCGGTTCCGCGAACGCCTTGCAGGACGCCGCGATGCGTTTTGGTCCCACGTACGAGCAGCGAGGTGACAATCTTGGCATCGCGGCCCGCAAAACGCGTGTAATCTCCAGGCTTGGTGAGCGGCCGGTTTAAGCCGGCGGACTCGACCTCGAGCCGGTAAGCTTCTTCAAAGTCTTGCAGCCGCTTATTTATCGCAGACGCAATGCGCTCGCAGGTGCGAACGTCGACGCCGCCCTCGCGATCGATCGTCACGCTCAGCACGCTCTTGTTTCCGCTACCGCGCGTACTGTGTTGTACGATCTCGACGCCGGCAAAACGATCGTCGCGCGCAATCTCTTCAACCACGTGCTCGAATTCGCCGGCCAACGACCTTGCCACAAAGACCCCCAAAGAACAACGAAGCGCGGGACCTGCCCACGCTGATGACCTACCATGGAGTAGCATACCCGAAAAATGCGACGGGCCGCAACCCCAGGGTGGGGCCGGCCCCTCGCTCTTACCTACTCATCTACGCGTTACGAGCACGCTCTCTTCCGGTCTACGTCCGGTTGCCGCTGGGCGCTCGTCTGGCGCTCCTTAAATCGGGCGTGCTCCGCGGGCTCTACTGCCCGGTGGATCTTGCGGTTCCAACCGCCCTCCTTCTCTTCGTCTCTGTGACAGCTTGATTGTACGCCGACAAATGTCGGGTTTCAATAAGCGGGCGGAAAATAAGTAGCCCGCTACGGCGGAGCGGGCGTGGGAGGTGTGTACGGCACTAGGTTACCATTGCACGGGAACGTCTGGTCAGGTTCGATGATCCATGGGTCCTTGCCGGCGATTGGCTGACGGATCACCCAGCCCGTGCACATCTGGATGCCGGCGACATGCCTCACCGACGTGACGTACATTTTTATTCCGCGTTCCTCGGGTGTCGCGCCCAGCGGCCATAACTTCCAGCGCTGCCCGGTTACGTTTTCCGTGTAAATGAATTTGGTTATCGCTGCGATCGCCGGCGGTGGCGTCGGCTCGGCGGGTTTGAGGCTACCGATGTCACCCTTATACATGCGCGGCGTGGCGATTGCGTAAGGTCCGGGCGTCGGCAAGATATTGCGCAGCCGCTGATTGAGATTGCGCGACGCCTTGGATGCCGGTTTCCCTTGCGCGCCCGCGGGACGCGGTGTGGACGGAACCGTTTGTATCGGTTTAGCAGCCGCGCTGGATTTGACCGGCGAGATGCCCTTGGGTCCGGGTGACCCCACGGTCTTTGGACCCGGACTCGCGGCGCCGCCATGCGAGATCGCCGGCTCCGGACGGCGTGTTGGGCCTGGACTCGGCACGCCCGGCGTGGGTTTGCGAATGCGCACCTGCGACGTCATGCCCGGCGTTACGACAGCTTGCGGCGTAGCCCGCGCGATCAGTGGAGCGAACGTCGCCTGCGGCACCTTGGGTTGCTCGATCTTCGGAACCGGCCGTGCCGTTGGCGCCGCTGTCGGAGCTTGCGTCGGCGGAGCGGTCGGCGGCGCGTGAATCGTGGCTGCGATGATGCGTGCGGGCACACTCGTGGGAACGGCTGCGACAATCGGAAGTGGCGTCAATGCGATCTCGGGCTGGGTCGGCTGCGGATTGGGCGCCGACGAAGCCTCGGGCGCCGGTGTCGGATTGGGCGGCGCAGTCGGCGCGAACTTCGAGAGCTCGTGATGGACGCGCGGGTGAGGCGGCGCCGAGCGGGGTTGCGCGGCGGCCTGCACCGGCGCGGTCCGCGCGTGCGGAACCGGTGGGGCCGCGTGCGGTACGGCCACCGCAACTGTCTTGGGAACCGCTTGGCTCGTCACCGTGACGATCTGCGCGCCTTGCACCGACTCCGATGAGGCCTGCTCCGACGACGAAGTCGCAATTGAAAAGAGCAACAATGCCAGAAGGGCATGCAAAACGAGCGAGGCGACAAAACTCGTCGTCAATCGCTGCGGATGACGGCGATCGTTGTCGTCGCGCGGCACGATTGGAAACTAATGCGCCCATGCCGGCGCAGGAGCCTCCAGAGCGGGCCTCGCAAGCGCGGTAGTTCCAATGGAAACGATTCAAAAACGAACGAAAATCGTCGCGACGATCGGTCCGGCCTCCAGCGATCCCGAGATCATTCGCTCGCTTGTCCTGTCGGGCGCTAACGTCTTCCGCCTGAATTTTTCGCATGGCGAGCCCGCAGGTCACGGAAAAACCATCGATGCGATTCGTAGGATCGCCACCGAACTCGAAACGCACATCGCCGTTTTGCAAGATTTGCCTGGGCCTAAGGTGCGAACCGGGAAGCTCGGCGACGCGTCTTCGGTGCACCTCGACCGGGGCGCGCCGTTTGTACTGACGACCGAGGACGTGCCCGGAAATTCGCAGCGCGTCTCGGTGACCTATAAGCACTTGCCGGCGGACGTCGCGGTGGACAAACGCATCTATCTGCAAGACGGTGCGATCGTGCTGCGCATCGTCGATAAGAAGGCAACGGAGATCCACACGACCGTCGAAGTGGGCGGCGAACTTCGTCCGTCGCAAGGCATCAACTACCCCGACGGATCGCTCAATCTCTCGGCTGTCTCGGACCGCGATCTCGAATTCCTCGCGTTCGGGTTGGAGAAAGACGTCGATTATGTTGCCGTGTCGTTCGTGCGCACGGCTGAAGATATTGCGCGCGTCAAAACGTTCATAGCCGAACGCAAGAAGACGACGCGCGTGCTCGCCAAAATCGAAAAACACGAAGCGCTCGACGATATCGAAAACATCATCGCGCACGCCGACGGCATTATGGTGGCACGGGGCGATTTGGGAATCGAAATTCCGCTCGAGCGCGTGCCCATGGTGCAAAAAGACCTTATCGCGCGCTGCAACCGCGCCAGCAAGCCGGTCGTGACGGCCACACAGATGCTTGAGTCGATGACGACCAATCCGCGGCCGACGCGCGCCGAAACCACCGACGTCGCCAATGCGATCCTCGATGGCACCGACGCGGTTATGCTTTCGGGCGAGACGGCTCTGGGCGCTTATCCCACCGAAGCGGTGCGCGTGATGGCGCAGATCGCTCGCGAGGTCGAAACGCAGTATCCGCACGAGTTACTGCAGCTGCGCCGGCTGGAGGGCGTGACGCCCGACGTCGCAACGTCGATCGCCGAAGCCGCCACGCGCGCAAGCGCGGAGCTCAAACTGCCATATATCGTGACCGGCACGACCACCGGGAACGCGGCGCACCATATCTCGGCGTTTCGCCCGAAGGCGCGCATCATCGCGCTCACACCGCTGCCCGAGGTTGCGCGGCGGTTGGCGCTGGTGTGGGGTATCGAGTCGCTGGTCATCGAGCGCTACTCGTCAATTGACGTATTGCTGCACATCATGGAGCAGCGGATGCTTTCCGAGGGCCTTGTCAGCAACGGCGACTGCGTCGCGTTTACGACCGGCATGCCCGTCGGCGCCGGCGGCACGAACCTGTTAAAGATTCACCAAATCCCTTAAAACTTGCCGCGGCAAGCAGCAATGTCACCCTGAGTAGAGCCTGCCCTGAGCTCGTCGAAGGGTCGAAGGACGAGGGAAAGGCAGGCTAGCTAGTGCGTCCCTCCCGCATCGACGCTAAAGCCGCTGTATGTCGCGGTAACGTCGGCGGACATGTTAGGAATGCGCACGGCGGCGTCTTGTTCGGAAACGACCTCACGCGCAGCGACGGTGTTGTATTTCTGCGTCATCGTAATCGTGCCGCCATCAGTGCGCGTCCACACGGCCTTGTCGATATGCGCTCGCGCCAAGTCCACGGTGATGTCCAGAGTCTTGACGAGCTTTATCGTTTTGGGCACCAAACGCACCACGGGCTCGACTCCCGGCGACTGCGGAACGAGCAGGGAAACGTTGTACCGCTGCGGCCAAGCGTTCGGATTGGCCAGGTCCTCTTCCAAACTGCTGAGCTGGTCGAGGGCTTTGGGCGCATCCTTGAAAGCAAAGTGATAAAAGCCCGGATGCTTATAGACTTCGCTGCCGCTCACGGTCCTGGTGATCCACGGAAAACCGCGCATGTGCATACGCACTTGCACGTTCGCGGAGTATTGGCTCGGCGCCGCGGGATTGGAAGCAAGCCGTTGCATGATTTGACTCAACGATCCGCTGGGAACCGCCGCGCAGAATCCCGCAAAGGCAAGCGCGAGGACAGGCAACCGGCGTATCGCCACCATAGCATCTCTAGCGTACCCGCATTTGCCGTAACCTTACTTTAGATTTCTGTTAAGGAAGATGGCCGCTTGCTTGCCGCCGCTCGTAAGTAAGACCGCCTGTTCGACGATTCTAACCAAACGTTCATACTTCGCGCGGCGAACTAGGACGCGACTAGGTTCGACCTCCGCTCAGTTGTTTGCCGTAAAAGGGTGCGCGCGTGCTTCAATGCGGCGTCGTGAGTTTCGCCCGAAAGCATGCGAGCGAGCTCACTTGTCCGGTCCGCATCCTTCTCGACCCTGCGCACAGAAATAGTCGTCGCGGAGCGCGATTCGGTTTTCTCGAGCACATAGTGTTCGTCGGCCCAGGCTGCAATCTGTGCGAGATGCGTCACGCACATGACTTGCGCTTCACGGGCGAGGCGTCCCAGCCGCACGCCGACCGCGGTCGCGGTTGCGCCGCCGATTCCTAGATCGATCTCATCAAATACCAGCGCAGTTTTACCACGCTTGCCTGCCAGAACAACGATAAGCGCCAAAAGAACGCGCGACAGTTCGCCGCCGGAAGCGACTCGCGCGAGCGGCCGCTCTTCCTCGCCTTTGTTAGCGGCGAACAGGAACTCGGCGCGTTCTGCGCCGGTCCCGGCGATTTCGGCGAGTTGCTCAAAGTGGACGCCGAAACGGCCCGACGGCAGCGCCAGGTCTTGCAATTCTTTTTCGACGGCTTTGCGCAATTTATCGGCGGCGGTACTCCGCAATTTCGAAAGCTCGGCCGAATTTTTTTTCAATTCGCTCTGCGCTGCGTGAATCTCCCGTTCGAGTTGCGCTTTCCGCTCGCCGGCGTTGCTGAAAAGATCGACGCCCTTCCGAAACTCTTCGGCCCCTGTCAGTACGGCCTCAATCGAGCCACCGTATTTTCGCTTGAGGGTATCGAGCGCTTCCAGCCGCGCGTTGATCGTTTCAAGTTCGGCCGGTTGGAATTCAGTTGCGTCCAGCTCTCGCGAGATGCGCGCCGCCAGTTCGTTGACCTCGCTTTGCAGCGCGCCGGCGCTTTGCGCCATCTCCGATAGCCCTTCGCCGAGGCCGCGCAACTGCTGCAGTGACGCGCCCGCCGCACCGAGCGCGCTCGAAGCCGAGACATCTTCCCCCGCTAGCGCATCGTGCGCGCTCCGCAAGGCGAGCGCCACCTTTTCGACGTTATCTAAAAACCGGCGACGCTCGTTCAGCCGATCGTCTTCGCCGGCTGCGGGAGCAGTCGATTCGATCTCCTCGAGCGCGTACTTCGCGAAAGCGTGCCGCTCTTGCGCGCGCCGTTCGCCTTCATTCAGGTCCCGCAGGTCGCCGCCAAGTTTCCCGGCGCGCGCATGCAGTGATGCAACGCGTTCGCGAACGCGGAGGAGCGCTTCGCCGCCAAACCTGTCGAGCAACTCTAAATGGTACGAAGCCGCTAGCAGGCGCTGCGCCTCGTGCTGCCCGACGATGTCGACCAGCTCCGCGGCGAGATCGCGGACGTAGCCGGCCGTCGTCGGGCGACCGTTGAGACGCAGAACCGACTTACCGCTCTCGCTCAGTTCGCGCGAGATCGTTGCATCTTCGTCGCGATCGAATTCGAAGCCATCGGCGCAAAGTTTTTCGCGCAGCGCCTTATCTGGATCAAACTCCAGCGTTACCGCGGTTTTGGCGGCCCCGCGGCGGACAACGTCGCCTCCCGCGCGCTCGCCCAGGACGAACGCGATCGCGCCGAGCACCATCGTTTTCCCCGACCCCGTTTCGCCGGTGAACATCGTGGCGCCCGAAGAGAAGTCGATCTCCGCGCCCGCGATCAATTCGTAGTCGGCTATGCGCAGCCGGCGTAACACCGTTACGCTCGCCGGCGATCTTTGATCGAGACGCCCCAGCGCATCTTGTCCTCGAGACGCTCGAAGAAATGCAGCGGCGCAGTACGTGCGAATCGGACCATGCGCGGATGGCGTTCGATGGCGACAGTGCCTCCCGGCGCAATCTCGCTGACCGCATCGCCGTCGCATTCCAGCTGCGCCCGCACGATCTCCGAATCGCAGCTAATGTTGATGTGCGAGGTCGTGGGCACGATGAGCGGACGGGAAAACAGCGTGTGCGGCAGCAGCGGCACGATGCCGAATGCGTCGACGCGCGGCGATATGATCGAACCTCCCGCCGACAGAAAATATGCGGTCGAACCGGTGGGCGTGGCGACGCAGATCCCGTCGGCCGGAATGTGTGCGGCCTGTTCCTCATCCAGTCCGAGTCCGAACGGAACGATGCGCGAGATCTCTCCCTTGCGCACGACCACATCGTTGAGGGCAAAAAACTTTCGCCCTTCGTACTCCGCTTGAAGCGCGAGGCGCTCTTCAATCTCGAGGCCGCGCGCCAGCAGGCCGGGCAATTGCTCGACGCGCGGATCGTCGTCATCGAACTCCGTCAAAAAACCGAGCCTTCCAGTGTTGATGCCCAGCAACGGAACGCCGTCGTTGACGATGAGCCGCGCGGCGCGCAGAAGCGTACCGTCGCCCCCGATAGTGATCAGCAGCGAAGCTGCCGTGAGTTTCGCGTTGTCGGAAGCGATGGGCAACCCCGGATCGGAACCCGGGCACAGGCAAATCGTATAACCGGCGCTCTTGAAATGATCGGCGACGCGCAGTCCTACGGCACGCGAGTTTTCACGTTTCGCGTCGATGTAAAATGCTACAACCCCCTTTTTCGCGGCGACGTTCATCCGACCACCTCATCGATGCGCGCATCCGGAACCGCTTCTCCCCGCCGCTCCAAGCGCAACAGAAATTCACGATTCCCCGCCGGACCGACCAGCGGCGACGCCGTCAAAGCAGTAGGAATGAGACTCAATTCAGTCATTGCATCGCGAATTTCGCGCAGCACCGCGCGGTGTACTTCGGGATCGCGCACCACCCCACGTTTCCCGAGGCGGGCGCGCCCGGCCTCGAACTGCGGCTTCACAAGCGCGACGATCTCTCCGTCCGGCGCCAAAAACGAGACGGCGCGAGCCAAAATCGTGCGCAGCGAAATGAACGAAGCATCAGCGACGATTAAGTCAAAAGGCTCGCCGGCAAAAGTGTCCGCGGCAAGTGCTCTAAAATTGGTCCGCTCCATCACCGTGACGCGCGGATCGTTGCGCAATCCCCAATCCAGCTGCCCATACCCAACGTCGACCGCCACCACGTGCGCCGCGCCGCGCTTCAAAAGGCAATCGGTGAAGCCTCCTGTCGATGCGCCGATGTCCAGGGCGCGCGCTCCTCGCACATTTATTCCGAACTCCGAAAGCGCGCGATCGAGTTTCTCGCCGCCGCGGCTTACGAATGGACGCGGCCGTTCGACTTCGATCGCGGCGCCGTCGCGAATAGATGTGCCCGGCTTGGTCGCAGGCGCCCCATTCACGCGTACGCGCCCTTCGATAATCAGCGCGCGCGCCTGCGAGCGGCTGATGCCGCTGCGTTCGGCTACCAGTTCGTCAAGACGCGCGGACACTTAAAACGGGATCTCGTCGCCCGAACCCGTTTCCTCAGCTTGTCCGGTCGATTCCATCGCGCGATCGATTTGCTGCTGCGCGGCTTTGAGCAATTTTTCGCAGTCGACCGCAAGCGCTTTGCCCTCTTTGAATAGCGCTACGGCGCGGTCGAGCTCGACGCTGCCGCCTTCGAGTTCCTTGGCGATAGCTTCCAGCCGCGCAACCTTTTCTTCGAAGGGGCCCTGCTTTTGATCAGCCATCGGCGATCTTCTTCTCGACCCGCGCTTGCAATCTTCCGCGCTGGACTTTCGCGTCTATGAGCGCGCCGTCGGGAACGGACGACGCGTCCCTGACCGCGCGGCCGGCGAATGTGACGATAGCGTACCCGCGCGATAACGGCGCCTCGGGATTCGCGCCCTCGAATCGCGCGCGCAGGACGTCGAAGCGCTGCCGCGCATTGCGCAGCGCTCCTGCGCCGGCTTGACGGAAGGCGAAATTCAGCTGCATCAACCGCTCGCGCCGTTTGGCCACATCGCGCTCCGGACTCGCGGCGTCCACGCGTTTTTCGAGTCGCGCCACTCGTTGTTGGCGATCGCGCAGGCCGTCGCGCATTGACCGAAAGAGCGCGTTCCCGGCCGAATCGACCCGCTGCGCGTGGTTGGTAAAAATAATGCGCGCTCCATGGGTCATACGCGTCCGGGCTCGTTCGATGCGTGCGACAAGGCGATCGCCAATCTGGCCAAAATACTGCGCCGCATTCGAGGGCGTTTCGCAACGCAAGTCGGCGACGTCGTCGCTGAGCGGGTGGTCGGCCTCGTGACCGATCGCCGATATGACGGGATGGCGCGAACGCGCGATCGCGCGAACGACCGGCTCCAAACTAAACGGAAACAAGTCTTCGTACGATCCGCCGCCGCGCGCCACCACGATCACGTCGACGTCCAGTTTTGAAGCGCGGTCGATCGCCTCGGCGATATCCATCTGCGAGCCTTCGCCCTGTACGCGCGTTTCGATAAACTGTATTTCCAAAAATGGCGCGCGCATGGAGATCGTCTTCAGGAAATCGCTCATGCCGCGGCTGGCCATCGATGAAACAACCGCGATGCGGCGTGGGAACTCCGGAAGCGGGCGCTTGCGGCTCGGATCGAACAGACCCTCATCTTGGAATCTCTTTTTGAGTGCAACGATCTGCGCGTAAAGCATTCCGATTCCGGAAAGCTCAATCGATTTCACAACCAGTTGATATTGGCTGCGCTGGGGGTACGTGCCATAATCGCCGCCGACGATGATTTCGTCGCCGTCTTTAAATGGCGGAAGATTCACCGCGTCGCCGGCCCATGCGACGCATTTTAAGATATCCGCGCCTTCTTTGAGGTCGAAATACGTGCGTCCGCTGGGCTGACGCGAGATTCCGGAAACTTCGCCGCGCACGCGCAGGCCCGCCAACGTCTTGTTTTGTGAAACGATCCGCCGGATGTAATCGACGATCTTGCTGACGGGCTGCACACTTTCGAGCGCAGCGGCGTCGCGTTTGAAAAGTGAGTCTTGCACGCTTACGGCTGCGGCGTCGGATCCGGAGGCGGCGCCGTCGGTTCGGGCGAGAACGTCGGAGCCGGCGGCATATTGCCGGTGATAACGGGCACGCCAGCGGCAGCCGCCGCAGCTTGCGAGGCTAGCGGGCGCGGATGTCCGCAGGGCGAGATCGGCTCGGTGCCCGTCAAGAAATATTCGAACGGTCCATAACCGCCGCCGCACGACGCAACCTTCGAGACTTCTCCGCCCGGGAAAATGAAATCGTGCTTAGCGACATTTTTTAGAGCGCCCTGCATGAAGCGCGACCAAATACGGGCCGGAATATTTCCGCCGTACGACTCGCTCATTGGATGGTAGTTGTCGTTACCGAGCCAAACGACGGCCACCAAGTCGGGCGTATAGCCTGCAAACCACGCGTCTCTAAAGTTCGTGGTCGTGCCGGTCTTGCCCGCAGCGGGGCGGCCGATGATGGCGTTGGGGTTGCCGGTTCCGTGATTGATAACATCCTCGAGCATCGTGGTCATGACGTATGCGGTGCCCGCGCTAATGACTTCTGTTTGGACCGGATAAAGATTATCGAGTACCGGGTTGCCCAATGAGTCTTTGACGACGCGGAAAGGCGAGGGATCGATGTGCACGCCCTGGTTGGCCAGCGTCGAATAGCCGCTGGCCTGATCGAGCGGGCTGATCACCGACGTCCCGAGCGCGAGAGAGAGATTCGGTTCGAGAACCGAGTTCACGCCCATGCGATGCGCGTATTGAATGACGCGATCGACGCCGACGAGCTGCAGCAGTTTCACGGCGACGATGTTGCGGCTCTGAGCGAGCGCCACACGCAGCGAGATCGGCCCCATGTACCGGAAGTCGTCGTCTTGGGGCACCCATTGCGTCCCGTCGCCCATCGGATAGCTGACGGGGCCGTCGTCGATGACGGTGGTCGGAGGCATCCCGCTATCGATCGCGGCCGTGTACACGTAGGCCTTGAACGAGGAGCCAGGCTGGCGGTGCGCCTGCCAAGCGCGATTGAATTGGTTTTGCAGCGAGAAATGTGTGCCGCCGATCATCGCGACGATCTCGCCGGTTGACGGGCGTATCGCGACGAGCGCGGCTTCATCCGCGCCTATCCCTTCCGATCGCGCCGCCGCAACTCCCCAATCGACGGCGCTCTGAGCGATATCTTCCATCTGCGGATCGAGCGTCGTGTAAACTTGCAGCCCGCCTTCGTACGTCGCCGCTCTCCCAAACGTTTTGTCCAGCTGATCGACCACGTAGGTCGTAAACCACGGATCACGGTAGCCTTGCAAGCCTTCCGGCCGAAGCCCGCTGAGCTTCAGCGGCGCGGCGTATGCGCCATCGGCTTGCGCTTGCGTAATGTAACCGCTTTCGACCATCCGGTCGAGCACGTGACGCTGACGTTCGCGCGCGAGCCTGAGATTGACATAAGGCGAATAGACCGAAGGCGCGGCGATCAGCCCTGCGAGCATCGCGGCCTGGCCGAGCGTCAGCGAGTTTGCGCCGCGCCCAAAATAGGTGTGTGCGGCGGCATCGACTCCGTATGCGCCCGATCCAAGATAAATAAGGTTGAGATAGCGTTCGAGGATTTCGTCTTTTGTGTAGTAGCGCTCGATCTCCATCGCGAGCAGCGCCTCCTGAATCTTGCGCGAGATCGTCTGCTGATCGGTATAAAAAAGCGCCCGTGCCAGCTGCTGCGTAATCGTCGATGCACCCTGTTCGACACGGTGGTGCGATAAGTCGGCGACGCCGGCACGAATGATGCCGAAGAAATCGACGCCGTGGTGCGAATAGAAGTTGTGATCTTCGTTAGCGATGAACGCATTACGCACAACCGCGGGAATTTTGTTGACCGGCAGCCAGATACGGTTCTCTTTGTAGAGATTTGCCAGCAGGGTGCCGTCGCGGGCGTAGAGCCGCGTCGATCGCGCGGGCTGATAGTCTGCCATGCGGCTGATGTCGGGAAGGTTGCGCGAATAGGCGGCTACGATGCCCGCCACCGATCCGGCCAGAAAGAGTATCGCCAGCAAAAGCCCGACGGCGGCGTAGCGCAGAACCCTACGCATTACCGTTGCCTCGCATCACAGAGGAAAGCACGCCGTTGATGAAACGGCCGGAGTCTTCGGTTGAAAAGCGTTTCGCCAGCTCGACCGCTTCGTTAATAACCACGGGTTCAGGCGTTTCAGGACGGTGCCGCAATTCAAAGGCCGCCATGCGTAAGAGCAAACGGTCGATCGTCGGCAATCGTTCTAGGCTCCACTGTTGCAGCAAGGGTGCCACTATCTCGTCGCTTTCACCGGCGTGTTCCAACGTACCCAAGACGAGATCTTTTACGAAGAGACGATGGGCGCTGTCCCCGGACGTGACGAGATATTCGTCGAGCACCTCCGCAGGATCGCGGTGCCCGACTTCCACGGAAAAGAGCGCTTGCAGCGCAAGCTCGCGGCCCAGGCGGCGCGTCGGCATTCCAACGTTCCTAGGCGGCATCGGCCCGGCGAAGGAGGCCGGGCAGAAAGTCGATTGCGTAGTGTCCGCTGATGAACGCGTCCGTCGCGAGCACCTCGAGGCACTGCTGAATCGTGGTGTTGACGCCTTCGATCACCGTTTCGCGCAGCGCCCGTTCCATTCGGGCGATAGCGGCTTCGCGCGTCTCGCCGAACGCCACGATCTTTGCCAGCATCGAATCGTAAAACGGCGGCACGGTGCCCCCCGAATAGATATGCGTGTCCACGCGGATGCCGGGGCCGCCTGGAAAGACGACGTTGGTGAGCGTACCGGCCGCGGGCGCGAAGTTGTTGCGCGCATCTTCAGCATTGATCCGGCATTCGATCGCGTGTCCGCGCGGGCGCAGATCGGCTTGCGTATAGCCGAGCGCCTCGCCGGCCGCGATACGAATCTGTTCCTTGACCAAGTCGATGTTGTAGACCATTTCGGTCACCGGATGCTCGACTTGAATGCGCGTGTTCATCTCCATGAAGTACGCGCGATCCCCGCTGACCAAGAATTCGAGCGTTCCGGCGTTCGTATAATGGACCGCTTCGGCTGCGCGCAAAGCCATGGCATGGAGTGATTTGCGAGTTTTCTCCGAGAGGTTTGCGGCCGGCGCTTCTTCGATCAATTTCTGATGCGAGGGCTTCTGCACCGAGCAATCCCGTTCGCCAAGAATGACGATATTTCCAAAATTGTCGCCCAAGACTTGCACTTCGATATGGCGCGGGCTCACGATCAATTTTTCCATGTAGAGGCGGCCGTCTTTGAAACTCGCTTCGGCTTCGTTTTGCGCGTTCGCAAAAGCCCGCTCGAGTTCGTCAGGACCTGTCACGACGCGCATGCCTTTGCCGCCGCCGCCCGCCGTCGCCTTGAGCAGCACCGGATAGCCGAGATCTTTCGCCGCGCGGCGCGCCTTGTCGACCGATTCGAGAATATCCGTTCCCGGCGTCGTTTCAACTTTCGCCTCACGCATCACGCGCTTCGCCGTGGCCTTGTCCCCCATCGTAGCGATAACATCGGGCGACGGCCCGATAAATGCCAAGCCGTGATCGGCGCAGATTTGCGCGAACCGGGCGTTTTCGGCCAGGAATCCATATCCGGGATGCACGGCGTCACAGTTGGTGATGAGTGCGGTCGAAATGATATTGGGAATGCTCAAATACGATCGTGCGGCGGGGCCGGGGCCGACGCAGAACGCTTCGTTGGCGTGGCGCACGTGCAGCGACTCGCGGTCGGGTTCCGAAAATATCGCGACGGTTTTTACGCCGAGCTCGCGGCACGCGCGATTGATCCGCAGCGCTATCTCGCCGCGGTTCGCGATCAGCACCTTTTTAAACACGTTGAATCTCAAACAGAGTCTGGCCGTATTCTACCGGCTGGCCATCGTCGCAGCAGATCGACACCAAACGTCCGGAACCTAGCGAGCGCACCGGGTTGCGGATCCCGAGCGCCTCGACGTACGCCAGCTCGCGATCCGAATCGACCAGCTCACCGGATACCGGCAGCGGGCGGCTGAAACGAAAAATGCCGACCAGGTCGGACTTGATCGCATCGACATTTTCGGGGGCCCCGGCCTGCGCTTGTGGCTCCGCCGATTCGGCCGCCGCGGGACGCGAGCTCGCCCGGCGCCGCAGCTCGACGTGGCCGCCGTCACGTTCGATGCGCAACCGCACGAGGTCGGTCTCCAGGAACGCTCGCACGAGCGAGCGCACGCGTTCGACGATGTTATTGCCGGGCATGGAGGCCTACGGGTTCGCTTCCACGGAGGCCCGTTCCGCTGGGGGCAAGGCCTCGGCGGCAACGGCAAACCGTTCGTCGATCTCGGCAAGCGGCACCAGCACGAACGCGCGCTCCAATAAACGCGGGTGCGGTAATTGCAGGCCGGGTTCGTCGAGAGAGACGCCGTCGTAAAATAAGATATCGAAATCGATCGCGCGCGGTCCCCAGCGTTCCGCAGGCGCCCTTCCCAATCTGAGTTCCAGCGCTTTCAAGTGCAGCAATAATTCGCGCGGCGGAAGGTGCGTTTCGATGATCGCAGCGGCGTTGCAAAAGTCCGGCTGCGCCGTGTTTCCCCACGGCTTGGTACGGTAGAGCCGCGAGCAGCCCGTCACCGTTCCGACTTCACTCAGCGCATCGATCGCGGCGCGCACGTTGGCGGCCGGATCGCCTAAGTTGGAACCGAGCCCTATCCCGGCGCGGGCCACGCGTGAAACTTCGGGTTTGGGCGGCGCAGCGTGACGCTGGGCGTGGCGCCTTGCAGCACGCCGGATTTCGCTATCGTGATCTCCGCGTAGGCGATGCGCGAATCCTCGAGGATCGCGCGCGCAATTTCGGCAGCCAAACGTTCGATCAGCCGGAACGATGTCGACTCGATGATACGCGCGGTCGTTTGGCGCACCACAGAGTAATCGATCGCGTCCTTGAGATCGTCGCTTTCAGCCGCAGGACTCAGATCGGATTCGATGACGACCGTGACGTCGAACGCTTGGGCGGCATCCCGTTCGCCGGGATCGGCTCCATGACGTCCAAATGCGCGAATGCCGTCGATGCGCATTACGTCCATCCCTGCGGCCTCCAGTTGCGCACGATTGCATCGGCGACGTTCGCCACGTCTTTGGTCTGCGACACGTCGTGCACGCGCACAACGTCAATGCCGGCGCCAATCGCGAGCGCAGTCGTGGCCGCCGTGCCATAGATGCGATCGTCGGGATCGCGTCCGGTGAGCTTGCCGATTGTCGATTTGCGCGACGTGCCGACCAGCGTAGGAAATCCGAGCCCGGCCAAACGCGGAAGCTGCTGCAATATCTGCAGATTGTGATCGGCGGTTTTGCCAAAACCGATGCCGGGATCCAAGATGACGTGCTCCGCCGGTATGCCGGCGCGCACCGCTCGAACGGCAGCTTCTTCTAAGAACGACAACACTTCGTCCATGACGTCGCCATCGTAGCGCGGCTGGGACTTGTTGTGCATCACGATGACGGCCATCTGGCGTTCGAGTGCCGTTTCCAGCAGAGCGGGCGGCAGGCCCCAAACACAGTTGAGCAGATCGGCTCCGGCGTCGGCGGCCGCGCGAAAAACGTCGTTCTTGTGCGTATCCACCGAGAGAATAGCCGAAGGCAGCCGGCTGCGGATGGCGGCAATCACGGGAATGAGCCGGGCGATCTCCGTTTGGGCCGAAACAGGTTCGTGTCCGGGGCGCGTCGACTCGGCACCGACGTCCAAGATATCGCTTCCGCGCTCCAGCTGCGTGTGCGCAAACGCCACAGCCAGGTCGGGCTCTTCGATGCCGTCGCCTGAAAAAGAGTCGGGCGTCACGTTGAGGATGCCCATGACGTACGTGCGCGCGCCCCACTCGAGCGCCCGGCCGCGAACGCGCAGAGCGCCTCTATCGCGCGTTTGAAGTTGCAACGACGTTCTCCATCCACCACTCGCGCAGCTCCGCGACCACGAACGTCGACCCGGTGACCACGACGATTTCGTCACTTCCGGAGTTGCGCCGCGCGATCGTAAAGGCTTCGACCGGATCGGGAACGGCGCGCCCCCATAGGCCTGCGGATTCGGCGATGTTCGCCAACCGCTGCGGCTTGGCCGCGACTCGTCCTCGGGCATCGAACGACGTGAAGATCAGCGTCGACGGAACCTGCGCGAAGACGCGCAAGATTTCGCCTGCGTCCTTGCTCTCCCCGATCGCGATGACGAAGGTGAAGTGCCTGTCCGGAAACAGAGCGCGCAGAGAATGCACGAGATTGGCGGCCTTGTCGGGATTATGAGCGACGTCGAAGATCACGCCCGGGTGCGCCGGAAAATACTCCATGCGTCCCGGAAGATCCACACGGCTCAATCCCAGTTCGACCGCTTCGACTGATGGACGCAAAGATTGTGGGAGCTGCTCGAGCGCAAGCACGGCGCACGCGGCGTTGCGCTGCTGGAACTCTCCGAGCAGCGGCAACTCCACATCGTAAACGGCGCGCTCGGTCGTCATCGCAAAGCGCTGGCTGTACGGTCCGGCCTGTTCCACTCGAGTCTTCACGCGATCCGGTACGAACAGAAACGGCGCGCCGACGGCAGCGCACTGCGCTTCGATGACCGCGCGCGCTTCCGGCCGGTCGACGGCGCTCAGTAAAGGCACTCCGGGTTTTGCGATTCCGGCTTTGTCGGCGGCGATTTGTTCGACGGTATCGCCCAGAATTTCCGTGTGATCGAGCCCCACGTTGGTGATGAGGCTTACCAGCGGCCGTAAAACATTGGTTCCGTCGAGTTTGCCGCCGATGCCGACCTCGACGACGGCCGCATCCACACGCTCCAGCGAAAAATACAAAAACGTCAGCGCGAGCAGGGTCTCATAATAGGAAGGAGGCGTGAACTCGACGGCGACTCGATCGATCGCCGGAATCAGAATATCCATGAGTTCCGCGAAGCGCCCCTCCGAGATCGGTACGCCGTCGATTTTCGCGCGCTCGGTCATCGATCGCAGGTGGGGTTTGGTATGCAGCCCGGTGCGTTTGCCGGCAGCTGTTAAACCGGCGGCGATCATCACCGACGTCGATCCCTTACCGCTCGTTCCGCCAACGTGAATCGTCGGGTAGCGATCTTGAGGATTGCCGAGTTCCTCCAAGAAGCGGCGCATGCGATCGAGCCGGTACGGCTCGCGGCGCGATCCGGTTTCGCTGACCAGTTCCAAGACGTATGCTTGCGCCTGCGCGAACGTCATCGCTTACGGTCCGTGATCGGCTTCGCCGTTCAGCTGTTTCAGCGCGTGGGGAAGCACCGGAAGCAAAATGCCGATGGTCTCCGCAACCGCCTTCGGATTTCCCGGCAAATTCACGATGAGCGTGCGGTGGCGTACGCCGGCGATCGCGCGCGAGAGCATCGCGGCGGGAACGATTTTTATTGAGGCGGCGCGGATCGCGTCGGCGATTCCGGGAACGTCATAATCGACGATCGCGGCCGTGGCTTGCGGCGTACGGTCGCGCGGCGAAATGCCCGTGCCGCCACTGGTCAGCACCAGCGAAGCGGCGCCCGAATCACAGAGGTCGATGAGTTCGGCCTGCAGCGCGCCGGCGTCGTCCGGCAACACCGTTTCTCTTACGATCTCATACTGCGCTCCGAGCAGCTCGCGCATCGCGGGGATGCATGCGTCGGCGCGCTCCCCCGATGCCGCGCGATCGGAAAGCACGATCAGCGCCGTCTTCATTTCGTCTTTTCGAGCAGGCGCACCGACTCGATCGTTATGCCTTTATCGATCCCTTTGGTCATATCGTAGATGGTGAGGGCCGCAACCGCGGCGGCGACCATCGCTTCCATCTCCACGCCCGTCTGCGAGGTCGTGCGCGCGGACGCCTCGATGCCGAGCACGTCCCCATCCCAAGAAAACTCGACATTGACCGCGCCCAGCGGAATGGCGTGCGCGAGCGGAATCAGCGCGGGCGTTTGTTTGGCAGCCAGTATTCCGGCAAGCTGGGCTGCAACGAGCGCGTCCCCTTTTGCCAGCGTGGCGTCGCGCAGCGCCTTCGCAGCTTCGGCTCCCAGCCGGACGCGAGCTTGCGCGCGCGCGGTGCGCACGGTGCTTTCCTTTTGCGAAACGTCGACCATCAGCAGATCGCCGCCCGGCCCGAAGTGGCGCATTCTATCGCGCGGGCGCCATCCGCATCCACAGCAAGCTCAACACCGCAAGAACCGCGTAGACGATTCCGTGCTTGATGTGCCGCTGCCCGTCAAATCCGAGCACGTGCGAGAAATGTGCCACGCCCGTGAACGCCAGCACGGCGGCAATGAGAAATACGATAAAGAGAACGGTCGCGAGAATTTTCAATGGATTACTCCTAAACGTGCGAGCGTGAAACAGGCTGCGCCGAAGACTAAACAGTACCAGCCGAACGGACGCAGATCGTTACGGCGAAAATAGCGGACCAAAAACGAGACGGCGGCGTATGCCGCGATCCCGGCGACTACTCCGCCCAGAACCGCTTGGACGAGTACCATGTGACTTCCCGGTGCGGTCAGGACGCCGATTTCGAAAAGCCCCGCCGCCAAGATCACCGGGGTCGCGAGCAAGAACGAATAGTTCGCGGCATCTTCGTGATTCAGATCGCAGATCAAACCGGCGACCATCGATGCACCCGAGCGCGAAATGCCTGGAAAGAGCGCAAGCGCCTGACCGACGCCGATGCCCGCGCTTTGTCCCCAAGTCAGTGCCGGGAGCGGTTTGTCGGCCCGGCCGGCGCGCAATTTCTGCTGTTTACGCAGCCATTCTCCCAAAAACATCACCCCCGCGTTGAGCATGAGAAACAGGGCTGCAATCTGCGCGCTTCCGAAAAACGTTTGCACCGAATCTTTGAGCAGCACGCCGAGAATACCAACCGGAACGGTGCCGACGATCAGCAGCCAGGCGAGCTTTTCGTCGGGGTCGCTGCCGATCTTTCCGCGCCATACGCTGGCGGCGAACGCGCGCGCGATTCGCGCCCACGTCGTGCGATAGTAGACGACCAGCGCGAGCGCAGTCCCTAAATGCAGAACCGTCACGAACGCTAGGAACGACGGATCCGACCGGTTGATCTTCCAATGCAGCAGCGCCGGAATCAAAATCGTTTGGCCCAGACTGCTGACCGGGAAAAGCTCGGTGACGCCTTGCAGCACCGCCAGAGCCATCGCTTGCGCGAACGTCACGCGGCGAGCTTACTACCAGGCGGCGAACTTCACCTTGAACGTGTACGTGCTCGCGACGCCTTTGCACGCCGCGTACTGCGGTGTGTACGTTGCACCGCGCGCCATATCCAAAGCGCTTGCATCCAAACCGTCGTTGCCCGACGAGCGCGCGATTTTTGCGCCGGTGACGTTGCCGGAGGAATCGAGCGAAACGTCGATCGCGGTCGTGCCGTTCACGCGGCTCGCGCGAGCCTCCGGTGTGATCTCCGACGGATCAGGGGTAGCGCTCAGTCCGGCCGGGGCATTCGGGCGCGTGCAGCCCGCGGCGCGATGCGTCGCGGTAGCAGCCGGTTGAGGTGTCGGCGGAGCAACGACGGCTGCGCCCGGCCCATTCTTTCCGCCTGAGGCCGTGAGATGCGGCGGCGCGATTTTGACATGCGCCTTCAAAACGATCGGCACGGACGTGTGAACCGGTCGGGGCGGCAGTTGCGGCGCCGGCGTTCGCCGCGCAATCTGTATGATGCGCACGTTGGCAAGCTGTTCTTCGGTTTGAGAATGGGTGCGCGGCCAATACCAATAGACGGCGAGGATCAGATGGAGCAGGAGCGAGATCGCGAGCGCGGCGAGGAGGATTCTGCGGTGTGTGATTACTGGTTCGGGTCGAAGGTGACCTTAAACAGATAGTCGCCGGTTACCGGTTCGCAGTTCACGACTTTCGGTGAATATGTCGACTGGCGGGCTGCCGACAGAGCGGCTTGGTCGAGCGACATGTTGTTGCCGCTTTGGAAGATCGATGCGCCGATGAGGCTGCCGCTTGGGCTCACGGTCACCTTTACTTGCACCGTGACTTGGCCCAAGCCGAGTGAACGCGCGCTCTCGGGATAATCCGGAGAGACTTGCTGCACGACCGTCGCATCTTGGAAAGGATTTCGGCACACAGGCTTCGGCGTTCCCGGCGGCGCGGTGCTTGCTGCGTGCGGCGGCGCAGTACCTTGACCGGCCGGAACGCCGTTTTCCGAACCCGAAACCGGACGCACGTACTTATTGGTGTTGCTGCTGCTCGCGTTCTTGCTGGTGGTCTTCGGCACGTTGAGCTGCAGCTTGGGCTGCGGCTTTTGCTGCGGCGGGGCCGTCGCATTGGGCGGCGGCGTCGGAGTCGGCGGTGGCGTGGGGGTCGGCGGCGGCGGCGTCGGCACCTTAATTTTTATTTTCTTGACGACCGAGACTTTTTCGACTTGCTGATCTTGATTGTTGTTCTTCAGGCGCGGAAAGATCGGCGCCAAAACGAAGTGGATGCCGACCGAGATCAAAAATGCCCATAGCAAGAAGCTTCGCGCGCGTCCGCGGGCAGTGATCATCTCTCCGGGCACTAGGTCTTGCTTCCCTCGGTCTTATTGGCCAAGCCGAACTCGGTGAGGTCCTGCGACTTCGCCGCGTCCATAACCTGGAGCACGGTTCCGTAATCGGATTTCGGATCGGCTTTGATGATGACGCTCTTGAACTTGTGGCCCGTGTCGCTTTGCAGCTGCGCGAACGCGTCTTTGGCGCCTTGAATGGTGACGACGTTCGAACCGATGGTGATATTGTTCTTGCCGTCGATGATGACGAGGATCTGTGACGGAACGACCTTGTCGCGATTGTGTGCCTGGGGAAGCGGCGGCTCTTTGGTGACGGCTGCCAAGATGATGAAGATGATCAGGAGTACCAACAGCACGTCCGTGAAGGGCGTGATGTTGATCGTCGACATGACTTCTTCGTCGCCTTGACCTGTCGATACAGCCACGGGTTACTTCACCTCTCGGAGTTATCCTGAAGTTACGAATCCGACATCTTCGAGGCCAGCGTCTTTCGCTGCATCGAGAATCCGGATGATGATGCCGTACGGCGCCTTCGTATCGGCAGTAATCGAGACGTGTTTGGGTCCGCGTTTGAGCCGTTCTTGAGCAATGGCGGCGTAGATGCCGTTAGCGTCGGTTTTCTGCCCGTCGACGAAGATCACGCCCTTATTATTGACCAGCACTTCGATCTCGTTCTTTTTCGGAGGCGTCGGATTGCTGGTGTTGTTATTGTTGGGCAGTTCTTTTTCGAAACCGGGCGGCGTGAGCAGCGCTGCCAGAATCATGAAGATGATCAGCAATACCAGCAGCACGTCCGTAAAGGGCGTGATGTTGATCTCTGCCATCACGTCCTCGTCCTGTTTCGCGGACAGCAGGCTCATTGAGCGCTAGGCCCTTCTACTTGGTGGCGGCGCCGGACGGCTGATACAAGTCTGTCGGGATTGGCGCGCCCGTGTTGTGGAAGTGCAGCATTTCCGCCATTTGATTGGCGGCGACGATCATCTCTTGGTTGTACGTCTTGATGCGGCTCTTGAAGTAGTTGAAGAACACGACCGCGATGACCGCGATGATCAAACCGCTGGCGGTGGTGATCAGCGCTTCCGAGACGCCGGCCGCAACGACCGACGGTGTGGAATTGCCTTTGAGCGCGATGTCGTCGAAGGCGCGGATGATGCCCAAGACGGTTCCGAAGAGACCGACGAAGGGCGAAATGACTGCAATCGTACCAATGATGGCCAGATTGCGTTCCAGCGAATTCAGGTGCTCCATCAGCGCGATTGAGAGCGCGTCGGTAATGTCGGCGCGGTTCTTCTCGCCGCGCAGAAGACCGAATTCCAAAATCTTGGGGAGCATGCCGCGCTGGCTGCGGCAGACCTTGATGGCCCCGTCGATGTCGTCCTGAGAAATCTTCTGCCCGATCGCTCGCAGTAGGCCTTTGGTATCACCGTGCTGCTGGGCAAAGAACCACAGGCGCTCGATCACGATGGCCAAACCGACAATCGAGATGAGCAAGAGCAGCCACATGTCCCAGCCGCCCTTTTGCATGAATGTTATGAAACCGCCAAACACTATTTCTGTCCTCCCGTTCCGCGGGAAAGCATGTGCGCTTTAGAAAGGCGCCTCATTGGCCTACCTCTACGGAAAGTCCTCGTCATTTTTGGATGTTCGCCTTGATGAAGCTGTCGATGTTAAACGCGAGGCTCATGTTGCCTTGCGCCTGCGCCTCGGCTCGCGCCTTGTTGAGCGCATCCAGCGCTTGAGACTTGTATTCGGGTTTGTTCTTTCCGCCCGTTATCCATGCGCCGGCCATCGCAACGCCAAGCGCGTAGTTCGCGAGCGCGTCGTTGGGGTTGAGTGCCAGGGCTTCGTCTGCATAAGGCTTCATTTTCGTCAGGTAATCGTTGGGAACCGCGGGAGTCTTCTGAGCGCCGATCAGGTCGTTCTCTTCCAACGCCGCAGAGGCGTAGGCCGTGACGGCTACGTCCTTGTCGCCCTCTTTTGCAGCCGTCAGGAAGCTGGCCAGCGCATCTTCATGCTTACCGGCCTTGGAAGCATCGTTACCGGCCGCCAGATATTGATTCCCGATCATGCGCTTCACCGTCGTATTGGCCGGATCCAACCGCATGATCTCGTCTTCGAGCGACTTCGCCGACGCGGTATCGCCTGTTTTGATGTACGCCTGCAGCAGCGACGCATCGATGTTGACCTTTGCGCTCGTGTCCATCTTCGGATCCGCCATCGCAAGCGTGCGCGCTTTTTGCAGATTCGGGATCGCAAGCGCGGCGTCGCCGTTTTGCACTTGCGCCGAGCCCAAGATGTAGTACGTACCGCCGGACGGCGCCATCGTCACCGCTTTTTGCGCGAACGACACCGCCGTAGCGCTGTCGGTGGGCGCGAGTTTTACCGCCGCCATCGCATATGATTGCGCGGCGACCGGTATGAACGGCTTGGAAATGGTCGAGACCTTTTCAAACGCCGCCGCCGCGCCCGAATAATCTTTCAAGAAATAGTCGGCTGTCGCCAGCTGCTGATTCAGCGTTGCATCCTTCGGCTTCGATGCCAGCGCCTGCAGCACCATCGCCTTGGCCGCATCGTACTTGCCGGCGTGAATGAGCTTGTCGACTTGGGCCGTCGTGCCGGTTGCGACCACTCCGTTGGAAGCAACACTCTTGCCGTGGAAAGCGATCGTGAAGTCGTAAAAGCCCGTGACCGGCGTCTTGCCGCGATGCTGCGGACTGTACGTAGAATTTTTTGCGATGTCCAGTGCGGCCGCGTTGTCGCCGGGATTGGTCGACCGAATGATGCGCGTGACCTTGTGGCTGCCGTCGGCATTGACTTGAACCTGCAGGACGACAGTACCCGAGCCGGCGATCGGCACGGACGTGTCTGCGCGGTGCGTCAACTTCGCCTGTGAAAATTCGTTGGAATACTTTTGAGCGCTTGCCGGCGAGGCAAACGCGACAGCGGCAAGAACGGCCGCGGCGGCCGCTGCCATGCGGGTAATCCGGATCATGCGTCTATTAAAACCTCGTGCTCGTGTTTATAATGAAGGCCGCGGAGCGTAGCCTTGATACCGCGGATAAACGTTTCTCAAACGACGTTCGTCGCTTGCCATGCGGCAGGACGGCGACGCTCCCCTCCTAAGCGGTCAAGCGGCTAAGGTGGCGGACGGCAGCTGCCGGCCTGCCGCGGCGGCGACGGCATGCAGCCTTCCCATCAACGATTTGAACTGCTCGAACGTGAGCGATTGCGGCCCGTCCGACGCTGCGGCGGGCGGATCGGGATGCACCTCGACCAGCAAGCCGTCGGCTCCGGCAGCCAGGCCGGCGGCTGCCATCGGCGCGACCAGCTTTGCCAACCCCGTGCCGTGCGACGGATCGACGATGACCGGCAGATGCGAAAGTGAGTGGACGAGCGGAACGGCCGCGAGATCCAAGAGATTGCGCGTCGCCGAATCGAACGAGCGCACCCCCCGTTCGCAGAGCACGACCTCGGCATTGCCCGCGACCAGCAAATATTCGGCGGCCAGCAGCCACTCTTCGATCGTCGCTGACAGGCCCCGCTTGAGCAACACCGGCTTGCCAACGTCGCCGACCTCGCGCAGGAGCGTGAAGTTTTGCATGTTCCGCGTGCCGATCTGCAACATGTCCGCGTGCCGCGCCACCAGCGCAACGTCGCGCGGATCGAGCACCTCGGTTACGACCGACATGCCGAAGCGGTCGCCCGCATCGCGCAGCAGCTTCAGACCTTCGGCGCCCAGACCCTGAAATGCATAAGGCGACGTACGCGGCTTGAAGGCTCCGCCGCGCAGCACGTTTGCGCCGCTTGCGGCCACCGCTTGCGCGGTTGCCTCAATCTGTTCCCGCGACTCAACGCTGCACGGTCCGGCGCAAATCGCCAGCACCTCGCCGCCAAAGCTCGCGCCGTTGGGCAGCTGCACGATGGTCCGGTTGGTGCGCGCATCGCGCCGCACGAGTTTGTACGTATTCGGAAGGGCTGCAAGCCTGTCCATGGCTACCGGAGCAGTTCGCGCAAACGCGCGAGTTCCCGCGCGGTCGCGGGCCGGCTGCGTCCGGCCGGAAGCGTGCCCAGCGCGATCGGGCCGAACTGCAAACGGCGCAGCTCGCGCACGGGATGGCCGACGGCTTCGAGCATGCGCCTGACCTGCCGGTTGCGGCCTTCGTGTATCGTGATATCGAGCACGGTGCGATCGGCCGGAGAAGCGACGACCTTCACGCGCGCGCCTGACGCGCGGAAGTCCTCCAGCCGCATTCCGCGCTGCAGCCGATCGAGTTCGTCCTTCGTTAACTGTCCCTTCACAACGGCGCGGTACGTTTTTTCCACGCCGAAACGCGGGTGCGTCAGCACGTGCGCCAGCTCGCCGTCGTTCGTCAGCAATAACACGCCGGCCGTGTCGTAATCGAGCCGGCCGACGGGAACGACGCGCGGCAAACCTCTGGGCAGCAGGTCGCTGACGGTGCGGCGCCCTTCCGGGTCACGCATCGTCGTCACGACGCCGAACGGTTTGTTCAAAACGATGTAGGTATGTGTCTTCGGAAGCGCGACGCTCTTGCCATCAACCTTGACGTTGGCGTTTTCATCGACGCTCGTTCCGAGCTCGCGCACGATCTTGCCGTTGACGCGAACCTTGCCTGCAACGATCAGTTCCTCGGCCGCGCGCCGCGACGCGACGCCGGCATGCGCCAAGTATTTTTGCAGCCGCACCTCGCGCATCTTCTCTGCGCCGCTTTGGAGACCCGGCCTGGGAGGGCACGATGCTCCCCGGCAAAGACGTCAAAAAACCGCCGTCCATGGCGGTTTTTTGCTTCGCTGCATTTTTTGAAGAACAAAGTTTTGAAGCTGCCCTCCGGGCAGGTCAAAAAATGTCAGAGACTTTGCCGGGGAGCATCGTGCCCTCCCAGGCCGAGCCATCAGCTAAAGCGCGAGGTCAATACTTGCCGTTGCCCTCTTCGTTATAGCCGCGCGACAGCGAGAGCGCTTCTTTGGTGACGGATTGCAAGAACTCGTCGTTCGTGCGCGTCTGCGCCATCTTGTCGAGGATGATCTCGGTGATGTCGCCGCTGTTGAGCACGCTGGTGGCGCGGCGCAGCATCCAGATTTTGCGCATCTCGTCTTCGCTGAGGAGCAGCTCTTCGTGGCGCGTACCCGAGCGTTTGATATCGATCGCCGGGAAGATTCGGGACTCCGCGAGTTTGCGCGTCAGGTTGAGTTCCATGTTGCCGGTGCCTTTGAACTCTTCGAAGATGACGTCGTCCATTTTGGAACCGGTCTCGACCAGCGCCGTAGCGATAATCGTAAGCGATCCGCCTTCTTCGATTTTGCGCGCCGCGCCGAAGAAGCGTTTGGGTTTGTGGAGCGACGCGGTGTCGAGACCGCCCGAAAGTGTGCGGCCGGAGGTCGGAATGACTTGGTTGTACGCCCGGGCGAGACGCGTGATCGAGTCGAGCAGAATCACGACGTCTTTGCCGATTTCGACGAGCCGCTTGGCGCGCTCCATCGTGAGCTCGGAGACGGCGGTGTGATTCTCGGGATGCTCGTCAAACGTCGACGCGACGACTTCGCCGTCGATCGTCCGCTGCATGTCGGTGACTTCTTCTGGGCGTTCGTCTACGAGCAGCGCGATGATGTGCGCATCGGGATGGTTGATCGAAATCGAGTTCGCTATGTTTTTGAGCAGGGTCGTCTTGCCGGCTTTAGGCGGCGAGACGATCAGCGCGCGCTGGCCTTTGCCGATCGGGCAGAACAGATCGATGACGCGCGTGGAGAGTTGCGTCGAGCGTACCTCCAGGCGGAACCGCTCGTTCGGGTAGATCGGCGTGCCCTTCTCGTAAAGCCGGCGGCCGCGAATTTCGTCGGGTAACAGACCGTTGATGCGGTCGACGCGGATCAGGCCGAAATATTTTTCGCCCTCTTTGGGACGGCGCACTTGCCCGTCTACCAAGTCACCGCGGCGAAGTTCGAAGCGGCGGATCTGCGTTTGGCTGACGTAGACGTCTTCGGGTCCGATCACGTAGCCGTCGCGCCGCAAAAATCCGTAGCCTTCCGGCAAGATGTCGAGCACGCCGTTGGCGGCTTCGAGACCCGTACGCTGAGCTTGGATCTCCATGATCTTCGGGATCAGCTCTTCTTTTTTGAGCTTGAGCGGCGACTCGATCTCGAATTCTTTGGCGAGCGTGTTCAGGTCGGCTTTGGATTTCTCCGAAAGTTCTTCGACCGTCAGCAGCTGCGGAAGCGCTTGCTCGGCGACTGCAGGGAAATGTTCGGCGAAGTGAGGCGCGGGATTGTTGCCAAATTGCCGGTGGCGCCTTGAGCGGCGGCGGCGCCCGCCACCAGGGCGGCCGTCATTGTTGGGACGATGTTCGAATTGCAGTGGATTTTCTCTCTCGTAGAGTCGCGCACGCCGCATATGCGAAACGATCGGGCGAGGCTGCCGGACTCGTAGGGCGTGAGCGGGGGAAACGTATGCGTCGCGGAGGGTTTAACCGCACGTCGCGACGCCCAAACTATAGCACACGCATCGCTCTGCTTCAAGCTCGCCCCTCGACAACGCAACCTGCGGTTGCTGCTCGGGGTCCTTCGACAAGCTCAGGATGACATTGAAGTGGGTCAGGACGACAAGTGTTTGGGTCCCGAGACAAATGGACTGCCGCGTTCGAAAAAACGCAGCCTGCGGCGCGAGGCTTTAGTGATTCCGATCCGGCGGCTGATCCCAATCCGCCGCGGATCGCTCGAGGGAGCGGCGATCCAAAGCTTTCGGCTACGCAAAAGATCGACTCCGTCGAGTTCGCCCTCGATCGCCAAAGCCTGACATAAACGGCCGGGCCCGCGGCAGAGATCGATCGCACGCGCGGTGCCGCGGCGCTCTTCCATAAGCTCAAGCCCCTCGACCGGCTCGAGCGCGCGCACTAAGACGGCGGCGCCTTCCTCTTCCCGCTCGCTCGTGACGTTGACGCAAAACGACGTTCCGTAGATCTTGTAAACATAGGCACGATGGGGGGCCAAAAACATGGACGCGTTTCGCCGGCTTTTCCCGCGAAAGGCATGCGAAGCAGGATCCCCGATGAGGTAAGCTTCGGTTTCGACGATTCGCCCGGCGCTGCGCCCTTGCGGGCATTCGCGGACGAGCACGCATCCGATCAGAGCTCTCGCTAAATCGATCGTGCCGGCGGGGAGCTCGCGCGCGCGCAAACGGCGGAGCCGCGCCACGCTACGCGGCTACGTGCATCGCCGCTTCCGAACGGGCGCGCGCGCTGAGATCAGCGTCGCCCGGCGGCAAATCGGCGATTTCATACCTCCGGAATTGATTGAGCGCGCAACCCAGCCGCACGTAGGGCATTGCGAGCGGAGGCGGGACGGCGTCGTGCCGGCGCAGGTCGGCGATTAAACTTGGATCGTCGATCGCAAAACGCACGCTGTCGACTGCTCGGCGCCGCGCGGCGGCGCAGACTGCGGTCAGCGCGGCATACCCGACCTCGCGGCCCGATAGTGCCGGCTGACGCTGCACTCTGAAGGGCACCCGCAACACCCGCGGACCGCCTCCACGTAGATTCATGCGCACGTAAGCAACGCCGTTCCCGGCGTCATCCGCCGCATACCCGACGGACGCATCTACCGCTTTCATACCGTTATCGTACCCCGAACGTATGTTCGAGTCAAGGGACGGCGGCCTGCACCTCACGGGCCCGCAAGGCCTCGTAAAGACCCGCCACCCGCCGGGCCTGGGAGTCGATTCCGAACCGTGCCGCGGCCGCGCGGCTGCGCGCCGATTCCGAGGGGTCCGGCGCTGCGGGAAGAGCGTCGATCTCGCCGGCAAAAGCGCGCGCCGAGAGCGCGACGAGCCGGCCTTCGCCGGCGAGCACGTCGCGAACGACGGCGGCGTCGGCGGCAATTACCGCGCAGCCGGCCGCCATCGCTTCCACCAACACCAGCCCTTGCGTCTCGCTGACGCTCGGAAAAACGAAGGCGTCGGCGCTCGCATAATAATTCGGCAGTTCGGAACGCTCGAGCGATCCTAAGAACCGGACGCGATCGGCCACGCCGAGTTCGGCGGCGCGCGTTTCGAGCGCTTCACGTTCGGGACCGTCGCCGGCAATTGCCAGCCGCGCGGGCACCTGCGAGAGCGTGAGCGCTTCCAGCAGCAGTTCGACGTTCTTTTCGCGGCCTAAACGGCCGACGAAAAACAACAGCTTCTCACCATCGACCGTACCTAGCGCGCGGCGCAAATCGGCGCGCATTTTGCCCGCTCCGAAATGCGCGAGGTCGATGCCGCTCGGCACGACTTCGATGTGCGCGGTGACACCGATTTCAGCGAGGCGGCGGCGCATCGCGGGAGTCGGTACGATCACCGCATCCGCAAGATTTGCGAAGCTGCGCGTCAGCGTCGACGCGGCGTAGCGCGTCGCTTTGGGATCGAACGGCAGATAATGCACATACTCTTCCAGCCGCGTGTGATAGGTGTAGACGAGCGGAACGTGCAGTCGCCGCGCGTAGCGCACGCTCATCCAGCCGGTAACAAACGGCGAATGCGCGTGCAAGACGTCCAAATTATTGATGATCCCGCGGCGGTTGCGCCGGCTCACGAGCGGTACGGTCAGACGGTACGGCGTCGAAGTCGGAAGCGGCAGCGAAGGCATGCGGAGCGAGCCGTCTGTGTCGTCGGAACCCGGAATGTGCGGCGCAAAACACTGGACCTCGTGACCCAAGGCGCGCAGACCGCCGGCCAGACCGTCTACCGAGGCCACGACCCCGTTGATGATGGGCCTGTAGACCTCGGTAAAAAAGCCGATTCTCATGGGGAGCGTCATCTATTCATGGCTCGCTCGGCTGTGCCTTCAGAAAAAAGAGGAGGCCCCTGCTTCCATTGTGACTTTTGGCATAGGCCGCCTTTCATAAAGACATGGTATAGTGCCCGGGAACTGCCGGGCGCCTTCCGAGGCTCCGGCACTCTCGAAGTTTATGGCGTGTCCGATCTGGATCCGTCAGCCGAGACCGAACCCTCGAGCCTCAGCCGCTTGAAGGGCAGCTTGTAAGCCGCCTTTAGCACCGCCGTGGCTCCTGCAGAAAGGAATTGGGTTGATAGGACGCAGTCCCCGGCGCGCGTGCGAGCTGATTGCCGCAGGCGCCCTGACCTTGAGCCTCGTGACCGCAGGCTATCTCACGCACCCCGCCTCGGTCCTGGCCGCAGCCGCTGAAAGCGGCTCCCAACAGTCCGTCCTCTTTGAATCGCAGCAAACGGAAACCGTGCAAGTTACGTCAGCACGGACCGTCGGCGATTTCCTCAAAGAGCGCGGCATCACTGTGGGAGCCGGCGATTACGTACATCCTTCGGCCGATACGGCGATCTCGCCGGGCATGCAGATCGCATACTCCGCCTCGGTTCCCGTAACGCTGGCCAACGGCGCAGACCGCAGAACGATCACCACCAACGCCGGCGACGTCGGCGCGCTGCTCGAAGAGCGCGGCATTCATCTCGGAACCTACGATAAGGTTTCGCCTTCGCTGGCCGACCCCATCGTCGCCGGTGCAACGATCCGCGTCACGCACATCGTGAAATGGACTTCGGCGCAAAAGATTCGCATCGAGCCGAAAATCGTGCACGGCATCGACTTCGCGCTGGCGCCTGGAAAAACGAAGATCGTTTCGCCGGGGCGCGCCGGCGAACGCTTGACGATCATGAGTTTCACCAGCACCGACGGCAAGCTGAGCAAACGCATCTTGGCTTCGCACGTTCTGCGCAAACCACGCATCCGGATCATCGCCGAAGGCGTCGGAACGTATGCCGCGTTTGCCGATTTTGCGCAGCGCGGATTGCAAAAGACCGCATACATTGCAGCCAACGCGATGGATATGATCGCAACGGCTTACACGGCTTCGTGCGCCGGGTGCAGCGGCTACACCGCCACCGGCTATCGCGCGGGGCGCGGAATCGTCGCCGTCGATCCTCGGGTCATCCCGCTCGGAACGAAGCTCTTTATTCCCGGCTACGGATTCGCGATCGCGGGAGACACCGGCGGCGCGATTATCGGCAACCGCATCGACCTGGGGTTCAACTCCTACAGCGACGCGATCCAGTTCGGCCGCCGCCCGATAAAAGTTTACACGCTGCGATAGTTGAAGCGGTTCCCATGCATCCGCGGGAGCTGCTGCAGCGCTTCGGGTATCGTCCCAAGAAGCGCCTCGGCCAAAATTTTCTCGTCGACTCTAAAGCGGCGGCGCGCATTGCGCAGCTTGTTATTGACTCCGGCCAAGAGCGCGTTATCGAGATCGGACCCGGCACCGGCACGCTGACGCACGCGCTTGTCGAGGCGCACGCGAACGTCACGGCGATCGAGCTCGATGAAAACATGGTGCGCGTTCTGCGCTCGCGCGAAGATCTGCCCGGCGCCGCCCTCGTGCAAGCCGATGCGCTCACCTTCGATTACATAAGCTTCGCCGCAGGCGGGCCCTGGATTGTGACCGGAAATCTTCCTTACAACATCGCGACGCCGCTCATTTTGCGCTTCGTCGAAATGAAAGACGGACCGCAAACGCTGGTGGTCATGATGCAGAAAGACGTCGTCGATCGTTTCCGGGCCGTGCCGGGCACGCGCGCTTACGGCAGCCTTTCGGTCGCAGTGCAGTATGCAATGAACGTCGAACGCGCATTCACGCTTTCGCCGCGCGCGTTTTATCCGCAGCCGAAAGTTGACTCGTCAATCGTCGTTTTGCGGCGCCGGGATCGTCCTGCGGTTACCGTTTCCGACGAAGCGCGCTTCTGGCAGGTCGTGCGCGGAGCGTTCGCGTACCGCCGCAAGACGCTCGCGAACAGCTTATCGCTGGCACTGCATAGAGAGCGCGCAGCCGTCACCGACACGCTGCGCAGACTCGATTACGATACGGAGATACGTGGAGAACAACTCGCCATCGGCGACTTCGCAAGGATCGCAGACGCTCTTCCCTCCGGCTAGCAACTTTTCAGCCGGACGCGCGCTGATTGCGTTCGGGGCGATGCTCGTCGCGGTTGTCATCGGCAATGTGGCGCCGAGTATTCAATGGGTGCTCGCACACGTAACCGATCGCTATACGCTGCAGCATCCGCCGCCCGGGATCGCTTTGGGAGTATTAGCGGGGACGGATCTGGCGGCGATCGCCGCTCTCGTCTTGCTGCTCCCGTGGGCGGCCGGAACTTCGTTCGGCGCACTCGGATTTCGCGCTCCGACCGCGCGCATTCTCGGCGTCGCCGCCATCGGCGCGCTCGCCATGGTCATCCTCACCAACGGTTTGGAAACGCTGCTCCAAACCGCGCTCCATGTGAAGGTCAGCGAACAGGCCGTCATCTTGTTCTTGAGCATGAAGACTCCGGCCACGAAAGCGCTGTTTGCCTTTCTGGGGATCGTTCTCGCCGCCATCGCTGAAGAAATGGTCTTTCGTGTTCTTCTTTTCAATGCGATCCGCAGATACAGCCGTTTCTGGGTCGCCGCGCTTGCGAGCAGCATACTTTTTGGTTTCGTGCACGCGACGCCCGGAGTGCCGCTCTTGCAAAACTTTATCCTCACGCTACCGCTCGCGATTGGCGGCGTTATTCTCTGTGCCGTTTACGCCCGTACCCGGAACGCGTACGCTCCGATGATCACGCATGGTTTGTTCAACGCCGTTTCCTTCGTAGCTCTGCTCTTCGCGCCGCAACTCGGAAAGTGATCCTCGCGGTCGACGCGTACAACCTCGCCGCCGACCGGCGCGGAATGGGGCGGTACGTGCGGCAAGTCTTCCACGGTTTGCGCGCATTGGGCGAAATCGACGTGAGGCTCATCGTGCGCAACAAGCGCGCCGGCGGGAGTTTAGGTAGCGAGTTCTCTTACCCGCTGATGGAAGCGCGCGATCTGCGCCGCGATCGGGCTGATGCCGTTTGGTATCCGTGGAACGGCATGCGTTTCGATCCACACGCGCCTGCCGTCGCGACCATCTATGACCCGTTCGCTTTTATGTTCCCGCACAGGAATTTTATCGCGCGGCGGCGCGAGCAGCAGCCGATCCTTCGCGCCGTGCGCGAAGCGAGCGCGATCGCGACCATTTCGCAATGGAGCGCGGCCGAACTGCAAGCGCGCTTTGGCATCGATCCTGCCCGAATCGCGATCGCGCCGCCCGCAGTCGAAGCGTTTTGGCATCCGGTGCCGCCGGAACGCGAATCGCCTTATGTGCTGTTCGTTGCCGGACCCGACGAGCGCAAGAATGCGCGCATCCTTTTTGAAGCGTTCGAATCCGCATTCGAAGATGACGCCGTCGAGCTGATCGTCGCCGGCGATCTCAACCGGGGCGCCGAAGCCGCGTTTGCGCGAATGCATACGAAGAAATCGCGCGTACGCCCCGACGATCGCGAGCTGCGAGGTTTGTATTCCGGCGCACTCGCCGTTACTGTGCCGTCGCTCGCTGAAGGTTTTGGTTTGCCCGTCATCGAGGCGATGGCGTGCGGAGCGCCCGTGATCGCAAGCGACGCGGCCGCACTGCCGGAGGCGTGCGCCGGAGCGGCGTGGCTTGCGGATCCGCACGATCCGCTCGCGTGGCGGGACGCGTTGCGGCGAATCTACGTCGACTCGGACCTACGCGCACGGTTGCGCGAAACGAGCCTAGCGCGCACGGCCGCATTGGACCCGCTCGCGCCGGCCCGCATCCTACTGGGTCTCTTGAACGATCTCGCGCAACCTCGTCATAAAGACCTGAGGTGAGAATTTCTCGGCGTGCGCGCGAAGCGCGGCCGAATCGTATGCACGCGGATCGAACGTCGTCATAATCCGCGCCAGCGCCTCGGCGGAAGGGTCGTCAAAAAACGAACCGGTTACGCCGTCAACGATCGTTTCGAGCGCGCCGCCTGCGCGAAACGCAATCGCCGGGCGGCCCGCAGCCGCGGCTTCCAAAGGCACCAGGCCGAAATCTTCTTCGCCCGGTACGATCGCGGCGAGCGCATTCCCAACCAGACTGTTCAGCTCGGTATCGCTGATGAATCCCGTCATTTTGATCCAAGGTGAATTGCCGGCAACCGAACGCAGGCGCCTTTCGTCCGGACCTGCTCCCGCCACGACGAGCGGAACGTGCGCGATTTGCGCCGCGCGGATCGCTAGGTCGATCCGTTTGTATGGCAGCAACCGCGAAGCGACGATAAAGTAGTTTCCTTCGCCGCGCCCGGGAGTGAACCGGTCCAGATCGACCGGACAGTGCAGTACCGTGCTCTCGCGTCCGTAGTAGCGCATGATCCGGCCGGCCACGTTGCTCGAATTCGCGATCAGCCGCGTCGGAAGCATTGCGGCACGCCGGTCCCAATCGGCCAGCCTGCGGACGATCGGCCGCGCCAATCCCGAGCCGACGTAGTCGTCGTAAGCGAAGACGAAACGGCTGACCGTGTTGACGTAGCAGACGTGAACCACTCCGGGGGGAACGCGAATGCCTTTCGCCCACGACGTCGTCGAACTGACGATCGTATCGTAGCCGGAAAAGTCGAAGCTTTCGAACGCGCGCGGATAGAACGGCGCGAGATAGCGGAAAAAACGGCTCGAGCCGGGGATGGCATTGAGATACGATGCGCGCACGCGCCCCGCGTCGACCAGATCGCCGGTCGCGCGCTCGTCGTAAAGCGCTGTGTAGATTGGAGCGCCAGGATAGGCGCGGGCGATGTGCGCGAATACGCGTTCGGCGCCACCCCGCTGGTTCAAGTAATCGTGGACGAGCGCTATGCGCGCCGTTAGGGCGATGGGGTTTGCTGCGAATCGCGCGGCAGCACGAGCGCGATATTTGGGAAACCGAGATAACGGACGGCGATGCGCTGCAGGTCCGACGCGGTCGTTTTCTGGATCGCCGCGATCGTTTGAGCGGTGTAGTCGGGCCCTAACCGCCGGCTGACGAAGGTGCCGGCTAGCCACGCGCGGTCTCGAAGCGTTGTGGACTGTTCGAGAAAGCGCCCGATCGCGAAAGTTTTCATCTCGCTCAGGTCGCCCGCGAGCTTGGCATGGCCTAGGACGTTCACGATGGTGAGCGCGGTCGCGAAGACTTGCGTCGGGTTTCCGCCGCCGTCTACGTACACGACGACGTTTGCCGGCTGCGTATCGAAATTATAGGTCGCGCCGACTCCGCGCGATCCGGACGACTCCGTGGAAAGCGTCGGGACACCCGCAACGTCCGCCAATGTGCGTTCCAAGAACGACGTTAGCACGAGCATCGGGCCGAAGTCGCGGCTCTGCAGGTCAGGGGCTTTATATTGCGCGACGAGCCACGGCACGGGAATATCGCGGCGCGCGATCAGCTGGCGCGTGTTTGAAGAGAGTTGTTTGAGCGATACTTTCACGGGCGCAGACGAACCGGGTCCGAGGACGCCGAGGAGCGCCTCGAGCGAACCGGGAGCGATGCCGCCCAGTTTTCCGGCCGCGCTCACGACCGCGCCTCCGCGCAGATAGTGCGCCGAAAAAAAAGCCTGCGCGTCGGCAGTTCCAAACCCGGCCAGCGTTTGCGGCAATCCCAGCGGCGGCATGCCGGCGTTCGAGTCGGTGTAAAAAGTGCGGTTGAGCATTTGCAAACCGACGGTGAGCGGAAACTGCTGGGTGCGCGCGATCCGCGCACCGAGCGCGGTGCGCGCGCGAGCCAGCGCCGCCGCGCTGAAGTCCGGGCGCGCGAGCGCGACATGAAAATGCGAGACCATCGAATCGTAGAACGCGGGAAGGCCTTCGAGATAAAAGCGCACGTCATGCGGATCGACGTCGTAGGCGATCGATCCGCCGTCGCCGGCGATCGAATCCGCCAGCGGAACCCCGTCGACCGGCGTTTGCAAGATCGACTCGGCGACCAGCGCCGCAAGGCCGTTCTGATCCGGGCTCTGCCGATCGAGACCGGCGGAGATCCGAACTTGCGTTCCGATCAGATCTGCAGCCGGATCGTCCTGGCGCACGACGGAGCCCCCCGATATGCGCGTCACGCTGAAGTTCGCGGCGGCGCCGGCCGGAGCGCTCGCGCACGTGAGAAACAAGAGGGCGCAGAACGCGGCAACCGCGCGCATCACGTCGCGGTGCTCCCGCCCGGAGAACTTTGGATCAGACGTACGATCGCGGGATGCTGAAGATACATGCGCGCCACTTCAGCGACGAACGATGGGTCGAGCGAGTTCACGGCGTTGACGTACGTCTGCGAAGGATCGCCCGGAGCGTATTGCGCGTTGCCTTCCGCTGCATACCATCCAGCGTTGTCAGCGCGCTGCACGGGAGTCTGGATTTGGCTCATGATATGGTAGAGAAACGCTTTGCGCGCACGGGAAAAGGTCGCTGCGTCGAGCGGCTGCGCCATCGCCGAAACCGCGACGAGCACCGGCTGCTGCAGGGCAGACGCCGTCTCACCCGACAGCGTCACCAGCAGAACGCCGGGATCGTGCAGCGTCACGAACTGGCCGCTTACGAAGACATTTCGCTGCGAGCGCGTGGCGCGCGTCACGGTCCCGCGATCCGGATCGAAGAGATAATCGGCGATGAAGTCCATAGCCGTTGCGGCGCGCGCGTCGGAGATGCGTGGACCCGTCCAAGCAAATCCCATACCGGACGCGCGCGCAGCGGTGCTCGTTTCAACAGAAGCGCCCGCCAGTGTCGAATCGATCGGCGGCGTATCGAGTGCGGCAACGGATGGGGGCACTGCCGCTCTGAGCGCATCTCCCACGTTGCCTGCGAGCGAAAAAATTGCGTTGCTTTCGCGAAACGCGCGCGATGCGAACGCTTGCACGTCGGCCGGCGAGATTTTCGCGAACTGCGAAGCGTCGGGCACCGGCGCATAATGCCCGGGACCTTGCGAAAAGAGCTGAGCAAAGAGCGCGTCTTGCAGTGTGAGCGCGGAATCGTACAGCTGTGATGCCGCCGCGACGGCGCTATCTTGAGCGGCGATTTTCAAGCCCGCGGCGGTGATGACGGGGTGGAAAAACGCGCCGGTCATCGCGCGAAGTACCGCAGGTGCCGACGCCGCCGGCACGCTCGCGCCGACCATAGATATATCCGGAAAGACTTGGATCGAAAGCGATCCGCCGAGCCGGTTGACCAGTTCGCTGAGCGATGCCCCCCCGGCGAGTTTCGAAGCAACCGCGGCGGCGAGCGCCATGCGCGCGATTCCCGGCGATTGAAAATCGTAACCCGCCGACGGAACACGATACCACAGCTCGACTGCAGCGGTGGCGGCCGCAGGATCATCGTGCGCGGTGACGATTTGCGCGCGCGCAGGCGCGAGGAGGCCTGCGGTAAGGCACAAAGCGGCCGCCGCACCGCGCGCGGCCCGAACGATCATGCCGGTTCCGGCGAAATTTTTGGCGGCAGGCGCTTCGGTTTTTCCGCGCGCTTGGGCGAATCGGACGTGGCCGAAGGCGGCGCCGCTTCCGACGCGGGTTCGATCGTTCCGCGATCGAAAGGCCGGCCTTCCAAGATGGCTTTCACTTCTTCGGCCTCGACCGTTTCGTATTCCAGCAGCGAAGCGACCATGCGCTCTACTTTGTCCCAGTTCTCGTTGAGCAGCGTCCGACCGCGATCGTAGCAGCTCTCGATGATGCGGCGCACCTCACCATCGATCTTTGAAGCGATCTCTTCCGAATAATTGCGCTCCTCGCCGAAATCGCGTCCGAGAAAGACTTGATGCGTCCCGCGCCCGTACTGGATCGGTCCGAGCGTATCCGACATGCCGTACTGCGTCACCATACGGCGCGCGAGTTCGGTCGCTTTTTCAAAGTCGTTGCTGGCGCCGGTCGTCACGTCTTTGAACTTGATCTCTTCGGCCAGGCGACCGCCTAGCGAGAACATGACGATGCCGAGGAGCTCTTCCTTCGTGCGGCTATGCCGGTCGTCTTCGGGCAGCGACCACGTCAGCCCCAGCGCGACGCCGCGCGGAATGATCGTAACCTTGTGAATCGGATCGCCCTTCTCGGTCAAACTTCCGACGATGGCGTGCCCGGACTCGTGATAAGCCGCGATCTCTTTTTCCTTTTGCGACATCACGATCGAGCGGCGTTCCGGGCCGACCATGACCCGGTCGATCGCTTCGTCGCAATCGTTCATCTCGATCGTCGTCTTGTTGCGCCGCGCAGCGAGCAGCGCCGCTTCGTTCAGCAAGTTCTCGAGGTCCGCGCCCGAGAAACCCGGCGTGCGTTTGGCCAGCGTCTCGAGTTTGACTTCCTTGCCCAGCGGCTTGTTGCGCGCGTGTATCTCCAGAATTTTTTGACGGCCGCGCACGTCGGCGCGATCGACGACGATCTGCCGGTCGAAACGGCCCGGGCGCAGCAGCGCCGGATCGAGGACGTCCGGCCGGTTCGTCGCAGCGATCAGAATGACGCCGGTGTTTTGATCGAAGCCATCCATTTCGACGAGCAACTGGTTGAGCGTCTGCTCGCGCTCGTCGTGCCCGCCACCCAAGCCGGCACCGCGCTGGCGGCCGACCGCGTCGATTTCGTCGATGAAGACGATGCATGGAGCGGACTTCTTGGCTTGATCGAAGAGATCGCGTACGCGCGATGCGCCGACGCCGACGAACATCTCCACGAAGTCCGAGCCGGAGATCGAAAAGAACGGCACGCCCGCTTCGCCCGCGATCGCTCGCGCCAGCAGTGTCTTGCCGGATCCCGGTGGGCCCAGCAACAACACGCCTTTAGGGATGCGCGCGCCGAGCGCTTGGAATTTCTTGGGATACTTCAGGAACTCCACGATCTCGCCGAGCTCTTCCTTGGCTTCATCGACGCCGGCGACGTCGTTGAACGTCACCTTCGGACGGTTCTCGGAAAGCGTCTTGGCGCGCGAACGGCCGAACGAGAGCGCCTGATTTCCTCCGCTCTGAGCCTGACGCAATATGAGAAAGACCAAGAAAATGACGACGAAGATCGGCAGCAGCGTCAGCGCCCAGTTCATTACGTTGCCGGAGCTGGCCGCCTCGAACTTCACGCTGCCCTTGACATGGCGCGTCACGCGATCGACGAGCGCGGAGTCGCGGTTTGGCAGCGACGCAGAATAATGCGTTCCGTTGGTGAGCGTTCCCGTAACGTCGGTGCCGACGGCGTCGAACGTCTGCACTTGATTGGCAAGCAGTTTTTGATTGAACGCGTTGTAATCGAGCGGCACGATCTCGGGCGTCGGCAGCACGATACGCTGCACGATGAAAAACACGACGATCACGGCGCCGAGAATGACGAGGATGCTTCGAAGATTCTTGCTCACGAGTGAAAGTGCCTTATTCCGAAAATACCCAAGATTGCAGTTGCGCGAGGTAGGGAAGGTTGCGGTAGTTTTCTTGATAGTCCAAACCGTACCCTACGACGAAGACGTCGGGCGCCGTTAAGCCCGTGTAATCGACCGGCACCTCGACGATACGGTGATACGGTTTGTCGAAAAGCACGCACGATTTCAGGCTCGCGGGCTCGCGCCCCGAGAGTAACGATCGAAGGTACTGCAGCGTGAGTCCGTTGTCGATAATGTCCTCGACGACGAGCACGTTGCGCCCCTCGATCTTCTCACTGGTGTCTTTGAGCAACCGCACCTCTCCGCTGGACCGGGTCGAGTTTCCGTAACTGGAAACGACGATGAAATCGAGTTCGATTCTGCTTGGTCCGTCGGGCAAGCGCGAAAGAGCGCGTACCAAGTCGACCGTGACGTAAAGCGCTCCTTTTAACACGCCCAGCACCAGCAGCGGTTGCCCGGAGTAGTCGCGCGCAATCTGCTTGGCCAGCCGGTCGATGGCGGCGGCGATTTCTTCGGATGAGAAGAGCGCCTTCTCAATGGTCTCCTTCACTTACGCTGCACAGTTAGGGCACCGCCCGCGACTTCGATTTCCACGCCGGGCGCCATGAAGAACCGGCCGGAACCGCCTTGCTGGAGCGCCCGGACCGCCGCTTCGACATGCTCGAAATCCACGCCACCCAGGGCTTCGTGCTCTCGCAGCGCCTCACGAACCTGCCTGCGGACCGCCGCTGCCGGGGTCGCCCGGAACTCCCCGCCGACCACTTCCGCCGCGCGGGCCACCGCCGCATCCAAGCCCGGAAAGAGCGGCCGGAGCGCTGCCAGCGCCACCCGCACCGCATTCCGCCGTAGCGTGCGGTCGGCGTTGCTCGGGTCGATCGCGTACGGCAAGCCGAGGTGCGCGGCGTACGATCGCAAGTCATCGCGTTCTAGTCGAAGCACGGGTCGCGCGAGGTCGACCCCGTCCGCGAGGGGCCTCCGGGGCGGCATGCCCGCCAAACCGTCGGCGCCGGCGCCTCGAAAGAGGGCCAGCAATACCGTCTCGGTCTGATCGCCGGCGTTATGCCCAGTCGCAACAACCGTACATTCCGCCCCGCGCGCGAGCCGGGCCAGTGCTTCATAGCGCGCTTCGCGCATCTCGGCCTCGCCGTGGCGCGGCAGCTTCAGCGCGGCCACTTTAAATGGAAGGCCGAGATCTGCCGCGACACGCATGACGACCGCTTCGTCTTGCCACGCCGAGTCCCGTGCGCCGTGATTGACGTGCGCGAGCGTCAGCCGCAGGCGCAGCGATTTAGAGAGCGTGGCCAGAATCGCGGCCAGCGCCACGCTATCGGAACCGCCACTGCATGCGATCAGGACGTGCTCGCCCGTTCGCAGCGTGCTCTCCCGTTTGACGGCCTGCTCGATCGATCGTAAGGGTTTGGCGCCGCGCATCAGTGGGTGTGCCGAGCGATCTCACGCTCGACGTCGCGCTTGGCCGTGTCGGCGCGCTTATCCCAGAGCTTTTTGCCGCGCGCCAAACCGATCTCGATCTTCGCCTTGCCGCGCGTGAAATAGAGGCGCAGCGGGACGAGCGTGAGACCTTTCTCGGACGCCTTTCCGCCTAAACGCGCAATTTGTTCTTTGTGCAGCAGCAGTTTGCGTGGCCGGTCAGGGTCGACGTTAGAAAAACTTCCCTGTTTGTATGCGGGCACGTGCATGCCGAGCAGCCACATTTCGCCGTTGCGCAAACGCGCGTAAGCCTGATTGAGGCTGATGCCGCCGGCCCGGATCGATTTGATCTCCGTGCCGGTCAACGCGATTCCGGCCTCGAGCGACTCCAAAATGTGAAACTCGTGGCGCGCGCGCCTGTTGTCGACTGCGGGCGCTGCTTTCTTGACGACTTTCTGCGCGGCCCGGGCCTGTTTCGATTTTGTCATTACGCGAAGTTGGGATTTCTTCGATCGTTCTCGTCTTCGACGCGTCCCTTCGCAACAAAGCGTCCTTCAGCTTCGACGAGCACGCTGCCCTCACCATCGCGAACGGTCGCTTCGATCTCCAAGACGTTGCGGCGCATCCATTTGATCTTGCCTTCGATGTCGATCGGCGATCCCAGCGGCACGGGTTTGCGGAAGCGAGCGTTCATGCTGCCGGTGACGCCGCGATAACCCGCATATCCGGCGGCGTGCGCCATCGCCTCGTCGAGCAGCGCGAGCGCAATGCCGCCGTGCGCAATTCCGCGCCAGCCCTGAAATTGCTCGCTCAGCGTCGCGTGCGCGTGTACGCCATCCTCGGTGCTTTCGAATTGCAAATGCAAGCCGATTGGATTTTCCGGACCGCATGCGAAGCAGCGACCGTCGTCGATCGTTCTCACCGGCCCTGCTCCAGCCGCTGGGCGAGTACTTCGGGTAATCCCGCGGCGAGAATCTTCTCTTGCACCGCTGCGATCGGATAATCGTAGCGCACCCACTCGACGCGCTTCTTTTCCGGTTCGTAGAAAACGAAGGACGGCCGCGGATTCAAATCTCGCGGCTGGCCCACGCTGCCGACATCGATGATGTAGCGTTTGGCCGGATCGAGTTCGAGTTCTCCGCCGTGCTGGCGATGTTCGTGCCCAACGCTGCCGTCGGGCTCCAGCGAGTAATACTCCGCCACATGCGTGTGCCCGACGAAAATGAGCGGAGCATCGGTGCGCTCGAAGGCCGCCTTCGCTTGCCGCTTGTCCAGGATGTATTCGAAGTAAGTGACGGGCGCGCCGTGAACGAGCAAATACTCCGGAAAGCGCACCTCATAGCCCAAAGCGTTGAGCCACTCCATGTTATCACGATCGATCTTACCCTGCGTCCACTCGATCGCCGTTCGTGCTGCCGGATTGAAATATTCGACGCCGAAATTGTCGACGGCTGCAACTTCGTGATTCCCCAGCACGCATTCTTGAGCGCGTTCGCGAATGATGCGCACGCATTCGTTGGGATTGGGACCGTAACCGACCGTATCGCCCAAGCAAAGCACCGCGTCCTCCGGCTTGACGAACGCGAGTGCCGCCTGCAGCGACTCGAGGTTTCCGTGAATATCGGAAAGGACGGCGTATCTCATGCGATCTCGCGCCAGAGCACTCGCAGCCGGGCCGCAAACTCGTCACGCTCGGCCGGCGTGCCGACACTTACACGCACGAAGCGATCCAGCGGTGGCGCGCCGGGCTTGCGGACGAAGACGCCGCGTGAAAGCAGCGCGTTCATGATCTGCGTGGCGACCTCCACATTGCCGAAGTCGATGCAGACGAAATTCGTGCACGACTCCAAATACGGGCGGCCTAGCGAACCGGCGAGCTTGTAATAGTCTTCCCGGCCATGCGCGGTTTCCGCGACGACATGCTGCGCGAACGCCGGGTCCTGCAACGACGCGAGCGCTCCGATCTGCGCGTTGCGGTTTACGCCGTATTGCAGGCGGATTTTTTGAAACGTCGTGACGTTGCGAGGCGTCGCGATCGCGTAGCCGATCCGCGCGCCTGCCATTCCGTAAGCTTTCGAAAACGTCCGCACGCGAAGCAGCCGCCCGTGAACGAACTCGGGAACCAGCATGCCGTCGTCGACGAAATCCGCGTAGGCTTCGTCCAGAAAGAGCAGCGTCTCCGTTGGGAGCGCTTCAAAGAGACGCACGATCTCGTCCGCCGGGAGCAGCGTTCCGCTCGGGTTGTCCGGATTGGCGGCATAGACGATCGCGGGGCGAAGTTTTTTCGCGGTCTCGATCAGCGCGTCGACGTCGAGCATGCCGTCGGGCCGGTAATCGACCGTCGCGAGCTTCGCCCCGAATCCCATCACGTGATAGTTGAAGGTCGGGTACGTTCCGCGCGTCGTCAATGCGACCGCGCCGGGAGCAGCAAATGCGCGCACCGCTAGGCCCATCAAATCGTCGATGCCCGATCCTACGCTGATATTTTCAATTCCGCATCCGTGCCGTGAAGCGAGCGCGACGCGAAAATCATAGGATTCCGGATCGCCATACCAGGAAATATGCGGCAGTTCCGCGCTCATCGCTTCGACCGCTCGCGGCGAAGGACCGAAGGCGCTTTCGTTCGCACCCAACCGCAGCAGTTCCGCATGCCCGCCTTCGCGCATGAGCTGCTCGGGGCCGATGAACGGCGTCATCGGCGGAATCGCCTCAATGTGCGGCGCCGCCAAAAACTCCACGTTCTGCTTCATCGTCCCCCTTATAAGAAGCGCATCGCGGTCACCGTCTCGCCGGCCGCGGCGGACTCTACGGTTTCGCCCAAAGTGAGGAATCCGCTTGCGCGCGCAAGCAGGCTCACCGAAGCCGAGAGCATGTCTAAAGGAAACGCGGTGCAGATTCCGCCTGTTTCTTCCAGCCGCACGGGGACGTAGTGCGTCCAGCCCAGCCTTTTGCGCACCGGAGTTGCGAGCACGGCCTCGACTTCGGACCTCTGCGGAAAAGCGCCGGCGCACTGCGCGACGATCGCCCCGGCGACCGCTTCCAGAATCATCAGCGCGGACGTGGGATTTCCGGGCAAACCGATCACCGGCTTGCCGTGCGCCGAAGCCAGCAGGGTCGGTTTTCCCGGCTTGACGCGAAGGCCGTGGACGATCACCCCAGGAGGTCCGCAGCGATCCACCAGGCGAGGCGTCAGATCGCGCAGACCCACGGACGATCCGCCGCTCAAGAGCACCCCGTCGCATTCGGCAACCGCAGAGTGCAGGATGCGCGCGTATTCGGTCTCGACGTCGGGTGCGATCGGATAGTGCTTGACGGCGGCGCCGAGCCGCGCCAGTTTTGCGGCCAGCGCCCAGCGGTTGGAATCGCGTACTTGCGCAAGTTTTGGCTTCGCGCGAACGTCGACGATTTCGTCGCCGCTAGACACAATGCCGAAAAGTGGAACGGCGTAAACCGGAACGCTCGCCATTCCGAGCGCGGCGATGACGCCGAGCTCCGCTCCGCCGATGCGCCGCCCTTCTTCTAATAACATCTCTCCGGCGCGCATATCCGAGCCGGCCGGGACGACGCTGGCGCCCGCGGGTATGGCCGATCCGATCCGCACGTTTCCGCCGGCAACCTCGACGTCCTCGATTGGCACCACGCAATCCGCGCCGGCCGGCAGAGCCCCGCCGGTGGGGATGCGCACGGCGGTTCCCGCCGGGAGCTCGCCGCCCCATGGCGCTCCCATGCGAATCTCGCCTTCGAGCCGCAAAGTGCCGGGCGTCTCGCGCGCTCGCAGGGCAAAACCGTCCATTGCCGAGCGCGCGACCGCAGGATAAGCGGCATCGGCGATCACCGGTTGCGCCAAGACGCGGCCTGCGGCGGCCTCAAACGGCACGAGTTCGATGGTGCGCTCGCGCAGCTGAGCGCGCAAAAAAAAGAGCGCCAGCGCCTGTTCCGGAGCGAGCAGCGCGTCGTTCTGAAAACCTATCGTTTGCAGGTCGCTCTGCAAACCTCGCATAATGCGCCGTTCCTTCATATGTTGGACGTCGGTCTCATTCGTCGTGATCCGGAGCGCGTGCGGCTTTCTGCAAAACGCCGCGGACTCGATCCTGCGTTCGTTGACGAAGTTCTGCGCTTGGACGAAGAGTACCGCTCCGCGCTAACGGCATCGGAGAGCGCGCAGGCCGAGAAAAACCGGCTCTCGGCCGAGATCGGGAAAGCAGCCGACAAAGCGGCGGCCGCACGCGAGCAGCGTCCGAAACTCGACGAGTTGGGCGCGCGCATAGAACAGCTCGAAGCGCGCGTGCGCGAGCTCGCGCCAAGCGAACGCAACTCGCCGCTGTACGAGCTGCTCTCGCAATCTCCAAATATTTTGGACGACTCCGTTCCCGACGGAAGCGATGCGTCGAAGAACGTGGTGTTGCGCTCCGGCGGCGAACCGGCGAAGTTTTCATTCGACCCGCTGCCGCATTGGGAATTGGGCGAACGCTTGGGCATTATGGATTTTCCGCGCGCCGCGAAACTCTCGGGCTCGCGTTTTTCGATTCTCGTCGGCTCCGGCGCGCGATTAGCGCGTGCGCTGACGCAATTTTTTCTCGACCGGGCCGCCGCAAAGGGCTACATCGAAGTGAACCCCCCGCTCCTGGTTTCGCGCGACACGATGTGGTCGACAGGTCAGTTGAGCAAATTCGCCGACGCGATGTTTCGCGACGACGACGCCGAGCTGTTTCTCGTACCGACGGCAGAGGTTCCGCTGACGGCACTGCATAGCGACGAAATTCTTCCCGCCGATACGCTGCCGCGCAAGTACGCTGCTTTTACGCCGTGCTTCCGCAAAGAAGCCGGAGCTGCCGGCAAAGATACGCGCGGCATCCTCCGTCAGCATCAATTTGAAAAAGTCGAACTGGTCTGGGTGACGGCGTCCGAGACTTCTGCCGGGGCGCTGGAAGCGCTCACGCAAGATGCCGAGGACCTGCTGCGCGATCTCGAACTTCCGTACCGCGTCGTCGCGCTGTGCGCGGGCGATGTGGGTTTCAATCCGGCCAAAACCTACGATATCGAAGTCTGGGTGCCGAGTTCGCAGACGTATCGCGAGATCAGCTCCTGCTCGAACTGCACCGATTTCCAAGCTCGCCGCGCTTCGATCCGGATACGCCGCGACCCCAAGGCCAAACCCGAGCTCGCGCACACGCTCAACGGATCGGGTCTGGCGATCGGGCGGACGCTGCTCGCGATTCTCGAGAATTTTCAGCAAGCCGACGGTTCGGTTGCGATTCCGGCCGTTTTGCAGCCGTATATGCGCGCCGAAAAAATCTCAGCCGGCTAGGAAATCGGCCAAGGCTTTGACGTAAGGCGAAGGCGCCGGATTGCCCAATTGCGCGCCGCGCCGCGTCTCAATCGTCACACGCGATCTTCCGCCGCCGATGCCGGCGATCGTACACGTCAGCCGTTCCGAACCGATCAGCCCGAATGTCGCTTCGACCGTTCCCGGACGTTCTTCGCGCACGACGCCGCCCAGCACACCTTCAATGCCGTAGCGGCACCGTTCTTGCGCTGCCTCCGGCGAGAGATCCAATTCGATCGATCGCGAGGGATGCAACGCTGCTGTTTTAGGTGCGTCGATCCCAAGCCATCCCGTTAGCCTGCGAAAAACTGTTCGCTCGCCTCTACGCGGCGCACGCCGGAGAGCGCGCTAATATGTTCGGCGACCGCGCTCAGCCGTCGCCCCATTTCCAGTACGACGCTGTAACGCAGTTCCACGCAGTCGCTCTCCGCATCGGCGGTAATAGAGACCATCTCGCTCTCAAAGGCGATCTTCTCCGACCGCAGCAATTCATCGATCGCTTGCATCAGTTGCGTCCCCGGGGTACAAGTGACCAGCAACGCGACCTTGCGGCGCATATGAAACGCGCGCATGAGGACGTCATCCGAGATCGAGAGCGCGCCAAGCGTGATCGCAGTCGCAACCAAACCGGCCGCGAGCCCGAATCCGTTGGAATATCCGAGCAGCAATCCGATCGCCGCCGACATCCAAATGCTGGCCGCCGTCGTCAATCCGTGCGCCGTATTGCCCTGGCGGATGATCGCGCCGGCGCCCAGGAAGCCGATGCCGACAACGATATACGAAGGAATGCGCGTGTCGTGCAGGTGCGCGCCCATCGCGGTAAATGCGGCGGCGGCCGTCGCCACGATCAGGTGTGTGCGGAAACCGGCAGCTTTTTGGGCGGCCTGCCGCTGCAAGCCTAAGATGCCGCCCAGGACCGCAGCGCCGGCAATGCCGAGCAGCGGCGAAAACGTGAAATCCACTAGCGTGCCTTCGCTACCTCGCGGCCGTATCCCACGACTCGGGCGCGACCGGGAATCGCAGCATGTTGCGGCCGAAACCACGCACGCGCGAATTCAAGCCGTCGAAATATACTTCGTAATAGATCGGAATGACCGGCAGCGCGTCGTGAACCAACCGCTGCATCGCCAAGAAATCGGCCCTACGGCGTTGCGCCGCGCGTGCCGTCTGCTGATCTGCAAAAAGCGCCTCGAAGCGCGGATCGCAATACCGTGAGATATTATTGCCGTTAACTGCGGCCTGAGAGCAGCTGAACACGATCGACTGTTCCGGGTCGGCTCCGCCGAGCCATCCGTCGATCGCAATCGTAAAACGCGCGTTCCGGATGGGTCCGCCGGGCGCGTTGAACAGCGTCGTCGTAAACGTTTTAATCGTAACGCGAATGCCGGCGGATGCGAGCTGCTGCTGGACGACGGTCGCCATGCGCAGCCACGCCGCATTCCCTGACGCCAGCACTAATAGCGCTTCGATCGGTTTCCCGCCAAGCAGTGCGCGCGCAGTGCGCAGGTCGTGCGCGTATGCGTGAATGCCGGAATCGTGCCACTGCAATACCGGGGGCAGAAATGCGCCGGCCCTAGGATATGCCGCCTGGTAAGCTTTTTCAAGCGCAGCAAGATCGAGCGCCAACGCGATCGCCCGGCGAACGCGGACCTCCCTTGCCGGGCCTTGCATCGTTTGCAGCGTCAGCCACTCCGTCGCATTTTCCGGGGTCCGCAAGACTCGTAATCCCGGCGTGTCTTCGGTTTGGGCGATCGATTGCGGCAGAATGGGCGCGATGTCTACGTCGTGCGCTTGCAGGGCTACCAGGGCGGAGCCGCGATCGGGAATCATCCGCAATTCGATGCGCGCCAGCTTCGGCTTGGGCGAGAAATACGGATTTGGTTCCAGCACAACGCGATCGCCGCGGCGCCACTCCGTGACGCGAAACGGCCCGCTGCCGAACGGGCGCTCTTCCCAAGGCGCATGCTGCAGAGCCGTACTTGTAAACGCATGCGCCGGGAGAATGCCGAAGGCAAAATCCGATTGCGCGAACAGATCGCTTACGGCGGCGTTCCAAGGACGTTTGAGCCGGATGACGACGGTGTAGCGATCGGGCGTCGAAAGCGAAGCAATCCGCCGGTAAGCGTCCTGCGAAAGAACCGGGTTGCGTGCATCCATAATCGCGCGGTACGTGAAAGCCACATCGGCGGACGTCAGCTCAACGCCGTCGGCGAACCGCACGCCTTTGCGCAGGCGATAGACGATCGTCTGGCCGTCGCTGGAAATACCGCCGTTGGAACGCGACGGAACGCGCCCGATCAAGACGGGAGTGAGCCGGTTTTGCGCATCCATCCCCACGAGCGTCTGGCAGACCAGCAAGTCGTAACCGATCGTGTCTTGATCGTGCGCGAGCAGCGGATCGAGGGAGGACGGATCGCTCAGATCTGCGATGCGCAACACATGCGCGGCGCCGGCGTTCCCGCGCGGCGCGCCGCCCGCGCATGCGGCGAGCAGCAAAGCGAGTCCCAGGGTCAGGGCCTTCCGGCGCGGTAACAGCAGATCGATGTTTCGCTTTTTGACGCGCTCGCTTTTTGCCATGCTTGCCGCCACCGTGTGCGCCGTTCCGGCGATGGCCGGCCCCGCCCCGCCCACGCCTTCACCGGCGCCTTCCCCGACGGTCACGGTCTCGGGAATCGTCAGTGGTTTCACTTTTACCTCGGATAACCCGAACGCAACCGGGGCGCTCGATACGGCAAGCGGCGCGGACCTTTCGTCGCGCACACAGCTTTCAAATGCCCTGGTCACGGTGGCGCGAACGAACGGAACATTGCGGTTCAGCCTGACCGCCGGCGCCTACAACTTTCCTGTGGTAGGGACGGCGATCAATCCGACCTTCCAGCAGCTCGCCAATACGAATCTCTTCGGCTATCTGCCGATCGCATACGTGCAATACGCCCCGAATGCGAATTGGACGATCAGCGCCGGGAAATTGCCCACTCTTCAAGGCCAAGAAAACGGCTTCACGTTTCAAAATCCGAACATCGAGCGCGGATTAGTCTGGAACATGGAGTTGGTGGTGAGCCGGGGGGTCCGCGTCGCGTACAGCGGCACGAAGTTCAGCGCCGCTCTCGAATACAACGACGGCTTTTATTCTGGGAGCCACCGCGCGATCGAAGGCTCGGCGGGCTGGAATCCGACGCCATCGAACAGTCTGCAATTCATCTTCATTATACCCGACGCGAATACACCTTCGAATAACACGGCTCTCATCGCAAACAAGCGCGAGTACGATCTCATGTATACGCAGCAGATCGGAAAGCTGCAGCTGCTCCCGTATGCGCTCTGGGTGCAGTCCCCCGCGTCAAGCGCGCTCGGCTACGTCAGAGCGCAAAGCGCGTTCGGCGCGGTCCTGCTCGCCAACTACGCGTTTAACGGCACGTTCTCGCTCGGCGGACGGCTAGAAACGGTTGGGAACTCCAGCTCCGTGCACGACTTTAGTTTTAACTCCGACCTGATCGGCTATGGCCCGGGCAGCAGCGCGACGACTTTCACGCTGACGCCCTCCTACAAAACGCCACACCTGATAGTGCGCGGCGAGTGGTCACACGTGACCGCAAATAACGTCTTCCCAAGCCTTGGTTTTGGGCCGGGCGGACTGCGCACCAATCAAACCCGGCTCGGGCTGGAGGTCGGCGCGCAGTTCTAGCGACGCGCGCTGAGCTCGGACTCTTTGTCTCCCTCCATCCAAACGATCGCAACGGCAAGCTCGTGCGACAAACGCGAGAGCAGAGCGATTTCGTCGGGATCGTAGTGCTCGCGTGATTCCCGGTAACGGCAATACAACGCACCCGTTATGCTGCCGAAGACGATGAGCGGCACGAGGACGCCGTCTCCGGGAAGGGCGGTGCGAAATTGCGTCGTCTCGATCGGCCGGTGCGCAGATCTCAACCGGACGAAGGCGGGATCGTCAAGAGGAATGGGCGCATGCAGCGAACCCGCATCGGACTCGGCCACGGGCAGATAGTTTCCGTCTTCCAGCCGGTATAACACCGCCGATGGACAACGCATCAGATCGTGCACGTCCTCAACGACGCGCCGCATCAGCACCCCGGGCGCGTGCATGTGCGGGAAGTCGTCGATCAGCGCATTCAATTGCTCGGCGGCGCTCAATTTGTCGCGATAAAGCACGCGCTCGACGAAGCCTTCGACGCCGTGCTCGATTCGTTTCAGCGAAAGACCCAACGCGAGCGGGACGATCAACTGAAGGATGATGCTCTCGGTCCGGCCGAGCGCGAGCCGCTCGACGAGACTCTCCAACAAAACGAACACGCCCACAACCACGGAAAGGACGATCGCATAAATCGCCGCTTTGCTGACGTAGAAATCGACCGCCGCCAGGCGCCGCGTAAAGAGGACGTACGGAACGGTTACTGCCGGCACAATATAAAGCAGAGCCAGCGCGCCCAGCAGCGGCGCGTCTTGGCCGGCGAGAACGAAACCTTGGTTCGCCCAGCCGCTGATCTGAGCAATGAAGGCCGACCAGAACAGGATCCGGATGCTCTGCGCCTTTTCGCGCTCCGCCGCAAAAGCGGCGGTCGCCATGACGGCAACAAAGAGCGTCCCAAGCTCGAGCTGCGACCACCCGTTTAACGTTCGCGCAAGCGCCGGGTCCTGCCAACCGTAGGCGTATTGGAAGAAGCGCCAAACAATTGTCGCGACGAGTCCAGCCAAGCCAAGGGCGAGCAAACCGACGAACGCCGAACGCGCGGCTCGGCCGACGCGCGCCGCCAGTAGCCGGTAACCGAACATGAATCGAGCGTAAACGAAGATCATCAGGAGCAATAAGCCGCCAAAAGACGCTATCAATGAGCCTTGCGCACCCAGTGCATCAAATGTAAGACTGAAACCGCTGGCAATTGCCCAGCCCGCGAACCACAGGCCGGCGTACCAGGAAAGATCGTCGCGGCCTCGCGCGATAAGCAGCAGCGCGGTTAGCATCATGAAGACCCGCAACGAGATGTCGACAACATCGCGAACCGTTCGATTCGTGGCCGCGGCCAAGGTAAACGAGATCCTCGGGCTCTGTGCACCACGCTGCACGACGAAGCTGTACCGTGCCCCCGCGATGCCGGTGTGCGTGGCGAACACCTCCCGATCGGCCAGCGAAAGGCGCGTGCGGTCGACAACGTCGCCGTCACGCAGTCCGGCAGCTCTGCCCTCCGCGGTCACGGACCTGGCAACCATGAGGGTCGGACCGGCCGGCACAAATGTAGCGAGGCGCGGGAGCATGCCGAAATGCGCGTATCCAATCGCGAGTACGGTTATGTAAAAGGCCGCAATTGCGCCGATTAAAAACGCTGCGAAGGTTCTATTCACGAGGGCGCTACCGGCTTACAGGCCGACCGGATAGGCTTCCTCGCCGTGTAGCGTGATATCGAGCCCGGTCTCTTCGGCGTCACGATCGACTTTCGTCACGGTCACCTTGCTGATCAGCCACAAGAATCCGTACGTGAATACGAACGCCCACACGCTGCAGATGATCGCCGACGCGACCTGCACGAAGAAGAATCTGCTCCCGCCGTAAATCAAACCGTCGGCTCCCGCCGGGTTCCACAAACGTGACCCGAATATGCCAAGCATCGTGATGCCCAGGAAACCGCCGACGCCGTGCACGCCCCAGACGTCGAGCGCGTCGTCCCATTGCAGTTTGTTCTTGAGCGCAACTGCGAAGTAGCACACGAAGCCCGAAGCAATGCCGATGATGACCGCCGTCACCGGCGATACGTAGCCGGCCGCCGGCGTGATCGTCGCCAGTCCTGCAACCGCGCCGGTCAGCAATCCGACGAACTTCGGTTGACGGCCGCGCGCCCACTCGACCAAGAGCCACGTAATCGCTGCGAACGATGCGGCGATATCGGTATTGAGGAACGCCGAGGCTGTGACCGCATCGACGCGCAATTCGGAGCCGGCGTTAAAGCCGTACCAGCCGAACCACAGTAATCCGGTGCCGAGCGCGATCAGCGGGACATTATGCGGCTTGTTCTCGATCACGTAACGCCGCCCGATGAACAGCACCGAAGCCAGCGCGGCGAACCCGGCCGACGCGTGAACGACGATACCGCCCGCAAAGTCTTCCGCGCCCCATTTCGCGAGCGCGCCGTTCGGACTCCACAGCATGTGGACGAACGGGAAATAGACGAAGATCAGCCAGCCGGTCAAAAATATGAAATACGCTTTGAACGTTACGCGGTTGGCGAATGCACCCGTAATTAACGCGGGCGTGATAATCGCAAACATCATTTGATAGGCGATGTGCACCACCAGCGGAATGCCCGCGTCGTTGCCCAGGAACATCGTGTGCAGCGTCACGCCTCTGAGCATGAAGTACGTCATGGGATTCCCGATCAGGCCGTGCCAGTCGGGTCCGAAGCACATTGAATAGCCGAAGACGACCCAGAGCACCGTCGTCCACCCCAGCGACATGAAGCTTTGGATCATGATCGTGAGCACGTTCTTGCGCCCGACCAGGCCGCCGTAAAAAAAGGCGAGTCCCGGCGTCATCAGCATGACGAGGCTCGCGCAGATAAGCATGAATGCGGTGTTGCCGATGTTTATCATAAGCGGGCGTTCGGCAGGCGGGGTTACTCCTCTTTTCGGGCCAGCCGGAGGCGCGCCGCCGGGAGATCCATCAGCCCCGAGGTCAGGGCGCCGAGTATTTCGGCCTTCTCGCGCGAGCGCATGGCGTGGAGTTCGGCGCCGATTTCGTGGACCACGTTGCGCAGCAGCGCGATCTCGTCAGGAGCGAACGTCTCACCGTTGACGCGCGGGCCGCAGACGAACGCGCCGGTCAGTTGTCCGCGCACGGAGAGCGCGAATGCAATGGCGTCGCTTCCGAGGGCGCTGTTGACCTCGGAGAGATCGATCTGCGAGAGATGTTTGCGCAGCCGCACGAAAGCGGGATCGTCCACTTCGACCTCTTCCGGAAGCGCGCTCAAACCGCTCGCTGCGGCCAGCGAGTACTTCCCGTCGACGCGTTCGTAGATCGCCGCGCCGCGCGCGGCCATCGCGCGGGGAATCTCGCGCGTCGCGGATTCGAGCAGCGTCTCGGGGTTTTCCATGTACGCAGCGTCCTCCGAGAGCTGCTGCAACTTCAGCGCCGCATCGTATTTACTCCTAAAGAGCGTACGGTCGAGAAACTGCTCGGTGCGCTTGTGCACGGCATTGAATGACAACCCTAACGCCAGAGCGACGGCGAGCTCTACGGCAAGACTGCCTTCGCGGCTCACCGCAACCGAGTTCAAGAGGTGTTCGAGCAGCACGAAGATGCCGACCGCAATCGACGTGAGGATTGTAAAGATCAGCGTGCGGTTCAAAACGAAGTTGACGTCGATGATGCGGTGGCGCAAGATCGCGTACGCGCAACCCAGCGGAAAGATCATGACCGTCAGCCATTCCGCGCCGGAGAGGTGGATCGGGTGGACGATTAACCGATTGAAAAGATTGAGCAAGACGCCGAAGCGGCTGATCATGAATGCCCAGAATACCCAGCGGATACGCTGGCGCGCGATGCCCGTCGTGCGCGTGTAACTGATGGCAAAAAAGGCGATGATGACCAGCTGCGCCGCCGAGAACGCTCCGTTGACGATCCATGGCGTCAGATAGACGAACGAGCAGCCCGTCTGCGCTTGCTGCGTGGCGTTGATCGTATTGAGAATCAATGCCGGCAGAACCGTTACGAGCATTGCCGCGCGCGCGATCGCAATCGTGTTGCGAGATACGCCGGTGGCGATCGACTCGACCACCAGGTAAAGCATCAGCGGCGAATACGTCCACAATGCCGCCGTGAGAATGCCGCCGAAGATCCGCCCGCCCGGCGGCAAGGCACCCCACCATGCGTCGGGCAATGCGACCGCAACACCTAGGCACCAAACCCCGAGGACCGTAGCCGCACGGGCACGCCCGCGCCACAACACAAAAACGCCGATAGCAAGAATGACGAACTTGAAGGCGAGTTGAGCGGCGAACGACGCCGCAGATTGCGAGTGGCGTAACGAGTACGGCAGAGTTAGGCGAGAAGCTCCGCGCTGGACCGACAGCGCAATCGTTTCGCCGGCACGTCCCGATTGTGTGGGTGTATAGTGGTAGACTAGCGCAGTGCGCGCGGGAACGCTTATCGGCGGCAGCCACAACACGTCTCCCTCGCGCAAACCGGCTGCCCGATCAGCCGGAGCTACTGCCGTCACCTGCAGCGAGCAGCGCGTAATCGGCTCGGTGGTCGAATCGAAGCGGGCGCTGCGAGACCACGATGCGCTCTCGATGCCGAGCAGCACCAAGGCGGTCAAAGTGGCGGCGGCCACGGCAACACCGCGAGCGTTCACGAGCGCTGGATTCGCCCCCACGCTAGGGGCTTCCTAAAAGGCGGTGAAGTCCAGTCCACGTTCGCGTTATTGTAAGGAAGGAGCCCTTTCGCATGCCTCTCTCTAGAAAGCAATTCGTTTCAGCGACCGCACTCGGTGTCTCGGCCGCCGCAATCGGCCTGGAACCTTCCGTAGCGGACGCGCAGGAACGCGCCCCGGTGAGTTTTCACATTCTCAAGCCCACGCAATACGATCGGGCGGCCGTGATGGGAATTCTCAAGGGTGGCGGCGCGCACAAGCAAGTCTTTCAATCGGTTTCGCCGCTCGTCGTCGCGCCCGGCATTGCGAGCCTGTATATCCACATGCAGAACTCGATGAACGCCTACCAGTTTTCGATGGGAACCGGCAAGCTTTCGACGCTCGCGGTCGTGCTCGGGCCTTCGATTATTTGGGCCCTCAACGATACGATCTGGGGAAAATACGGCTTCGGAAAAGCTTTCAACCTGGATGCAACCAACGACTACTACAAGGCGAGCTCGAACTTAAGTTTATCCGCGGCGCCGGACGATCCGAACGGCATTTACCAGGATTGGAGCGCCCAAGCCGTGCTCAAGCGCGGCGGAAAGTTCTTCGTCTGCCACAACGCCATGACCGCGGTCGCCATGGTCGTTGCTTCGAAGATGCCGGGTGCAACAGCGGGCGGCGTTCTCGCCGATTTCGAAAAAAACGTCCTGCCGGGCTTCATCGTCGTACCGGCGGGAGTCGCATCGGTTCAGCAAGCGCAAGAATACGGCTGGAAACCGTTCCCGATTATTTAAGGCTAGGCATGCAATTCGGAGAGGGAGAGATTCGAACTCTCGGAACCCGTAAAGGTTCGGCGGTTTTCAAGACCGCTGCATTCAACCGCTCTGCCACCTCTCCACCGGCGTGCTTTGGGCCTCGCGGAGGGCGTCCCTTTTAGGTCGGGTAAACTCACGTGATTGACTGGGTAGCCGTTAGTGCGATAGCGACCGCGTTCACGGGTCTCGTGATCATGTTCACCGTGATCGTGGGCGTTCGCCAAGCGCGCGCGGCGCTCGATCAGATTGGAGAGGCGCATCGCGCGACTCAGCTCGACGGCATGATGCGCATCTTCGAATGGTTCGACGACCCGCGTTTTGTTAGTGGGCGATTGTACATCATGAAAGAGCTGCCCGCGCGAATAAAAGAGCCTGACTTTGAAGAGTGTTTGCGCGATACTCCGTACGCCGACCTTCCGTGGCATAAGACGTTGAGCACGCTGGAACGCGTCGGCGTCTTCGTGCGGATGGGCCTGCTCGAAGGCGAGCCGTTTTATTACAACTGGGGCAACATGATCATCTTAACGTGGGAAAAGCTCGCGCTTCTCGTCGAGTTGAATCGCAAAACGAGCGACAATCCTTACTTATGGAAGGACACTGAGTGGCTGGCCGCCGACGCTTTGAGATTCGTCAACGAGTACATCGCGAAGAACCCGAGGACGCGGCCGAGCACGGGGCAACCCTTCACCGTCGAAAGATGGAGCGGCTAGAAACGTTAAGGCTGCGCGGGCGGGTCGCTAGCGGGAAACGAGTCGGCGATTTCAGATTTGGCGGGGATACACTCGACGAGCGCCAGCGCCCAGCCCGCATCGGTGCGCAAGCGCGCCAAATAGCCGCGTTCGGTTCTTCCGTAAACGTGGTATCCGGCGTTCAGCGCTTCGCGCAGTGACGTAAAAACGACAAGCCCGCTCATGAAGTACTCCCAATAAAGACGGCCTTCGTTTAAGCGGCGCGAGCTTGTGAGTCCCTGTTGAGAGCGGGGATAAGCGTCAAGAAGTTGTGCATAAGCCGTGCACAACCCGGATCTGAAGGCTAGCGGCGCACAGCATCCACGATAACGATGCCGCGCGAGTTGCGCTGCTCGAATTCGCCGAGCGCCGCAAGCGTCGCGCCGATGGGGCTGGCCGGCTGCATGGCGTCGGAGAGCGTAATGCCGATCCGCCGCTTCACTTCCTGATCGATCGGCCCACGCATAAACTCGGGCATCGAGCGGTACTTCGCGATCAAGCCGAGCACCGATCCGAACTGCCGGTCGACGACCTGCGGATCCATCACGATCACCAGCGTCCCATGTGTTCCCTTTCGGGTGCCGCGTTCGAAGGCAGCGTAATCGAAACCGTACTGATGCGTATCGCCCGGCCCGTGCGATCCGAAATGACGGACCCACGCCGCGAGTTTCGCAAACGGGGCGCCGCTAGCTGCGACGACTTCTTGCCCATCGTACGTCCCCGCGCCGTCCGCGAAGACGGTGCCGCGCGTCTGTTCGCCCGTCACGACTTGCCGGAACGATCGCACGGAGATAATTTCGGCTTGCGGATAGAGGGCGACGTTCAGCGGATTACGCAGAACCGGCGGCGACGGTGATGGACTTGGACCCGGAGTCGGGCCTCCGCTGCAGGCGGCCAGCACGAGCGCGGCGGGAAGGACGTAGCGAAACATTCTGCGCATCGCCCAAGTTTTCGCGCCGCCGCGCGGCGGGCCCCGTGGGCTCTTCCGGCAAAACGGCTCTACATGACTCCCGATTCCGCGAACGAGCAGCTCTCGTACGGCTCTTACCTGCAGGTTGACAAACTGCTCTCGCTGCAGCAGCCGCTTTCGTCGCCGCCGCACCACGACGAGATGCTCTTCATCATCATCCATCAAGTCTACGAGCTGTGGTTCAAGCAACTGCTGCACGAGATCGAGGCGGTCATGCGCGACCTCGCGGCCGGCGATCTGCTTCACGTCGCCAAGCATTTCCGGCGCATGGATCCGATCCAGCGCCTGATCGAAACGCAGGTCGACATCCTCGAAACGATGACGCCGCACGAATTCAACGCGTTCCGCGACCACCTCAACCCGGCCAGCGGCTTCCAATCGTTGCAGTTTCGCGAAATCGAGTTCATTGCGGGCTTGCGCAACACGGAGACGCTCAAGCATATCCAAATGAACGCGGAGCAGCGGGCGCGTTTGGAGCGCCGGCTCACCGAGCCGTCGCTCTACGATCGCGTCAAAGAGTACCTGCGCGGCCGCGGATTTGCCGTCGATACGCACGACGAACTGATCGCGACGTTTCGCACGATCTATTCGGGGACCAAGGAGAATTACGATCTTTACATGCTACTAGAGCAGCTGATCGAGTTCGACGAACGTTTCTTGCTGTGGCGCGGACGCCACATCCGCATGGTCGAGCGCATGATCGGCGCGAGGCGCGGAACCGGCGGTTCGCTCGGCGTCACATACCTGGCGACGACGCTCGACAACCGCTTCTTTCCCGAGCTGTGGGAAGTCCGGACACATTTAGGAAAGGGCTACTGATGCAGGAGACTGCCACTGTGCCGGTGCTCAGAGGTCGCTTTCCGATTCTGGAGACGTCGACGTACCTCGTTAGCCATTCGATGGGCGCGGCGCCGCGCGGCGCGAAGGCCGCGATGGAGCAGTACGCGGATGAGTGGCAAGCAGACGGCCCGGAAGCCTGGGAGTTGTGGCTGCCGCGGATTGCGGAGATCGCCGACGGCATCGGCGCGATCGTCGGGGCTCCGGCGGGCAGCATTTTCTTGGGGCCCAACGTTTCGGTGCTGCAGGCAGCGCTCGCGACCGCGCTGCGCTTCGAAGCGCCGCGCAACGAAGTCGTATACGAAGCTTTGCAGTTTCCTTCGCTCACATATGTCTGGAGCGAGTGGCAGCGCTTTGGCGCGCAGCCGCGCATCGTCCCCTCCGATGATGGGCGCACCGTTCCGGCCGAGCGCATCATCGGCGCCATTACGGAACGCACCGCGATCGCCGTGCTCTCACATGCCTATTATGTTTCCGGCGCGCTCTGCGATGTGCGCGCCATTCAGGCGCACTGCCGCTCGACGGGAACGCTGCTCTGCGTCGACGCGTATCAAACAACCGGCATCTATCCGTACGACGTGACCGAGTGGGATCTCGACATCGTAACGGGGGGAAGCCACAAATGGCTCTGCGGTTCGGCCGGCTGCGGCTGGATATACGTCAAGCCGGAGCTGCGTGAACGGTTGGAACCGGCGGTCACGGGGTGGATGGCGCACGCGCGGCCCTTCGCGTTCGAGCCCGCGCCGATGGTCTGGGCTCCGTCGATGTACCGTTGGGGAACGGGCACGCCGACGATTCCCGGGTACATGGCGGCGAAACCCGGCCACGATCTGATCCGCGAAGTTGGCGTAGCGCAGATTCGCGCGCACAACGTACGGCTGACCAACCTCGTCGCGGAGCGCGCGCTCGAGCGCGGTTTGCAAGTGAACACGCCGCTCGAAGCGGAGAAACGCACGGGCTGGATCGCCATCGACTTCCCCGGCTCTCAGCAAGCGTACCGCGAGTTGATCGCGCGACGGATCTTCGTCGACTACCGCCCCGGCTGCGGTATCCGTGTCGGGCCGCACTTTTATACGACTGACGACGAGATTGGCGCGCTCTTCGAAGCGCTGGACGACATGGCCCTTCGACACGGCTCAGGGTGATGGAGAGCGGAATGCTCGTCGACCACCGGAACATGGGCGCCGCGATCCGGCGCCTTTCGCTTCCTATCGCCTTCACGATGCTCGGCGATCAGATTCTGGGCGTGGTCGACACGATTGCGATTGGCAGCCTCGGTGCGGTTGCGCTCGCGGGCGTCACCGGCGCGGCGACCGTGTTTACCGCCGTGGCATTTTCGATTTTCGGATTTTTCAGCGGCATGTCGATCATCGCCGCACAGCGCGTCGGCGCCCGGGACCTCGACGGTTACGGCAGTACCGTGCGCGCGGGCTTCATTATCCCGTTTGCGGGCGCGATCGTGGCGGCGCTTGCGAGCATTCCATTGGCGCCCGTCGTTATTCATGCAATGGTCGGAGATCTCGCGAGCGCGCATCAAAGCTCCGTTTACTTGACGTTACGATGTTTTTCGCTCTTGCCGATCGCAATCTCCGGAACGCTAATCGTCGGCTTGGGCGCGGCCGGCAATCGCGTTTTGGGTGTGCTCGTGCTAGCCGTTGTAAACATCGTGCACATCCCGCTGCTGCTGATCCTCGCGCTCGGCTGGGGCACGCACCATCCGCTCGGCATCGAAGGCGCGGGCATTTCGTCGCTGCTCTCCGAGAGCATCGCTTGCGTCTGCGCGGTGGTCTACACCCTGCGGCGGCCAATTTACCGGGTCTTTGCCTCGTTCGATCTCAACGTGCGGCTGGCGCTGGAATGCGCGCGTCTGGGATTACCGGAAGTCGTCTTCTTGTTTGCGGTGATCGCTCCCGATTCGTTCATCGTCGCGATGCTCGCGCCGCTGGGCGCGATTGCGATCTCGGCGTTCCGCGCGCTCAACGTCGCTTCCGATCTCACGTTCGTCGTCCCGAGCCCGCTGCAGTCCGCGACGCAGACTGTGATCGGACAGCGGCTTGGAGCTCGTGACATCGACGGCGCCCGGTCGTTCTTTTCGCGCGCGCGGATCCTTTCGTTCTGGCTGACGACACTGACCGGCGCCGTCTGCGCACTGCTGGCATGGCCGCTGGCCTTTATCTTTACGTTGAACGCCGTCGTCGCGACGGCCGCCGCCTTGCCACTTGCACTGCACATGTTGACGCTGCCGCTCAAAGGCTACGCGATGGTCTCGATGTCGCCGATACGCGCGTCGGGTGACACACGCTTTTCGCTGACGGTCGGAGTACTCACCGGGGTTCTCGTTGTGCCGGTTTGCTATCTCTGCATCAAGGTTCTGCACATTGGGTTGTACGGTGTGCCGGTCGCTTGGATCGTCGCATGGGGCGCGCGGGCGGTCGCGACCGCGATAAAGTTGCGGGGCGAAAGCTGGACTCGGCGCGGCCTGATCGCGGCGCGTTAGCGCAAGCGCGTAAAGAGGTCGACCGATTCGTCGTGAACGGCGCCGTTGCTCGCCAAAACCGACTCGCTCTCGAGCCTCCATTCCGCCCCTTCGATCGTCGTAACGCGGCCGCCGGCTTCGCGTATGAGCAGCGTCCCGGCTGCCGTATCCCATTGATGCAGATCGAACTCCCAAAACGCATCGAAGCGGCCGCACGCGACGTACGCGAGGTTGAGCGCGGCCGAGCCGTCGCGGCGCACGCCCTGCGTCATCTGCGAAGCCGCGTCGAAGTAGCGCATGTTCCGCTCGTAGCGTGCGGGCTGGAATCCCGTGCAGACCAGCGACGCGGATAAACTCTTGATAGTCGAGACTTTCATGGCGCGCTCGTTTAGCGTCGCCCCGGCCCCGCGCTCGGCCACGAATGTTTCGTGCATCGCCGGCGCGTGCACGACGGCTGCGACGACTTCAGCTTCGCGCTCGAACGCGATCGAGACACAAAAAATCGGATAGCCGTGCGCGTAATTCGTCGTGCCGTCGAGCGGATCGATAATCCACCGCTCGCGCGATGTCCCGGTCTGAAGCCCGCCTTCCTCTCCCAGGAAAGCGGCTTGCGGAAAATCCGCGCGCAACCGTTCGACGACGGCACGTTCGCTCGCTCCGTCCGCCAATGTGACGAGATCGGCGCGGCGGCCTTTTTCGCGAATTTCCAGCGGCCGGCCGATGTGCTCCATGAGCACGTCGCCCGCTAAAAGCGCGGCATCGAGGGCTGCCTGTACAGGATCGGCCGGCATGCCGTCTGGGTTCTTCGGAGGCGTCCGGCGACATGCCGGAAGGGTACGTTTCCATACTGATCTTTGCCGTACATACGCCTATCATGGGGATACGCCCGTCTCAGCGCGGGCTTCTTTTTACTTGGGCGTGTGGAGAGTGCCATGACACTAAAGGTCGTGAAACTGGACGGCGACTTGGACTTCTCGAGAAAAGCGCAGACCAAGGCGCTGCTCTCCGAAGCCGACAACGCGGATATCGCACTCGTCGATCTCTCGGGCGTCAGCTATATCGATTCGAGCTGTTTGAGCTGTTTAGCTCTCCAGAAAAAACGCATGCACGAAAACGGGACCGCCGCAATACTGCGGATCGCCGGCGCCTCCGAATCGCTTCGTCGTATCTTTGAAATTTGCGGGCTCGACAAGACGTTTGAGCTCTACCCTTCGCTCGAACACGCACAGAACGCGGGAGCTCTATCCTCGCGCTGAAAGCTCGCGCAGGCTCCGTATAGTGCTATACTGAGCGTCAGGCAGGCCAGTCCCGCGCCCTAGCGAGCGCTCACTTGCTCGAATTTTGAAAGAGCAGGTGCCCCTTTGATCCCCATGTCTAGCCCGACGGGCAACCGTGTCCTTGACGCGTTGCCCTCATCCGAGCTGGCGGCAATCGAGCCGCACCTACACGATTTAACGCTCAAGAGCGGCGAAGTGCTGCACAATCCCGGCGAGACGCTTTCGCATATCTATTTTCCGACGAGTTCGGTGCTCTCGATTATCCTGCTGATGCACGACGGTTCGGGAGTCGAAATCGGCACGACCGGCTGCGAAGGCCTCTCCGGAAGCGTCGCCATCATGCTCGGTACGCTCGTGGCGCCGAGTCAGACGATCTGCCAAGTTCCCGGCGCGGCAAAATGCCTTCCACTCGACATTTTCCAAGACGCGATTCGCAATGGTTCGCAATTGCATACGATGACGCAGAAGTATGCACGGGCTTCCGTTACGCTGATGGGGCAATCGATCGCCTGTAATAGGCTGCACACGCTGACGGAACGCTGCGCCCGGTGGCTGCTGCTCACGCACGACCGCGTGCGAGCCGACCATTTCTCACTGACGCAAGAGTTTCTCGCGATGATGCTGGGCGTTCACCGCCCTGCGGTCAGTATCGCAGCCGGCGCTTTACAGCAAGCCGGATTCATACGATACCGCCGCGGGCAGGTGACCGTCGTCGATCGCGAAGGACTCGAATCGGCGTCGTGCGAGTGCTATCGCGTGGCGATGGGCCAACTCAACGGGAACTCCACTCCGCATTAGCTCCGTGAAATAGATCTACAGATGCGACTGCGCTTGCGCTAAGCCGGCGACCGCTTTTGGCCGGTGGGGCATGAGAAGGAGCGCTTCCGCGAATGCCTGGACGGCCTCGGCATAACGTTTCTCGCGTAACAATTCCAAGCCGAGCATTTCGTTAGCAGGCGGGATATACGCCGGCTGTTGCACGCCGATTCCGGTTGCCGGAAGCTGATCTTCCAGCGCGGCCGCGTTGCGTAAGGATGCCACTCCTGCCGCCGCATCGCCTTGTGCGATCGCATATTCTCCGCTCATTTCGGCGTCGGCGATTTCGAGATACAGCTTGGCTGCGGGCCGTCCCATAAACGTGCTTTCGTATGCATCGAGCCGATCGCGCGCGTTTTTCGCCTTGAGCATGTTGCGCGAAGCTTCCGCGCCTAACGCGGTGGCTTCGTCCTCCGCCGCAAGCCAGGCTCCATCGAGTCCCGCCGCGCTCAGATGTGATACCATCGAGAAATCGCCGGTTTCGTACGCATACGTGGTGACGCACGTGACCAGTTCGCCGATGTCGAAGGTGTCGTTCGCCTGCTCTTTGGGCATCTTTACATAGAGCGGGCGAACCTTTTCGTACTCATGAAGAGCAACCAACGCGTAGTGTTTGGCTTCTGACGCGTGCCCGGCCTGAAGATCGCCGTAGATAAGAAACCATAGCGTATGAAAATCGCGATCGTAGTCCGGTTCTCTCGCGTCGTTGACGCTCGCTTCCGAAGCGGCGAAGGCACGGCGGTTCGTTCGATTTGACTCCTCCCAGAGGCCGAGCGCAAGGAACGTATGCGAAGGCATGTGCAGCGCGTGCGGAATCGCCGGCGCCGAAGCTGCGTACAGGCGCGCGGATTCAAGCGCGCGCTGTTCGTTCCCAGGCTCGTCGTACGCGTGAATCGTGTAATGGAGCGCGCCGGGATGTTGGGGCTGATGCGCGTGCACTGCTGCCAGAAGCGAACCGGCGAGGTCGATCCGATCCGGACTCCTTCGATAGCCCGGCGCGCCTTCGATCGAGAGCGCATAAAATAACGCGGTTTCATCGTCGGGATACGCAGCGTACAGCTGCTGCATTTCTTGCATATACGCGGTGTCGCGAGCCGCTTCTCCGTCCGCCTTGCCATCGCCGAAAAGCGTCGTAACGGCGTGAAAATACTTCGCCTCGCGATCCGAGTAGGCCGAAGCGCCTTTCCCGCGCGCAATGTAGGCGAGCGCTTCGGTGCGATCCCTCGTAGAAGGCGGAGACCACAGCGGATGGTTGAGCGTCATCGCCGCGCCCCAATAGGCGATCCGGCAATGCGAATGCGACGTGATAATATCGTCGAAGACGGCGCGCGATCTGTCGTACCAAAAGCTGTGCAGGAGCGCTAAGCCGCGATCGAATTCGCTCTGAGCGTCCGCGCAGCTGATCGGCATATGCACGCGCCCGACACCTTCCGAAGGGACCCATGCCGGCGCCGCGCCCAGCAGCCAAAAACCTAAGCCGAGTGCAATCAGGAAACGATAGGCGGAGCGCCTCACTTGAGGACGTACACGCTGTGCGGACCGATTCCGTTGATCTGCACGATCGTTTCACTCTGCGCCCATCCCCAATGGCGCATATTCGCGGGAATGAACAGCACGCCACCGGCTTTCACTGCTCGTCCGCCCGTTCGCGAGGTATCCGTACCCGCTTTAACCATAAACGTGCCCTGTATGACGGTGAGCACTTCATCACTGCCATGATAATGCACCGGAAAGGCCGAGCCGTTCGGCATGAGAAAGCGCACGGTGTAGATCGCCTGCGGAACGCTCCATTTACCTTGCACTTGCGCGAACCGGATCGCGCCGAACGCCGTCGGAAACCAGCGAACAGCCTCCGGATTGACGATCGCAACTGCAGGTGCGAGCCGGGCCGACTGCGCGACGCTGCCTGCCAGCATAAGAAAGAGTAATGCGACGGCTGCGGCTTGAGTTCTCATGCAAACCTTTCCGCGGGAAATCCCGCCTAGCGAGCGGGTTTTTCGCCAGGCGTCCCCTCTCCCCGGTGCGGGTTGACCGCAAGGCCTATACTTAGATGAGGATACCTCGCTAGGTGAGGCGTCCACGCGAAACACAGGCCGCTGCCCGGAAACGTCGAGAGACGCCAAGCGGGTAGACCAGACTTCGCCGACCTAAGGCGTCGTCTAATGCGGCTAAGCCCCTGTGGGGCTTTACGGCGCGTGGTGCCAAAGCAGACGCGATTGGGGTATAGAACGCACTCGCCGTTCCACGCCACGACCGGTCGCCGCCCAGCGAACCGGTTTTTATTATGCGGGGAAGGGAGGTGCGACATGGCGTTTCAGGATGGATTTATCTCCGAGCTCGTCGGACGGCGTGCGACGGTCAACGAATTGCCGATTGGCAAAGTCACCGACTTTCTGGTCAACAATCCCGACCAAACCTTTCCGGAAGTTGACGGGCTAATTATCAAGACCAGCCAAGGTCCGCGCTTCGCACCGATGGATACGGTTTCCGACGTCGATGCGGATGGAGCCGTCGCGCTCAACACCGCGCCCAAAGTCGCCGCGCCGCCGGATGAAGAGGCGCTTTACCTCGTCTTGGATTTGCTCGACAAGCAGATCGTCGACGTTGATGGCCGCAAAGTCGTGCGCATCAACGACATCGAGATTGCCAACACGGGAGGAAAGCTGCGGGTCGTCGCCGCCGACGTCGGCGTCAGCGGGTTGCTGCGGCGCTTGGGTTTACGAGGTTTCGGCAAACGGTTAGCGCCATGGGTTTACCGGCGCGTGCCGCGCGCGATGATCGCATGGGATTCGGTCGCGCCGATTCGCGAGAAAAATCCGTCCCAGATTCAGCTCGCGGTCAAAGAAAGTAAACTGAAGCGGCTTCACCCGAGCGAACTGGCCGAAGTCATCAGCGATCTCTCAGCGCGCGAAGCCGCGGCTGTTATTTATTCGCTCGACGACGAGACCGCGGCGGACGCGCTCGAACATCTCGAGCCCGGGAAGCAGCGCGCGATCATCGACGACATCGGACGGGAGCGCGCCGCCGACATTATCGAGGAGATGGATTCGGACGACGCGGCCGATCTCTTAGGAGACCTGCCCGAGGATCAGCAAACCGAATTGCTCGCTGAGATGAATCAGTCCACGGCCGGCGAGCTGCGCGAACTCGTCAAATACGAGGACGACACGGCCGGCGGATTGATGACGACCGATTTCGTCTGGATCTTTCCGCACCGCACAGCCGAGCAGACTATTCACAAGATTCGCGAGATCGCTCCGGAGTCCGAATTCATCTATTATCTGTACGTCGTCGATAAGGACGAGCGGCTGCTGGGCGTGCTGACGCTGCGGGCGCTCTTGCTCGCGCCGCAGGATGAAGTCATCGAACGCGTCATGGAAGACGACGTCGTAACGGTTCCCCCCGAGATGCACTCCCGTGACGTCGCGGCAACCATCGCGCGCTACGATCTGCTCGCGGTGCCGGTCGTCGATCCCGATGGAATCATGCTCGGCATCGTCACGGTGGACGACGCGATCGACGCAATCATGCCGGAGGATCTTGCCAAAGAACTTCCGCGCATCACTCCGCCGCGGCGCACGAGCCGTGCGGTAAAGGGGTAGCCCGTGGCGCCCGACGTGATTCGCAAGCGCAGACGCTGGCGCTGGCGAAGCCTCGTTCTGCTCCTGGCAGTCCTGGGGCCGGGATTCATCACGGCGTCGGCGGGAAACGACGTCGGCGGAATTACAACTTACTCGCAAGCCGGCGCGCATTTCGGTTACCGCATTCTGTGGGTGCTGATGCCGCTCGCGCTCGCTCTCATCGTCGTACAAGAGATGGCCACGCGCATGGCAGCCGTTACCGGAAAAGGGCTGGCGGCTCTCATCCGTGAGAATTTCGGCGTCCGCGTCTCGTTCTTCGCAATGGCCGCGTTTTTTGCGATAAACCTGGTGATCACGGCGACCGAATTCGCAGGCATCGCCGCCGCGTCGGAGATCTTTCATATCTCGCGCTTTATCGCCGTGCCGGTCGCGATGCTGATCGTGCTGATTCTCGTATTTGGATTCAACAGCAAGAGCATCGACCGCGCATTCGTCTGTTTTTCCCTGATCTATTTTTGCTACATCGCGTCGGCTATACTTGCGCATCCGAACTGGGGAGCCGTAGCCCACGGCACATTCGTGCCCGCTTTCGACTTCAACAATCGCGCGTATCTCGTGATGGTCGTCGGCCTGATCGGCACGACGATATCGCCGTACATGCAATTCTTCTTACAGTCGGCGGTCGTCGAGAAAGGCTCCGACGAGCGCGAGCTCGGCCTCGCGCGCGCCGACGTCATCAGCGGATCGATTCTTGCGATCGCTATTGCCGGCTTCATGATTATTGCAAACGCGGCGACGATCTTTACGGCCAACCGTCACGGAGCGCACATCGCGCCGCTGCAGGCGGCGGATTTTGCGGCCGCGCTGCGCCCGCTCGCGGGCGCGGCGGCGTCGATCATCTTCGCGCTCGGCATCTTCAACGCCGGACTCTTTACCGCGACGGTACTGCCGCTCTCGACGAGCTACGTCATCTGCGAAGCCTTTGGCTTCGAGGCCGCACTCGATCGCAAGTTCTCGGAAGCGCCGGTCTTCTTCACGCTTTTCGCCATCGGTTTGATCGCGGGCGGCGCACTCGTCCTCATCCCACACTTGCCACTGCTGAACCTGATCTTTTACGCGCAAGTCGCGCAGGGAATCTTGCTGCCGCCGGAGCTCGTGCTCATGCTGATCATCGTCAACAAGCGCGGCGTGATGGGCCGCCACACCAACGGGTGGTTCGGCAATACGGTCGCGTGGGCGACGGTCGCGCTAGTCGGCGCGCTCTCAATCTACTACGTCGTGGTGCAAGTCTTCGGCGGAACAGCCTAGCAAGCGGCGAACCCTCCAGACATGACGGCCGACGAATTGGTCGCATTTGCCGAAGATCTCGCGCGGATAGCGGCGAGCGGCGGCGGCCCGAAAGCGCTGGCCGGCCACCTTGCCAAACGCGCGAGCGTCGGCGTGCTCGTGGAAGACGCACAGTGGCGGCACCTTGCGGCCGCCGGCGGCACCGGCGTGCCCAGCAGCGTGCAACCGCTGCTCGAGCAGAATGCGACCACGGAGTTCCAAAAACTGCGTAACGGATACGCGGGATGCACGATCGCGATCGTCAACGGCGACACGAGCTTGGGACGCCTTTCGATCTTCGGCAGCGGCGATCTCGATACGTTCGAACACGCCGCGCGTTTGACCGCAAGCGCCATCGCCGTTGAGCTCGCGCGCGAGTCGGGCGCGCAGCCCGGCCGGCGCCGCACATTTTGGGAACAGCTTGTCTCACAAACCTACCACGACGCGGCCGCCGTTCGTGACGACGCGGCGTCGCGCAGTATCGCGCTTGCAACACACTATGTGGCAGTCGCGCTCGAAACAGAAACCGGCGAACCGGGCGCCTTCCGGGCGGCAGCGCTCGATGCGTTTCGCGGCGCAGAAGGAGACGCGGGCGTCCTCGAACGCCGCGGCGCGCTCGTTATCTTCCTTCCGGCTTCGCGCGAGGTGGATGCGTCGAACACGCGCACCGCAGCCGCCATGCTGCAAAGGAATCTTCTCAAGAAAGAACTCGACGTTCGCATTAGCGGCGGAGTGGGCACGCGAGCGTCCGTTTTGGATGTGCACCGCTCGCTCGCGGAGGCCGAAGCGGCGCTCACGATTTCGCGAAGGCTGTACGGCCCCGGTCGCGTCGGCATCTACGAAGAGCTCGGCGCGTACCCGCTGTTGCTCTCCGGCGGCAGCGCCGATACGATGCGTGGCTTTGCGAAGCGCACCCTCGCGCCGCTGCGCGCTTATGACGAAAAGCACCAGACCGAGTTGGAACGCACAATCCGGTTGTATTTTTCGGTCGGCGAAAACGTCAAGACGGCCGCGGCGGAACTGAACGTCCACCGGCACACGGTCTTCTACCGGTTGCGCCAGATCGGCGAGATTTGCGGATGTAAATTGGACGACCCTGGAGACCAGCTCACGCTGAGAATGGCGATCGCAATCGATGCAATCACCGCATAAACGCGAAGTCTTGCGCCTGGCCAAAGACCGCGGCGTAAAATTCGTGCGGCTCTCGTTCGTCGACGTGCTCGGCGTCGCCAAGAACGTTTCAATTCCGGTGACGGAACTTGAAGCGGCGCTCGAAGGCAAAGTAACGTTCGACGGTGGCTCGATCGACGGTTTCGTGCGCGGCGAAGAGCTCGACATGGTGCTGCGTCCCGATCCTTCGACGTTTGCGCTCTACCCGTGGTCGACGCCGGAGATGCCCGAAGCGCGTTTGCTCTGCGACATTGCCATGCCCGACGGCTCGCCCTTCGAAGGCTGTCCGCGCACGACGCTCAGGCGCGCGATCGAAGAGGCGAAAGGTCCGCTGGCGGGCGTGGCCGTTGCGCTCGAGGTCGAATTCTATCTCTTCGAAGCGCTCGACAGCGAGTACGGCTCGACGAAGACGGCCGACGTCGGCTCCTATTTCGATTTCTCCGCCAACGATCGCGGTGAAGATGCGCGCAGCGCGATCGTCGCGGCGCTACAAGCGATGGGCGTTTCCGTGGCGAGCTCGCACCACGAACACAGTCCGGGACAGCACGAGATCGATTTTCCGCACAGCGATCCGCTGGCCGCCGCCGACGCGCTGCTCACGCTGCGCTCGATCGCCAAGCATGTTGCCGCCGCCCGCGGACTGGAAGCGACGTTCATGCCGAAGCCCCTGGAAGATCGCGCGGGAAGCGGGCTGCACGTCAACTTCCGCATCGCGAGCGACCAGGAGCCGGAGGTGCTCTATATGATCGGCGGCCTGCTCGCACACGCAGGTGCCCTGACCGCCGTTTGCAATTCCACCGTCAATTCATACAAACGCTTGGTCAACGCATGGGACGCCCCGATCTACACCGTCTGGTCTGAACGCAGCGCAAATGCGTTAGTGCGCGTGCCGCGTCAGGATCCGCCGCAGCTCGAGATGCGCAGCCCGGATGCGGCCGGCAATCCATATCTTTCGCTCGCCGTGTTACTCGGCGCGCTCGCAGACGGGATCGATCAGCACCGCCTTCCCGGAGATCCGCTTACCGGTTCGACGTACGAACTTGCGGAACGCGAGCGGCACGAGCGCGGCATCGGCACCCTTCCAAAATCCTTGCGCCAGGCAATCAGCGAACTCGATAACGACCCGGTTATCCGCGCCGCGCTCGGCGATCACATCTATCACGCATTCCGCGACGCTAAACTCGAAGAATACGAACGCTACCGCCGCGCAGTGCATCCGTGGGAGCACCGGGCGTACTTACGGTTGTATTAGCCCATTGTCATGAGCCCGGTAATGTCATCCTGAGTAGAGTTCGCAGCGCGAACTTGTAGTCGAAGGACGAAGGGCGGCCGAGCCCGGCGAGGCCCGCGTGAATGCGGCTCTCGTCACGCGCTCCTTCGTCGCGCTGCTCGAGCGTGGTTCGACAAGCTCACCATGACATAATTTAGGCGCTCGGCGCCGTTACTGTGACTCCAGGGGGGCCTCACGCAATAGGCGCCACGCAAGCGCAACATCGTCACGCGTCGTGCCGATGTTGCCAATCGCTAGTCTCAACGCGTAGCGGTCGCGAATCTTCGTATGTGATAAAAAGATGCGGCCGTCGGCATTCACGCTCTCCAGGATTCTCACATTATGCGCTTCAATCCCGGCTTGGTCGAGGCCCGAGGGTGCGTGGCGGAAACACACTACGGAGAATGGATGAGGCGCGAGAATCTCCCACTCGGCTTCCGCTTCTACCCAGCCGGCGAACTCTTGCGCGAGCGCGATGTGGCGACGCAAATGCTCGCGGATACCTTCGGCGCCGTAATAACGCAGCACGAACCACAGTTTGAGCGCGCGAAAACGGCGTCCCAATTGCAAGCCGTACTCCATGAAATTCGTGCCGGAGGAAGCGTCGCGGTGCTGCAGCACGTACTCCGGCACGATGCTAAACGCGCGGCGCAGCATTTCGGGATCGCGAACGAAGAGCGCCGAGCAATCCATCGGGACGAAAAGCCATTTATGCGGATTGACGATTACCGAATCCGCGCTCTCGACTCCAGCCAGAATCGAACGGAACTCCGGCATGACGGCTGCGGCGCCGGCATATGCAGCGTCAACGTGAAACCAAACCTTGCACTCGCGCGCAATCGCGGCTATTTCTTCGACCGGGTCGCACGACGTCGTCGATGTCGTTCCGACCGTTGCGACAATCGCCATCGGAAGCATGCCCGCCGCGATGTCTCCGTCGAGACGTTTCGTCAAATCATCCGGCCGCATGCGTAATTCGCCGTCGATTTCCACGCGCACGACGTTTTCGCGGCCCAGCCCAAGGGCGATGCATGCCTTCTCGATGTGCGAATGCGTTTCGCTCGTGATATAGACGCGCAGCTTCGGCAGATCGCGTGCGATCATGCCGCTCTCGCGAATGTCGAGGCCGAGCGATTCGCGCGCAGCGGCCAGCGCGGTAAATCCGCCGATTGAAGCCGTGTCGTAGATGATTCCGGTAAAGCTGTCCGGCAAGCCGATGAGGCGCGCCAGCCAGCGCATGACGACTTCTTCTAACTCGGTCGCGGCGGGCGACGTTCGCCAGAGCATTGCTTTGACGTCGAGCGCCGCCGCCAGCGCCTCGGCGGTAATGCCGATCGGCGCCGCGCTTGTCGCGAAGTACGCAAAAAAGCGCGGACTATTCCAGTGCGTAATGCCCGGCAGGATCACCGATTGAAAGTCCGCGAGCAACGCCTCGAAGGGCTCCGCGCTCTCTGGAGCCTCGGCCGGCAGGCGCGAGGTGATTTCGCCAGGCATGACCTTCGAAAGCACGGGATAATCGCGCGCCTCCGAAAGGTACCGATCGATCCAGGCCCCGGCTGCGGCAAACTCTGCAGCGAAGTCGCTCACGACGGAGTATATTAAGGCAATGCGATACCGGACCTACCCCAACAGCAGCGTAACCGTCAGCGAAGTCGGTTTCGGATTATGGACGACGGCCACGGACTGGTGGGGGAAAAAGAGCGAAAGCGAATCCGTCGCCTTGCTGCACGAGGCCTTCGATCTCGGCGTCACGCTCTTCGACGCCGCTGACGTCTACGGTAACGGACGCAGCGAAGAACAGCTCGTTGCTGCTTTCGGGGACCGGCGCGACAAGGTCGTGTACGCGACGAAGTTCGGATACGATTTCTACAACAACCCCGATAAGAAACGCGGCGAGCGCGAACTGCCGCAGGATATTTCGTCCGGCTTTGTCCGATACGCGCTCGAGCAGTCGCTGCAGCGGTTGAAAACGGACTGCATCGACATCTACCAGCTGCACAATGCGCGCCTGTCGCAGATCGAGAACGACGAGCTCTTCGCACTGCTCGAGTCATTCAAATCCGAAGGCAAGATCCGGATGTACGGCGTCGCGCTCGGCCCGGCCATCGGCTGGCTTTACGAAGGCATCGACGCCGTAAAGAAACGCAATATCGCCTCGCTGCAGATCATTTGGAATATGCTTGAACAGTATCCCGGAAACGATCAGATCAAAGCCGCGCGCGATGCGGACGCAGATACCGGATACATGATCCGTGTGCCGCACTCGAGCGGCATGCTCGAAGGCAAATACACCGAAGAAACCGTCTTCCCAGAGGGCGACCACCGGCGCCACCGTCCGCGTTCGTGGCTCGTCAACGGCGTCCAGAAAATCGAACAGCTTCGCTTTCTGGAAACGCCTGAGCGCACGCTCGGACAAGCTGCGATCCAATGGCTGCTCAACGAACCGCGCGTCATGACGGTGCTGCCGAACATTTATAACCGCGAACAGCTGATCGAATTCGCAGCAGCCGGCGAGACGCCGCAGCTCACCCGCGAAGAACTCGGTAAAATCGCGGAACTCTACTCGCGCAACTTTGGAATTGAGGAACCGCCGGTGTCGTTCAAAGGCACCATGACGCCGGTTGAGGCGGCAGTTTAATGGCCAAGGCAATTCTCACCAACAAGGCGCCGGAACCCATCGGGCCATACAGTCAGGCGATTCGCACGGGCGATCATCTCTTCTGTAGCGGCATGATCGCGCTCGACCCGGAAAGCGGAGAGCTCGTAGGGTCGGATGCGGCGACGCAAGCCGAACAAGCTTTGAAAAATTTGGGCGCTGTGCTGGCAGCCGCGCACATGACCTACGCGAACGTCGTAAAAACGACCGTGTTCCTCGTCGATATGGACGATTTCAGCGCAGTCAATACGGTCTACGCAAAGTATTTTGACGCCAACAAGCCCGCGCGATCGACCGTCGCCGTTGCAGGCTTGCCCAAAGGGGCGCGCGTCGAGGTCGACGCGATCGCCGTTCCGAGCTAGGGCGTAACCCTTAAACCCGACCGCTCCATCGCAGCGACGCGTTCTTTCGCGAGTGTCTTGACAATCGGATCGTAGGAGTCGACGGCCAATTTAAACTGTGCCGTCGCCATCGACTGATTGCCCTGACGCGCATAGACGTCGCCGAGCACGAAGTGCAGGCGCCCGTCATCGGGCGCGACCGCTAAGCCCTTGAGCAGCGCGGACTGTGCGAGTTCGTAAAAACCGTGGCTGTTGTAGTCGAGACCTAAATCGATGTACGCCTCGGGCGCGTAAGGATATACGGTCATCGCCTGCACGTAGTACGTGACCGCGCCCTTCCAATCGCCGTTGACGTCGGACAAGTACCCGATGTTGACGAGCGCTTCGCCGCGCTCCGGTTGCAAACGGTGTGCGATCGTCAAAATGTTCGCCGCCTGCGCGTACCGTTTGCTCTCGAGATATGATGCGCCCAAGTTCACTGCGCAGGGATAATAGCCCGCGTCGCGCCCCAAACATTTTCCGAATATATCGATCGCGCTGTCGTAGTCTTGCAAGTCAAGAAACCCGCGGCCCAGATCGTTCATCGCTTGCAGCGACGCCGGATCTTCGTCGAGCGCGCGGCGGAAATATTTTACCGCGAGGTCGGTTTGATGGATCGCAAGGTAGACGTCGCCGAGTTCCAGCTGGTCCTCAGGATCGGTCGGGTAGTCGATGGCGGCTTTCTCGCGCTCGTATTTGTACTGCGCGAAATCGCCTCTGCGAAGATGCAGGCGCACCAAATCGGGCACCGAGTCGGTTCCCGGCAGGCTGCGATCGAACTCCTCGATCGCGGCGTCGAGCCGATTTTCCGTCGCGAAGACCGAGCCCAAGCGGTTGTGCGTCTCTTTGTCTTTGGGCGCGTAGGTGAGAATGTGCTGATACTGCTCTTCGGCCTTCGACAATTCTCCGTGCCGGTAATACAGGTCTCCGAGCAACCGTTCCGGCCCGATCTCACCGGGGTGCCCGGAGACGTACATGGCCAGACCGCGAATCGCGCCGCCCAAATCGTTAGCGGCAACGCGCTCGCGCGCAGCTTGAATTGCCCCCAACGGGTCCGACGGAAGAATCACCCGATCCGGGGCGTTGACGGTCACCGTCCCGGCGCGCACGGCTGCGGCCGGCGCCAGCACGAAACAGGAAATGGCCAAAACGGCATACAGGAATCGCTGCATGATCTCGCCTCTTTTTTGCGCCGCCATCTGTATTGTATCGGTCTATTTGACGAGCGGCAATACGTTACTTGGCGTTAACGGATAGAAAGTCATAATTATGACAGAAACCGCGCACAAAGCAGCGCCGGCATAGGCGAGAGGAGCGCCCGTGCGGGCGCCGGGGGCAGGCTGATCGTGAGGATCGTACATGAGCCGGAGTATCTTGAAATAGGCGTAGAGCGAGATGGCCGTGCCCGCGATGAGGAGCGCGGCGAGCCAGGCGTACCCGGCATTCACGGTCGCCGCCAGGATCAAAATCTTGCCCAAGAAACCGGCGGTCGGCGGAAAGCCCGCTAAAGCCAACAGGAAGAAACTCATCGCCGCAGCCAGCAGTGGACGCCGCTGCCCCAGTCCGCGGAAGGCCGCGATTTGGGCCCCCTCTTCCCGGTCCCCCGACAACAGCGCAATGATCGCGAACGCGCCCAAGTTCATGAACATGTAGGCGGCCAAATAATAGATCGCGTAGCGCATACCGAGCGCAGAAGCGCCGGCGAGAGCCGCGACCATATATCCGGCTTGCGCGACGCCGGAGTATGCCAGCAGGCGCTTGAGGTCGGTCTGCGCAAGCATTGCGAGGTTTCCGCCTATCATCGAAATGCCGGCCACCACGAAAAACGGCAGCAGCAGTTTCTCTCCCGCCGGAAGCGCGTACGCAAAGCGCGCAAAGACCGCGAGCGTTCCGGCTTTGGTCACCACGCTCATGAACGCGGTCACCGGCAGCGGCGCGCCTTCGTACACATCGGGCGACCAGACGTGGAACGGCATGAGGCTCAGTTTGAACGCGATGCCGATTAAGAAGAATCCTCCGCCCATCCAGTAGAGCGGATTGGCGGCTAAGCCCGGGAGCGCCAAACTGGCAAGCGTTACGCTTCCGGTCGCTCCGAACAGCAGCGCCATCCCGAACAGCAAAAAGCCCGAGGCGGTCGACGACAAGATCAAGTATTTCAGCGCGGACTCTTGCGACGCGGGACGATCGGCTACTCCGCACAGGCAGTAAAGCGCGAGCGAGAGCAGCTCAAGGCCTAAGAAAATCGTCATCAAGTTCGCCGCGCCGGCCATCAGCATCGCGCCCGTGGTGCTCCACAGCAAGAGCGAGGTGATGCCGGCCATGCGATCGTCGCGCCCGAAGCTGCCGAACAGCGCGAGCGAGAGGATCGCCGAAACAACGATGATCCCTTGAAAGACGACCGCGAATCCACCCAGCACGAAGCCCCCGTTGAACGCATTGTAACTGCGCCCGTACGTCGTAGCGGCAAACGCTCCGGCCGCAAGCAAGACGCCGATTCCAATCGCAAGCGAGACGTAACGCGGCGCGTGCTTAGGCCAGATCAAGTCGACGAGCAGCACGATCAGCGCTCCGCAGCCCGCGATAAGCAGCGGCGTTATTGCCAGCCAATCTTCGTGCGTGATGAAATTCGGCATCAGTGCACGACCGCAGCCAAGAGCGCGTGCGGATAAATTCCGACGAACAGCAGTGCCGCGAGCAAAGGAGCGACAGCCAAAGCTTCGATCAGCGTGAGATCGGGACGTCGCGGCAGCGCCGCGACCTCCGGTCCGTTGACAGTATCCTGCAGCAGCCGGAGCATATAAGCCGACGCGAGGACGATCGGAACGAGCGCGATCAGCGCGGGCCAGAAGTATCCGGCGCGGAAGACTCCGGTGAGGATCACGAGCTCGCCGGCGAAGCCGGCTAATCCGGGAAGTCCCAGCGCCGCGAGCGTGGCGACAGTGAACGCCCCCGCAAGTCTTGGATTGATCGCTCCCAGCCCGCCGAGCTTCAGCACGGAGCGCGTCTCTTCGCGCTCTTCCATGTAACCGAGAATCAAGAACAGCGCGGCGCTAAAGAGACCGTGCGCGACGATATAGACGATCGCGCCCTGTATCGCGATCGGGTTGGCGCTCGCGATAGCCAGCACGATAAGCCCCAGATGCGAAAGCGACGAGTACGCGACGATGCGTTTGGTATCCGTTTGCGTGAGCGCAACGAAAGCGCCGTACAACAGTGAGACGAGCGCCGGCGCAACCAGGAGCCAGCGCCATTCCACCAGCGCGGACCGCAAGAACGGCAGCGCGATCACGATGAACCCGTAGAGTCCGGCCTTGGATTGCACGGCGCTGATCACGGCGACCACCGGCGGCGGAAGTTCCGCGTACGTGTTCGGCATCCACGTGTGCAGCGGCCAGAGCGGCGTCTTTACGGCGAACGCAAACGCGAAGCCCGCAAAAATCCAAGGCGCCCACGATCCGGCGAACTGATGCATCGTTCCGATGACGTCAGTCGATCCGCTCAGCATGCCGAACGCGGCCGTCGCCAGCAACAGCGTTAATCCGCCCGAGAAATTGTAGATCAAGAAACGCCATGCGGTTTCTCGATGCGGCGCCCATTCGATGAGCGCGAAGAACGGCGGGATAAGCATCAGGTCCCAGAACAGCGCAAACGCGAGGATGTCGCGCGCCGTAAAGACGCCCATCATGCTGCCTTCAAGCATCAGCAGCAAGGCGACCATCGTCCGGCTTTGGGATGCATTCGTGGCTAGAATTGCGCAGAACGTGCAGAGCGCGAGCAGCAGGACGAGCCAGAGCGAAAGGCCGTTCCACGAAAAATGCAGCGAGGCGGTGAACGGACGCGAGAGCCAGCGCGCCGAGAACGATCCGCCACTGGGATCGAACAGCGGGAGCGCGAACGTCGCCGCTGCGACTGCGCAGCCGGCAACGCGGCTGATCCGCTGCTCGCCGCGCGGCAGCGCGAAGAGCAAAATGCCCGCAGCTATCGGCAGCAGAATCAGCAGCAATACCATCAGTGAGCCGCTCCCTGGAGCGCGTAGTAGATCGCGAAGAGTGTGGCGCCAAAGACGATCACCAGCGCGTACGAACGCAGCAGACCCGTTTGCGCGCCGCGCACGAGCGCGCCGAGGTCCGTGCTGAAGCGGACGACGCCGCGCACCGCACCGTCGATCACGTCGGGATCGAAGATGCCGCCGAAGAACCTTCCGAGCTCTTGCGACGGCTTGACGAACAGCCAATCGATTGCGTCATCGAAGTAAAAGAGCCGGACGAGAACGGCCGGCATCCGTTGGGACTCCGCGCGCAAACGGGCGGGAGCTTCGGCGAGCGCAACGGGCGTCGCGTATCGCATATAAGCAATCGCGATTCCGGCGGCCATCACCACGAAGAGAATCGCCGTCGTCCAGCCTTCGCTGATAGCCGCCGGCGAGAGATTTTCAGATGGGAACGTTTTTGCGAAGAAACGGTTCCAGGGCGAATTCGATCCGATCATCACGTAGCCGGCGATGACCGCAAAGATGCCGAGAATGGCTACCGGCGTGGCCATCAGCCACGCGGGAGCGTGGGTCTCGCCGTGCGCGGGTTCGTGGGCGGCCGGTGAGCTCGGGTTGAGCACGCCCAACTGCGCCGGATCCAAATCGCCGCGATACGTTCCGAAGAAGGTCACGAAAAACAATCGGAACATATAGTAGGCGGTGATCCCGGCGGTGACGATTCCGAGCACGTACAGCCACGGGTGACCATGTTCGAGCGCGCCGAATATGACCGCGTCCTTGCTGAAGAAACCGGCGAAGCCGGGAAAACCGCTAATTGCCAGCACAGCGGCAAACATCGCAAAGAACGCAACGGGCGCGCGTAAACGCATGCCACCCATGCGCCGGATATCCTGTTCGTCGGCGAGTTCGTGGATCACGATGCCCGCGCCCAAAAACAGACATGCTTTGAAGAACGCGTGCGTGAAGAAATGCGCGACGCCGGCTTGATACGCCGTCACGCCGACGCCCATGATCATGTAGCCGATCTGCGACATGGTCGAATAGGCGAGGATTCGTTTGATGTCCCACTGTGCGATGCCGAGCAACGCGCCGGCGAGCGCGGTCAAGCCGCCGACCGTCCCCACGAGCAGCTGCGCTTCGTGCGATGCGCTCCAGAGCGGCCAGCAGCGGGCGACGAGATAAACGCCGGCCGTGACCATTGTGGCAGCATGGATCAGCGCCGAAACGGGCGTCGGGCCTTCCATCGCGTCGGGAAGCCACGTATGCAGCGGAATCTGCGCCGACTTGGCGGCTGCGCCGATAAACAGAAACAGGCAAACCCAGAAGAGCCAGCTGCCGAGGCCGGGCACGTTCGCGAAAACCGTTACAAAGCTCATCGATCCGATTCTTGCGAAGATCATGAAAATCGCGAACATGATCGCGACGTCACCCACGACGTTGATGACAAACGCCTTGCGCGCCGCCGCCACCGCGGTAGGCTTGAAAAACCAGAAGCCAATCAGGAAGTACGAAGCTAAACCAACGAGTCCCCAGCCGACCAATAACCCAACAAAATTGTCGGAGAGCACGAGAGTAAGCATCGCGAAGATGAAGAAATTCATGTACGCGAAGAACCGCGCGATCGCGCCGTCGTTCCACATGTATCCGATTGAATACAATAAGATGAGAAAGCCGACGCCTGTGATGATGAGCGTCCAAATAAAAGAAAGCGGATCTAGTAAGAGCCCGAAATCAAACCCCCGCATCCAGTTGAAAAGATGCTCGTAAACCCCTAGCCCTTGGCCGTGCCCCAACGCCGCCCACACGGAATGCAGAGGTTCTCCGCGCGCACCCGTAGCGAGGCTACCCAACGTTGATTCTTCATAATTCGCCGCTTGCCAAGACAGAATTGTCGCGATGAACGGGATTCCGACAGCAAGAGTTCCGACAATCCCGGCGGCACGTTTCAGCTGCGGGCCGAATGCCCAACAAGCAATCGCGCCGGCTAGCGGCAGCAGCCAGATAAGAAACAGCAGCGGATAGTCTCCGCCGGATCCCAGAAACGGAGGGATGCCGGCGGGAGGCAGAGGCGTTGCGTTCATCCTTTCATTAGCGCGACTTCGTCGACGTCAACGTTGGCGCGGCTCCGGAAGACGACCACCACGATAGCCAAACCGATCGCGGCTTCGGCGGCGGCTACGGTAATGACGAGAAAAGCGAAAATGTGACCGGCGTTGTTGAGCCATGCTCGCGCGAACGCCAGAAACAACAGGTTGGCCGCGTTCCACATCAGTTCGATACTCATCAGCATAATGAGCGGGTTGCGGCGCAGCACGACACCAGCGACGCCGATGAAGAAAATGACCGACGAGAGAGCGACATAATTTGCTAGTGCGACCGGGAGCAGATTCTCGTGCACTACTCTTCTCCCGCGCGCACGATAGCCTCGCGCATGTCGCGTTCGACGACGCGAGCGCGGCGCCGGGTCGGCACGTAGGGGACGTGATCGCCTGCCAGCAAGATCACGCCGACGACGGCAACCATGAGAATGAGCGCCGTGATTTCAAACGGCAGCAGGTTCAGCGTGAAGAGCGCGTGGCCGAAATCAGCCACGGAACCGAACACGCCGGCCGTCCCGACCGGCCCAGTAACAACCCCGTTCAGCGCCGGCGTTACGGCGGGTTCGCGCGAGACGGCATAAGCGACGAAGCCCAGGAGAATCGTGATGATGACGATGGCAGGCGCGGCGATCTTCGGCAGACGATCCGGTCCAACCGAAAATGGCGCAACGCCGCTCGAAAGTAGCGCGATAACGAAAACGAACAGCATCAGAATCGCGCCACTGTACACGATCAGCTGAATGACCGCCAAAAATTCGGCAGAGAGCATGAAGTAGGTGATCGCCAGAAAAAGAAAATGCGCCAGGAGACCGGCAACGCTGTAGACCGGCTTCTGCGCCGTAATCACGAAAATTGCCGACGCGATCAGCAGCATCGCCAATACCCAGAACGCGACGGTCATTCGGCCAAGCCTTTGGTTTGCGTCTTGAGAATCGTGCCGCGCCAAGTCGCATCGTAGCCTTCAGCGGTGTCCACGGTAGATTTAATTTCCGCTACGCGCCCGAGATCGGACGGAATGCCGTTGGGCCGATCGTCCGGGGCCACGCCGGTGCCGGCTTCGGGCGGCACGAGAAGGCGGTCTTTGGAATAAATGAACGAGCCGCGGCGGTAATCGGACATCTCGAACCGCGGCGTAAGGACGATCGCGTCGGTCGGACACGCTTCCTCGCACATGCCGCAGAAAATGCAGCGCAGCTCGTCGATTTCATAACGCGCGGCGTAACGCTCGCCGGGAGAACGGCGATCCGCAGGTGAGTTCTCCGCGCCGATGACGGTGATCGCGTTAGCCGGGCAAACACTGGAGCACAGTTCGCAGCCGATGCAGCGCTCCTTGCCGTCGCCATAGCGGCGCAGTTCGTGCAATCCGTGGAAACGCGGCGCGTGCTTCTTCTTGCGCGACGGATATTGAATCGTCGGCTTGCGCTTAAACATGAACTTCAACGTGACGCCGAGCCCGGCCAGGAGCGCGCCGACGTTGTAGAGATTTTTCCGGCTCATCCGCGCACTGCCACGTAGGCCGCCGTCGCGATCAGGTTGAGCGTCGCAACCGGCAGCAGCACTTTCCAGCCGAACGCCATCAGACGGTCGTACCGGATCCGCGGGAAGGTCGAGCGTAGCCAGATGTACGCGAACATAAAGAATGCCACTTTTAACAAGAACCACACGATGCCGGGAACGATCGTCAAGCCCACAACCGCATTCCAGCCACCCAAGAAAAGCAGCGTCGCGATACAAGAGACGGTCAGCATGTTAATATACTCGGCGATGAAGAATAGGCCGAAACGCAGCCCGGAATATTCGGTGTTGAAACCGCCGACGAGTTCGGCGTCGGCTTCAACCAGGTCGAACGGCGCGCGATTGGTTTCGGCAACGGCCGTAATCACGTAAATCATGAAGCCGATGAATTGGGGAACGAAGAACCACAATTTGGCTTGGCTATTGACGATGCCGACCAGCGACGTGGTGCCCGCGAGGATCAGCACGCCGACCAGCGACATTCCCATTGCCAATTCGTAACTGACAAGTTGCGCGGTGGAGCGCACGCTGCCAAGCAGCGGATACTTCGAGCCGGACGCCCATCCGCCGAGCGAAATCCCATAGACACCGATCGACGTCATGGCGAGGATCAAAAGGATGCCGGCGTTGACGTCGCCGACTGCCCACACGTTTCCCGGACCGGGCTCCGAAAACGGGATGACGGCGTAGACCGCAAACGCGGTGACGAGCGAAATGAACGGCGCCAGCCGGTAAATCAGCGGATCGGCTGTCTTCGGTGTCAGATCTTCCTTTAATATCAGCTTGACGGCATCGACGGCCGGCTGAAGCAATCCCCACGGACCGACGCGGTTCGGTCCCGGCCGCAACTGCATCCAGCCCATGACCTTGCGCTCGGCTAGCATCGCGTATGCAAACGTCGTGATCACGACAAGGAGCAGTACGGCGCACTTGATGAGCACCATCCACCAGATGGACGACTGCGGCGTTAGGAATCCGTTCACGCCGGCGCACCGATTGGTTCGGAAATTTCCTGCGGAGCGCGGCGGATGTTCGTTACGCTGACGCTCGCGCCGTCAAAGCCGTTCGCGGTACTGTCTGGCAACCCGCCAATCAGCGCGACCGTTCCACGCGGCATTCCGTTGCGCACTTCAACCAACAAGTCGTGCAACACCGCGCGCTCGGCGGCACTAGTATTGTCATCCTGAGTAGAGTTCGCATTTGCGAACTCGTCGTCGAAGGACGAAGCGAGGGCCGCAAGATCGACGTAATCCCCCGTGCTGACGCCCAGCTCCGCCGCATCTTCAGGTGAAAGCGCTGCTGCCGGAAGCGGGCAAAGTTCCGCTATCCGCGCGTCGTGCGCGACGGTTCCACCGCCGGCGAAGATGCGCGTTTGGACGATCGCTGTAAACGTGGGCCCCTCGGCATGCGCCTTGCGGCGCTTCTCGGGGTGGTTCGACAAGCTCACCATGACACTGTCGCCGAAGCGCGCGTCGCCCAAGGTGAAATCTTCCGGCGCCGTCGCTAAGTGGCGAAGAACCGCCGCGTCGACTTCTTCCGCGACCGGCAGCTCAACGCCGAGCTTTTCGGCAAGCGCAACGATCATCTCGAGATCGCTCAAAGCGTCGGCCGGCGTCTCGAGCGAGTGGGCCGCATTGACCGGCAACAGGTCGCCGGCCATGTTCGTGGTCGTGCCGGTTTTTTCGAACGGTCCCTTTGCCGGCAGCACCAAATCGGCAAGCTGCGCAGTTTCCGTCATGAAAAGATCGCTGACCACCGTAAATGATGCGCGCGAAAAATCCGCGCGGTGCAGCGCAGGATTGGCGCCGAAGATTGAAAGAACGGCAAGCTTTCCAGAGCGCGCCGCGGCGAACATTTGCGCAGCATCCAGTCCGGCCTCGGCTTTGGCGTAACCAGATTTTGCGAACGGCAACATGCCCATCGCTTCAGCTCCGCGCGCATTCGGCTGCTCGCCGGTGATGTACGTCAGGATTTCCGCTCCGGCGGGAAGTTTTTCGAGCAGTGAAGCCGCCAGTTTGCCATCGCTGCCGTCCCACACAACCGCAATGCGCTTGGGTTCTTTCGGTAGACTTTTGATCGCCTCTGCGACGGTGGTTACATCGGTCGAAGGAATCGGCGCCGGGTAAGGGCGCTCGGCCGACGCGATGCGAATGAGTTTGGCGCCCTTTTGAAGCGCAGCTTTGCGTACACGCAAATCCATGATCGGCGCGCGCTCGGCGGGCGATTCGCCGATCAGCAGAATCGCATCGCAGCTTTCCAGTTCGAGGAGCGTTCCGCCGCTGCGCCCCGGCGAAGCCTGGCGCTGACGCCCGGCGCGCCAATCGAGATTGGCAACGCCTTTTGCACGAAAGAGATGCTGCAGCAAGAACGCTTCTTCGTTTGTGAGGCGTCCACCGCCGACTACGCCAACCGACGCCGGATTGATCGCGCAAGCTTCGCGTATTGCCGTTGCCCAAAGATCGAGCGCGTCGTCCCAGGCTATTTGCACCCAGCGGCCGTCGCGTTTGTACATCGGCTGCGTAACGCGTGCAGGGTCGTCGTAAAAACCGACGTTGTAGCGTCCGCGGTCGCAGAGCCAGCCGTCGCTGATGGCGTCATCGTTTTCAACCGACATCGTCCGCTGCACGACGCCGACCCGCACGTCGACATGCATCTGGCAGCCGACCGGGCACTGCGTGCAGGTCGTCGCTGTGCGCCGCAGGTCCCACGGGCGCGACTTGAACCGGTACGTCTTCGACGTCAGCGCACCGACCGGGCAGAGCTCCGTTACATTACCGGTGTAGTTGTGCCGGTACGGTTCGCCGTTTGCGGTCGCGATGATGTTGCGCACGCCCCGATCTTTTAAGACCAGTTCGCGTTCGCCGACGATCATATCGTCGAAGCGCACGCAGCGTTGGCAGACGACGCAGCGTTCCTCGTCGAGCACGATCGTCGGACCTAAGTCTACCGCTTTCGGTTTGCTGACTTTGGGATCGACGCTGCGCGAATACCCCTGGCCGTACGCCATTGCGTAATCTTGCAGATCGCACTCGCCACCCTTGTCGCAAATGGGACAATCCAGCGGATGATTCACGAGATACAGTTCGAGCACGGCGCGGCGGCCGTCGGACGCTTTCTCGCTCTGTGTATGCACGACCATGCCGTCGGTCGCCGCGGTGTTGCAGGCGATCTGCAACTTCGGCATGCCTTCGATCTCGACCAGGCAAATGCGGCACAGCCCCGCGGGCCCCATCTTGCGGTGATAGCAATAGACGGGAATCTCGCGTTTGATTTGCTTCGCCGCTTCAACGAGCCACGTTCCTTTAGGAACCTGCACTTGCGTGCCGTCGATGGTAACGGTAACGAGCTGCTGATCGGCCATTACCGTGTGCAAGCCTCGATGACGGTCGATGATTTGTCTGCAGATTGAATGACCCAATCGAATGCGCGGTTCGAGCGCTTGCGAATCGAAACGATGGCGTGATTGTCGTCACGTGTGCTGACGAAGTTGCCATTCTCCCAGCCGCGAACAGATTTCGTAAAAACACCAGCGGGCGTGAATTGATATGCACTAAACCCCGGTTGGGTGACGTCGTAACCCCACAGCTGCGTGCTCCATCCCGATGCGCTTTTGCGAACACCTTTTTCAGACTCGACCATCCAGAACCCATCCGGCGAAAATGAATAGCTCAATTTGGAAGCATAGCCGTTCCCAGGACCACCGCGAACGACACAGTTCCAGCTGCCTGCCATGAAATGGAGCTTCCGGAGGGCCGCAATTGCTTGTTGTTGCGATGGCCCCGAAGGTGCTCCGGTTACGGCTTGACTCGGAAGAACGCAACCGCTCAACGCGACTGTCGTAAGGAGAAGTGACGCGCTTAGCTTCATGCGCGCACCGTCTCGCGCGCGACGCGAGCTTCAAACTGCTCGGGAAAGCGCTTGAGGACTGAGGCCAAGAACGGTTCTATCGAATCCCCCAGCGGACAGAGATTGATGCCGGTGATCTCGTGGCTCACACGTGCGAGCATTTCGATGTCGGATTTGAGTCCGCGGTTTTCGAGGAAACGATGGAGCACGCGTTCGAGCCAGTGTCCGCCCTCGCGGCACGGCGTGCATTGACCGCATGATTCGTGCGCGAAGAACCGCACGAGGTTGAAAGCCGCGCGCACAAAGTCGGTGGTGTCGTCCATAACGACGATCGCGCCCGAGCCCAGCATCGTGCCGGCCTTCTGCAGCGATTCATAATCGTATGGCAGATCGAGCTGTTCTTCGAAGATGCACGCCGACGAACCGCCGCCGGGTTGAATCGCCATCAGTTTGCGCCCGGGCCGTAGACCGCCGGCGATTTCAATGAGTTCGCGCACGGGCGTGCCCAGCGGAACTTCGTAGTTGCCCGGCTTCTGCACGTGGCCGCTGATCGAGACGACCTTATATCCTTTGCTGCGCTCGGTGCCGGCCGACGAAAACCATTCCGGACCGCGCTCGAGGATCGGAATGAGATAAGCCAGCGTCTCGACGTTGTTGACGACCGTCGGCTTGCTGTAGAGGCCCTGCAGAGCCGGAAACGGCGGCTTGAGGCGCGGCTCTCCGCGTTTCCCTTCGAGCGAGTTGAGCAGCGCGGTCTCTTCGCCGCAGATATAGGCGCCGGCACCGCGATGCACGGTCAGTTCGAGATCGAAGCCGCTGCCGAAAAGATTCTTTCCGACGAATCCGGCTTTGCGCGCTTGCGCGAGCGCTTCCATGAAGATCTCGTAGCCGCGTTTGAATTCGCCGCGTATATAAATGAACGCATGGTGCGACTCGATGGCGTACGCGCCGAGCAAAATACCTTCGATCACCTGATGCGGCGTCTCTTCGAGCAGCATGCGGTCTTTGAACGTGCCGGGCTCGGCCTCGTCGCAATTGCAGACCAAGTAGCGCGGCCGCACGCCCGCTGGCAAAAAAGACCACTTCTTTCCCGTCGGAAAGCCGGCGCCTCCGCGTCCGCGCAGGCCGGATTTATCGCTCATCACCTGCACGTCGGCCGGTTTCATTTCGGTGAACGCGCGTTTGAGCTGTTTGTATCCGCCGCGATCGCGATAGACTTTAATGTCGCGAAGATCGGCCTCGCCGATCCCTTCGGTTAACACTTTGACGACCGGCATTATTCTTCGAGCGCCTCCGCCATCGCGGGCTCAACACTGGCGAGCCGTTCTTTCGTGCGGCCCTTGAAGCGCGCTTCGTCGGACAGTATCCGATCGAGCATGATGATGCCGTCGCGATCGAGTCCTCCCGGGTTGTTCGGCTCGGACTGATCTTGCGCTCCGGCCGACTTCTCGCCATGCGACACTTGCAGATCTTGGCGCAGCGTCCAGGTACGCGGCGGCGCTTGCGTCTGCGGAAGCGCCGCGACGCCGTACTTCCCCATCCGCATCGCCGCCAGCATGTCGTCGATCACCTGCGGCGTCAAATCGTAGACGAAGTTTAAATTTACTTGCATGCACGTCGCGCGGTCGCACGCCGCCAAGCACTCGACTTCTTCATATGAAAACACGCCGTCGTCCGTTGTCTGCAGGTGGCCGACGCCGAGCTGCTCGCGAAAATACGCCATAATATCCTCGGCGCCGTTCAGCGTACAGGCCAAACCGCGGCAAACTTGCAGCATGTATTTTCCGACGGGCTTGCGATAGAACAGCGTGTAAAACGAAACCGTCGATTCGACGACGGCAAGCGAGAGGTCGAGCATCTCCGAAACTGCGCGCAGCGCTTCGGCGCTCGCGTAGCCCTCGTGCGCTTGAAACAAATGCACCAGCGGCAGCAACGCCGATCGCGGCTGCTCGTACTGCGCGATGATCGCTTCGCATTGCGGCTCGAGCTCCTCGCGCAGTGCGGTGAAGTCACTCATGCGCCCCTCGACTTGCGCGCTTTGCGCGCTGCTCGGGGTCCTTCGACAAGCTCAGGATGACACACGTCACCATGACACATTAGGGTGAGCGCCGTACTCATCGATCGACTTCGCCGAAAACCGGATCGAGTGAGCCGATGATCACCACGAGGTCCGCAATCAGATTGCCGGGCGCGAGGCCCTTGAGCGCTTGCAGGTTGTACAACGAAGGCGGTCGCGTGCGCACGCGGTACGGGCGGTTGCCGCCGTCCGAGACGACGTAATAACCGAGCTCGCCGCGCGGCCCCTCGACGGCCTGATAGACGTCGCCGGGCGGTACGCGAAAACCCTCGGTCATGATCTTGAAGTGATGGATCAGCGCTTCCATCGAGAGTGCGATCGTCTCTTTGGGCGGCGGCATGACTTTGGTGTCATCGATCGCGATCGGTCCAGGTTTCAGCGCGTCGCGAACCTGCCGGACGATGCGCATAGACTGTTCCATCTCGTCCAGCCGGATAAGAAAGCGCGCATACGAGTCGCCTTCGACGCGCGTCGGTACGTCGAATTCGTACTCCTCATAGCCGCCATATGGAAACGCGCGGCGCACGTCGTAGGCAATGCCGGTGGCTCGCAGCGACGGGCCGGTGATGCTCCAATCCTGCGCTTCTTCTTGCGACATAATGCCGACGTCGATCAGCCGGTCTTGCAGGATCGGATTGGCCTGCAGCAGTTTACGCAGATCGCGCATGCGCTCGGGAAACATTGCGATGAGCGCATCGAGCTGCTCCATGAAGCCGCTCGGAAGATCGGCTTGCACGCCGCCGACGCGCAAATAGTTCGGATGCATGCGCGCGCCGCCGGCCGCTTCTTGCAGATCGAGAATCTTTTCGCGCATATCGAAGCAGTAGAAAAATGCCGAGAGTGCGCCCAAATCGATCCCGTGCGTTCCCAGCCAGACGCAGTGCGAGGCGATGCGCGTGAGTTCGGCTTGCAGTACGCGAATTTGCCGCGCACGCTCCGGAATGCGATCGGTGATGCCGAGCAGCTGCTCGACGGCCAAGCAGTAGCAGTACGCATTGCTGCTGGGCGCCAAGTAATCCATGCGCTCGATAACGGTCTGCGCCTGCGACCAGAACAAGTTTTCGGCGGTCTTTTCGATCCCCGTATGCAAATAGCCGATCTCGGGCTCAGCTTTGACGATATTTTCGCCTTCGATCTCGAGCATGATCTGCAGCACGCCATGCGTCGAGGGATGCTGCGGCCCCATGGAGAGCACCATGGCGTTGCCTTCGTGCGAAACGATCTCCGGCGTGAGCGGCGACGTCGTCATGCTCATTTCGAACCGTCCTGACCACGAATTTTGGCGATCTGCTGCTGAAGCGCTTCGAGCGTGCGGCCCGACGGCGGCGTTCCGGCTTGCACGTTGCTCTTGAGCGCAAACGCCGGACGCGGTGAACGCTCGCGAGCCGGCCCGCGCAACGGATAATCTTTACGCAGCGGGTGGCCTTCCCAGTCGTTGGGCATCTGGATACGGCGCAGATCCGGGTGCCCGTCGAATTTTATTCCGAACAGATCGAAGATTTCGCGCTCGGCCCAGTCGGCAGACTTCCATAAATCGGTAGCGCTCGCAAGGTTGAGATCGCCATCGGAGAGCCCGCAGAGCAAACGCACGCGCTTGGTTTCGCGTAGATTCAAGAGATGGTAGACGACATCGAAACGCGGCCTCCGTTCCGGATAGTCCGCGGCGCCCACGTCGAGGAGAATCGTGAAGCCGTCGCGTTTGAGCTCCGCCAGCCGCGCATGGATGTTCGCCGGTTCGATGCGCTCGATCGCCGCGTCGCCGATCGGCGGTCGCAGCGCGGTCGGATCGATCGCCGTTCTCGTCAGCGGCGGCGTTTGTGTGCTAGGCACGCTCTACGTTAGGTTCGCGCCAGCAGACCGCCGCGGCCGCCTTCACGGATCTGCTGCTGGATCAAATTGACCGCATACAGCAAGCCGTCGGGCGTCGGCGGGCAGCCGGGAACGTAGACGTCGACCGGAATGATCGTGTCGACGCCCTGTACGATTGCGTAATTATCGAAGACGCCGCCCGAGCTCGCACAAGCACCCATCGAGATTACCCACTTCGGGTCGGCCATTTGATCGAAGAGGCGCTTCACGACCGGCGCCATTTTTTGCGCGACGCGGCCGGAGACAATCATCAGATCTGCTTGCCGGGGCGACGCCCGAAAGACTTCGGAACCTAAGCGCCCGATATCGTACTCCGGAGCCGTGGCGCTCATCATCTCGATCGCGCAGCACGCCAAACCCATCGTCAGCGGCCAAACGCTGGAACTCTGCGCCCAGCGCGCGACGTCGTCGAGTTTGGCTAACAGGAAATGCCCCGGTCCTACCTCCATTCGAAGCCTCGCTTTTTCCAAACATAAGCATAGCCAATTCCGAGCACGACGATGAAAGCGCCCATTTCGATCAAGCCGAACATGCGCAAGGCGTGCATCTGCACGGCCCACGGATAAAACGAGGCCGCTTCGACATCGAGGATCACAAAGAGCATCGCGATCAGGTAAAATTTCACCGGAAAACGGCCGGCAATAGCCGATGTCGGCTCGACGCCGCACTCATAAGCCTTCTCTTTTTCCGGATTTGGTTTGCGCTGCGCGAGAAGGCCCGGCAGCAGGCTGAAAGCCAGCGCGGCGGCGACGGCGACGGCCGCAAAAATCGCGACGGGAGCGTAGGGGGTCATCGGCTTGTGACAGTTTTCACAAGCCTTTCCCAACCCCTTGAAGAAAGAATAGCTGCATGAAACTGTTTGCGGCGGCGATCATCTTTGTTTTGGCCCAAGCCGGCGGGTGCAACAACCCTAACGGCGGAGGCGTGCAGGACTACGGCTCGATCGTCGGACGCGTGCTGGACGCGACGAACAACCGTCCGGTTCCAAACGCACTGGTCGCGGTCGGCGTGCTTTACACCGGCTATTCGAACCCGGACGGCGCCTTCTCGCTGACCGGAATTCCGATTGGGCGCCAAGGCCTCAGCGCGAGCGCGCCCGGTTACTCGACGACTACCGTCACCGTCCCCGTGCACAAAGACCAAACGACCAACGCCTACTACGTCCGGCTGCTTCCGCTCTCCGGCGGTCCAACCGCGCCGCCGCCGCCTACGCCGACCCCGACAGCCGGCCCGGCAACGCCGACACCGGTTCTCTCTCCCGAACCCAGCCCAACCGGCAGCAACAGCCCGTCGCCGTAGTGGCGCTAAACCTCCTCGCGATCGCCGCCGGTGTATTCTTGGTGCTCGTCGCGCTGCGCGACGTGTTCCAGGGCGTCATCGTGCCGCGCGCGGAGAACACGGTGCTCCGCGTCAGCCACTATCTGAACCGCGGATGCTGGGGCGTGTGGCCGTGGATCGCGTATCGGCTCTACCGCGACGCACGGCGGCGCGAAAACTTCCTGGGGACGTTTGCGCCGCTGATGCTCGTCATCTATCTCATGACCTGGGTCGTGCTGCTGATCGCCGGTTGGGGTTTGATCTTCTACGGCATTCGCGATCAGCTGCGGCCGGATGGACTGTCGTTTTTCGAATGCGTCTATTTTGCCGGCGCATCTTTTCTCACCATCGGATACGGCGACATCGTCGGCACGACGACGCTGTCACACATGCTGTCGCTGGTGGCGGGCGCATGCGGCTTGGCGGTGGTCGCCGTCGTGGCGACCTTCTTGTTTTCGATTTTCGGAGCGTTTCAACAGCGCGAGCGGTTCGTCGTTACACTCGGCGCCCATGCGGGAGCGCCGCCAAGCGGCGTCGGATTATTGATCGAACACGCGCAGGCCGCGATCGTTCCCGACTTAGCGCAAGTCTTTCGCGACGGACAAAATTGGATGGCCGAAGTGATGGAGAGTCACCTCGCCTATCCGATCCTCACGCTCTTTCGTTCCAGCCACGACTATGAATCGTGGGTGGGAACGCTCGGAACTCTGCTCGATGCCGCGGCGCTGGTGTTAACAACCGTTGAAGTGGACGATGCCATTCGGGGTCAAGCGCACATCGCGTATAATCTCGGGCGGCACTTGACGCACGATTTCACCAACTACTTCGGTTTCAAGGAGCCGGAGAGCGGTGCCGGAATCGAGCGCGCCGAGTTTGAGGCTGCTTGCGACGAATTAACGCACGTGGGATACAAGCTGCGTGACGGCAACGGGGCCTGGAAACGCTTCTATGATTTACGCCGAACGTACGCGGTGCATCTCAACACCCTCGCACGCTGGCTGGAGATTCCGCCGGTGCAGTGGGTCGGCGACCGGAGTATCCTGCGCCGCCATTAAAACCCATGTGCTGCGTCGTGCTTGTGGAGAAAACGCTTCGCGTCGTTGATTGGCAACGCGAACCCAATCGATCGTTCATCTTCGAATCGCGACTCGGCGATGCCGATCACTTCACCGGTTGCTGCGAGAAACACCGGGCCTCCGCTTTCACCGGGCACGATCGGCAGCGTTACTTCGATCGCTTCGCGTCGAAGCGCAGAGACGCGCCCAGAGTTCAGCGACGTCGCCAGGCCAAGCCCCTCGTTATCGAATTCGTCCGGAATCGGATAGCCGAGCAGACCGATCGAAGCGCCCGGCCGCGCATCGGCGCTGGAACCGAGCGTTGCCACCGGGAGATTTTTAGCGGCCGTACGGACGAGCGCCACGTCGAGATCGCCGTCGCGCGCGATTATGCGAAACGGAACCTTGCGCTTGTTACCGATCGTCGCGACGCGATTCCACGTATTTTCGAGCGCGTGCTCCACGGTCAGGATATCGCTTCCCCAATTTCCACTAGCGACGACGACGCCGCTCGCATACTCGGTGTCGGGTCCGCTCTTCTTCGTATCGCCGGGCACGTTCATGGTCAACAAAATCGTCGCCGGGCGCAGCCTAGCGGCAGCGGCGACGAACGCATCGTCCGCGGGCTTGGGCTGCGCGCATGCCCCCAGGAGGAGCAGGGCGCTCGCGATCGCCGCCTTCAATTGCGCAAGGCCCGCTCCGGTGCGAGCGCTGACGGCAAGCGATTGCCCGCGATGCGGTATTTCCTCGACGGAGTCACACTTATTGAACGCAACAACGCACCGCTGAGATTCCAAGTGCAATGCGGCAAGCGTGTTTTCTACGGCCGTCATTTGGCGCGGCCAATCGGGATTGGAAGCGTCGACCACATGCACGAGCAAATCGGCTTCGGCTAATTCCTCGAGCGTTGCGCGAAATGCGTTGAGCAAATCCTTCGGCAGGTCGGTGATGAAGCCGACGGTATCGACGATACGGACGTACCGGCCTTCTCCAAACCAGACACGGCGCACGGTTGGATCGAGCGTGGCAAACGGTTGGTCGGCGACAAACGCTTTCGAGCGCGCCAAACAATTGAGCAGCGAGGTCTTCCCTGCGTTCGTGTAACCCACGAGCGCGGCCAGATGCTCGCGTCCGTTGTTCCCGCGGCGCGTCGTGCGCTGGCGGCGCACCTCTTCCAATTGTTTGTTCAATATGCTTATCCGCGCTTGAATACGGCGCCGGTCGACTTCCAGTTTCGTTTCGCCCGGGCCGCGTGTACCGATGCCGCCGCCCAGCCGCGAGAGATCTGCGCCGGCGCCGATCAGATTCGACTGCCGGTAGCGCAGCTGCGCCAGTTCGACTTGCAGCTTGCCTTCGCGGCTGCGCGCATGCCGCGCGAAAACGTCGAGGATGAGCATCGTGCGATCGACGATCGGCAGAAGGATGATCTTCTCGAGATTCTTCCGCTGCCTTGGACGCAGATCGTTGAGAACGAGCACCAATGCGGCGCGCAGTGATTGCGCGAGCTCCGCAATTTCGTGGGCTTTTCCGGTGCCGACGAGCGTTGACGGATCGACGCGCGCGCGGCGCTGCACGATCGTTCCCACCGACTTCACGCCCGAAGCTTCGGCGAGCGCTTCGAGCTCCGCAAGTTCGGGCTCGACCGGACGCGCCGGATCGCCGGTGTCGACCGCGACGACCAGCGCTCCCGTTCTTAGCGAGCGATCGGGCGAAGGCGTTCGATGAGCCATGACAGAGCTTGGTTGTAGCGCGGTCCAGGACGATACAGCAGATCCGGATCGGGCGCGATCAGCACCCGCCTTGCGCCGACGGCTTCTAAAGATCGCCAGGGCTCGCGGCCTAGGCTTTGTACGAGTTGCGCGTCGCGCGCGGCCAAGAGTGCGTCCGGCTGGAGCCGCAGCAGCGCTTCCCCGCTGAATTGCGCGTACGACTGCGGCAGCGCAGCGACGGCGTTACGTCCGCCTGCCAGCGAGATCAGCGACGAAATATAGGAATGCGGACCAACCGTCCAAATCGGATTGGTCTGCAACACGACGAAGACCGTGGGCCGTCGCGCAAAATGCTCCGACGCTTGCAGTTTTTGCGTTTTCGCTCGCAAACTCGCAATCAGCAAGCGTGACTCGCTCACGTGCCCGCTAAGCGAGCCAAGTCTGTTTATGTCGTCAAACAGGTCCGCGTAGCTGTCGTCGCGCAGCAGCGAAATCTTGAGCCCGGCGCGCTGCAGCGCGGAGACGGCGCGAGCTTGTGAGGGGATGCCGACCACCACGTCGGGATGAAGCGCGACGACCTTTTCGGCGTCGACGCTCGACGCGTCGTTAACTTCCGGCAAGCCTTTCGCACAGGGGATGCTCGAACTGAATTGCGAGACGCCCACCAGCTGTTTTGCCGCGCCAATCGCACAGAGATCTTCCGTCAGCGATGGGATGAGCGAAACGATGCGCGGGCGCCCGCTCTGCGCCGGCGGCGCGTTCGACGAAGCGCAGCCGGCGAAAACCGCGGCTAGGAGCGCCGCGGCCAAAGAACTTTTCACCACGCGAGCTTTCACGGACCAGGAAGGCTAGCCTGCACCGCTGTATCAGAGTCATAACGTTTGCGCGCGGGAAGCCGGTCGAATGCCGGCACGGTCGCGCCACTGTAGGCGGGGAGCCGCCCGATGTCACTCCTTATTGGGGGAAGGCACGGGCACTAGGCTAGGATCCGCAAGTCAGGATACCAGCGCAAACGCATCACACAACCGCCTCGCGTAAGGGAAAGGGTTGCAATGTTTCCGCTTCTATTTCTGATCACGATCGGCGCCGCCGCGGCGTCTCCATCCCCATCGCCGTTACCGGAGATCGCGCACGTCTTCACAAGCGACCGCACCGACGAAACGCTGAACAATGCCGCGCGCACGACCTATATCGTCACGCGCGCCGAGATCGCGCGCCACGGATACCGCACGGTCGGCGAAGCGCTCGAAGGGTTACCAGCCTTCGAATATTCTCCTTACGGGCCGATCGGCAGCAGCGCGCAATACGGTGTACGCGGTACGAACAGCGCGCAGGTCCTGGTGCTCGTCGACGGGCTGCCCGCGCCGGGCTCGTTCGCGAATTCCGTGGAGCTCGGCACGATGTCCACCACCGGCGTCGAACGCATCGAACTCGTTGAAGGCGGCGGCTCCACACTGTACGGGACGGGAGCGATAGGCGGCATCGTCAACGTCATCACCAATCGCAAAGCCGCAACGGGCGCGACGCTTCGCGCCGGATCGTTAGACGACACGTCTTTCGAACTGCGCTCGCCGAGCGTTCAATTCTCGCGAATCGTGGCGCGCAACGACTTCAAACTCACGGATGGATCGGCACGTCCCGACAGCGATTATCAGATCTCGGCATTGCACGCCAACGCCGGCACACGCGTTGGTTCTTTCGACGCCGTGCTGCGCGCCGGCATCTCGAGCGATCGCGGCGGAGCGCCGGGCCCGCTGGAATTCACTTCGCCGACATCGCGCCAAACGGATCTCAACGCGGACGCCAATGTAACGCTCACACATCGGACGCGGCAGGCGGAGTTCACGGTCCAGCTGGGCGGAACGCGCCAGCAGATCACCTTCGAATGCAACGCCGTCACCGATTCGAACTGTTTCCAGACGGCGCAATCGCTCGATACCGAAAGCCGTCTCGACTTTGACGCGCGTAATGTCGTCAGCGGAGAGAACGAACAGCTGCTTTACGGCATCGACCTCGCACGCGGAACGGTGCGCGGCGACGCCGGCGGTCTGTTTTCGACCAACTCGCTGGCACAAGCGGCTGCCTACGTACAGCAAAAATTCACGACGCGCTGGGGAAATGCCTACGCGGGATTGCGTGGGGAGCGCGACGGTGCGCTCGGCGGCGAATTCTCGCCCTCGGCCGGATTTGTCTTGCGGCTCTCACATGCGTCCGCACTCAAGGGCAATGTCGCGACTGCGTTCCGCGCGCCGAACGCGAGCGAGCTCTACTTTCCGTTCTTTGGCAATCCGGCGCTCAAGCCCGAGCGCGCAAGAGTCGCCGACTTGACGATGGTCGATTCGGCGGTGCTGGGCGGCGTCTCGATTGGATGGTTCGGCGATCGCACGAACAACTTGATCGTTACGACGCTGATCGATCCGGTCAACTTCATATTCGCGCCGGAAAATATCGGGCATGCGCTGATCGAGGGCCTGACGCTCGACGCCAGGACGCTGCCGTCGCACGGCTTTACGGCTTCGTTCAATATTACGGATCTCTATCGCGCGCAGAATCTCGATACGCAGTCGCGTCTTCCCGACGATCCCGTCTTTACGGCGAACCTCGGACTCGACTATGCTGGCGGAGGCCTCGTGGAAGCAGCGGGCGCGTCGGTACACTCGGCCGGGCCGCACGGCGCCGGTGCATTTACGCGCGCCGACGCCTATCTCTCGCTGCGCGCGGCGCCGAACGTGCTCTTGACGCTTCGCGCATACAATTTCGGAAACGCGCGTTACGAAGCCGTAAGCGGATTCCCGATGCCGGGCCGCACGTTCGCGTTCGAGCTCTCCACGCGTTAGCGTGATTCTCCGATTCGCCGCGCTGGCAGGCGGCTTGCTGGCCGTGGCCGCGGGGGCCCTGCTCGTGGGCGGCACGGAAGTTTCGCCCGCCGCGATCTGGAATGCGCTGCTGCATCCGAACAGCGGCGAGATCGCAACGATCGTTTGGCAACTGAGGCTGCCGCGCATCGCCATCGGCGCATTCGTCGGCGCGGCGCTGGCGATCGCGGGCGCGCTCTTACAGGGATTGCTGCGCAATCCGCTGGTCGATCCGTACCTGACCGGCGTTAGCGCCGGCGCGGCGGTTGCGATCGTTCTCTCGATCTCCGCCGGCGTCGCTGCGGCAGCCGTTCCGGCGCTCGGCTTTGCGGCCGGCCTCGCGACTGCGATTACGGTTGCGGCGTTGGCGCGGCGCGGTGCGAGCCTCGACGCAACGCGTCTCATCCTCGCTGGCGTGTCGCTCTCGTCCCTCTTCGCTGCAATCATCGCGCTGGTGTTGACGCGCGTGCAAGGCGGAGGCAGCGCGCCCGCGATCGTCAGTTGGCTTGCCGGTACGCTCTCGGGACGCTCTTGGGGTGACCTGCTGTTCGCAGCGCCTTATGCGTTTCTCGGCGCGCTCTTGGCTTTCTTAAGCGCGCCGGCGCTCAACGCACTGCGTCTGGGCGACGTGCGCGCGGCGGCCGTCGGAGTCGATGTCGGGCGTGCGCAATGGACGGTCCTCGCTTCATCTTCACTCCTTGCGGCTTCTGCGGTCACGCTATCGGGGACGATCGGTTTTGTCGGCTTGATCGTACCGCACGTGGCGAGGCGCTTGGTGGGATCGGACGCCCGCTACGTGTTGGCCGCGTCCGCTTTGCTCGGTGCAACGCTAACGATCGTTGCCGATGCACTAAGCCGCACGCTTCTTGCCCCCGCGGAGATTCCGGTCGGCGTATTGCTGGCGTTCATCGGCGTGCCCGCCTTCCTCTACCTCTATTATCACGACAAACGGACGGCGGCCGCGTGATAGCGGTTCGCGATCTCGAGCTGCGGGTTGCCGGAAAGCCGTTGCTCGCGAGCATGTCGTTCGAAATCGGAGCCGGCGAGTTTGTGGGGATCCTCGGACGCAACGGCGCCGGAAAGACAACGCTCCTTCGCGCGCTGGCGGGGCTGCGTCCGGCCGATGCCGGAAGCGTCTCGCTGAATTCGCGCGCCATCGCTGCGATGCCGCCTGCGGAACGCAGCCGCGCGATCGCTTTTGTCACGAGCGATGACGTCTTCGCGGATCGCCTCACCGTGCGCGACGTTGTATCGGCCGGGCGGTACCCGCATCATCGCTGGTGGCAGTGGACGCAAGAACCGCATGACGCCACAGCAATCCGTAACGCGCTCGAGGCGGTCGAGCTGCAGAGCTTCGCCGGCCGCGAATTTACGACGCTTTCCAGCGGCGAACGGCAGCGCGTCTGGATCGCGCTGGCGATTGCGCAAGAAGCTCCGCTTCTTTTTCTGGACGAGCCGACCAACCATCTCGATCTACGCGCGGCGCAGCACGTTCTGAAGCTGCTGCGCGAACAAGTGGACGCCGGCAAAACCGTCGTCTGCGTGCTGCACGATCCGAACGAAGCCGCAGCATATGCCGACCGGGCCATGCTCCTAGCCGGCGGCGCCGTGCTGGCGTTCGAGGCAAAGGAACGCGCTCTCACGCCGGCCTTGCTCGAGCGGGCCTACGGCCTCAAGATGGAATCGATCACCACCGCCTCAGGCGTGAACCGGATATTTCCCTCATCAAGCTGACCCGGCTCGACACGCCGCATAACCCGCGCCCCCAACCTTTTACCGGGTGGCTAAGGCGTCCGGCGCCCCATCATGGCAAGATTGTCAAAAGCCGCCTTTCTTATCTAGAGGGAGAACGCGCATGGCAATCACCTCCGCAGAGCTCAAAGCGAAGGTTTCGTCGAATGGCAACGGCGTGCACCGGAAGAGCTCGCCCAAAGCGCTCGTCGAGTACATCAAGAAGACGGGCATCAAAATGGTGGACTTCAAGTTCACCGACGTTCCGGGAACCTGGCAGCACACGAGCGTGCCGGCCGATCAAGTCGACGAGGATCTGCTGGCAGCGGGAATCGGCTTCGACGGTTCGTCGATTCGCGGCTTCCAGGCGATCCACGAATCCGATATGATTCTGAAGCCCGACGTGAGTTCGGCCGAGGTCGACAGCTTCTGCGGCGTTCCGACGCTTTCCATGATCTGTGACGTCTTCGATCCGATTGCGAAAGAACTGTACCACCGCGATCCGCGCAACATCGCGCGCAAGGCCGAAGCGTACCTGCGCTCGACGGGGATCGCCACGACAGCGTACTTTGGCCCCGAGGCCGAGTTCCATTACTTCGATCGCGTTTCGTACGAGAACTCTCCAAACCGCTCGTACTACGAAATCGATTCGAACGAAGCCAGCTGGAACAGCGGAAACGAGCAAGGCTCGCGCGGTTACACACTGCGCCCGAAGGAAGGCTATTTCCCCGCGGGTCCGGCGGACACGACCGGCGACGTCCGCGCTGAAACGGCACTCGTTCTCAAAGAGTGGGGCATCAACGTCGAGATGCAGCACCACGAGGTGGGCGCGCCGGGTCAGGCTGAGATCGACTTCCGTTTCGACTCACTGCTAAAGACGGCTGACAACCTGATGACCTTCAAATACGTGGTGCGCAGCGTCGCGGCGCGTTACGGCAAGAGCGTGACCTTCATGCCCAAGCCGGTCTTCGGCGATAACGGCAGCGGCATGCACGTGCATCAATCGCTGTGGAACGAAGGCGAGCCGCTCTTCTACGACAAGGACGGCTACGCCGAGTGTTCGCAGACGATGCTCTACTACATCGGCGGCCTGCTCACGCACATCGATTCGCTGATGGCGTTCTGTGCGCCGACGACCAACTCGTACAAGCGTCTCGTACCGCACTACGAGGCGCCGGTGAACGTCGCGTTTTCGGCTCGCAACCGTTCGGCTGCGATTCGCATTCCGATGTTCTTCCAAGGCAATCCGAAAGCGAAGCGCCTCGAGTTCCGGCCCCCCGATCCGACGGCGAATCCGTACCTGGCGTTCTCCGCGCTCCTCTGCGCGGGACTCGACGGTATCAAGCGCAAGATCGATCCGGTCGCGGCCGGTTTCGGACCGCTCGAAGAAAACATCTACGACCTTCCGCCCGAGAAGGCCGCGAAGATTCGCTCGGTTCCGGGTTCGCTGCGCCAGTCGCTCGATGCGCTGCGCGGCGATCACGAATACCTCACCGAAACCGGCGTCTTTACCGACGACTTCATCGACTTGTGGATCGCCTACAAGACCGAGCGCGAGCTGAAGCCGGTGGAGATTCGTCCGCATCCCTACGAATTCTATCTCTACTACGACGCATAAGCTAGGGCACGGTAAGCCAGCATAAGAGGCCTCTAACGGGGCCTCTTACGTTCTATTGCGTGGGAGCTGGACGTGGAACGAGCGAGTAACCCGGCGGGACCTCGAACAGCGCTTTATCAGCATCGCTAAGGACTCGCAAATTGCCGCGCATCACCAGAAATGTTGGCACGACGCTACCCATTTCCGTAAATTGAAGGTTCGCCCGTGCAGATCGTACCGAGATCGCCCGATAAAGAACAAAATTTGGATACATCGGAAACTGCTTCAATAGATCCGGTGGGCTTTGGACGTTACAGCCGCTGAGCCCGCTGAGAATAGTCGGCGCAAAATTCAGCGGCGCAGCATAAATGTCACCGTTAAACTCTTGCTCGGGTAAGGCATTCGTCGTGAAGACTGTTACGAAGCCAAGCGTTTCGGCCAGGTTGCAGCCGCCGCCGTCCGGGACCCCGATAATGATCCGGGCGCTCATTCCCGCTACGGTGCGACCGTCAATCGTTTGCTGCGGCCAACTGTCATGAACGCCTTGAACAAAAGCGGTAACCCGGGGCGCGTTCGGCGCAGGCGATGGCGGCAGAGATCCTACAGCGTAAGTCTCTCTGGAAACGAAAGGCTCCGTCCAGTATGTCTTTTTTGCCGGACTAAGGACAAGATATTTTCCGATATCCGGCCTATCGATTGTAACGGCCATGCCGTCGCCGGACTCAGTCCGGCGAAGATTGCCGAGGAACGCCATATGAAAGACGCGCCGGCCCTGAGCGTGCGCTGAATTATCTACATCGCTGTAAACCTTAGCAAAATCCGTGGGCAGCGGAAGCGGGCGAGCAGTGTAGATCTCGGAGACTTCATCGTATGCGATTCCGGTTTGCGCGGCGGCAACCGAGGAACTGGTGCACCCCTCTGTAGGGCCGGACAACAGCATCTCCGAACGGGCAGATCATGCCGACGTGGTCGCTGGCCATCTTTAAAAGTTATGACGTACGCGGCATCTATCCCGACCAACTCAACGACGACCTGGCCTACAAAATCGGACGCTGCTTCATTCCGCTCCTCAAAGCGAAGAACGTCGCCGTCGGGCGCGACATGCGCGACTCCGGCAACAGCCTTTTCGAGGCATTTGCGCGCGGCGCATCGGAAGCGGGCGGAAACGTACTCGACGTAGGCCGCGTTTCGACCGACGCGCTCTACTTCGCAGTCGGCAAATACGGGCTTGACGGCGGCGTCATGATCACCGCATCGCACAATCCCGCCAACTATAACGGCATGAAGTTTACGGGCTCGCAGGCCCAAGCGATTTCACTGGATACGGGGCTCGCGCAGATTCGCGATCAGATTGCGTCTGGAAATCTGCCGCCGCCGGCCGCCGCAGCCCGGGGACAGATCACGCGCCGCAACATTTTAGATGAATTCGCGATACACTGCCTCTCGTTCATCGAGCCCGCAAAGATCAAACCGTTCAAAATCGCGATCGACGCCGGAAACGGCATGGCGGGCGAAACCGTACCGCACGTCTTCAAGCACTTGCCCTGCGAGGTCGTGCCGCTCTACTTCGAACTCAACGGTAGTTTTCCGAATCATCCGGCCAGCCCGATCGAACCCGAAAACATGATCGACCTGCAGGCCGCCGTGCGTAAACACAGCTGCGATCTCGGAGCTGCCTTTGACGGCGACGCGGACCGCATGTTCATCGTCGACGAGAAAGGCGACCTTATCGACGGCAGCACCGTTACGGCGCTCGTAGCCCTCAACACCCTCAAGCGCTACCCCGGCAGCAAGATTCTGTACAATCTCATTTGCAGCCGTAGCGTTCCCGAGCTCATCAAGGCAAACGGCGGGATTCCCATTCGCTCCCAAGTGGGGCATTCGCTCATCAAGCAGACGATGCGCGAGAAAGACGTCGTTTTCGGGGGCGAGCACAGCGGGCACTTCTACTTCCGCGATAATTGGTACGCCGACTCGGGAATGATCGCGCTGATGCAGTGCCTGGAACTCTTCAGCGAAACCGTCAAGCCGGTAAGCGAATTCATCACGCCAATCGACGCTCGTTTCCGGTCGGGGGAGATTAACACGGTGGTCAAAGACGTCGCGGGTAAAATGCGGGAGATCGAAGAATTTTACAAGGGTGCCGAGGTCGATCATTTGGACGGCGTAACAGTTTCCTATCCGGACTGGTGGTTGAACGTGCGCCCTTCAAACACGGAGCCGCTGCTGAGACTCAACGTTGAAGGCGACACGCGCACACTCATGGAGAAGCACCGTGACGAGGCGTTAGGATTGATACGCTCGTGAATGCGTTCGTTCTTGGGCCGGCCGAGATTGCTATCGGCGACGGTTCATCGCTTGAGGGGCGCATCGCCGTGGAAAACGGTCACATCACGGGCATTTTGCCCGCCGGCGGCCCGACCGATCATCGTTTGCCTGCCGGCACGCGCATCGCGCCGGGCTTGATCGATATCCATACCAACGGCGCCGGCGAATTCTTGTTCAATCGCGATCAAGGCTACGCGGTTCCCGTTGCAGCCGTGGAATATGCGCGGCAAGGCACGACCGCTTTCCTGGCCGGCATCATGACGGCACCGTGGGAGTCTATGCTTCACGCGGCGGGAGAAGTTGTGGAAGCGGCTCACCAACTCGAAGAGGATCTACCGCGCGGCGCCCGGTGCCTGGGCATTCATTTCGAGGGGCCGTTTCTCAATCCAAAGTTCCGGCGCGTGCATCAGCAGCAATGGATCTTGCCGGCGACGCGCGAGCGAACGCGGGCGCTCGTTGAGTCGTGTAAAGGCGCGTGCCTGATGGTCACCATGGCGCCCGAAGTCGACGGCGTCTCCGACGCGGCGCGGTTTTTCATGGAACACGGCATCGTCTGTTCGGCCGGCCACACCGCGGCGCGCTATCGCGAAGGCATGCTCGCCATCGGCTTGGGCTTTCGCTCGCTGACGCACGCGTTCAACGCGATGCCGCCGCTCGACCATCGCGATCCGTCTATTCTGGCGGCCTTCATTCAAGACGGCCGCACGACGGTGCAAGTCATCTGCGACGGCATTCACGTCGCGCCGGTCATGGTCGATCTGCTGTACCGAACCCTGCACGAGCGCCTGATTCTTGCTAGCGATATCATGCCGTCAGCGGGGCCGGGCTACCACATTTCAGGCGGCGTGATGCGTGCTGAGGACGGCACGATCGCCGGCAGTGCGCTGCGCATGGACGACGCCGTACGCAACTTCATGGCTTACACCGAGCTGCCGTTTGCAAAAGCAATCGTCGCCGCAACGCACGCGCCCGCAAAACTTCTCGCACTCGATCGCGAGATGGGGCGCGTCGCTCCGGGGGCACGCGCAGATCTCTCGTTCTGGGACGCCGAATTCAACGTCATCGGCACGATGGTCGGCGGGACCACCGTTTTCGGCGACGTTTTCGCACCCGCCGCGGCATAAAAAAAGGCGGCCCCTTAGCGTGGGCCGCCAAACCCGAGAAGGATCGAAACTGATCTTGGCCGCTTATGAGCCGCCGGGGTTTGTAATGCGCGAACCACCGATGACGGGAATTGAAACCGCGCCCGTTCCCAACGAAGCACCACCGGCTAGTGCCCGGCCATTGAACGTCGTGGCGTTTATCGTGATTGACGAGAACGCCAATACATTCCCGCTGAAGGTTGCGCCTCCGAGCGTCGCTGAACTGCCGACCTGCCAATAGATATTGCAAGCGCTGGCGCCATTTTGCAGGATCACGTTGCCGCCGGCTGACCCGTTCAGAACAGTCGTTAGCGCGGATGCGATCTGGAAGATGAAGACGCTTTGCGGGTTGCCGCCGCCGTCGAGCGTGAGGTTTCCAGACGCAATCGCAAGCGTCGAAGTCGATTTGTAGACGCCCGCCGGCAGGACTAGCCCGCCCAGGTCCCCCGCAACAGTGTTCGTCGCCGGCTTTCCGGCGGCGGCGTTATAGGCGGTCGTGAGGGCATTTTGGGCAGCCAGCGGTACCGCGGTGTTCGTATTAAAGCCGGCAGCGTAGATGGCGTTCGGGCCGTCCGTGTCGGTTCCAGGCGGATAGAATCCCGTGACTGCGCTTCCCGGCGAGACGCCCATGAGATCGTCATTGGTACTGCCCGTAACCGCGCCGGGACCAAATGTCACGAGTGTATTACCGACGTTGGTGATTGTAGAGCCGGCCAGCACTGCGAATGGCGCTAGCGCCGGTCCCAATACGATGTTATTTCCGCCAACGCCTTGGCTGCACGCCACCAATGGGGCAATGGTCGGAGTCGGTGTCGGTACCGGCGTCGGCGTCGGCGTCGGCGTGATAACCGGGCCGGGCGCGCCCGTTGCCGGCGCATTAAAAGCCGGCACGGTGCAATTGCTGCCGCATCCGCCGCTCCCGCCGCTGCAAGCGGCCAGCGCCGCGGGCGCGATCAGAATAACGAGCGCAGCCAGGCGCAAAGCGTGTAGAAAGCGCGGAGTTTTTTTCATGTTCATCATTCTAGATCTTCACTCCGAGCCCGATGTACGGACCGTTATGGGTTTGACCGATTGGTGCGTTTTGCTTCACTTGATACTGGTCCGCGCTGAACCCGCCATAGAGATAGACTGGGAAGTGCTCTAAGACGAGAGCGAGGCCGATATCGTATTTCGTGATCGCGAATTGCTGGCGATAAGACTTGCCGTTGTTCGCGCTCGCCGCATTAGCGATCGTGTACGTGCCGCTTGCCGACGGGTAGTAGAACGCGGAGCCGAAGAAACTGATCCCCTTGGTAAGGTCGGGAAGTTTTTCGATTCCGACGCCGACCCCGGTCAGCTTCGGATAGCCGTAGTTGGTCGAGGTTTGCAGGTAGCCGGCGCCGATGTAGATCCGCGGATCGGCGATTTTATACTCCAAACGCGCATCCAGGCTGCTTTGCCGCGCCATGAATACGGGAGTGTAAGCCGAGCCGCCGTCGATCGTGCTGAACTTCGTGAAATGGTTGCCGTTGAGATCGGTCAGATTATCGCTGGTGACATACGAATCCAAGCGGTAATCGACTTTGACGGCAAACGGCGAATTTCTAAATGCGATAGCAGCCGCTGCCAAGAGCGAGCGGCAGTATTGACCGGCCGAGAACTCATTGTAGTTCATATGATGGCCGACGGCGGCTTGAACGAACATCGTATAGGGCGGTTCGGTCGGCACCGGTGTCGGCACAGGAGCGATCGTTGGGGCAGCGGTGGGCGCCGGTGTCGGCGGCGGCGTCGGCGGAATGTAACGCACGACGACCAGCCGTCTTGTGGGAACCCATTGCACGTAGGCGCCCATGCCTTCGGAGATCACGCGCACCGGAACGAGCAAGATGCCCTTATAAAGGATGGGAGGCACGTCGAGCGGCCGCGTTTCGCCATTGATGACGACTTCGGGTTTATCGAGCGTGACCGAAACGGTTGCGCCGCTCTTCGTGGCGGTTACCGTTTTGCCGTCGGCCGATGCCGAGACCGTGGCACCCATCTGTTCGAACATGCTGCGCAGCGGCACGTAGATCTGACCGTTCTTCACCAAGGCGGCAAGGACGCGACCTTGTTTCAGAACATCGGGCTTAGCGTAGACAGTGTGGTCATTGTAAAGAATTGGAATTTCGCCCGAGGGCGGAGTGCCGAAGGCGGGCGGAGGTGCAGGAGATGCCTGCGCTACTTGAGCGGCTCCTGCGCGAGCCGCAGACGGAAACCCGCCCAGCAGCAAAGCCAGAAGCATCGCTGCCGCCACATACATCGTCTTACTTACCATTGCTCACCTAAATTCCAATAGCACATCACCAAAAAAGACCGGAAACTTTCTGGCCAGCGCGTGACATGAGAGATGCACGACGAATTCCGCTTGCCATATATGCCTAGTATGGACTGACCGCCGAAAAGCGTCTGCGCATTTTTAACCAAGTGCTTACTTATCGTGTGTTTTTAACACAAGGAACGGAGCCCGGCGCACGCCTAAATGTAGCCCTAGCATCATGGATGAAGAAAAGTGCGAAAATCAGTAACGCCTGTAGACTCCCCAGCGGCGACCCCGCGCCACCTCGCGATGAATGCCATCCTTCATGGTTTGGATCCGCGCGAAACGGCGACCGTTCTGGACGGCGCCGAATTGGTAGATCTCGCGGTTCGGGACCGGATCTATCAGCCAAACGAAAGGATTAGCGAAGTCTTCTTTCCGTTTGACTGTGTGCTCTCGATCGTCACGCGCATGAGGGACGGCAACGCCATCGAGGTCGGCACGGTTGGCCGGGAAGGCTGCTCGGCCATACCCTTGCTCTTAGGCGCAACGACGACGGCGAATGAGTCCTACTGTCAGGTTGGAGGGACGGCACTAAAGATCGGCGCGGACGTTTTCCAGTCGCTTCGAGCGAACCAGAAGTTCGGTCACTTGCTCGACCGATACGTGCAAGCGTACGTGAACATGCTCGGCCAGCTCGCCGCGTGCAACCGGCTTCACAACGTTTACGAACGCTGCGCCCGGTGGCTACTTATGACCCAGGACCGTGTCGGAACAAATGAAATAGGGCTGACGCACGAATATCTTGCGATGATGCTCGGTACGCAGCGCTCCGGCGTCACCATTGCGGCGGGCACGTTGCAGCAAGCCGGCTTCATTCGCTACGCACGTGGCGTTATCACGATTCTCGATCGCGAGGGACTTGAGGGCGCATCCTGCGAGTGCTATGAAGTGGCGCGCGAACAGTTCGGCGGGCTGATGCGGTCGACGAACACGCACTTCTAGCTCTGGGCGTCGCTTTTCTCATGTCATCCTGAGCGGGCGCCATTAGGCGCCAGGTCATCCTGAGTTTCCCGAAGGGCGAAGGACGGCGAGCGTAGTCGAGGCCCGCTCGCAGAACTTGGTTAAGTAGCGGTGTCCCGAAACGGTTCGGCCGTGACCTGAAACTCGTCCTCGTAAAGAATGTAGCCGGGCCGTCTTGTCTTCACCATCGCGACATGCATTCCATACGATTCTAGAATGATCTGAAGCTCGCGAATCTTTGAGAGATACCGTCTCGCGCCGCTCTTAAACCAACTGATCGCTTTTTTCTTTCGATTGGGCTTCCGCGACCGATTAAAACGCAACGGCCTTTCGAGGTTCTCGTTAAACCATTCGCGGATAACGACAACGCGGTCATCATCAGATTTGATTATTTTGCCCGATCTGCGAAGGGCGGCCACAGCTTGGAATAGCCCTTGGTGTACGCCCGAATCGGAGTCGCGCTCGAAAACAACAAATCTTACAAACATTCCAGCTTGCCGATAGCTAGAGGCTACCCAAATAGGCCTCTGCTACAGCCGGGTTCTCCAATAATGCGGTGCCGGTATCTTCGAAGCGCATTTCGCCGGTCTCCAAGACGTAGCCCCGATTTGCGATGCGCAAAGCCTGTTGCGCGTTTTGCTCTACCAAGAGAATGGTCGTGCCATTCGCGTTCAATAACTTGATGACGCTGAAAATTGTTTGAACGATAATTGGTGCGAGCCCCAATGACGGCTCATCGAGCATCAGCAAGCGCGGTGCACTCATGAGCGCGCGCCCGATCGCCAGCATTTGCTGCTCGCCTCCCGACAGCGTGCCTGCTGATTGAGAGAGGCGCTCCTCGAGCCGCGGAAAGTTGTCGATGACGAATGCCAACCGCCGCTCAATCTCGCTATTCGAACGAACCGTATACGCACCAAGCGCAAGATTTTCGCGAACCGTCATGCGCGTAAAAACACGGCGACCCTCCGGCGCGTGTCCTAAGCCTAGCCGCACAATTTGGTCGGGCGAACATTTGCGCAGATCGTTGCCGTCAAATGTCACCGAACCGGCGTAGGGAACGAGTCCGCTGATCGCGCGCAGCGTCGTCGTCTTGCCGGCGCCGTTTGAACCGAGCAGCGCGACGATCTCGCCCTCTTCCACGCGTAGCGAAACATCGCGCAGCGCGCGGATACCGCCGTACGCGACGCTGAGATCGCGAACCTCAAGAAAAGCCTGTCCTGAGCCTGACGAAGGGCTCACGCTACGGCAGTTCCCAGATAAGCCGCAATGACGCGCGGGTCGTTGCGAATCTCCGCCGGTTTGCCGGACGCTATCCTTTCGCCGTAGTCGAGCACCGTTATCTCATCGCTGACGCGCATGACCAGCCCCATGTCGTGCTCGATCAGCAGCACGGTGATCCCGCGCTCGCGAATTGCAGCGACCAGATCCGCCAGCTCGCCCTTTTCGCGCGGATTCATGCCGGCGGCCGGCTCGTCGAGCAGCAGCAACTTGGGGCGGCTCGCCAACGCGCGCGCGATTTCCAGCCGCCGCTGCGAACCGTAGGGCAGATTGCGAGCGTACGTTTCAGCGAGGCCCTCGAGGCCCACGAATCGCAGCAACTCGCGGGCGCGTTCGCGCGCTGCCTTCTCCTCACGTCGCTGTCGCGGCGTGTGCAAGAGCGAATCCCACAGTCGCGCATGCAGATGCGCATCTTCCCCGGCGAGCACGTTATCGATTACCGCCATGAACGAAAAGAGCCTGATGTTCTGAAACGTCCGCGCGACGCCGGCGGCTGCGATGCGATGCGCCGGCCATCCGTCAATACGCGCATCTTCGAAGAATATTTCACCGGCGCTCGGCCGGTAAACGCCGCTGGCCATATTGAAGACGGTAGATTTTCCGGCGCCGTTGGGACCGATGATCGCCGAGATGCTTCCGGAACGGACGTTCAGCGATAGATTGCTTACAGCGACCAGCTCGCCGAACCGCTTTGTGACCCCCTCAAGCCGCAGCATGATGCAGCTCCTCTTTGCGCTGACGGCTCGGCAGCAGTCCCTCCGGCCGAAAAAGCATGATGCCGACTAAGATCGCGCCGTAGATAAAGAAATGGTAGTTGCCGAAATCCACATGCAGACCGGCGCTCGCGGCGATGGTATTCGCTTGCGGCAGCACAACGTTATTGACGAGCACCAGCACCAGCGCCCCAACGATGACTCCCGGAATGTTTCCCATTCCGCCCAGCACGAGCATCGAAACGATCAACACGCTCACTTGAAATTGAAAGAGGTCGGGCGAGACTAGACTCAGTTTGGCGGCAAAGACCACCCCGGCCAACCCGCTGAATGACGCGCCCAGCGCGAAGGCGGCGAGCTTGACGGCCGTGGTGTTGATCCCCATGTGACGCGCGGCCAGCTCATCTTCGCGGATCGCCATCCACGCGCGCCCAAGGCGGCTGTCACGCAAATTGTAGGCGAAGAATAACGCCAGCGCGATCAAAGCGAGTACAACGTAATAATATGGAATCGAATTCTGGCCGAACGAGCGTCCGAAAAACGAAGGGAAATCAAGCGCACCGATCCCGTTTGGACCGCCTGTGTACTTGGTAAGGTTTTGAAAAATCTGCGGAACGATTTCGCCGAAGCCCAGCGTGACGATGGCCAGGTAATCTCCGCGCAATCGTAGGGTCGGCGCACCCAAAATGATACCGAAGACCGCGGCAAATGCGGCCGCCAAAAACAGCAGCAGCCAAAACGGCAGATGCAGACTAAACTGCGGGCTGGCCATCATCGCGTACGTGTAAGCGCCGATCGCGAAGAACGCCGCATATCCGAGATCGAGCAGCCCGGCAAAGCCGACGACGATGTTCAGGCCGAGCGCCAGCAGCACGAAAATGCCGGCGTCCGCGAGCACGTTGAAGGTCGCGTCGTTGCGATCGAAGAGCGGAGCGCACAAGAGCACGGCACCGAGCAGCAAAAATAGCGTGCGCTTGGCGCGCACGCCCGGCAAACGCTGCGCAACGACGATGACGGCGATCGCAACCAGGAAATATGCGTAGATCATGCGCGCTCGTACACCGCTTCACCGAGCAGGCCCGACGGACGAAACACGAGCACCAGAATCAGAATCGCGAAGACCGTGACGTTGCTCCATTGGCCGCCGAACTTCCAGGTCGCAAACGACTCGATGATGCCGATCAGAAAGCCGCCCAGCATCGCTCCCGCGATGTTCCCGATCCCGCCGAGCACCGCCGCGGTGAACGCTTTCAGTCCGGCTCCGAAGCCGTTGAAAAACCACGTCGACTGATAGTAGACACCCGAGACAAATCCCGCCACGCCTGCCAGCGCGCTGCCGATCAAAAACGTCAGCATGATGGTTTTGTTGATGTTGATGCCCATCAGCTGGGCGGCGTCGCGATCTTCTGCTGTGGCGCGCATCGCTCGGCCGAGTCGGGTGTTGTGGATGAAGAGCTGCAGCGCGACCATCATCACTACGGCTAGCCCGACCAGCAGAAACTGCTGAGCCCCGATAGCCACGCCCGCGAACACGATCGACGGATTCGGCACGACCGCGGGAAACGGAACCTGTGCCGGCCCTTTCCATATCTGCATGATATTTTCCAGGATGAACGAGACGCCGATGGCGGTGATGAGCGGCGCCAAACGCGGCGCATTACGCAGGCGCCGGTACGCGAGCCGCTCGATGAGCACGCCGACAATGCCGCACAGGAGCGCCGCTCCGATCAATGCGATTGCGACGTCCACAACGAGGGCGACGCCGTGCAGTTCACCGGAAACCCCGAGCGCCGTCAATATCGTCAATGCGAAGAACGAACCGAGCGTGTATACGTCGCCATGTGCGAAGTTTATCAGTCCGATGATGCCATAGACCATCGTGTAGCCAAGTGCAATCAGCGCGTAGATGCCGCCGAGGGAGATGCCGTTGATCAGCTGCGCTAGGAACTCATGCATCGCTGCCCCCCTCGACTTGCCTGCCTACGGCACGCTGCTCGGGGTGGTTCGACAGGCTCACCATGACAAGCGGGCTAGAGCTTCAGTTGGATCTGCCGGATAAAGTACGATTGGCCGTTCTTAAAGCCGTAGAGACTGAGCACCGGATTCGTGACGTCGCCGAACTTGTCGAAACTGATGGGCCCGATCGGTGTTTCGAGCCTCGTCGACGCGACATTGCCGACGACGGCCGTGCGTGCAGGCAGCGCGCCGTGGCCGCTCCGGATTGCCTGAATGATGGCGCTCGCCGCGACTTGAGCCGCAGCGTAGGCATTGGCGCTGTACGGTCCGATGTCCGCCTTATATTTCGCGCGGTACGCTTTGACGAACGCCTGCGCCGAAGGTAGCTTCGTCGCGTTCGGCGCGGCCACGGTATAATAACTCCCGTCGGCCTGCGCCGCCGCCACCGTCGCGAGATCCGCCAAACCGTCGCCGCCCATGTATGCGGTCTTTCCGAGTCCGATGCCGAACATTTGCTTGCGGATCAACCCGCCACCGGTGCTGGTGACGCCGCCAAAAAACACGACGTCGGGTTTCGCAGCGAGCACTTTGAGCAGCAGCGATTTAAAGTCTTGCGTGTTCTTGGCGAGATGATCGCGCGCGAGAACGGTGCCCCCGTCGTTCGTGAAATCTTTCTCGAAGCGATCGGCCAAGTCGAGTCCGTACGTTTCGTTGTCGTCGATGATGTACGCGCGCTTGAATCCAAGTGACCGCGCGAATTGCGCGAGCGCGGAGCCTTGGCGTGAATCCGTCGTGCAGACGCGGAAAAACGTGTTTAGCGATGGATTCACACGCCGCAGCTGCGCGGCTTCCGGTCCAAGCGTAAGGTTATCGGCAACGACCGACGGACCGACCTGCGCCAGTCCGGCTGCGTTCGTCACCGGAATCTCCGCGCGCGCGACATTGGAATTGTACGGTCCGACAACCGCCAGCACGTCCTGGTCGCTGATGAAACTGCGCACGTTGGAGACGCCCTGCTCGGGATTATGCACCCCTTGCACCGCATCGTCGAGCGCCTCGCCTTGCAGCGTATATCCGCGCGGCATATTTTTCTGCGCCTGATCGATGGCGAGCAGCGCGCCTTGCTCGGTGCTAATTCCGACCGACGCATCGCCACCTGAGAGCGGCAAATCGATTCCGATCTTTACGACTTGCCCCGGGGGCACCGGACTCGGAGCCGCGGTCACCGCGGTCGTGGTCGTCGTAGTGTTTTTCGAGGTTGAGGCGTTGTTCGCACCAGAACACGCCGCCAGCGCCGTCAGCGCGACGGTTGCAAGTATCAGACGCATGCGGGCGGGTTACGCTGAAGCTGGTTCGAGTTCCCTCACGGCGGCTGCATTGAAGTAGGTCGCTTTGGGATGGTGCATGATAATGGCCGCGGTCGATTGCTCCGGAACGATTTGGAAAGCCTCGGTCAGTTTCACGCCGATCGCGTTGCCGGCGTCGAGCAAACGGAACGCGGTTTCGTGTTGCGAGAGGTCAGGGCATGCGCCGTATCCCCACGAATAGCGCTTTCCGCGGTCAGCTGGTAAACCCAATTCCGATCGAATGTGGCGGTGAGCGCATTCAGCCAGTGCCTCGGCGCTCTGCACCGAAAAACCGTGCAAGAAATACGATTCGCTGTAATCGCCGGCGGCATGCAGTTCGGCGATTCGTTCCGACGCCCGCGATCCGACGGTAACGACCTGCAGCGCCACGACATCTGCGCCGCGGCCGTTTTCCGGTTCGCGCAGATAATCCGCCAGCGACAAGTGCTCGCCGCCGGCTTGCCGCGTGAACGTGAAGCGCGCGATTTCTCGCGAAGAATCTTCCGGATCGTAGACGATCGCGTCGTTGCCGCTGCCCGCTGCCGGGAAGTAGCCGTAAACGAAGCGCGGATCCAAAAACTCTGCAGCCGATTCCTGATAGCGATGTAAGCGCGGCTCGAACTCTTCGCGCACCAGTTTTTCGAACGCCTCGCCTTTGGTGTTCGCCGCTCCCCACGAGAGCCGGTACAAACTGCGCATGTCGAAACACGGCCAAAGTTTGGCCGGGTCGACGTCGCGCATGGAGCGCGCTCCCAAGAACGGCGGCTTGGGAATCGTAGCGTGGTCGGCTTTCACCGCTGAGTATTGAAGGGCTCCGTTGGTCGCCGCCACAGGCTGTTGCGCAGCACGCGGTGCGAGCGCCTCGCGTTTTGCCTGCTCGATGAATTTTTCGCGCTCTGCGGGATCGCCGGTCAGCGTCTCCATCACCTGCAAACCTTCGAAGGCATCCTTGGCATAAAACAGACCCGGCTCAAAGTAGCGGTTGCCTTCGAGCACGGAGATCCGGCGGCCGAAATCGCGATTGATCGCCGCGCCGCCAACGAGGACCGGAAACTCCAAACCGCGCGTGTCTTGCTCTTGCACGCAAACCGGCATCTGTTTGCTCGTGGAGACGAGCAGCGCCGAAAGTCCGATCGCGTCGGCCTTTACTTCGACCGCCTTCTCTAGAATCGTATTCATCGGTACTTGTTTCCCGAGATCGAAAACCGTGTAGCCGTTGTTGGCCAGAATCGTGTGTACGAGATTTTTGCCGATGTCGTGCACGTCGCCGAAAACGGTCGCGAGCACGACCTTCCCTTTGGTCTGGCCTTCTTTTTTCTCGAGGAATTGTTCCAGATGCGCGACGGCCTTTTTCATGACTTCGGCCGACTGCAGCACAAACGGTAAAATCAGCTCGCCCGCGCCGAACTTATCGCCGACTTCCTTCATGGCGGGCAGCAGTATTTCGTTGAGCACCTCGACCGGGCCGCGCGTCAGCAGCGCCTCGTCGATCTTGGCTTCGATTCCGTCTTTGCGGCGGCGCAGGATCGCGTTGTGAATACGGTCGGCCGGTGGTGCCTCCGCGTCGTCGTCCTTTTTCTCGCCCTTGCCGTCGGTCGTGGCAACCGCGCCTTCATAGTGTTCGATTAACCGCTGCAAGGCGTCGGGCCGGCGGTTAAAAACCATATCGTCGCAGAGTTCGCGCTCGGTCGAGTCGAGCTCGGCGTACGGCGTAATCTCTTTGGCATAGACGAGCGCCATATCGAGACCCGCCTGAACGCAATGATGGAGAAAGACCGAATTCAGTGCCGCCCGCGCCGCCGGATTCAATCCGAACGAGACGTTGCTGACGCCGAGCGAGGTCAGCACGCCCGGCAGCGCCTCTTTGATCGCTTTGATGCCTTCGATCGTGTCGACCGCCGAATTGATATATTCTTCGTCGCCGGTCGCTAGCGTGAAGGTCAAATCGTCGAAGATCAACGCGCCGGGCGGCAATCCATATTCGCCGACGACGATCTCGTAAATGCGCTTGGCGACTTCGAGCTTTCGCTCCGCGGTTTTCGCCATCCCGGTTTCGTCGATCGTGAGCGCGACCACGGCCGCGCCGTGTTCCATCGCCAGCGGCAGAACCGCGTCGATCTTCGCGCGTCCGCTCTCGAGATGGACGGAATTGACGATCGCGCGTCCGGGATAGGCTTCGAGCGCGGCCTGCAGCACCTTCGGTTCGGTCGAGTCGATCATCAGCGGAACCTCGACCGACTGCGCGAGCTTTCGGACCATAAGGCGCATCTGCTCGTCTTCGTCTGTCCGCTCCGTCAGCGCACAGCAAACGTCGAGCGCGTGTGCGCCGCCTTCGACCTGCTCGCGCGCGACGAGCGTAATGTCGTCGAAATTCTCCTCGAGCAGCAGGCGTTTGATCTTGCGCGAACCTTGCGAGTTGATGCGCTCGCCGACAAGGAGCGGCCGCGGTTCCTGTTCGAGTGCGATAGCCGTCATAGCCGACGCCGCAAACTGCTTCGGTTGCGCAACCGGAATACGGCCGCGCTTGCCCGCGCGTGCCAGCGCGTCGACCTCCGCGCGGATCGCCGCGATATGCTCGGGCGTCGTGCCGCAGCAGCCGCCCACCACGTTCACGCCGAAGTCGCGCACGAATTCGGCCAATTCACGCGAAAGTTCGGCCGGCGTTTCGGGATAGATGGTTTCGCCACGCGGCCCCATCAGCGGCAGTCCGGCATTCGGAATGACGCTAATGTACCGGTCCGAGTTTTCGCAGAGGTAGCGGATCGGATCGCGCATCTGCGACGGTCCGGTCGAACAATTCAAGCCGATCACGTCGACCGGCAAAGCACCGAGGGTCGCGCAGATCGCGCGAATGTCCGTGCCGAGCAGCATACGCCCTTCGGTGATCAGCGTCGGCTGGGCTTGAATCGGAACGCGGCGCAGTCCCTTGGCGAATTCGCGCGTGATGCCGGCGACGGCCGCTTTGAGCTCCAGAAGATCTTGCATCGTCTCGAGCAGTAGAAAATCCGAGCCGCCTTCAACGAGATGGCGAGCCTGCTCGCCGTAAATTGTGACGAGCTCTTCAAACGTGATCTTCGAGAGCGACGGATCCGACGACGAGATCAGCATGCCGGTCGGTCCCATGGAGCCCGCAACGAAGCGCGGGCGATCGGGCGTGGAATATTTTTCGCACGCTGCGCGAGCCAGCTGCGCGGCGGTATGGTTGACCTCGGCAACTTTGCTGCCGAGTTCGTATTCGTCAAGCTTTAAGCGTGATGCCGTAAACGTGTCGGTTTCGAGAACGTCGGCGCCGGCTTCTAAGTATTTTTCGTGGATGTCGCGGACGATGTCGGGGCGCGTCAAAACGAGAGCTTCGTTGCAGCCCTGATAGCGAACACCGCCGAAATCGTCGGCGGTGAGTTCGAGGTCCATGATTTGCGTGCCCATGGCCCCGTCGAAAACGAGCACCCGCTCGCCCAAGAGTTGCAGGTAGTCCGCCAAAATTATCCTTCGCGGGCGCTGATTTCGCCCACGGCGCGCCCAGCCCGATTATATACTATCGGGTGTTCTAGGTCGGCGAGTTTCGTCAGCTGCGCGGGCGACAGCACGCCGAGACCCTTCAGCATGGTTAAGACCGCCGGGCCGCGCGCGCGCGCCGTTCCGTCAAGCACCTTGCAAACCAGGCCAAGCCCGGCGTTTGCCGCGCCGGCGCCATGAACGCCTTCGGCGCCGGCTTTGCAGACGACGGAGCCGCCTCCGGCTTCCATCAAGCGGGCATCGAATTCACCGGTGCCCGAAACGTATTCGGGAAACGCGATCATCGCGTCGCGGACAACGCGGAGCGGGCCTTCGAGCGTTGCCAGCCGCAAAAACGACAGGGCCCCGTTGCGCAGCGGTACGGCATAGACGGGAATGCCGCAGCCGTCGATGGCGACCGGCATCTGGGCGGCCTTCACGTCCGAGACGCGCGCGCAAAAATCCAAGATCCGCTGCTCCGCCGGGTTCTCGGCTTCCAGGTACGTCCGCGCGTCCACATTCATGATCTTACACAGTGCCAAAATGCCCGCATGTTTGCCGGAACAGTTATTGTAGATGGGCGTCAGCGGAAGGCCGGCGCGTTCCAGCTCGAGCGCCGCCGCAGTGTTGTAGGGCGGATGTACGCCGCATTGCAGCGCGTCCTCGGGCATGTCGATCTTCCGGAGAATCGATCGCACGGCTTCAACGTGGAAGGGTTGGCCGAAATGCGAGCCTGCCATGACGGCGATCTCGCGCGGCTCGAGCCCAAAGCGTTCGCGCGCCCCGGCTTCGATAACGGCCGCCGCGATGAACGGCTTCGCGCTCGAACGCAAAAAAACGGGAAAATCGTCGACGTCCCCATATGCGAGCACCGTTTTTTCCTGCGCATCGACAGCGCACGCGGCGATAGCGTGGATCGACTCCACGATACCGCCGCGAGAAACCTGAACGCTAAACGAGGGCCGCTTCGACAATCCGCGTTTCTTGTTCGGCGAATACCGGGTTGGAAAGATAGCGTTCGCCGGTGTCGGCAGCAACGGTCACGATGAGCTTGCCTTTCGACTCGGACCGTGCGGCGACTTGCAACGCCGCCCAGATGTTCGCTCCCGAAGAGATTCCTACAAGCATGCCTTCTTCGCGAGCCGCGCGGCGCGTCATCGCGATCGCGTCCGCATCGGTGACGCGGATCACCTCGTCATAAACTCTTGTGTTGAGAATCTTCGGAACAAACCCCGCTCCGGTTCCCTGGATCTTATGCGGGCCTGGAGTGCCGCCGGAAAGCACCGGCGAGGCATCGGGTTCGACCGCGATAATCCGCGAACCGGGCTTCCGCTCGCGCAGCACCTCTCCGACGCCGGTAATCGTTCCGCCCGTTCCAACAGCCGCCACGAAGACGTCGACCGTGCCGTCGGTATCGCGCCAGATCTCTTCGGCCGTCGTTCGGCGATGGATCTCGGGATTCGCCGGGTTTTCGAACTGCTGCGGCATGAAGTATTTGGGCGGGTCGCTCGCGTGAATCTCGTTTGCCTTGGCAATGGCGCCCTTCATCCCCTCAGCACCCGGCGTCAGCACCACCTGTGCGCCGTAAGCTTTAAGGAGGTTCCGGCGTTCGACGGTCATCGTATCAGGCATGACCAAAATCAGCGGATAGCCCTTGGCGGCGGCCACGAAGGCGAGCGCGATGCCGGTGTTTCCGCTGGTCGGCTCGATGATCACCGAGTCCGGGCGCAGGCGGCCCTCGCGTTCGGCGGCTTCGATCATCGAGATCCCGATGCGGTCCTTCACCGAACCCGCCGGGTTAAACGACTCCATCTTTACGGCGACCGTTCCGGGCAGACCCTTGGCCAGCCGGGGAAGTTTGACAAGCGGCGTGTTGCCGAACGAATCGGCCAGATTTTCATAAATGCGGCTCATGCAACCATGAACCGTGCCCGTTCGGTAAAAGCTGCACAGGCCGCGCCCCCGCCCCGACGGAAAATAGAGCGGTGTTCTCCCTCGCCGACAAGTCGCTCTATGTGGAAGCGATCGATCTTTGGATCGACTCGATGCGTTCGCGCGGCCGCTGCTACGTGTCGCACGGTCACTCCGATCACGCGCGCGAGCACGACACGATCGTCTCGACTCCGAACACCGCTGCGATCTGCCGCGCGAAGTTCGCGCGCCGCGCAGCGCGCGCCACGCAGCCCTCGCTGCTCGCCGGTTTCAAAACGCCGGAGCCGCCGCGCCCCCCGAGTATCTTCGAAGAACACGGGTTTAACGAACCGTGGGTCAGCGGAAACCACCGGCTGACACTGTTCTCCGCAGGTCACGTGCTCGGCAGCTCGCAGATCATGATCGAGGGCGAGCACGGCAGTTTCGTGTACACCGGCGACTTCAAACTCGACACGTCGATAACCGCCGACCCGCCCGAGGTAAAGCCGTGCGATCTCGTGCTGATGGAATGCACCTTCGGCCGGCCCCAGTATGCCTTTCCTCCGCGCGAAGAAGTAGCTGCCGAAATGATCGCGTTCGCACGCGATGCGCTCGAGGCCGGAGCCGTGCCCGTCTTCTTCGCTTACTCTTTGGGCAAGGCGCAAGAAGCGGTCGCAATTCTGGGCAACGCGCAGATCGGCGTGACCGTGCACGGCGCCATCGAAACGTTATGCCGCGTCTATGAAACGTGCGGTGTGCAGCTTCCGAAGTACGAGCGCTACGATGTGCTGACGTTTAACGCAAACGGCGCCGTCGTCTGGCCGCCTTCGGGAAAGGCCTTGCCGAAAGCTTTGCGTGGAAGGCCCGTGCGTACCGCCGTTTTAACGGGATGGTCGATGGATCGCAGCGCAAGGTTCCGCTACGGCGTCGATCGCTGCTTCCCGCTCTCCGATCACGCAGATTATCCGGCCCTTCTTCGCTACATCGAATTGGCGCAGCCCAAGAAAGTGCTGCTCAACCACGGCTGGCCGGATTTCGTCTACCGTTTGCGGCGCCTGGGCATCGATGCGGAGTACTTAGAGGAACACACGCAGCTGGCGCTTTTTTAAGGAATGCGGCGCTTCGGGGAAACCTGCGCGGCGATCGCGGCTCGCGCCGGAAAGCTCGAAAAGATCGCACTCCTTGCAGCGTATCTGCGTTCGCTCGATGACGCCGATCTTAGCGCGGCGGCGCGCTTTTTTACAGGCAGTCCGTTCGCGGCGCGCGACGACCGCAGCCTGGGCATCGGCTGGCGCACCATCGTGGCGGCCGCGCAGAGCGCATGGGGATTTCACGACGTCGAACTGGGCGCGAATTATCGCGAACACGGCGACCTTGGCGCGGCGCTCGGGCCGTTCGTCCGCCCGGCGATGGACTTGGCGCTATTCTCCGAGACGCTGACGCCCGCTTCACTCTATTCGCTTTTCGAAGAGATCGCCCGGGCGCGCGGCAAAGCAGCCGGACGAAAACGCGAAGTGCTTTGCGAGCGGATTCTGCGCGCGTGCACGGATGCAACCGAAGCCACGTACGTTATCAAAATCATGACGGGCGATCTTCGCATCGGCTTACGCGAAGGGCTCGTCGCCGACGCGGTCGCCGCAGCGTTCCAGCGCGAAGCGGCTCGGACTTTGTTCTTATGAACTAGTTCTTCGCTAGCGTCGATAACCGCACCATTAGACCCCGCCACGGATTGACTCTTATCGGCACGATTGCTGAATAAATGTACGGCGTAAGGCGCTTAGGATTCACCTAACTGTTAATCAGCGGGTCGTGGTTTCAGGCCCAACGTCCGGAGCCTATCGCGTCTATTTCGGCGCATCTACTTGCATTTTGCTAAAATCTGCGACAAGCGACAACGGCTGGTGAGTCCGAGGAAGTGTTTCCGCAAACGTCATTCTCCCAATAAGCGGCACACTAAACGGCGACTTCGTGTATTGAAAGGTGAGCTCGCGATCGTTTGGGCCTTCCAAGATGACTACTTCCGGCTCGCAAGTTGATGTGAACTGGGCGTACCGAAGCCACAGAGTGGCTTCTGATCTGTAAACGTTCGTGGGTTGAATATCAAAGGCCTGAACATCTCTCCCTGGCTGCTCGACCGGAAACACTGAGTAATGAGCAAAGCCGAATGCGACGGCGTTCACGCTCAGCTCCGCCGCACTGGGAACAACGTGCTGCAGAGAGCGGCCCTCCGTGATCGTCATACGGAGCCCCCGCCAGTCGTACCAATAGCCGTTTAGGGACAGTTCGCGGAACGGATTGAATGCCGGCGAAACGCGTATGACAATGCGCTGCGCTTCAGAAATACTTGGCACTTCGTCCGCCGGCAACGTTACAGAGAGCGCCCTTGTGTCGTCGATAGAGATGGCACCGCTAGTCACGGACGTATGCCGCGTGAAGGACACCCGCAAGTGATCGGCGGCGCTATATGCTGCCGCCACGTGATTAATACACGCCTGAAGAGCCTCCTCAGAGACCAGCATCGCAACCCAATCTAGAGTTGACGTCTCTGAGTGCCCGCGGTACAATTTCAGCTCCTACCAGACGGCCACTTGCTTTCGCATTAGTCGCTGGCAGAGGCTCGCTTGTTTGCTTTAAGGAGAGCGTGCCCATGTCTAGATTTCCCTTTCTAGGAATCGTTTTCGCATTGATTTTTTCATTATCCGGCTGCGGCAGTCGCGTTTCGCCGCCGTTGGCTGCAGCATCGCTGGGCTTAAGCCCGTCGGACTATCGGATCTCGTTCACAAATGGGCACGAGGTAACTTTTCAAAAGGCCTACCTTAGCTTCAAGAACGACCGAGCCGGGCAGACCTGGCTCTCGGTTCGAGCTCCAAATCTGGACATGCAGTACACTCGCTCAATCATCCGAGGTGTATGGCACGTAACTGCAGACGGAACAACGGCGATCGACCTTACTTCTGTTCCAATGCGCTCAACATTCGAAGTTCAGCCACCGAATATCGGCGCAATTAAGCCGTTGTGTACCGTGACGCCGCTCAGTGTTGGTATTCATCCCATGTGCAGCGGTGGGAGCGATTGCGAAATTCTTGACGGCAATTGTGTAAATTCGAATGGGGACTGTGTAATGTCTGCTCCGTGCGGAGCTTATAGCAGTACCGACGGTGATGGTACGGGCACAGGCTATATAGGCTTTCATGATGGGTTCGCCTGCGAGATCGACTTTACTTCCGACTACCTTGACTGCTTCGATAATGCCTCGGGTCCGACTTACACGGATGCAGATTTGTTTTTGGGCTCTAGACTTACAAACCTAGAATGGTGGGTCACGTGCAACAATCCCCAGTCCGCCGGCTGGGCTATTGCCCATTATCTCGATAAGTTTAGTAACGGTAATGCAAGACACGGAAACATCGGTGCGGCCCCCGGTACGAACCAGTGGTACTATCCGGGTGATTTCCCCGGAATCAACGGCCAGTATCCGCCCGGCCCGCCAGTCGATTTTAGCTCTAGATACTTTGCGTTCGGTGCCTTGTTACACTTGTTCTCGTCAGCTGAAGGACACTGCAACGATATTTTAGATTAAGATCACGCCGCCGATTCAGGGACAACGGCCGAGCGCGGTATGGCAGGCGCACGGACGTAACCTCCATTTATTCGGTCCAACCTGCTCCGCGACGCACTGCTCGCTTTGCGCGGAATAACAATTCCAGACCATCACTTTGCGATGATGAAGTGGTCGTAGCCTGACGGCGTGTCCAAGTTCAGCTGAACCGCCCACAGCAGCCACACGTGTACAACTGGGCGGACCAAGTATGAGCACAAGCGCCTCAAGAGTGTAAATGGCGGCGCGAGCAGTGCTTGTGCCAGACGGATGCATGCTCAGTTGAAGTCCACGAAAGGCAGCCATCTTAAACGAAACCGTGGCGCCCACGTCGTCCACCAGTCTTATGCGATCGGCCGTCTGGGCGGATAAGAGTTTGTTGATAGCGCCTATTAGCTTGTCTAAGGTCTTAAATTCTAGTGGATAGACATCATCTCCGACGTCGATTGACAGCACCATGATCCTCTGTTCGGCCAATCCCCGACAATTCGTGCAAAGAAGCGGACTACTAGCCGTAGTTTCATGCGCGCGAGCTCTAGGAGCCGCGCCCCGAATTCGAAATGGGTCTCCCGGATTAACCCAGTCCTGTCTATGGGAGCAGCCTTGACGCCGCGACGGCAGACCTCTATTCTGGGACAGGTATCGACACTTTCATGTCATGCCGCGCTATAAGGGGAGAAAGTGGGCCACTCTTATGTCGACCAGATCTCGGCCTTAATAATCTCAGGGTAGGGCTCGGTTTGCCTGCGCCTTTTTATACTAGACCCCAATCGCCGAGCATGCAAACCCGAGCCCTTGTGTTGCATTCAACGACGATGCTCGTATATATGGAACAGTTATACTCATTATAAGATCTCGACTCGCCGTACCATCCTGGACGGCGCGGCAAATGGTGGCTCAAACTCAAACGCGAGCTTTCCACACTCGACGTCGTCGTTGTCGCGGTTGAGTGGGGACATGGAAAGCGCGCCAAGGTGCTTTCCGATTATACGTTCGCGGTGCGCGGACACGGCGGCGAACTGCAGACGATCGGCAAAGCGTACTCGGGCTTAACCGACGCGGAGATCGCGGAGCTCACGCCGTGGTTCCTCGCCCATGAGCGAGGAAAGCGTGGCCATGCCATCGCGGTCGAGCCGAGAATCGTGTTGGAGGTCGCCTTCGACATCATCCAGCCGAGTACGCTGCATGAGAGCGGCTTTGCCCTGCGCTTCCCCCGCATCGTACGCCTTCGCAACGACAAGCCGGCAGAAGAAATCGACGGCATCGCCCGGGTCGAGGAAATCTACCGGGAGATGCTGGCGCGCGAGGGGCTTTCCGGGGTGGGTACAAATCCCGAATGCGGTGAAGGGGCTTGATATGATTGGAAGACTTTTGTTGACAGGTATGGCCGTCGTGCTTGCGAGCGGCTTTGCGGCAGCGCAAGCAAAAACGGCGGCGTCACCCCTGGTCGCGCTGCAGTTAAAAGGACACTGGGTCTGCGCGCAAACCGGCAGTTCGGCCGGAACGTACGATCAAGATTGGACTGCCGTCTTCGGCGGCACGTGGCTGCGCGCGACCGACAGTACCAAAGGACAAGTGACCGGGGAACATACCGTGACGTTCAATAAGGCCGACAGCACCTGGGTCGTTCTCGACGCGTTCCTACCGGGCAGCTATGACGTGCTACACGGGACGGCGTCGGGAAGCAGCCATATTGCCTTCCATGCGGTTTATCCGAAGCTCGCGCTGTCCGTCGTTTATAACCGAGTGACGCCGACGCAGTACACAATAGACGTCAGCGGCAACGTTCAGGGCAAGAAGGTCCTCACGCGCAGCGTCTGCGCCAAGCATTAATCATGGCGTCGTCCTCGGCTCGGGCGAAGGCGAGCGTTGTAAGGCGTCGATAATCTGCAGCGGCGTTCTCAGCTGGGCGACGAGTTCTTGCGCGAGCCGCAGCTCGGAGGGCTTGGAATGGTGAGCGCGCTCGAGCGCGAGCGCCTGCGTCATCGCCGCGCCGGCTTGCGCGCGGCCGCGCGCGACATTTCCGCGTTCGGCGTCGGCTGCGCCGATATACGCATCCAACCCTGTTTCGAAGAGTTGCAGCTTGTAGCGGACGTCGGCGCGGTCTTCGCCGCTTCCGCACCTCTCGGCTTGGGATTTTAGCGCGACAAAGGCCGTGTAGGCCTGCTGCGGTTTCGAGCGCATCGAATCGCGCGCCGATTCGAATCCGTGCAAGAACGTCTTGTATGATCCGCGTCCGCAGCGTGACTGCGCCGGCGCAAACAGCGCGGTCACGAGGACGAAAATCGCGGCACCCGCAGAGATTAAGCGCATTTTAGAGTCTCCCATCGTCGAGCAAAACGACGCGTTCGGCGGCGCGGCGGATCCTGTAGTCGTGCGACGTAATCACGACGGTCGTCCCGCGCTTCCGCGCCAGGTCAGTCAAAATATTCGTGACGATCGCGCCGTTCTCGGCATCGAGCTGCGAAGTCGGCTCGTCGGCGAGAATCGCGCATGGGTCGCCGGCTAGCGCCCGCGCGATCGCGACGCGCTGCTTCTCACCCCCGGAAAGTTCGCGCGCTGGCCGGTTCGCATGTTCTTCCAAACCGAGCTGAGCGAGCAAGTCGCGCGACGCCTTGCGCGCGCGCCGGCCGCGAACTCCGCGGACGTTGTAGGCGAGCTCGACGTTCTCCGCTCCGGTCATCGCGTTAAAGAGATTGAATCCCTGAAAAACATACCCGAAATTCCGTAAGCGGAAGCGCGATAGTTCCTTACGCCTTAAGCGCGTGATCTCGGTTCCTGCTACGGCTACGCTGCCGGCAGTCGGCGTGAGCAACCCTCCGATGATAGAGAGCAGCGTACTCTTTCCCGAACCGGACGGGCCCATGATCAGTAGCAGCTCGCCCTGCCGGATATCGATCGAAACGCCTTTGAGCGCGTGCACAGGTTTCGTACTTGCATACGTCATGCTCAGGTCGTGTGCGGCCACCGCTATTTTATCAAGCATGTTTAAGCTCGGAACACCAAAGCGGGATCGGAGCGAACCACGCGCTGCATCGCGACCATCCCCGCCCCGATGCAAATAACCAGCGCAGCCGCGAGCACCACGAGCGCTCCAGCGGGCGTGATCAGGATGTCGACGCCGCGCTCGGCCGCGATAGCACGAATCGCGAACGTGAGCGCCAAACTGAGAACGTATCCGATTAGCGCCATGCACGTCGCTTGCAACGCAATGACGCCGTACAAATAGCTGTCGTTGACGCCGATCGCTTTGAGCGTTCCGTACTCCTGGAAATGCTCGTTGATCGACGTGTAGAGAATCTGGCCAACGACGACCACTCCAACAAAGGCACCCATCAGCGCAATTAGCGACAAAATAAAACCGATGCCTGTTCGCTTGACCCAGTAGTCGCGGGTCGCGGCGATCATCTGATCGCGTGTCATGGCGCGCACGTGCGGAATGCTGCGCTGGATCGCGGCCGCAAGTTGCGCGGAAGCGGCCGGGTTCTTCGCCTTCACCATCACGTACATGATAGGGTCGGTCTCTTCCAGCGGCGGCGGTGCCGATCCGGGCGGCGAGAAAAAAGAAAGCGCCGACGGCGTGTATGCGTTCGCGCTTTCGAGCGACGTGTAGAAAAATGTCGCTGAAACGATTGGCTGGGTGCCATGCGTCACGTAAGCCAGATGCGCCGGCAGCGCGCCGATGACGCCGCTCTGGCCGAGCCGCAGGTTCAAGATATGCAGTTGCGTGGCGTCGACCGCGAACGCGTACGGCTTTTGCAAGAGATTTAGGGTCGCGCGATCGGCGTTACCGGGATTGAAGAGCGTTCCGCCCGGGTCAAATCCGATCACACGGCCGAGCGCCAATTCGTCATGCGGGCTGCGCCAGCGCGCGACGCCGAGCGAAAGTGCTTCCGCGCGCGCAACGCCGGGAACGGCGCGCACTTTAGCAACCGTACCGTACTCGAGCGGCAGCGTGCCTTCGAAGTAGAGCATCTCTGGTGCGGAGACCCAGACGTCGGCGCTCGATTCGACAATAGGGAGGGTGGTGGAATTCGAGAAGCCGTTGAAGAGCGCTACTTGAACGGTAAGCAACGTGACCGCGAAGACGATGCCGCAAAGCGCCACGAAAAAGCGCGGCAGGTCTTCGAACAGCGTCTTGCGCGCAAGGGTGAGAATATTACTTGTTCTTGAAGCGCGCGGTGCGCTTTTCGTTGTATGAAGCCAATCCTTCTTTGGCGTCCTCGCTCTTGAAGAGCAGCGACTGCAGCTCGCGTTCCAGCGCCAGCGCATCTTGCAGCGGCAATTCCATGCCGGTCTGCACGGCGCGTTTGATATGTCCGACGGCCATCGGCGCTTTGTTCGGCGACGTGAATTGCTTGGCGTAGGTGAGCGTTTGATCGCGGAAGCTCGCCGCGTCGCCTTCGTACACGTCGTTGACGATGCCCCACTCCAGCGCTTGTTCGAAGCTGAACGTGCGGCCCAGCGCCATCAGTTCGATCGCGCGCGACTTGCCGACCAGGCGCGCGAGCCTTTGCGTCCCACCGGTCCCCGGCAATACGCCGAGCGCGACTTCGGGCAGGCCGATTTTCCCGGCGTCTTGCCGTCCAATGCGAATGTCGCACGCCATCGCGATCTCTAAGCCGCCGCCGACGCAATGGCCGTTCAGCGCCGCGATAACGAGTTTTGGCGTCTGTTCGAGCTTTGAGAGCGTCTCGTTGGCGTGCAGGCAGAAATTGTACTTAAATTCCGGGGTGACCGAGTTCAGCATCGCGATGTTGGCGCCGGCCGAAAAGAACTTCTCGCCCTTGCCGGTGAGCACGATCACTTCGACCTCTTGGTCGAAGCGCGCGTCCAAGATCGCCTCGTCGAGCTGGCGCATCATCTCGTGCGTGTATGTATTCGCCGGCGGATCGTCCATCTCGATGATGGCGACGTGTCCGTCCTTCGTATAGTTGATGACGCGCTTTCCGTCGAAACCGCGTGCTTCGCGCCCGAACGGGGTCTGCGCCGCGGCGGGGCCATTTACGGTAGTAGCCATTAATCTTTTCCTTTGGGTGCGATCCAACTCGAGTCTTTGGTCAATTCCTGGACGGCTCTCTCGTCTTGTGCGTTCGGCAGCACGGTGGGAAGGTATGCCTCCCATTCGGCTTGCGTCAACGAGCGCCCGTCGATGCTCCAGTACTGGCCTGCAAATTCCCCGATCTTGCGATTGAAGCGGATGTCCGGGACGTAGAGCTTCGTATCCGAGACGTTGACTGCGTTCACGCGCTCGACCGTCTTCCCGATCTCGTCGTAGAACTGGCCGCGGGCCCGCTCGTTCAGATGTTCCTTATCAGCGGTCTCGGCCGTCTTATCTTCGTCGACGCGCCCCTTAATGCCCCAAGTATACGCCCATTGAGCCGAGCCGGAGTGATCGGTCCCGAACAGATCGAGCGAACCAGAAATCCATTTGTTGTAATATTTTTGCTGCAGCTCGACTGGAATGACGCCGGCCTGCGCGATGCGGCGCAACCCTGAAATGCCGGTTCCCATGTGGTAGGACTCTTCGCGCAGCATCGGCCCCATAGATTGTGCGAGCGGTGCGAAGCCGGAGTGCGAAAGCATCGTGAGCTGGAACTTGCCGTCGCGATCCATAAAATTCGTATACGCAAAGAAATCGAGCCAATGGGTGACGTCGTCGTTAAATGCGTTGAGCAGGCGGTTCTTCTTCCCGTAAGCGCGCCGTTCGAGCAGCTTCTGCGCCTCGATTTTTCCGTCGTTTCCGAAATGCTTGATCAGCAAATGGCACATCTGGTAACCGTGACGGGTCTCTTCAACCATGATTCGCACGAGCGAGGCAAGGTCGTATTCTGACGGCGCATTGTTTACGAGGAAGCGCTGCTGTTCGTTGGAAGCGAATTCCGTGTCACCCTGATAAACGATCATATTCATAAGAGCGTCGCGCATGCGCTGGTCGGGCACTTCCATAAGTTTTTCCCAGCGCGACTGTCCTTTGAAATCGCCAAAATAAATTTCGCCGGTCGGCAGCTCGCCGTATTTCGCCTCGAATTGGTAGCCGGGCATGTAGCGATCGATCAGCTCTTTGTTCAAGCCGATATCGTTTTGCCAATCCGCCAGCAGAGCCAGCCAGTCATCAAACGTCGCGATGCGCGCCATCAATACTCCTTATACCAACATGGGCTCCGAGCCTCGCGGAAGGTAGCGCGGAACGGAAACGACCCGGGCATTCCACGGCAACAAGCCGCCGCTATCGTCCTGGATTGGGTCGGGGCCGTAGCGCAATTGGTAGCGCGTCGTGTCGCCAACTCGAAGGTGCGGGTTCGAGTGCCGCCGGCTCCAGGCCCAACATAGTTGGGTCTTCCGCCCAGGCCCCTCGCGTGCTAGAATTGCTACGGCGACACGGCGATTACGCTACGCGAGGGGCCGCCTAATCAGGCGGCTCTTCTTATTTAGTCAGCGTCTTCGTGGAAATGCAGATGACAGCCGTCTTCAGCGTCGCGTAAAACCTCTTGGGCTTCGGAGAGCATCGCCTGTGAAACCGGCGGCACCGATTCTATCTCGCCTTCCTCGGCCAGGAAATCACTCTCTTCCCAATCCTCCCACGTCTCGAGCGGCTCGCCGTCTATTTCAGCCGGAAACCGGACGCAAAAGCCTTCGACGAGGTGCAGTCCGACGACCAAGACGCGCGTGCCGCGCGGAAAAAACGTTCCGTCTTTCCACAGCGTGCCGTACGTGGTTTGATACGTTGTGCCGATTCTCAGAGCTTCTATTGGCTTAAACTCCAAACGGATCGATCGGCTTCTCGCCGATATACGTAATGATACTTTTCACTTCCGAGTACAGCGCCATCGTTTCAATGCCTAGCTCACGCCCGTATCCCGACTGTTTGTAACCGCCGAACGGCACTCCCGGAAAAACCGAGTACGGCGTGTTGATCGCAACGGTTCCCGTGCGCAGCGCTTTGGCCGTGCGGCCCGCACGTCCGAGGTTTTGCGTCCAGATGCTGGCCGACAAACCGTACTCGCTGTCGTTTGCGAACGCAATCGCTTCAGCTTCATCTTTAAAGCGCGTAATCGTGGCGACCGGCCCGAAGACCTCTTCGCGCGAAATGCGGTGTGCCGGCTGCGCTTCATAGGCGCTGACGCTCCAGAACTTGCCGTCCTTGAATGCATCGCCCACATTCGCCGCTTCACCGCCGAGCAGCAGCTTCGCGCCTTCGCCCGCACCGATCTCGCAGTACGATTTGATCTTGTCGTACTGTTCTTGCGTCGTGATCGCGCCGATCTGTGTCTGCGGATCCTCCGGATTGCCGACGCGCAGTTTGCGCGCCTTAGCCGTAAACGCCGCGATGAATTCGCCGGCGATACTCTCGTGAACTAAAACGCGCGAGCGCGCTTCGCAGCATTGCCCCGCGTTATAAAAAATGCCGTAGAGCGCGCCGTTGACGGCTTGCGTAACGTCGGCGTCCTCGAAGACGATCGAGGGCGACTTGCCGCCAAGCTCGAGGGTCACCCGCTTCACCGTTTGCGCCGCGGTTGCCGCAACGCGCTTTCCCGTTGCCGTGCTCCCGGTAAACGCGATCTTGTCGATGCCGGGGTGCTCGACGATCGCTTGTCCCAAATCCCGACCCTCGCCCGTAATGACGTTGAGCACACCTTCCGGTAAGCCGGCTTCGAGCGCGATCTTCGCGAGCTCGAGCGCGGAGAGCGGCGTTTGTCCGGCCGGCTTCAACACGACCGTGCAGCCAGCGGCCAGCGCCGGCGCAACTTTCCAAGACGCGAGCAGCAGCGGAAAATTCCACGGCACGATCGCGCCGACCACGCCGACCGGTTCGCGCACCGTTTGCGCGAGATAGTTGGGCAGCGGACCCGGCAAGCTGTTGCCGTAATTTTTCGTTGCGGCGCCGGCGTAGAATTCGAAGCAATCGACGATAGCGCTCAACTCGCCCTTGGCAGTGCCCAAAGTCTTGCCGTTGTCGCGCACTTCAAGCAGCGCGATGTCGTTTGCGCGGTCGGCGATCAGCTGCGCAATCTTGTAGATGATCTTTGCGCGGCGCGATGCGGCCATCGTGGCCCATTTTCCGCGCTCAAGCGCGTCGCGCGCGGCGGTTACGGCGCGGTCGACGTCGGCGGCTGACGCGTTTGCGACCTGAGCGATGAGCGCACCGGTGGCGGGATTGGTGTCGTCATAGGTCGCACCATCAGATGAGCCCGACCATTGATTGCCGATGAAGAGTTCAGTTTTTGGAGCCGCTGCAGTTACCGCCATTAAAGCCTTTCGAAAATCGTGCTGACGCCTTGTCCGACGCCGATACACATCGTTGCCAAACCGTAACGCCCGCCGCGGCGCCGCAGTTCATGAAGCAGCGTCGTAGCGATGCGCGCGCCGCTCGCACCGAGCGGATGCCCGAGCGCAATCGCGCCGCCGTTGACGTTCGCCTTGGCCGGGTCAATCTCCAGGTCGCGCAAGCATGCAATCGATTGGGCTGCGAACGCTTCGTTGATCTCGACCAGGTCTATAGCATCCATCGTCAACCCCACGTGTGCCAGCGCTTTGCGCGTCGCCGGAACGGGTCCCAGGCCCATGAAGTCGGGGTGTACTCCTGCCGACGCCGTCGCAACCACGCGTGCTATCGGGCGAAGGCCAAGTCCCTTCGCAGCTTCGGCTTCGCAGAGAAGCAGCGCGGCGGCGCCGTCGTTCATTCCGGAGGAGTTCCCCGCGGTAACCGTGCCGTTCGTTTTAAACGCGGGCTTGAGTTTCGCTAAGGCCTCGAGCGTTGTCTCGGGGCGCGGATGTTCGTCCGCCCCGACGCCGTCCACGGAGATGAGTTCGTCTGTGAAAGCACCTTTAGCGACCGCTGCCTTTACGCGCATCTGTGATTCATATGCGAAGCGGTCTTGCTCTTCGCGCGAAATGCGGTAACGCTCGGCAACATTTTCCGCCGTCGCACCGAGTGTGATGGGCGGATACATCTCCTGCATTCGCGGGTTCACCATGCGCCAGCCGAGAGTGGTGTCGTAAAGCTCGGGAGCGCGCTCGAACGGCTTTTCGGCTTTCAGCTGCACGAAGGGCGCGCGCGTCATCGATTCGACGCCGCCCGCGATAATGACATCGCTTTCGCCGTAAGCGATAGCGTGCGCCGCCGAGTTGAGGGCTTGCAAGCTGCTGCCGCACAACCGGTTGATCGTCGCTCCGCCGGTTTCAACCGGCAAACCCGCCAGCAGTGCAGCCATCCGCGCGACGTTACGGTTGTCTTCGCCGGCTTGATTGGCAGCGCCGAAAAAAACATCTTCGATCTTCTCCGGATCGATGCCGGAGCGTTCGACGATGGATTTTATGACGAGTGCCGCGAGATCATCCGGGCGAACCTGTGCAAGCGCGCCGCCGTATCTTCCGATCGGAGTGCGCACCGCGCCGACCACGACCACCTCACGCATTTTCAAAACGGCATGCCAGGATAGATCGCGCTGCCGCCGGATTTCGATTCGACGACGCCTTCGGCGACGGCGACGTCCATCGGGTCTTGTTCGCTCTCCACATCCAACACCCACAACGCGCGATGCGGCGCGAAGGCTGCGCCTTCGTCGCCGGCGAGCCGCTGGAGTATTCGAACGACGCGGTCGCCGCCGATTTCGCGGCCCCAGGCGATGGGTCCGAGCGGGTAGTTCGTCCCCAGTCGCATTGCAAGGTCGACGTCGTCGGGCGTCGCGACATCTTCCTGCACGATGCAGACCGCTTCGTTGACGATCGAACCCACCGTGCGGCCGAGAAACAGCCCCGGACTGTTCCCAACGAGGACCACACGTTTGCCGATCGACTCGAAGAGTTCTTGCGCCAGCTCGAGCGCATCGTCGCTCGTTTCTTCTGCATCGACGATCTCAATCGCGCTCTGGCGCGCGAGCGATCCGAGCAGGCCAAAACCGACAACCCTTTCCGGATGACGCAGACGTTTCGCGAGCGCTATGAGGTCGGTTGCATAGGCGTCGACGAGAATAACGGTTTCGGGGGCAAACAGGGCATCCAGCTCGGCGATAAACGAGCCCCGATCGCTCACGCCGTCGCCGCCGTCGATGACGACGGTCGAATCCAGCGGCATCTCTTCGACGGCTTCGGCATTCTCGCAAACGTTCACGTGAGCATAAGTTTTGTCGAGCGCTTCGCGCATTTCGATCGCCGCGTTTGCCAGACCGACAATTAAGATCCGCTCGTCCTGATTCAACTCACGCGGAAGCTGCGGCGGCGAATCGTCGTGTTTCGGCGTCGCGGCGCTGTAATCGTAAAAGCCAGCGCCGCTTTTGCGGCCAAGTTTTTCCGCGCGCACGAGATCGCGCTGCAGTTCGACCGGCTTCAATCGCGCCGCTCCGGTGCGTTCGTAAATCGAATCCGACGTCGCGAGGTTCACGTCGAGGCCGATCATATCCATCAGCTCGAAAGGTCCCATGCGAAAACCGGCGCCGCGCGCCAGAAGGTCGAGCTCGTCGAGGGTGCCGACGCCGGCGTCGTACGCGCGCATGGCCTGCAAATAAAACGGACGCGCCACGCGGTTCACGATGAAGCCGGGTGTATCCGCTACAACGACGGCGGTTTTTCCGAAACGCACCGCTACCGCGTTTGCGCGTTCGACGGCTTCGTCGCTCGTCTCATCGCCGCGTACGACCTCGACGAGTCTCATCGCCGCCGGCGGATTAAAGAAATGTAATCCCAACACGCGTTCGGGATTTTCAACTCCTTCGGCGATCTCGCTAACCGAGAGCGACGATGTGTTGGTCGCAAGCAGCGCTTGCGGTCCAAGCGCTTTGGCGAGTTCCGCGAAGACGGAACGCTTCACATCGATACGTTCGGTAACCGCTTCGATTGCAAGATCAGCTCGGATCCCTCCTGGAATCACGTCGTAGAATTGCACCTTGCCGGCGCGCTCGTTCGCCGCACTCGCAATGATACCGCGCGCCCGTTCGCGGGCGGCCGCATCCGGCTCGATTAGCGCTACATCATCTCCGGCAAGCGCCGCGACCGCCGCAATGCCGGCGCCCATCGTCCCGCCTCCTACCACCAATACGGAAGCCACACTTACTCTTTGTTCGGGGACGGCCGCGGTCCATGCCGAAGGGCGCGAGAATGGACGAACCGCGTTGGCGCGTGACTTCTTCGTCTTACGTCGTGGACACGCAGCACTTGCGCTTGCGCAAAGACCGCATCGAACTCCCCAACGGCCGGAACATCGAGGACTACTACGTTCGGGAAAGCCGCGGTTTCGCTGTTATTTTTGCGACGGCGCCCGACCGCCGCGTCGTTTTGGTGCGTCAGTACAAGCACGGTGTCGGCAGAGTCTTGCTGGAATTGCCGGCCGGCGCGATCGACCCCGGCGAGCAGCCGCTACAGACTGCCCTGCGCGAGTTTTCGGAAGAGACCGGCTACGAAGGCGTTATGGAGCACGTACACAGCTTTTGCACCGACCCTACGAACGCAGACACCGTCGCTCACCTTTTCTACGCGCCGAACGTCACGCTCGCGGGGAAACAGAATCTCGGACTGGGTGAAGACATCACCGTGGAGCTGGCAACGCTCGAAGAATTGCATAGCTTTGTGCGCGACGGAACGATCGATTCCGTGGCGCACGTCGCATCGATTTACCTGATGCTGGATCGGTTTAAGTTGTCATCCTGAGCCGCGCTTCATCCGATAAGGATGAAGGCGTGTCGAAGGACCCCGAGCAGCGCCCAGAATGGGCGCATGTCGAGGAGATCAGTCCGGCCGCAAAAACTTTCGGCGGTACCGATGCTGTGGCGGCTGCGAAGGACGGCGCAATTCCTGGCGCAGCCCCGAAAGCGAACCGAGTGGATAGACGAGCTCGTGAGTGGCGGCGACAACCTGAAGTTCGTTGCGCGCTCGCACACCGAAAACTTGCAGCGCTTCGAAGCAATTTTCGCCGCATACATCCAGGCCCTCGGAATACGGCGTTAGCGCCGGCACCACAATAACTCCGCCGCCGGCGAGAAATGCCGGCGCCGAGGTTCCGTTACTCCGGATACTCGGATGTAGGTGACCGATGATTACGCGGGCCCTCGAGAAGCTCGGGCGTGGTTCGACTGGGGCGCCTAATGGCGCCCGCTCACGATGACACGGTAGTTTGTCGCCGTGGATCAGAAGCCAGCCGGAGCGCTCGGCGTATTCGACCGTCTCGCCGAGCACGTCCGCGCCGCGCGTTCGGCCCTCGTGATTGCCGGCAACTAGCGTTACGGTAGCGAGCGCGCGCAGCCGGTCGAGCCCGGCTTGCACGCCATTTGCGGCGCCTTCGCTCATCCGGCTGCCGTGGATGATGTCTCCGAGAAAAAGAAATTCTCGCGCTCCGAATTCTTCCGCCGCCTTCAGCAGCACCGAGATAGCGTCTGTCGTGCTCCACGTCGGCAGCGCGCCGCCGATGACATCTTCGTAGGCGAGGTGGGCGTCGGCCGCGACGATCGTCCGCGTTTCGCGCAGCCAGAGCAGTCCGGGCGCGACGGCGTCGATTCCGTCGACGAGCTGCGCCCTGCGCGCGGCGGATTCACGAAGCACGGCGTTCCATCACTTCCTGAACGCGTTGGTGCAGGGCTTCGACCATGCTTGAGCGATCGTCCAGCACCACCGCGTCGCCGAAGCTCGAGGTGATGATGCCGAACGTAAACGGCGAAGCGGCTTTGGGATGAAAGAGCCGGATGGGATGCTCGATCGATTCCAGATAAGCGAGCGCACCTGGCGCGTCCAGCAGATCGCGCGTTACCGTGCGTAGCGTTTCGCGCAGCAGCGGAAAATCGCGATCGCTTGCAAAGATGCGCTCAAAGATGCGCTGCGAGTTCCAAAAGAGCGCCCGGCGCCGCAGCGTCTTCCCGCCGGCGCGGCGCAGTACGAGAAGACCGGTATTTGCCACGTAGCGAAAATGATTGCGCAGCAAATGCGAGCTGCGCAGTCCCGCAAGCAAATCGCGCTCGAAGTCGTGCGCGTGCAAGAGTTTGGTCCATGACTCATCGCGCATCGATTTGCCGGCCGGCAGCGTTAGGAGAAAACCGTTGTCGTCGGTAGTGAGCTGCACGTTCGCGCGGACCTGCCAAAATATGCGCGTTGCAATTGCACGCGCGAGCGTTTCGTTGATCCGCCGCCCCGCACCGGTATGAAAGACCGCGCATTGCTTGCGATCGACGCGGTAGATTTCGATCACCGGATGTGTGGCGTCCGGCACATCGGAGAGCGCAATCTGCTCGGCGATATAACGAACCACGTGCCCCGCTTCCAAGCCTCCGAGCCCGTAGCGGGTGCGAAGGTATTCGAGCGCGCTCCCCTCGCCGCGTAGCAGGTCTGCCACACCGTTGCGAAGGGTATGGATTTCGGCCGCGAGCGCGGTGGGGATGCCGCGCAAGTGCGAACTCCATTGCGGAACGGTCGGACGGCCGGCGTGCGGTTCGACGATGATGCCCGTGCTCGTCAATTCTTTTACGCGCAGCGTGCGGCCGTTCAGGACAAAGACGTCGCCCTGCCGGATTTCGCTCAAGAAACTTTCCTCGACGCGGCCGATCGCATGGCGCGCGCCTTTGAGCGTTACTGAGACGTGCTGCTCGTCCGGAATCGTTCCGACGTTTTCGAAGAAAGCGGCGCAAACTTCGCGGCCGAGTCCGTAGAGCGCCTCCCCGTCAAATCCCAGCCGCCGGACGTGCGCTTCCTCTTCGCCTACGCCGCCGCCGGAGAGATAACGCGCGCACGCGACGAGATCGCTGCGCTCGAGCTGCGCGAACGGAGAGGCGCGCCGTGCTATCCGCAGCGCATCGTCGATCGTAAGCCGCCGGTCGTAACAGACGCTGCCTACCAGCCACTGCGCCAGCACGTCCAGCGGCGCTTCCGGAATCGCGGCCTCTTCGAGAATGCCGTCCGCAATGCAGCGTTTTGTTGCGGCGGCTTCTACGATGTCGTCGCGATCTTGCGCGATCACGGTACCGCGCGCCACCGCGCCTGGACGATGACCCGCGCGTCCGATGCGCTGGAGCGTCGGCGTCATGCCGCGGGCGCCGCCGATGACCACCGCGCGATCGATGAATCCGATGTCGACGCCGAGTTCTAAACTCGAACTGCAAACGACCGTACGCAGCTTGCCCGCGCGCAGCGCCGCTTCCACGCGATGGCGCACGTTGCGCTCGAGCGCGCTGTGATGCACGCCGATGCGCGAATCGTACTGCCGTTCGCGCGTCTGGCCGTTGACTTCTTCGACGCTTTCCGGCTCTAGGATCTGCGCCATGCCGTGAGCGATAAGCTCCGCTTGGCTGCGCACGTTCGTGAAGACGAGCGTCGTGCGTTCTTCCCGGGTAAGGCGCGCCGCCGCCTGCGCGACCGTCGCGAGGGGCGCCATCGCGTTGGGGAATGGAGCCAGCACGTCGATGGAGATGGACCGCAGACGGCGCGCGTCGACGATCTCGCACTCGCGATCGGTGCCCACCAAAAATTTCGCGACCCGATCGAGCGGGCTGATCGTCGCAGAAAGGCCGATGCGGTTGAACGGCGATTCGGCCAACTCTTCCAACGATTCGAGCAAGAGCGCGAGCTGCGCGCCCCGCTTGTTGGTCGCCAGAGCGTGCACCTCGTCGATGATGACCGTCTCGACCGTGCGCAGCGTCTTGCGGTACGACTCCATAGCCAGCATCACCGCGAGCGACTCCGGCGTCGTCATCAAAATGTGCGGAGGGCGGGAGAGCATCAAGCGCCGCTCGTCCTTGGGCGTATCTCCCGTGCGCACGCCTGTCCGGACGTGCGTCTCGCGGACGCGCCCCCGGCGGAGCCGCGCGCGCGGCGAATTCGGCCGCTCCAGCAGGCCCATCTCGCGCAGCGGCGCGCGAACGTTATGCTCGACGTCGTAGCCGAGGGCGCGAAGGGGGGAGATATAGAGCGCAAAGGTGCGCGGAAAGAGCCTGTCCTCGTCGCGCCGGTACGCAAGTGCCGATATGACCGGCAAGAAGGCTGCGAGCGTTTTCCCGGTGCCGGTCGGCGAGGAGACCAGAACGTTCCGGCGCTCGAGACCGGAGGGAATGGCGGCGCGCTGGGGTTCTGTGGCTTCCTTTAAGACATCGCGGCACCAGCGCGCGACGTCAGGATGCAGGGCGTCAAAAAGCGGCTCCATTAGTACGAACGCCTGTTCGACGGCGCCGCCGCTTTCTGCTACGGAGTGGTGACGGCTTGCGCGAGCGAGTCGGTCGTCAGGGTCAGAGTCAGCTGCTGCTCGACGCGGTTATCCTGGCCTTGCCCAGGGTGAGTACGGGTCACCGTGTCTTCCTTAACCTGCGTCGGCACGCTCAGCTTTTGATTGTAGGCCAGCGAACCGTGCGTATCCGCACGATAGCCGCCCGCTCCTTCAACCGTAAGGACGCGTTGGAAGTCGATGCCGAGCAGGCCGTCGTGGTTATCGCTTGAGATCGTGTAATCGTTGATTTCCTTGCCGCCGGCGCCGCTCTCGATGTTCTGCCAATGGTGGTTACTGTCGATGGTCGACGGGTTCACAAAATTGCGTCCGAGCACGCGCATGAGGGACATCTCTTCTTCGTTGACCTTCGCGTTCGGATCGCAGATGACGCTGCCGATCCCGTAGACGACGCAGGTCGCCGGCGCCGCAGTCCGATTGCCGCGGCCTTGCTCGGCGACACTGACCACCAATCCCGTGTCCGGCTGGACGCCCATAACGTCGACCGTTATGGTGCCCTTGTCGCTGTTGCTCCCCGGATAGTGCGTCATGCCGCTGCCGGTGCCGCCGCCGGCCTCGCCGATGCCCGAAGAATGCACCGTGAGATCCGACGTAATGCTGATATCAAAGGTATAGGCCAAATGGCGCATCGCCTTCTGCTGGGCGCCCGCAGTGGTGCTCGCAAGCCCGCAGAGTAAAGCAAACGCACAGATTATATGAAGGTGTCGGTTCATAGAGGAAACTTCGGTCCGGCCGGGGCGAAACCCGTCCGCCACTTCCCCGGTAGTATGAGGCATGCTCAGTCTTTTCATGCGCTTGACGATCCTGGTCGCCATCGTGCTCGTCGTGCTGTTCGTTGTCTCGTTCCTGGTAGTGCACGTGGTCGTGCCGGCGCTGATCATCGCAGCGCTCGTCGTCGGCGTGCTCTTCCTTGTGAATCTGTTCCGGCGGCGCACAAGCTCGGCCGCGATCACCCGCTACCGGGGCTAACGAACGAACGCGACCAGCTCGGCCGCCAGCGCCTCCGGTTCCTCGAGCATCGGAAGGTGCCCGCTGCTTCTCATGAGCGCCGGCCGCGCCGCCGGAAAGGCGGCGCGCATTGTTTCAGCTTCCGCGGGCGGCACGAGTTTGTCGCCGACGCCGGCGACGATCAGCACCGGCATCGCCAGATCCGCGGCGATGTCGTAGGATTCCACCCGCTGCGCCATACCCCGCAACATCGCCGCTGCGCCGCGCGGAGAATTCGATCGCGCGATCGCGCGCGCGCGTTCGATGGCGCCGGAATTCTTTTGCAGCGATTCGTCCGAAAACAGCTTCGGAATGTAACTTTCGACCGCCGGTTCGATGCTATTCTCGCGTTCGAGCCGATCTGCCAGATCGTTCCGAAAGCCTGCTATTTCAGGCGAATCCGCACCAAGGCGGCTACAAACCAGCGCTAAGCGCAAAACACGCTCCGTATACATGCGCGCGAACGCCAATGCGACGAATCCGCCGAGCGAATGACCCACGATCGCTGCGCGATCAATCGCCATCGCATCCAAGATCGCAGCCAGATCGCCCGCGAGCGTTTCCATCAAGTACGGTCCGTCAGGTGCGCTCGATCGTCCCATGCCACGCAGATCCGGACGAATCACGCGATGCGTTTTCGCAAGCTCCGAAGTCTGCGCGTTCCAGATTTCGCGCGTCAGCGGAAAGCCGTGAATCAGAACAATCGCGTCGCCGTCGCCATCGGTCGCGACATCGAGCTCGGCTCCGTCAACGTAAAAACTTGTCACGGCGCTCGTAATACTGTATAACATAGGCAACACCCCTGGCTACTTACCTAGCCAGAGAAAGGATGACTGAACTTAAATGGCAGTCAAACGTAGAAGGAAAAAGGCAGCTGCAAAAAAAGCAGCTCCGCGTAAGCGCCGTAAGGCAGCGCGCAAGGGCGGACGCCGTAAAGGTGCACGCAAAGCCGCTCGCAAGACAACGGCTCGCAAAAAGACGACCCGCCGGCGCCGCCGGAAAAAGGCCGCCTAACTAAAAACGCTTCGGCGTTTTTCCTTTAGCGCGCCGTCGTCCGGCGCGCTTTTTTTATTCCCGGACGCCCCATTTGTCATGGTGAGCGGCGCGCCGAGAGGCGCGCCTGCAATTGTGTCATCCTGAGCGGAGCATTTCGCCTTCAGCGAAATGCGGAGTCGAAGGACGCCCGAGCAGCGCCCATAGGGCGCATGACGAGGGCCGCATGAACGATGGTTAGTGGGACTGAATCACGCTAGCGATGGCGCCGATTGTTAGCCGCTGGACTCGAGGCTCTATTCTTGGCGCACTGGTACTACTGGCGTCCCTGTGCACAAAATGAGCCGGCTATAACAAGCCATTGCAACGCGAAGATTCGCGGTGAACTCGCCGTCGGGTCATTCGATGCTACCGATTCGGCGGAGCGTGCGATCCGTCACCTGAGCCTCATGTTTGCGACGCGCGATGAAAGCGGCTACTATGGCGCCACAGGCGCTGAGCACCAAGAGTACGCCGTTCACATTCTGCCTAAGCGCTCGGCGAAGCTGCGGTTCGAATTCTACGTGGGCAGAGAGTGGGTAGCCGACTATCGCGGCGTGGAGTGCGTCATCGAAAATGTTGTCTTTGATGACGGCTCAACGTGGGCGAGAAGAAACCCGATGCCATGGCCCTAAACCGTCCGCAGCACCGGCCGTGTCAGCCACGGCCATAAGGTGAAGAGCGCGGTGGCGACGCCGACGATGAGAAACGCCATGTGCAGGCCGATGAGCGAGCCGATCGCGCCGACGATGAGCGCGCCGCCCGGCACTAATCCGATCGCCACCATCGTGTAGACCGAAATCGCACGTCCGCGCACGTGATCGGGTGAGAGCGTTTGGATCAGCGTGTTCGAGGCGCCAAGCAGCGTCATCGTGGCCGTGCCGATCAGAAACAGCACCGGGAGCGCCAGCCAGAGATTCCAGATGAATCCCAAACTCAGCACGCCGAGCGACATCACCATCGCGGAAAGCAGCCAAATGGTTCCACGGCGCTCCCGCGCACCAAGGTACGCGGTCAGCAGCGCACCGGCAAAACCGCCGACACCGGTGGCCGAGATCGCAAAGCTGAGGTCCAAGGCGTTGCCGTGCAGCGTGTTGACCACAAACGCAGGTAGCAGCATGCTATACGGCCGCACCAGCAGCGCCGTCACCACGAAAATGGCGACGATCCATTTGAGGATGGGATGCTCGCGTAGAAATCGCAAGCCATACGCAATCGAGGCGAGCCAATTTTCTGGGCGCCCGGTGCTCGGCGGTGCCGGTTTCATGAAGACGAGCGCAAAAATGACGGCGAGCGTCGCCACTGCGTTCACGTAAAACGAGCCCGCAATGCCGACTGAGATGATCAGGACGCCGGCGATGGCGGGCCCGATTACGGCCGGCGCATTGAAGGCGACCGAGTTCAACCCGATGGCGTTGCCGACGTACTCGCGCTCAACCATGAGCGGCACCCAGCTTTGCCGCGCAGGCGAGTCAAAGGCCAAGACCGTCGCGCTCGCGGCGTTGATCAGAATCAATCCCAGGATGTTCATCCAGCCCAAGCTCGTGAAGACCGCGAGTACGAGCGCCAACAGCGCCATGATCGAATTCGTGATGAACAGGAGACGGCGGCGCGGCCAGACGTCGGCAGCCACGCCGGCGATCGGCGAGAGTAGCAGCACCGGAATCGCGCGGGCTAATCCTTGGAAGCCCAGGTATAAAGCGGCGGTGTGCGCGTCGCCGGCGAGCCTTGCGATGAAATAGCCCGTCGCGGTCAGCTGCATCCACGATCCGACATTGGAGACCAGCAGTCCGATCCACAACAACCGGAAATCGTGAAAGCGCAGCGCCGAGAATATGGTAATGCGGCGGCGCGGAAGTCCGCGCTCGACGCTGACGCTCACCGTGCGCCGGCCGCGCTTACGATGATCTCGGCCGCGCGCTCGACGCTGAACGTCGAAGTGTCGAGGGCGAGATCGTAGGTCTGCGGATCGTTCCAGTCGAGGTCGTAGTACGCGCGCAGATACTCACGGCGCGCGCGGTCGATGCGGTCGAGCTCCGCAGCGGCGGTTTTCTCGTCGGCGCCGGCGGCTTCCATCAGATGGTGTATGCGCCACTCGCGCGGCGCGGTCATGAAGACGCGCAGCACACCGGGCCCGCGCCCCAGAATCGCATGCGCGCCGCGGCCGATGATGACCACATTGCCGTGCGCCGCGTATTCGCGCACTGCTTCTTGCACTTCGCGCAGGCACTCTTCGTCGAAGGATGGCCCGCCTTCCGACTGGATTTCGGGCGTGCCGAGCTCGAGCCCGCGCAACATGCGCTCGCTCATCGTGCGGCCGAGGTCTTCGGCCTCCTCGACCGCTTCGGGCGAGGTCCGCAACCGTTTTGCGACGACCACGGGCAGCTGCTCGTCGACGAATTCGTATCCGAGCCGTTCGGCAACGCGCTGCGCGATCGCGAGCGCGCCGCAGCCGTACCGGTTGGAGATCGTGATGACCACGCTCGCGTCTTTCTCCGAGGGCCTCCGCGAGCCTCGGGATAACAGGGCCAGAAGATGCCGCCAATCATTCGGACGCACGATTTGCGCAAGACCTTTCGCTCGCCGAAACGACGGCCCGGCGTTGGCGGCGCGCTGCGCACGCTCTTTTCGCGCGCCTACGAAGAAAAAGTCGCCGTCCGCGACGTCACTATGGAACTCGAGCCGGGCGAGCTCGTCGGCTACATCGGGCCGAACGGAGCGGGCAAATCCACGACGATCAAAATGTTGACCGGCATTCTGGTGCCGACTGCGGGCTCGATCGAAGTCGCCGGACTGGTGCCGTACGACCGCCGCAATGAAAATGCGCGCAACATCGGCGTCGTCTTCGGCCAGCGTAGCCAACTCTATTGGGATCTGCCGCTGGTCGAATCGTTCGAATTGCTGCGCGCCATTTATTCGATTCCGAAGGATCGCTATCGCGAGAACCTGCAGCGCTTCATCGAGATGCTGGAAATGGAGCCCTTCCTGCGCACGCCCGTGCGCCAGCTCTCGCTGGGGCAGCGAATGCGCGGAGATTTCGCCGCGGCTATGCTGCACAATCCGCGCATCGTCTATTTGGACGAACCGACGATCGGACTCGACGTGGTCGCGAAAGAAGCGATCCGCGAATTCGTCCGCCACATCAACCAAGACCGCGGCACGACGATCATCCTGACGACACATGACCTGGCCGACGTCGAACGGCTCTGCCGCCGCATTATCCTGATCGACGAAGGCACGATCATCTTCGACGGCACCGTCGAGAACATCAAAGAGCAGTACGGCACGCACCGAACGCTCGTCTTGACGCTGACCGCGCCGCATGTGAATCCGGTGCTGGAAGGCGCCGAGATCGAATCCAACGATCGCGGTTTAGTGCGCTACCGCTTCGACCGGCGGCGCGTGCGGCCCGATCAGTTGATCCGCGAAGCCACCGGACACTACGAACTGCGCGACATCAGCATCGAGGAGCCTGACTTGGAATCGATAATCCGGAGAATCTACGTCGAAGGCTACGAGCAGGAGCCGGTAAACACGTGATTGTTTCGAGCGGAACGAAAAAGCCGACCATCCACGCGAGCGCATACGTCGCGCCGACGGCGACGATCAGCGGCGACGTTACCGTTGAAGAAGGCTGCGCCGTGTTGTTTGGCGCGGTCATCAGCGCGGAGGGCGCGCCGGTTACTATCGGCGCCAACAGCGTGGTGATGGAGAACGCCATCGTCAAATCCAGCGGCGGAAAAGTCATGCAGTTTCCATGCTCGGTCGGCGAAAGCTGCATCATCGGGCCCGGTGCATACGTCGTAGGCGCAACGATCGAGCCGGGCTCCTTCATCGCATCGGCCGCGCGCATCTTCAACGGCGCGACCGTGGAGGAAGGCGTGAGTGTGGCGGTCGGCGCCATCGTGCATGTGAACACGCGCGTCAAAACTGGCCAACACGTGCCGATGCTGAACATCGCGCACGGCGACCCAGCCACGATCTACTCTCCGCGGCAGGCAGAGGAGGTGCACGGCAAGATGCACTTCTTCCAGGACGTCTTCAACTTGCCCGATTCGGACGACGTGCGCGCGAAAGCGGCCGAAGGCTACTCGAAGTTCTTGCGCAAGGCGCACGCGCAGGACGCCGTGATCGGCGAAGCGCCGAAAAAGGCCGCGCAGAAGGCGCCGCAGCGCAAGAACGAAGAGCCGCCGCCGACCCAGGCGACCGAAGTCGAAAAAGTCGTCGACGTCATGTTCGTTGAGTTGGAGGAAGCGCGGTTGCGTCGCGAAGCCGCAATCGAGCGCGAGAAGAAAACCAAGCGATGAATCTGGCGCCCTACGTCGAGTTCGCGAAGAAAGCGTTCGCGCGCGAAGCGACGTACCGGCTCGAGGTTTTCACCGAGATCGGCTCGCTGATCGTGCGGGTTTATCTGCTGCGGTCGGTCTGGACGGCGCTCTACGCACAAAACATCGCGCCGATGAACCTGCCGCTGCACAGCATGATCACCTACGCGACGGTCGCCTTGTTGATGTCGTTGATTCTGGAAGTTGACGGCACGCGGCTCATTCGCGAAAAACTCCGCGAGGGCACCATCGCGACCGATCTGATGAAACCGATCAGCGTGCCGTTCTACTTTTTTAGCGACGGGTTCGGCCAAACCGGTCTGCACGCGCTGCTGGTCATCCCTTGTATCCTCTTCGCGCTGCTGCTCGTGCACATCGACGTGCCGAGCGCTCCGGTTTTCGGCATGTTTATGCTCTCGTTTGCCATCGGCTATCTGCTCAATTTCTTCTTGAACTTCGTTATGAACGCGATCGCGTTCTGGACGCTCGAAACGTTCGCGATTCAATTGATCGTCCGCTGGGTCTCGGATCTGCTGAGCGGACAGATCATTCCGCTGACGTTCTTTCCCGGCATCTTCGGCCGGATCGTCTTCGCTCTGCCGTTCGCGGCGATCTACTCGACGCCGCTACTGATCTACGTCGGCGTTATTCGGCCGCAGGATTACGGACGATACCTGCTCGTCCAGATTTTATGGCTGGGGCTTTTCAGCACGCTATCGCTCTTCATGTGGAGAGCCGCGGCGCGCCGCGTGGTGATCCAGGGCGGCTAGCGCCCTACTCCCACATCAGCTCGTCGACAAAGCAAAACTTCCAGTTCTCGCCAGGCTTATACGACTTCATGACCGGATGCTGGGTAGCGCGAAAATGCTTGGACGCGTGCTTGTTGGGCGAGCTGTCGCAGCAGCCCACGTGCCCGCATTCCAAACACTCGCGGAGGTGCAGCCAATCGCTTCCGGTTTTTAAGCACTCTTCGCAGCCTTCGGGCGTCTTCGGCTTGACCTGATGAATATGGTCGAGGTGTGTGCATGCAGCGTTCATGCCGGCGGAAGATCCCATAACACAATTTCACCGCTTCCTTCCAGTTCGAGACGCTCGACGTCGTAGGTACGCACGGCATCGCCCCGACGCAAAATCTCGCCGTTTACCTTGAGTTCCGACCCGGTTACCGGCGGTCCGGCAAACAAGAATCCGTAACGGCGGGGCTGGAACGTGTGCCGTAACGCGTGGTTCTCGAGGCGCGCAACGCGCAGCGTCGCGATCTGCGTGAGTTTGATCGGCGCGTCGACGTTGGGTTCGCCCGACGCAACCGTTAGCCACGTGTTTTGCCGATCGCCTTGCGTAAAATCCACTTGCCCGTAGGTCGGCGGTGTTCCTGTGCGTCCGGGCAGCACCCACATTTGCACCAAGTGCAACTCGATATCTTTGCGCGCGTTGAATTCGGAATGCCGCACGCCCGTGCCCGCGCTCATGAACTGAACGCCGCCCGACTTCACCACGCCCTGATTGCCCATGCTGTCTTGATGTTCGAGCTCGCCGCTAAAGATGTAGGTCAGAATCTCCATGTCGCGGTGCGGATGGACCGGAAATCCCATACCCGCCGCGATGCGATCTTCATTGAAGACGCGCAGCGCGCCCCACTGTTCGTTATGCGGATCGATATACTCAGCGAAGCTGAACGAATGGTAGGTTTTCAACCAGCCGTGGTCGGCGAAAAACCGCTCGCCCGCGCGTTGAATCGCCAAGCCGGCAGGCGGTTGCGAAATCGTTCTCATGTACTGCCAGAATCGTCGCCGCCCGGCGTGAGGTTGCGCATCCGGCCCAGGAGCAGATGAAAGTACAGGAAGCCCCGCACGGGGCCGAGCGCTCCCAAAAGCGCTGCGGGATCGAGATCCGGGTCGCCCGAGAGTTCGCGCAGCGAGCGGGCCACGCCGGAGTCTTTCAATGGAAAGACGTCGAGGCGGCCCAGGCCGCGCAGCAAAACCACGGCGGCGCTCCAGGGGCCGATGCCGCGTACCGCCACGAGTTTTGCGGCCGCCTCTTCAGCGGAAAGCCCGGCGAGCACTTCTTCGGAGACCAGGCCGTCTTCGACCGCGGCGGCGGCGCTGCGCAGGTGATCGATCTTGTTCGCGCTCAAGCCCGCCGCGCGCAGCGTTTCGTCGGCCGAGAATAGCACACTGGATGGACTAAAAAATGGGTGAAGCACGCCGCCGTCCGCTTCATACGGAGCGCTGAGCGTTTGCACCGTGCGCCGCATGATAGCCGACGCAGCATGAATGCTGATCTGCTGAAAAACGATCGCGTGCGCCAGCGCCTCCCAAAGCGACGGATAGCGCGGCGGATGCATGCCGCGCAGGCTTTGCGTTAACCGCGCAAGCCAGGGAAACGGCAGTACGCGGTGGTGCCATTCCGCCAGAGCGGCTTCGACGCCGAGCATCGACCCAACCGTCGCCGTCCAACGCTCCGGCTGCGAACCCGTAACGCGCAGCTGTAGAGCACCTTCGCGAACTTGCCGCACCTCGACGAGATTGCTCCCTGCCTCATCGGAGAGAACGCGGCGGTACGTGCCGTCTTCGCTCACGACGTCGACCACGTTGGCTGCGAGCCGGCGCAAGGCGTCGGCCGTCAGGTCTAACCGATACGGTTCCCGGACGGGAAGCTCGGTTTCCAACCCTTCGGTTTCGCTCAGGACAGGCTCCGGCTCATGACGGAAATAACTCCTGTAACGTGCTCGCGACCTACTACCAGTATTGGCGCATCAACTTCCTGACGATGCTCGAGTACCGCGCAAATTTCGTCATGTGGTTTGCGTTCACGATCGTCTATCACGCAACCGCCATCGCTGCGCTCTGGGTGACGCTGCGCACATTTCCGTCGATGAACGGATGGGACTTCAGGCAGATGGCTTTCCTGTACGCGCTCTGGATGCTCGGTCACGAGTTTCATAATGCGTTCTTCTTCAACGTCGTCAGCGTTCCCGAATACGTGCGCGAGGGCCGCTTCGACCGTTTTCTGGTGCGCCCGCAGGACACACTCTTTCAAACGCTCACCGTGCCGGCGCAGCTCTTTCCGGACGGCCTCATTCTCGCGGTCATCTGGATGGTGCTCGCAACGAAGTACGCCGGCGTCAACGTCGATGGGTCGTTTCTGCTCTTCGTGCCGCTCGTCATGGTCGGCGGAGCGCTCATCGATCTCGGTATATCGCTCGCCGTGGCCACGGTTTCATTTTGGTTTGTCCGTGTCGACACGCTGCGGTGGGTGGTTATGTCGCTCGAACAGGAGTTCACGCGCTACCCGATCAGCATCTACACGCGCGGCGTCCGCTTCATGCTGGCGTTCGTCTTTCCGTTTGCGTTCATGAATTATTTTCCGGCGACGTTCTTGCTGCACAAGGCCGAGACCGGATTCTCCCTGTCGCCGCAGATCGGCTTACTGACGCCGCTGGTCGGCGCGGCCTGGCTCGCGATTTCCTATGCGTTTTGGCGCTACGGCTTGCAGCACTACCAGGGAACCGGTTCGTGAAAAGAGCCGCATTTGTCGCCGGCGTGAGCGCGGCGGCGCTGTGGCCGAAACGCGCTTCCGCGCGATCTTTCGATGACGCGTTACGCGCGGCGATCGGACGCATTCCGGCGACGGTCGGAGTCTTCGCGCGAACGATGGCTCCGGGCGCGCCAATCGCGGCATACAACGCCGGTCTATCGTTTCCGAGCGCTTCGACCATTAAAGTGTTGATCATGCTGACGGCGTTCCGGCTGGCGGAAGGCGACCCATCGGTCATGCGCGAGGTCATCACCTTTCGCAGCGCCGACTTCATCGGCGGCTCGAATTTTCTGGCGCACGCTTCCAACGGCGACCGCTTTACCGTGCGCGAACTGGTCGTCCCAATGATTCAGGTCAGCGACAACACCGCTGCAAATATTCTGATCACGCATTTCGGATTCGATGCCATCAACGCAACCGCTCGTCACGCCGGCATGATACAAACGCAGCTGCGCCGCCATTTTCTGGATACGCCCGCGATTCTCAGGCATCACGACAATCGCACGACGCCGCAAGACATGGCGCACCTGCTCTTCCAAATGGAACGCGGTACGCGTGAAGCGGTGCAGACCGTCGCTTCGCCGGAATCGTGCCGCGCGATGATCCAGATCATGCTGGGGCAGACCGATCGTGATAAAATTCCCGCGGGCATTCCACGTGGCGTCGCGGTGGCGAACAAAACCGGCGAGATCACCGGCACGCGCGCCGACATCGCGATCGTTGACCCCTTCGGCAATTCGCCATACGTGCTGGCGGTCTACACGATGAATCTCAACGATTGGAGCGGCGGAGCTTACGGGATCGCCGGCATCTCGCGGCTGGTCTATCACCAAGTCGCGGGGACTATGCTTTAGCCCTTCGACACGCGCATCCAAGATGCGCTACTCAGGATGACAACGTTTCGATTGCCACGGTTGTCATTTTGTCGCCGCGGCGAATCGCGTCGAGCGTTTCGAATCCGTCGGTCAATTGTCCGAAGACCGTGTATTGCTTGTCGAGAAACCGGGCGTCGTCCAGGCAGATGTAAAACTGAGAACCCGCCGAGTCTGGCGAGGAAGCGCGCGCCATCGCGACGGTGCCGCGCACGTGCGGACGGTCGTTAAACTCTGCCTTCAAGTTGTAACCGGGGCCGCCGGTGCCGTCGCCCTGCGGGTCGCCGCCCTGTATCACAAAGCCCGGTTCGACCCGGTGGAAAGCGGTGCCATCGTAAAAGCCCGCGCCGGCGAGCTTGATAAACGCGGCGCAATGCTGCGGCGCGTCGTCGGGGTAAAAAGAAAACACCATCTCGCCCTTGGGCGTGCTGATGCGCGCGACCGATGTGCGCGCTTGATCGACCAATGTGCGGAGCTCTTCGCCCGTGGGTGCGGTTTGCGATGCCATTTAGCGCGTTTTGTGCAGCCGGACTCCGAAGGCCTTGCCCTCCGCGAGGGCGGCCAATTTTTCGCCGCGGCTCAGGTGCTTGAACCGTGCCTCCAAACTCTTGGCTTGCGACGAATCTTTCGCGCACATCCAGCCGACCAAGCGCACGGGCAGCCGGGATCGCGTGTACTTGGCGGCGCGCCCGTCGAGATGCGACTGGAGACGCCGGTCGAGATTATCCGTCCAGCCTGTGTAGAGCGACCCGTCGCGGCACGAGAGAATGTAGACGAACATATTTTCGTGACACCACTTTCATGAACGCCCGCCGCATTCTTTCCACCGCGCAACATCCAGGCAGCACTCGAAAAACGCCGGCAGTAGAACGTTCGAGGCTCGCGAAAGCGAGGTAGAACGCTCTGCTATCTCGGAGGTGTGAATGAAGGCAGTCTCTCTCGCGGTTCTTGCCGCGGTCATTTTCTTTAGGCCCGTTTGCTCGCTCGCGCAGGCTTCGCCGGCGCCCGCCGCTACCGCCGGGCCCGCACAATCCATACCGAAAGACACGCCGACCTTTAGTGCGCCGGCCGGTTGGACTTCCGAACCGGTCGCTATGGCTATGAGCGGATTCACGATGTTAAGTCTCTGGAGGGCGCCGTCATCATTGTCGGCCGGAGACAATTTAGGACTCGGGTTCGTCGCCACGCCCGGAGGGACGTCGATTACGGACGTTGCGCACGTCATCGACGCCGCGTATCTCAAACTGTTCGGGCCGGGTAATCCCGTTGCGTCACACGCGGAGCGACTCTGCGGCGGCACTGCCGATGGATGGTATTTCGAAAACAAAGTCGCGTTTGGCGCGCTCAACGTTATTTCCGAGCAAACGATGATTCTCGGACCTTCGGATATGTTCGAAGCGACTTATACCCGGACCAGTTCTGAAAAAGAAGACCCGGCAGCTCGTTCGGCGCTTGATACGTTGTGCGTTAAGCCTTCCGCATCCCCCGCATGATTTTGCCTTCGGTATTGAGATAGTAGCGTGAGCCGTCGAAGCGCGGCGTGTCGGCAAACATCAGGTACAAGTATTTGAAATTCTCGGAAAACGAATAGGCCGGGAAATAGTCGCCCTGCGTCATCGGCCGCGTGCGTATGTCCGTTAAGACCGTATAGCCGCGCGGCGTGCGGCAGTTCCGGCGCAGCGCTTGGAAGTATTGATAAGCCGTTACGCGATACTTCGGATCTTTCGTAAGGAACCAGAGATCGAACGCCGAGTTGGGATACTCCGGGCGCAGCCAGTGCCGCGGGCTGACGATCGAAAGCTCCTTATAGTCGATGACCTCCGGAATGAGAGCGTACTTGTCGAGGACGGCCGTCCAAGAGTCGTAAAATGCCGAACCGAGGTCGCGATTGCCGCCCTTTGCGACCAATTCTGCGTAGAACGCGGCGAGCTCCGACGTCGTCGTATCGCCGGTTGGCACGCCGGTCTTATAGTCGACGGTTTTGAACCAGAGATTTCCCGAAACGCGCGTCACCTTATTCTTGACGATCGCATCTGTCAGCATGCGGTACCAGTCGCGCGGCCCCGTGAGGCCGAGCATCTGCCAGGCGCCCCAGAGATATTCGTAAAACGAATCGACCGGTTCGTCGGGCGCGACGTCGTCGGTGTCGATGAACTCGCCTTTCTCCACGTCGAAGGTCGTTCCGAGCAAATCGAGAGCCGAACGCTTGGCGATAACGGCTTCATACGCTTTCATCGAAGCCTGCACGTATTTGGGCTGCCCCGTGAGTCGCGTGAGATCTCCGAACTCGAGAATGTTCGAGCCGATTTCAGCGAGCACCATGTGCGGCTCGCGCACGGCGCCCGTCTTCAAATTCGCGTACCGGTACGGCGCCCCAGTGGGAGATTTTGTAAAGCACACAAGCAAACGATCCGCCAGATCGCGGGCCCCGTCTGCCAAAAAGCGTTCGCCAGTCGCATAATATCCCGTCAACAATCCCGCGACCATGCGGATCACCGCTTCGAACATCTGCACGTCGCCGTCCACATCGAAATCCAAGTGCGAGCGCAGCCACGCAACGCACGACTCAAGTTCGGCATCCAGCCCCATGACGTAGAGCGTGTCCATCGCTTCGATGATCGAGAGTCCGAACGAGTGGTTCGTCAGAAAGAAATTCGACGGCTTGCCGCTAAGCGGGCGCACTTCGTCGTAGCCCCACGCGGCGTACTTATAGCCGCGCCAGGCGTGTAAGAATTCATCACGTACTTGCGCAGCTATTGCTTTTGGTGGCGGCATCATTGCCGGTGGGAGGCAGGCCAGTTCGGCGGGCATGAGGGCCACCGCAGCGCTGCTAGCAAGAAAACTTCTACGTTGCATCAAGCGCTCGATTCCCGACCTCCCCAAGAGACTCGTCGATCGCGGCGAGCGTCTCATCGATGTCGGTCAGGGTATGTGCGGTTGAAATGAACATCACTTCGTTTTGCGAGGGTGGCAACAAAATGCGCCGTTCGCGCATCGCGCGATAGTACGCGGAGTATTTTTCCCTGTCATGAAACATGAAGTCCACAATCGATTCCAAGTGCACGACGTTGTAGAGCAAGTTCCGCCGCGCAAAACTGGCGCGAATTCCGGCGGCCAGGTGTTCTGCCAGCTCGCGCGTCTGCGCGAAGTACTCGGGATGACCCTCCAAGAGATCGAGCACGCGGTGCGCGATCGCGACGCTGAACGGATTCCCCGCATGCGTTCCACCGGTGAAGACCGGCCCATCCGGCGCGAGCACGGCCATCACATCTTCGCGCCCGCCGAAAGCGGCAATGGGAAATCCGCCGCCCAGCACTTTCCCGATCGCCGTGATGTGCGGCCGTATGCCGTAGGCGGTTTGGGCGCCGCCCATGCCCGCGCGCGGCCACATAATGATTTCATCGAAGATGAGCAATGCGCCGGTATCATCCGCCCGCCCACGCAGACCTTTCAGAAAATCTTTGCCGGCCGGGACCAGCCCCATGTTCGCGCATACCGGCTCGACGACGATCGCGGCCAACTCGTCTTCACGTCCGCGGATTGCGCGATCGACACTCTCGACGTCGTTGTACCGAGCGACTTTCACGTCTTGCATGACGCCCTCGGGAATGCCGGTGCGTCCGGGCTGCGTCGTTTGAGCGGAGGCGCCCGCAGAGAACAGCGCGGCGTCGAAATGCCCGTGGTAGTTTCCGGCAAATCGCACGATGAGACTGCGCCCGGTGAAAGCGCGGGCCACTCGAATCGCGCTCATCATCGCTTCGCTACCGGTCGTCGTAAATCGCACGCGCTCCATCGAAGGAATGTGTGCGCGAATGCGCCGCGCTAGCCGACCTTCTTCGGCGTGCGTGGATCCGAAGAGCACGCCGCGCGCTGCAAGCTCGTCGAGTCCGGCCGTCAGCGCCGAATTGGCGTATCCAAAAAACAGCGGCCCGTAACCCATGATGTAGTCGATGTAGCGTTCGCCGCCTTCATCGAACGCGTACGCGCCGGCGCCGCGGCTCTGCACGAACGGCTTTTCACCGATAGACCAGCCCGAGCGCACCGGCGAGCTGCATCCGCCCGCGAGCGTGTCTAGCACTTAAACCGGCGCGAGGCGCTTGGAAAACTCTTGAAGCTCGTTCAAGGCGCGTTCGACGTCAAACGGAAGCGCACGCGCGCCGTCCGCATGGGCTTGCGCGTTTCCGGTATAGCAGCGATCGCCGTAGGCTGCCAGCGCGAATCGCGGGCGTCCGAGCTGCTTCGCAAAACGCATGGTCAGCATCGCTCCGCCGTCGCTTTCGCTTGCGACCAGCACGACAGTGCTCGCGTGAGCCGCTTGCAAGCGGTCGCGATGGGCGAGCGTGGATTTCGTAGCGCCTTCCCCCGGGAGGCGTTCGCTAACGATCGCGCCGCCATTCGCAACGATTTCTTCTTCCAGATTGCGGTGCTCGGGCGGGTATGTTGCGCCCAGTCCGGTTCCCACATATGCGACGGTCGGCATGCCGGCGTCCAGCGCGCCGCGATGCGCGGCGGCGTCGATGCCAAGAGCTAAGCCGCTCACGATGGGCTCGCCGAGGCGAGCCGAAAACTCGCGCGCGAACTGCCGCGCTTGTTCGGGCGGGGTCCGCGTTCCGATGACCGCGACGCCGCCCCGCGGAAGATTCCCGCGCACGCTCAGAAATGCGGGCGGCTCGTCGAGGTCGCGCAGACTTTCCGGATAACGGGCGTCGGCGATCGAAACAAAGGACGCGCCCATCGCGGCCAGCGCATGCGCGGCATCGCGGGCTTGACGGCGGGCATGTGCTACGCGCCGGCCCGAATCCGATTCGAGCCACTCCTTTAACGATGAATCTTCACCGCGAGCCAGCGCCCTCAGGCGGCGCGCCGGAACGTGCATGTAGGCTGCCGTAAGCAAGGCGAGCTGGTCGTGCGACATCTCTCGCATAAGGCCAGGGGCTTCGGAACGCGAACCTCCCGGCCATGCCGCATCTCGAAATGGCGATCGGACCGCAAAGCAATATTGCCGAGTTGGTCCGGGATCTGCCCATCGCAGCCGAGGTTCTCGGCAAGTTCGGCCTGCACTGCGCGGGCTGCGGCGTCAACAAATACGAGACGATCGAGCAAGGCGCCAAAGCCCATGGCCTGCGCATCGAACCAATCATCGCCGCCCTCGTCCAGGCGCGGCTCTCGGGCTTCGTCCCCAACATCACCAGCGAAGACCGCGCCCCTCTGCGACGCGCGCCCGGCGAATTCAAAAGGCACGGCAAGATCGCGCACGTCGTGCCGATCATGTCCGGCAAGGGCGGCGTCGGGAAATCGCTGGTCACCGCACTGATCGGGCTCGGCCTGCGCCGGCGGAATCTTCGGGTCGGCATTCTCGACGCCGACATCACCGGACCGTCGATCCCGAAACTTTTCGGCTTGCGTACGCCGCTGCTGCTCGAAGTCGATCCCAACGCAAAACCGGTTCCGCAAGGCACGAGCGCGCCGCCGCTCATGGTGCCCGCGCAATCGCGCACGGCGATCGAAATCGTCAGTTCGAACCTGCTGACCGATCAGGAAGACACCGCGATGATCTGGCGCGGCCCAATTCTCTCGGGCGTGATCAGGCAATTTTACGAGCAAGTGTTGTGGAGCGATCTCGATTACTTGCTGATCGATCTTCCGCCCGGGACCTCCGACGCACCACTGACGGTCTTACAGTCGCTCGCAATCGACGGCGTCATCCTCGTGACGATGCCGCAAGCGCTCGCAACGATGATCGTCCGTAAAGCCGCCAACCTCGTTCATCAGTTGAAGAAACCGATATTGGGCGTCGTCGAGAACATGTCGTACTTCATCGCGCCGGACACGGGAACAAAATACGAGATCTTCGGGCCGTCTTACGCCGAGCGCGTTGCCGACCTCGCCAAGGCGCCGCTGCTTGCGCGGATTCCGATCGATCCTGAAAAAGCGCGGCTGGCCGACGAAGGCCGCGTCGAAGAGATTGACGATCCGATCTGCGACCAGCTCGCGGGCGCACTGCTCGACGCGATCGTGGCGCACCCCAAGCCGAAGGAAACGATCTCGATTATTTAAACCCGTATGCGGCGCGCGATCGTGAGCGGTTCGGGTATCGGATCTCCGTCCTCAAGCATCCCTTCCAAATGCATCTTTAGCGCTCCGCGAATGAGCTCTTCTGTTTCGTCTGCAGTTGTTGCAGCCGCTACGCAGCCCGGAAGGTCCGGCACGTAGGCACTATAGCCCGTCCTCGACGGTTCAATGATCACCGTGTATTCAAACATCATGCTTGCCTTCTATATCCCAATGCGTCTGGCGCCGGATAGATTTCCAGGTCGGTAACGCCGGCTCCTTAGCTGCTGGGCCCGCTAGAGTGACTCTACCTGGTTTCTCTGGGTGTATGTACTGCTCGTGGCTTGTCGCTGTGCGGCGAACGAGCACAAAACCGTCAGCGAGCAACCATTTTCGTATAACACGAAACTTGGGAGGCACTCTCTCCCATAGCGACGAGCGGCCGGATTCGCTAGTAGCTAGCGAGTTTTTGCAGCGGAAGCGACCGCGGCGATAACCGGCGGCGCCACGGGCAACGCCGGATTCGTGTAGCCGGCGACGATCGCGGCTCGGCTCGAAACGTCGGGCGAGATCTTCAGGACGTGATTCATTCCGGGCACAACGACCAGGTTCGCGCCCGGGTCGGCGCTCTTGAGTGCTTGCGCGTCGGCCATCGTCACTTGCACGTCGGCCGTCCCTTGCACGATCGTCGCCGGAATTCTGAGCTTGCCGATCTCGACCGCTGGATCATACTTGAACCACGAGATGAGGTAGGGCTGGATCGAGGCATGGAAAAGTGATTGGAGCTCGGCGGGTAGCGCGCCGGTGTAAGCCTTGCCCGCATTGAGCTGAGCGATGATTGTGTCCGCTTGTGTCAGCAGCTCGGGTGTCAGCGCCGGGCGCAGCTGTTCGCGAATAACGGTCGATGCCGGGCGCCCAGCGCCCTCGAGCGAAACATAGGTTGCAACCCCTCCGCGCTGCGCCGCAATCATCCCGATCAGCGATCCTTCGCTGTGCCCCGCGATGCACACGTGCTTGAATCGCCGATCCCGCGCGAGTTGCGCAACCCAACCAGCGGCGTCGTCCACGTACGTATCGAAGCGAATGTCTTTTTCGGCGGTCATCGCGGCGGCGCTCGCCGCAATACCGCGCTTGTCGAACCGCAGCGATGCAACGCCGCGCGACGCCAGCACCGCCGCGAGCAGTTTTAGCGCGTCGTTCTTTCCCGGAAGCAGGGGGCTGTTGCCGTCGCGGTCGGTCGGGCCCGAACCGGCGATGATGAGCACGACCGGTGAAACCTTCGGGCGCGCCGCCAACATAAGCGTTCCGTAGATGGCTCCGGTCGCCGTACGCAGAACCATATCGGATTCGGTCGCAAATGCGGGCAGCGGCATCGCGCAAGCCGCGGCCGCGCCGCCGGTCATCGCAAGAAACTTAGACCGATCGATCTTCCGCATAGACGATCTCTCCATCACGCCAAGTGGACAAAACGCGGCAGCCGTTAAACGCCGCGCCGTCGAGCGGATCTTTATCGAGCATCACGAGATCCGCAGCGTACCCTTCGGCGAGCAAGCCTGTGCGTACTTCGGCGTGGCCGAGCCGCGCGGCATTATAAGTGTACATCGTGAGCGCGGCTCGCGGCGAAAGACGCTCCGCCGCCTCGTGATGTGAAACTGCGGCTTGCATGCCTTGTAGAGGATTCAAGTCGCAGACGGGACTATCATCGCCGCCGCAGAGAATGCCGCCGGCACGCTCGATGCGCGCCAAAGCATTCATGCCGCGCATCCGTTCCGATCCCAAACGCTGCTCGTACATGCCGCCGGAGCCGCCCCACAGCAAATCGAACTGCGGCTGCATCGAAAGATAGATCCCAAGGCGCGCGCAGCGTTCGATCTGATCGTCGCGCGCGATCTCGAAATGCTCGATGAAATGGCGGCAGCCGTTTTCACTCGGTTTTCCGTTCAAGACGCGCTCCCATGCGGAGACGGCCTGCTCGATCGCGCGATCGCCAATCGCGTGGACGCCGGCCGAAATGCCCAGCGCTTCCGCCGATGAGAAATACTCAAAGACGCGTTCGTCGGTGTAGCGCAACTCCCCGCGTCCGGTGGCTTTGCCATCGGAAAGAAACGGCTCGCTGACCGCCGCGGTGCAGCTGCCAATCGATCCGTCCAAGAAAACGTCTCCGCCGATAAAAGGCAGGCCGAGTTCTTTCGCCAGCTGCGGATCCGTTTCGCAGACCTTCGGGTACCATTTGGCTTTCGGCAAATCGCGCAGCGCCGCGATCTCGGCGGCGTATTCCTCGCGCGCAAAGCCCACGAATTGCGCGTGCAAGTGCAGGCATCCGCGTGAAAGCGCCAGTTCCACCGCGCGCGCTTCGGCAGCGCGCTTCACGGTCTGCGGCAGCGCAGCCATGAATGCGGACTGCGCGCGCCAGTTGGCTTCGAGAAAAAGCTTGCCCGTGGGTTCACCGGCCGCGTTCTTTTCGATCCCGGTCGTTTCGGCGGGCAGATTCAGCCAAGCGAGCGTCTTGCGGTTCACGACGCACGAGTGTCCGTCGATCCGAACGAGCATCACGTACATATCCGCAAGCTTGCCTTCGAGCGGCGCGGCGTCCGCTGTGCGTTTGTCGCGCCACGCGCTTTCGTCATACTGGCCGGCAAGCATGTACGTTTCGCGCGGCAGCCCGCGGACCGCTGAAGCGAATTCTTCATATGACCGGACCGCTCCGAAATTTCGAACGCCCGTGAAATAGCCGGTGTCGGTGAGGTGGACGTGACAGTCCGAAAAGGCGGGCAAGATCGTCGCGCCGCCCATATCGATTGCCGCAACGCCGGCGCCGGCATCCGCCGGATCCAGCGACGCAATCCGGGCGCCTTCCACTATAATGCCGTCATGCCGAAAGTACGTGTGCGCTTTCGGATCGTAGCGGTATGCGCGCGCGTTTTTTAAGACGAGCGTCGTGTCGAGAGCCAAGCCGTCAGATCCGTCTTGCGGCCCGCGTACGCGCTGCCGCGCAATTCGCCGCGAAGTTCTCCGAACGTGCCGTACGCCTCGGCAAACGCATCGTGTTTATGAATAGATTCGTAATTGACCTGAGAAGCGCTGATGAATGTCTCGTCGGGAAAATCTTCATACATTTCCAGCGCGCCGGCCAGAATGCCGCGAACGACATCTTCGACGAATTTGGGATTGTGGTGCGCCTTGTTGACGACGAAAAATTCATCGGGCCGCTTGAGCAGGTCGTACGTTTCGCTCGACATCGAACTCTCGACGATTTCGACGAGATCTTCGACCGCCGGCATTTCTTCGGAGAGCGCACCGATGAGGACGCTGCCTCGTCCGCGCTGATTGTGCGTGGCAACCGGCAGCGCTTCGAGCGCGCGGCGCGCATCGGCTTCAGAAAAGCCGGCTTCGCGCAGGTCGCTGAAACTTTGCTCGCGGATCATGGCTTGTGCGCAGGGACACGCCGTCATGCCTTCGGCCTCGACTCCGATGGCGCGGCGAACGCCGGCCGCGTCGGCATGCGCGATGCCGGTCAACGTGTAGGTTTCTTCGCCGCGCTTTCCGCTGACCGGCGTCCACCGTTCGAGCGCAAAGTCGGCACGCAGCCGGACGTCGGCGCGCACTGCGCGTTGCGTTCGCACGATTTCTCGCGCGATCGCTTCGACCAAACTTTCGATCCGCGCCGGCGCATCGGTCCGAGCGAGCACATCTAGCGCCGCTTCTTCCAGAATTTCGTGAAACCGCGACATGTGCACGCCGGATTTGTCGGGCGAAAGATCGGCGAGCATCGTGAATTCGCCGTTGAAAACCTGTTCGCGGCCTGCAACGTTCAGCCGTACGATTCTGCGCACGCGCGAAACGCCGACGCGGTCGAGCGAGAGCCGCACGTCGGGAGTTTCTTCCTGGCTGTTGGCATCGAAATGCAGCGAGCGTGCGCGGCGCGCAATGCCGTTGGATTTCAGCGACGCCGCGAGCTGAGCGAACTGCGGCGCGATTTCGGCAAGCGGCACCAAATTGTACGGACGCTGCGCGAGCGCGGGATGAACGTAGTCGTCGCCGGCCGATAAGAGATCGATGTCGATGGCCCGAGCCGCATGGCGCCGTTTTCCCGGCCGGCCGACCGCGACTTCGACGCCGCGAGCCAGTTCTTGAAAACCGTCGCGGTCGAGCTGGGTCTCGAGTTCCGCCGCAACGTTGAGAAACAGCGGGCCCTCAGCGCCTTCCGCGGGGGCGCTTTCAAAAAATGACGAAACCGCCACCACGCGGCTTTTGCGCCGAAGCCGCTGCAGAGCTGCAAGAATATTGGCCTGCCGGTCGCCAAGGTTTGAGCCGATGCCCACGTGGACGCGCACGTTACGGTACTTAGGGACGAGGAGAGCAATCGCATGCACGAGAGACGCAACGTTGCCCCATCCGAACGGTGGCTCTCGCTCGGTGCGGGGATGCTGCTGGGCGGCGCGGCGGCGCATCTTCTCTATCGCGCCGCCACCGGGTACTGCGCGATTTACGCGGCGTTAGGGATCGCGTCGGTGCCCGACGGCGAGACGCATAATCCTAGCGCGAGCGTTCCTTACGGCACGGGCGTCCGTGTCGAAGAGTCGATCTCGATCGAGATGCCGGCGTCCGGACTCTACGCATTCTGGCGCCGCCTGGAGACGCTGCCGCAATTCATGCATCACTTGGACGACGTCACCGTGCTGACGCCCACGCGCTCGCGCTGGCGCGTCCACGCGCCGGCCGGGCGGCTCCTCTCGTGGGAGGCCGAGATCATCAACGACGTGCCGGGCGAACTGATCGGCTGGCGTTCGCTGCCCGGTTCGGCGATCAATCACGCCGGATCCGTACATTTCGATCAGCGCGGAAGCGTAACCGACGTGCGCGTCGTTCTCGAATACGTGCCGCTCGCGCGCTTCGCGGGCGCATCGCTTGCCAAACTTCTGGGCGAAGAGCCGCAAAAGCAAATCGCTGAAGACCTGCGGCGCTTCAAGTCGATCGTGGAACGCGGGGAAATCTGCGCGTCGTAGCCGGATCCGGCCCGGCGCTGCTCTTCGATTCACCGATCCACATCTTGAGGGCCGCTTCACCGGACGAAGCGTGGAAGGCCATCGATGCGGCGGATGCCGCGCTTGCAGCCGGCTACTGCATCGCCGGTTTTCTTTCTTACGAGTTGGGCGCGAGCTGTGTAAGCCTGCCGCAGCGCGAGGCGCAAGCGCCGCTGCTGGCCCTGGGCGTCTACGAAGCGCTGCAAACGATCGATCTCGACGCCGGACGGCGGGACTTTCGCATGACGCCGCCCATGGCGCGCGTCCCGCGCAGGCAGTATAACGGAGCGATCGACGCGATCCGATCGGCCATTAGAGACGGCGAAGTCTACCAAGTCAATTACACGCTGCCGTTCGATTTCGCGTTTTCGGGCGAGCCGTTCGACGCCTACTGCGTGCTCGCAAAACAAAGCGAAGCTCGCTACTGCGCATATGTCGAAGACGGCGATCGCGTGCTGCTCTCGTTCTCGCCGGAGTTGTTCTTACGATTTGACGAAAGCAAGGTCGTCACGATGCCGATGAAGGGTACGGCCGCTCCGGCCGCGGACGCCGAGTTGGATAACGCCAAAAACCGGGCGGAGCACCTGATGATCGTCGATTTGCTGCGCAATGATCTGCACAAGATCTGTCACGACATAAGCGTCGATAAACTCTTCTCGGTCGAACGATATCCTACGTTTGCGACGATGACTTCGACGATTTCGGGCACGCTTGGGCAAGAAACGCGCTTGAGCGAGATCTTTCGCGCAACGTTCCCGTGCGGAAGCGTCACCGGCGCGCCGAAACGTGCAGCGATGGCGCACATCGCGCGGTTCGAAACCCAAGCGCGCGAGATTTACACGGGAAGCATCGGTTACCTGACGCCGCAGCGGCGCGGCTGGTGGAACGTCGCCATTCGCACGATGCAAATCGACCGCGCGAGCGGCGCGGGGCGGCTCGATGCCGGCGGCGGCATCGTCAGCGATTCACAAGCCGAAGACGAATGGCGCGAGGTTTTGCTCAAAACGGCTTTCCTCAAACCTGCTCTCGACGCTTTCGCGTGTCTGGAAACGCTGCGTTGCGGACCGAATCCGAGCGAGGTGCACGCGCATCTGGCGCGTTTGCGCGACGCCGCGGAACATTTCGGTATAGCCTTCGACGATTCGGAGGTGCGACGCAGCCTGGACGAGCTCAACGCGCGCGAAGTGCCCGCGGTCGTTCGCATTCGTCTAACCCTCGACGGGACGGCCTCGATTGCAACGGAGCCACTGCCAAACGCCCCGGAAAACATCTTAATCGCCGTCGCCGGCGAGCGGGTCTCTTCCGGCGATGCAATGCTCAAGTACAAGACGTCCTGGCGCCCCGCTCACGACGCGGCAGCCGAGTTCGCACAGAAATCGGGATGTTTCGACGCTCTGCTGCGAAACGAACGCGACGAGTTGACTGAAGGATCGCGCACGAATCTCTTTATCCGAATCGACGGGACGTTGTACACGCCGCCGCTGCGCAGCGGCCTTCTGCCCGGCATTCTTCGGAATGCGCTGGTCTCGCGCGGCGACGCCATCGAACGCGTGCTGTATGAGAACGACCTGCTTGCCGCGGACGAAGTGTTCGTCGGAAACTCGGCGCGAGGGCTTCTGAAAGCTCAGCTCGCAGGCGAACGCAATCGTGTCTGACGGTTCGCTCTATCCCTACGTCCTGCAACCCAAACTCGCGCCGGCCATTTGGGGCGGCAGCGACCTGGTAAAAGAGTTCGGCAAGGACGGAGACCCGCAAACAAAGATCGGTGAAAGCTGGGAGTGCTGGGACGAAAATCGCGTCGCGAACGGAACGCTCGCGGGTCAAACCGTCGCGCAGCTGCGCGCTTCGCTCGGCGCCAAACTGCTGGCCTCGATCGATCCGGCCCGCATTTTTCCGATCCTCACGAAAATTATCGACGCGTGCGATTCACTCTCGGTGCAAGTGCATCCCGGCGACGCATACGCGCAGCGTGTAGAGCATCAGCCCAACGGGAAGACCGAATGCTGGTACGTGCTGCAAGCCAAACCCGGCGCGGCGCTCGTGATGGGCTGGACGCGCGACACGACGCGCGAAGAGTACGAGCAGCGCGTCGCGGACGGATCGCTCGGAGAGATTCTGCGCCGCGTACCGATTGAAGCAGGGGATGCATTTTACATACCCGCCGGTACGCTGCACGCAATCGGCGCCGGCATCGTGATCTTCGAAACGCAGCAGGCCAGCGATCTCACTTATCGCATCTTCGACTGGAACCGCGTCGGCCCCGACGGCAAGCCGCGCGAGCTGCACGTGCAAAAAGCGGGCGACGTTCTGAACTACAAAGCCGGAACGTCGAACGCGCTTTCCGAGCTCGCCTACGCATACGAAGGCTTCCAGCGAACGGCGCTCATCGCCGATTCGCACTTCATCGTTGAACGCGTCACCGCAACCGAGACGCCGGCCTCAATGGGAACGCACGACCGTCCACTCATCGTCATGACGCTGGAAGACGAACTCGAGCTCACCTGCGACGACGGAAGCGCGCAGCTGCACTGCTACCAAACCGCGCTCGTTCCGGCGGCCGCACAAAACGTGCGCATCTCCGGCAATGGGCCCGCGTCGCCATTCATGCTGGTGACGCCGCCGGCGTCGGCGGAGACGATGAAGCAGCGGCTGCACGACGCCGGCGTCGCGCAGCCCGTCATCGAGCAGTTTCTGGCGCAGTTCGCTCCTGACTGAAGCGGCGGATTCGCGCGCGTAACTCTTCGCCGACATCTAGGGCATCTTGCGGCACGAGCGGACGCGGATCCGGACGCAGCCGCGAGATGTCCCATCGCTGTTCGGGTTCCGTTCCGAAATAGCCATCGCGCAGCGCCGCTTCCGCGTGCGTCATGATGTGTTCTGCGTCCACCGGCACGCGATAACGCGACGCAAGTTTCGCCGCAACCAAACAGAGCGCGTCGATGAGCTCGGGCGTAAGCGGATACGGCCCGAAGTCATCGGGCCTCGAGCCTTGCATGCCCATGACGGAGATTCCGAGGGCATATGAATTTCGTTTACGCGTGTGCGCGGCATAGGGCTGGCCGGGCGCGTCGTAAACGCTGCGCATGTTTTCGCGCACATCGTGCGTGTTGACGACGATGATTTCATCGTCTTCGTCTGGGGCCACGCAGAAATGGTAGGCCGGGAAGACCGAACGGTAGTCGTGCGCCGACCAGTGAATGTAGATATTGTCGATGCGGCCTTCCGGCAGATCGGGGGCCCACTCGCGCAGCTTCCGCGACGGATATTCCATGACGACGTCCTTCGACGCGCACGCATTGGCGTGCTCCCTTCAACACGCACGCATTGGCGTGCTACTCAGGATGACAGGATGACAAAGTGCACCTTAGGCTAAAGCAATGCGAGCAATGATCGGCAACTCTGCGCCCGTCCGCTGGCGCGGCGGCCTCGCTCCGGGCCACGAGCGGCGCGGCGGCGAGCTGTTCGTGGGCGGCGTTTCCGCCGACGAACTTGCCACAGCGTACGGCACGCCGGTGCTCGTAATCGATTACGACGTCTTCGATGCGGCGATCGCGAATTTTCTGCAAGCATGCGCTCCGCACTCGATCGAGATCGCATACGCCGGGAAAGCGCTGTTGCTGGTCGCCCTAGCGCGCCACTTGAAACACACGCCGCTCCACCTTGACGTCTGCTCGCTCGGCGAGCTCGCTACCGCCGAACGCGCGGCCTTTCCCGCCGGCCGCATCACTTTTCACGGCTGCGGAAAAACAGCCGACGAACTTGACGCAGCTGCCGAAGGGCGCGTAGCGCGCGTGATCGTCGACAACATTGAGGAACTGCAGCGCCTGGCAAGCCGTTCCGGCGGCGCGAAGATCCCCGTTCTGCTGCGAATCAACTCCGGCATCGAAGCGCACACGCACGAATTCGTTCGCACGGGCGGCGCGCGAACGAAATTCGGCTTCGATGCGGCTGCTCTGCCGGCTGCGCTGGAGACTCTGAAGAAATCGCCGGGCTTACAGTTCCAGGGACTGCACTCGCACATCGGCTCGCAGATTTACGACGCGCAAGCGTTCGCCGAAAATACGCGCGCGCTCATGGAGCGGGCGGCTTTCGCCGCGGCATCCGGCTTTGTCACTGAACGCATCGTCGTCGGGGGCGGTTTCGGCGTCGCGATGCATCCCGATGAGCCCGAGACGTTCGAGGCAGATAAAACGATTACGGAGATCGCAAACGCGGCGCAGAAAGACGCCAAGCGTTGGAACCTTCCGCTTCCACACATCGGCATCGAGCCCGGAAGGGCGCTCGTTGCGCAAGCGGGCACGACACTCTATCGCGCGATGTCCACCAAACGCGAATCCGGCAAGCCGTTTGTCATCGTCGACGGCGGCATCTACGAGAATCCCCGCCCCGCCCTCTACGGCGCATACCATCATGCGTACGCTGCGCGCGAAAGCGGGCCACTGCAGGAAGCCGTTCTGTGCGGCCGTTCTTGTGAAAACGACGAACTCGGCACCGCACGCTTGCCTTCAGAGCTAGCCGAGGGCGATCTGATCGCGATGTGCACGACCGGGGCATACACCTATAGCATGGCGGGAAATTACAATCGCTTCGCGCGCCCGGCGGTCGTTGCCGTGCGCGGCGGGACACACACGCTGATCTCCAAGCGCGAAAGCATCGACGACATTTTACGGAACGACTGCGATGAATAATTCTACTACCCGTTCTTCGACTACGCGCATCAAAAATGCGCTACTCAGAATGACATCGTTGGTTCTTGTGCTCGCAACGAGTGCCATACCGGTGACGGCAGCGGATATGTCGTCCGTCGCAACATTGGCTAAGCCGGCTACGGGTGGTGTGCCTTGGAAACCCGCACAGATGACGGCACTGCACCGCACGATCGAAAGACTCATGGCGGCACCGACGCTGCGCGGCGCGCAGGTTGGGCTGGTGGCAATCGATACGGTCCGGAAGACGACGCTCTTTTCTCAAAACGCCGACCAAGAGTTCATGCCCGCCTCGAACTTTAAACTGCTCGTAGGATCGGCGGCGCTCGCATTGCTCGGAACCGGCTTCACGTTCACAACCACGGTCGCGTCCGATGGTCCACCGCAGAGCGGAACGATCTCCGGAAATATCTATTTGCTCGGCGGCGGCGACGCACTGCTTTCCGCTAAAGACCTTGACGATGCGGCGGCGGCTGTGGCCGCACAAGGCGTAAATACCGTCTCGCTCGGTGTTATTACCGATGCCTCGCGCTACGACGCGGTCCGCTACGGCTACGGGTGGTCGTGGGACGACCTTCCTTTTTATTACGCGCCGGTTGTCAGCGCGCTCGAATTAGAAGATGGAGTCGTGCACGTCTATTTTTCGCCGGGCGCGAGCGCCGGGTCTCCCGCCGTCCTCCGTATCGAGCCGCAGAGCAGCGCGTTCACCGTCGAGAACCTCCTCGTCACGGGCGCACCGAAGTCAAAAGATACATCGGAAATCGTCCGGCCTTGGTCGCTGCCGAACGTTATCGAGATCACCGGCAGCTATCCGCTAGAAGCAAAGGAATCGGGCGACGTCCGCCCCGCGGTTCCGGATCCGCAAGCGTATGCCGGCGATATCTTTGCCAAAGCGCTCAAGGCGCATGGCGTTGCCGTAACGGAAGCCCTTGGCCCGGGCAGCGGCCGGACGCCAACGAATGCAACCGTCTTATGGAGCAAGCACTCCGAGGCGCTGCCGCAATTGCTGGCCGACTTTTGGTATCCGAGCGATAACTTGATGGGCGAGATATTTCTGAAAGAACTCGGATTTCGCCTGAAAGGCTCGCCAGGGACGGTCGAAAACGGGCGCATCTTGGAAAACCAGTATTTGAAATCTGCCGGCGTCGATCCGGCGACTGTGACGATCTCCGACGGCTCGGGGCTCTCGCAATACGATCGGATCACGCCGCGCGATCTGCTGCTGATCCTCCAAAACGATTGGAACTCGCCCAACCGCGACGTCGTGCTCGACGCGCTGCCCGTCGCCGGCGTGCGCGGCACACTCAAGAGCTCTTATAAAGGAACGGCCGCGGAAAACAACGTCTTCGCGAAGACCGGCAGTATCAGCCACGTGCGCACGATTTCGGGCTACGTGAAAACGAAGACGCATGGCCCCGTTACGTTTTCGTTTATGATCAATCAATGGATGGGTGAGGATCAACCGCACGGCGCGGCCGACCTTGCAGCGCTTCGCGGCGCCGTTCTCGCGACGATCGCGTCGCAATAACGTATGCTCGGAGCGCATTTCGAAAGCGAGATCCGCGAGCAGCCCGACGTGTGGCGCGCAATCGCCGCGTCGGATAAAGCCGAAACGCTCGCGCACGCCATTCGCGAGCGCGACGTCGTGCTGCTCGGGAGCGGCAGCTCGCTCTTCATGGCGCAGCTCGGCGCGCTCGCGCTGCGGCGGCGCGGCATCCGCGCGCACGCGCTGGCCGCCACCGAAGCTCCGCTCGACAACGTTGCCTACCGAAACGCCGCGATCATCGCGTGCTCGCAGAGCGGCCGCTCGGGCGACTTGCTCGAAGCGCTCGACGTTCTGCAGCCCAAAGATCTGATCGCGATCACAAATACGCCGGACTCCGAACTGGGACGGCGCGCAAATCTCACCATCGACCTTGCCGCAGGGCCGGAGATCGCCGTTCCAGCCAGCAAGAGCGTCAGCGCGACAGCCGCGATCTTACTCTGGGCCGCCGGTTTGATGGCCGGCACGCACTCGCGCAGCGCCGGCAGTTTGACTGAAACGGCCGAAGACGTCCGCAGCTGGCTCGACGGATCCGGCGTCGAGGCCGTGCACGAAGCGGCCCAGCGGATCGCCCGGCGGCGCAGCGTCGTCATCGTGGCTGCGGGCTACGGCATTCCTATTGCCACCGAATTCGCGCTGAAGCTCAAAGAGGCGAGTTACATTCATGCCGAGGGATTTTCGGCCGGCGAGTTCCGCCACGGAAGCGCCGCGATGCTCGATGCGACGTGCGCAATCATCGGCATCGTGGACGACGTAGCGCGGAACATCGTGAACGGCCCGATGCTCGAAGCGGCCCAGGCCGAAAGCTTGCGTTACGTCATCGGCGGCCACATCGGCGATATTCCGTTGCTTGGTCCCGTTGTGGGGGGTGCCTTTAATACGCTGGCTTGGCTGGTCGCGGCGCAGATGGTGGCCCTCCACGTGGGCCGGGCGCGGTATGTTGAAAGCGACGCGCCCCGCGGGCTCGCCAAAACGTTGGAGGCAGGTTCCCCCCGCAGGACTTAAGGCTCTTAACCCGGCATTAATAATGTAGCGAACGCGCGTGGGACCACGCCGGTCGCTTTTCTTTTGTTATCTAGCCGTAAGGCGGACACGGGATGCGTACGAAGCAACGCGCCCGCCCCGGCAAGGAGAGCGGCGCAATGACACACTTTAAACATCTGTGGCGAGGCACAGCTGCGGGCCTGGCCGCGGCATTCATCTTAGGAAACTTCGCCATCCCAGTGCCGGCGCTGGCGGCCAATACGGGCGCCATCGTCGGTACGATCACGAACAGTGCGACCGGCGCACCGATCGCCAACGTCGACGTGACGGCGTCTTCGCCGGCTGCAACGGCGCGGACAAAGTCGGATTCGCGTGGGTTCTACACGCTTCAAGCTCTATTTCCCGACACGTACACCGTCTCGTATCAGATTAACGGCTACTCGCCGGTGGTCGTACCGGGCGTGACCGTGCAGCAGGGCCAGACCGTTTCGCTCAACGAGACGCTCACGAACGCTTTAAGAACCATCGCGTCGGTCACTTCACGCGCCGCCGGCAACCTGGTGCAACCTAATGTGACCTCCGACGTCTACAACGTTTCGGGAGCCCAATTGAACGCGCTGTCAGGCGGAAACGATCTGCATAAGACGCTCTACCAGTACGTGCAGGGCGTTCCCGGCGTCACCTCGACCGGTTTCCCCGCGCAGCCCCGTATCCACGGCGGCAACATTACCGACATCGGGTACGAGTTTGACGGCATTCCGATCAAGGAGCGCATTACCGGCTTTTTCACGACGAATCTTTCGAACGTCGGCATCGCAAACGTGGAAGTCTACACGGGCGGCCTCTCGGCCGGCGATGCAGCCAACGGCCTGGGAATCATCAACACCGTCGTCAAGTCGGGCACGTATCCGGCGTTCGGCCAGATCTCGTTCGGCACCAATCTCTACGGTCAAAATCAGCAGCTCACGGCCGAGTTCGGCGGCGCCACGCCTAACCGGCGTTTCTCGTGGTACGCGGCGATCGACAAGACCAATCAGCTGAACTACTACAGCTCCGGTCTGACCTTTCCGGCGGTCCTGGCCGAAGGCTTAAACGGACCCGGGCCGGTCAAAACGACCGACATCGTCGCCAACTTCCATTATCGCCCCAGCGAAAGAAACGATTTCCAATTCCTCCTCCAAAACGGCGTCGGCGACTTCATGTTCAACTACTTAATGGCGCGCGCGCCGGGTGAAGCGCCGCCGGTCACGGCCGTTCCGTGTCCGGGTTACGCGGTTTCGGCGACCACCTATACCGGTGCAACCGGTGGTACCGCGCCGAACGGTCAAAACTGCCCGCTCGGTCTCTACTTTGGAACGGCCTCCAACAACAACGGCAACATCTGGCACCACTATTCCGGCATCGGAAAACTTCAGTGGAACCACATCATCAACGACCACTCGTTCTTCGCGCTGAGATTAGCCGAGAATTTCAACCAGTACATCTTCGACCAACCGGTCGTGGATGCGAACTTGGCCATTGAAAACACGCCCGATTTCCGCGTCAGCGCCGGCTGCCCGCCCGTCCCCTACCAGCCCGGAACGCCGATCATGAATAGCGGCGCCGGGACCAGCGGGGTCGCATGCGTGCAGCAGACCAACTGGTTTAGTACCGGTTTCTACGGCGACCGCCGTTCGAACATGTATTTGGCTTCGCTCGACTACACCAACGCCATCAACGCCAACACGACCATCAAAGCCGGCATCGGTCAAGAGTACGACATTAACCTGTATAACTATTCATACACGTTCTTCTTCAATACGGACGGATCGTTTCCGGCGGCGAACTTTATATCGAACTATCCGACGCACGTCCCGAATGCATACATCGATGTCGCGCTGCGCAACAACCGCTGGCTGGTTCAGCCGGGTCTGCGTTACCAGCGGATGTCCTATGATTATCCGGGGGGACCGTTCACCGTCGGGATCCTCAATCCAACGTTCTCGGCAACCTACACCATGGGGCCGAACGACGTCATCCGGGGATCGTACACGGATTCTACAACCTTCGTCGGCAGCGGATACGTCTATCGAATCGTGCCGCCGGGTCCGCTTAACGGCGGCAGCGCGACCTCGCCGCCGTTTACGCCTTACAACCCCAGCGCGAACGGCTTCACGGCCGACCCCACGCGCATTCACAGCGCCGATCTTCAGTGGGAGCATCAGTTCGATGCGAACACATCGATGAAGTTCGGGCCGTGGATGAACAAGGCCACAAACACATATTACCTGTACCGGCCGCAGACGAGTGCCGACGGAGTGTTGCCGATTACGTTCGGCCCGCAGCTGCCGCAGAACGGCGGCATCCGCCAGGCGTTCGGTTTCGAGCTCGGCATCAACCACGTGGATCAGCGGCCCATCGGGGTCTCTTGGTGGTTAAGCGGAACGTACGACAACTACTGGACGTCCATCACTTCGGGGCTGGCGTCGTCGTACAACGTGTCGCCACTGCCGACACCGATCGTACAGCGGGGCAACCTGATCCGTTCGGCGTTCGATCCGATCTGGAGCGGAACGCTCACCGCAGATATCCACTACAACAACTTCCACTTCATCCCGCTGGTCTATTATCAGGGACCGTCGTTCTCGAACATCGGCGTGCAGACCATCTGCACGATCGGTATAACGACGAGCGCATCCCGGTGCGTCAACACGTTCCACGGACAGGTCATCCCGCCGCAGATCGGCCAATCCGAGACGATGACGCAAGGATACTTCGTAGTGAACTCGACTGCGCTCGTACACCTTGGGCCCTCGCGCGATCTCACGCTGGGCCTCCAAATGTCGAACCTCTTCAACCAAACACACGACCCGACCGGGGAATGCACGGCATCACAACTGGGCAGCACGCCTCAGCTCTACACGGGCTGCGGACCGTTCTGGCCCAACACGCCGTCGCTGACGCCGGCGACGGGCGGATCGTACCGCACGTACCAAGACTATTCACAGACGACCCCGCAGTTCGAGCTCTTCTTGGTCAAGCGCATCCCGTAGGCCGGAAGCGGCGTCCTCTGGGGCGGTGCGAAAGCATCGCCCCTTTCTTTTGTCGAAAACGCCGCGCATGCCGTCCGTACTTCCGCTGCTCTTGGGCGCACTGCTTGCTCAGGCCAAACCTACTCCCGCACCGCCACCGATGCCGGCGGGCCTTGTCTACTACGGGAATCCCGCCGCCAAACTCACGATCGTATCGCGTCCGCTCGGTTTCGACCCGGATGGCAACGCGCGCTGGCTGTTGGTCGCGCGCTTTCTGGATGCGCAAGGAAAGCCGACGCGCATCATGACCGGCAGCGACCTCGATTGGCTCTCGCGCGACGGGTACGTGCAGTGGCAGACGCGGCTGCGCTTCGGTCAGCCAGCGGCCATGCTCAAGACGCATCGCGACGGGCGCCTGCGCATCGTCGTGCGCTCGAATACGCCCAAACTCGGCAGCGTTACCATGACAACCGATACGCGCAACTGGCGTGGACCGCGCGTCGTCGCGGAAGCGCTCGGCCCCCATACGATCCAAGTTGGCTGGTTTCCGCAAGAGAACGTCCTCGCGCGCCTCGTGCGCATCGACGCTTTGGGAAGGCGCGCGATCATGAGCGTCATCGCCGGGCCGAGTTCCAGCTACCGTGACACGTCGGTCGAGCCGGGAGCGCGGTACCGTTACCTGCTCTACCGCAGCGACCGCGCTCCGGTCAAGACAGCATCGATTTCCACGCCGGGCGCAGCGCCCGCCACATCGCTGTCAGCTGCGTCGGGAAAAGCGATGTGGCTTTTCTTTACCGTGAACCCGCTCGATCCGCTCTATTTCAAACACCTTGATCCGCAAGCGATGGTCAACCAAGCCGTGCGCGCGGGCTTGCATTACGTCGAGCTGCGAACCGCGTACGGCGCGTACTGGGAGATTACGCCCGAAGCCAAATCGACGGTCGATGCAATCATCGATGGTTTGGCCGCGCACGGCATCGGAACGATCGGATGGACGGTTCCACGCGACACGACTTTTGAAGATCTTCAAGCGAGCGTGCGAACCGCGTACTACCGGACAGCGAAAGGCACGCCGCTAACGGGACTCGCCATCGATCTGGAACGCGGCCCTGAATTCATGGGCGGCGATCCGCAAAAGCTGAACGCGCTCTGGATCTACATGCAGCATTTGCGTGAAGCGCTCGGACCGAAGTACTTGCTGGTCTCTACGGTCGAGGATCCGTATTTGGAGCATCTCGATCTCGCAAAATATCCATACCGGCAAATTGCGCAATACAGTGACGTGCTGCAGCCGATGGCGTACTGGCGTATGATGCGGCGCACGCCCACGACTGCGGCGCAAGTCAAAGTACTGCTGCGCGCATCTTATGAGAAACTGATCGCGATAAGCGGGCGCCGTTTGCCGGTAAGCATGGGCGGCCAGACGACCGCGGAGGGGCGCAACGGCTACCCGCCCGCTGACGAGATCGCCGCCTCGCTCGACGTCAGCAAGGAAGTGGGCGCGATCGGCGAGTGTTTTTTCGCCTGGGACGGCACGCAGCCGTACCAGTGGGATGCGCTGGCTGCGTACCGCTGGTAAGAGGTGCTTCAGTTCGTCCTCAAGCGCTTGCTGTTGGCGATCCCGACGCTCCTCGGCGTCACGGTCTTAACGTTTATCTTATTGCATCTCGCGCCCGGTAATTTGGCGCAAACGCTGGCCGGCGAAAACGCTGCGCCGACGCAAGTTGCGCGGATCACTCACGAACTCGGCCTGGATCGCCCCGTCTACCAGCAATATGCTATTTGGCTGGACAAGCTTGCGCACGGCGATCTCGGATTTTCGTATCGCCGCCAAGCTCCCGTGCTCTCGCTCATCGGCGAGCGGATCGGTCGCACGCTGCTCTTGATGGGCAGCGCATTGCTACTTTCGATCGTTATTGCCGTTCCGCTCGGAGTCTACCAGGCGTTCCGGCGGAACTCGCTATTCGACCGCGCGGCGAGCGGCATCGTTTTCGTGGCGTGGTCGATGCCGACGTTTTGGTTCGGCACCATTTTGATTGCGCTCTTCGCGGTACAACTTCGGTGGTCACCCGTCGGCGGATTGCAGACCATCGATACGGCGTCGTTCGATTGGCCGTCCCGAATGGCGCATTTGGTGCTGCCGGGATTCACGCTTGCGATCGTCTCGCTGGCAGGCTGGAGCCGCTATATCCGCGGCAGTATGGTCGAACAGCTTCAGGAAGATTACGCGCGCACGGCAAGAGCGAAGGGCCTGGCGCCGCGCGCCGTGCTGTTCCGTCACACGCTGCGCAACGCGCTCATTCCTTTCATCACGCTGCTAGGCGGAACCGTCCCGGCGCTCTTCGGCGGCGCAGTCATCACTGAGCAGATCTTCGCCTATCCCGGCATGGGCCAGCTCTTCTGGCAATCCGCAACCGATCGGGACTACTTTACGCTGCTGGGCATGACGGTCATTACGGCGCTGCTCGTGATCCTCGGAAACCTGTTGGCGGACGTGCTTTACGGCGTCGTGGATCCGCGCGTGCGCTATGATTGACGCGACGCTGACGCTCCCGGTTGACGAAGGTTTTTCGCGACGTCGACGGGTGCGCGTCGATTCGATCGCGGCCGCCGGCATGCTTTGGATCGCCTTGGCGCTGCTAGCATGCTGGCTCGCGCCGTACTTCCTGCACATCGACGCATATGCTACGGACGTCGCGCATGCGTACGCGCAGCCGGGCGGCGCGCACTGGTTGGGAACCGACGGCTTGGGACGGGACGAGCTCGCGCGTCTGCTGATCGGCGGCCGGATCACACTTTCCGTCGGGATCGTGGCCGCGCTGGTGGCCATGTTTATCGGAACGCTGTACGGAGCGATCTCGGGATATTACGGCGGCTGGGTCGATTCGATTCTCATGCGCGTGGTCGACGTCTTCTTGAGTGTGCCGACATTATTTCTCTTGCTCTTCTTAGCCGCGCTCTTCAATGGCAGCGTACTCACGCTGATGCTTGTCATCGGGTTTACGGCTTGGCTGGGACCGGCGCGTCTGGTGCGCGGCGAGGTCTTGACGCTGAAAGAACGGCTGTATGTCGAAGCCGCGCGTTCCTCGGGGGCGGGCGATTTGCGCATCATCTTCCGTCATATCGTGCCCAACGCGATGGGAACGATCATTACAACCACGACGTTCATGGTTGCCAGCGCCATGCTCGCCGAGACCGCACTCTCGTATCTCGGGATCGGTGTTCGTCTGCCGGTTCCGTCATGGGGCAATTTGCTTTCCGGCGCGCAGAGCGATCTGTTCGCTCGAGCGTACTGGCTGATTCTGCCGCCCGGCCTCGCAATTCTCATCACCGTCTGCGCGTTTAACTTTGCCGGCGACTGGTTGAGAGAGAAACAAACGTGACCCTTCGACTCGCGCGCTATGCGCGCTGCTCAGGGTGGTTCCCTTCGACCCGGCTCAGGGCAGGCTCGCTCACCATGACATTGGCTTTTTCTGCGGTTGCCCTGGCAGCCGGCTGCGGGGCGCGAAGCGCGGAGACGCGCCAACCGAATATGATCGTGACGGCGTGGATCGCCGGACCGGACTCTTTCAATCCGCTGACGGCCGTCGGCTCGGCCGCGCGGATGGCCAACGATCTCATCTACACGCCGCTGGTGGATATCGGCCCCGATCTGCTGCCGCGCCGGCAAACCAGCCTGGCATATCGCATCGAAATTACCGGTGGCGGAAAGCGTTATCTCTTACACCTGCGCCGCGGTGTTTTGTGGTCCGACGGCGCACCGCTGACGGCAAAGGATGTGGTCTTCTCGCTCCTGCTCGGCGATAATCCAAACCTTTTGAACGGTTACTCAGCGGACTTCAAACTCATGACGTCGGCGCGCGCGCTCGATCCTTACACCGTTGAAATTCGGCTATCGTCTCCGTCGCCTCCGTTCTTGGAAAACGCGCTCGGCGAAACGCTCCCGCTTCCCGCTCATGTTTTGGACCGCTATCCGCCCGGGTCGGAAGCCGAAGCGAAATTCGTCAACGGCGATGCGGACTTCGCCCAAAACCCCGTTATCAGCGGCCCATGGCGAATCGTGCGCAGCGTACGAGATTCGTATCTCATTCTGGGGCGGAATCCGCGCTATTGGGGACCACGGCCGAAGCTCGATGCCGTAGCCTTCCGCGTCTATCCCCAACAAGATTCGCTGTATGCCGCGGTCGACGCCGGCGAGGTCGACGTCACCGACATCGCCCCCAATCTCTGGCGGATCCATACTCGTTTGCGCGGCAATCATAAGTTTATCACCTGGCCGTGGAACGTCACGTTCCTGTTGCTACCGAATTATCACGACGCGTCCATTTCATGGGCTCACGATCCGCGCGTGAAGCAGGCGATGATGTATGCGATCGATCGCGATTTCATCAAGTCCGGAATCATGAGCGGCCAGGCCGATCTCCTCAACGGACCGATTCCCACTTTTTCGCCCTACTACGATCCGCGCATACGGACGTACCGTTACGATCCGGCGCGCGCACGGGCGATATTGGATGCGGCCGGCTGGAAACTTCACGGCAACGTTCGCATGAAAGACGGCCGCGAGCTTCGCTTTACGCTTAAGACAGGCGGCGCGACCGACGCGGTGGCCAGCAACATCGCGGAGCTGATCCAAGCCAATCTACGCGCGGTCGGCATTGAATGCACGCTAGAGAACGAGGAACTGCAGACGTTTTTCGAAGATCTGCACAACAGCCGCTTCCAAGTAGCCCTGCGCGGCATTATCCTTCCGGCCTATCCGGATGATTATAAATCGTACGATTCCAAGCAAACGCGCGCGGCGGGCGGATACAACATCGGCTTCTACAATAATCCACAGATCGATCGCGCAATCGAGCGCGCTCGCTCGGCACCCTCGGTGGCCGTTGCACGCCGGGAGCTCGACCGGTATCAGGAACTCGCCGCCTCAGACTTGCCGGTAATCTACCTTTACTCGGTCCGGCTGGGGGCGGTCGTACCGTCGAATCTGGCGGGCTTCGACCTGGACCCTTTGGCGCCGGCCGCGCTTCCCATGGGCCTGCAATTTTGGCACCGCGTGAATCCGCAAGCGGCCGGAAAACGTTCTAGTCAGTGATGAGCAACGAAACGGCGACCTTCGCGGCGGGCTGCTTCTGGGGTGTCGAGGCGGCTTTCCGGCAGCTTCCCGGCGTGCTGGAAGTCACGAGCGGCTACACGGGCGGGCACACGGTCGCACCGAGTTACGAGGACGTCTGCAGCGGACGGACCGGGCATGCCGAGGCCGTGGAAGTTCTCTACGACCCGCAGAAAATTTCGTACGACGCATTGCTCGATGCATTCTGGAAGATCCACGATCCGACGACGCCGAACCGGCAGGGCCCAGACGTCGGGACGCAATACCGTTCCGCGATCTTCACGCACCGCGATGAGCAGCAGAAGTTGGCCGAGGCTTCGCGCGCGCGGGAACAAGGCAATCAGCCGAAGCCGATCGTCACGGAGATTGTGGCTGCCGGCGATTTTTATCCGGCCGAAGATTACCATCAGCGGTATTTCGAAAAAAACGGAGTCGCGTGCCACATAGCACTATGACGCGCGCGGCTTTCGCCGCAAGCATTGCTTCCGCAGTCGGTGCGCTGGCATTCATGCGCGGAGCGCGGGCGCGTGAAAGCTATGCCGTAACCCATACCGACGCGCAGTGGCGGCAACTCCTCGGACCGGCGCGCTATCCAATCCTGCGCCAGAACGGAACGGAACCGCCGGGCAGCAGCCCGCTGAACGACGAACATCGTCCCGGGGTTTACTCTTGCGCGGGATGTGGGCTTGCGAACTTTTCCTCTAAAACGAAATACGATGCAGGCGAAGGCTGGCCGAGTTTCTATGCCGCCCTGCCCGAGGCGATTCGCACGCGCGTGGATTACGAGCTCGTCGAACCGCGCACCGAAGCGCATTGCCGCCGCTGCGGTTCCCACCTCGGGCATATCTTCGACGATGGCCCGAGGCCGACGGGAAAACGCTACTGCATCGACGGGTTGGCGCTAAAGTTCGCGCCGGGGCGAGCCGCTTAGAGCGAGCCCTTGTTGGCGCGGGCCATCACGTCGTTGAGCGTGAGGATTTCGATCTTCTCCGACTCGCGAATGTATGAGCGGAACTCTTCGGAGAGATAGAACGCCACCAGCCCTGAAGTAAAGCCGCTCCCGCCGATAACGATGTACGCTTTGTCGTAGCTCGGATTCTCGCGCAGCGCGTGCAGCAGCTTGATCACTTCGTACGGGACTTTTTCTTCAGCGCTGCCGGCGGTTTGCTGCCATTTGAGCGAAACGAGAAAACGCGTGCCGTTCGGGCGCATGCCGACCAAATCGGCGCGGTGCTTTCCGCCGCCCGGTTTGCTTCCGACAACGACTTGCTTTTCGACGGCGTAGCTATTGTTGAGCAGCACTGCTTCGACGCCCGCCTCGAGCGTGGAACCGGTCTTCGTGCCGAGGCTGCCCGGAAAGAGCATCAAACGTTACGCATGGCCAGCATCTCGCGCGCGTCGTCGCGATTGCCGTCGCAGCTGATGCGGCGCGGCGCATCGAGGATTTCCACGTCGAATCCGAGGTCGCGGTAGAGCCTCAAAACGCGCTTCGTCGCCTGGTTCGAGGCGATGACCGGTCCGGCATGAGCCGCCAGCCGTTTGGCGAGCCTGCGCTGGTCGGCCCATGTAAAGCCCCCGGCGGCGTACGAGGTGAACTCGACGTCGTAGGGTGGATCGGCGTAGATGAAGTCGTCGTCGCGGATATCGATCGCTTCGAAATCCCCTTGGACGATTTCATAGCGCGACAATGTTGCACGGTAGGGCAAGAAGTCTTTATTACATTCAACGTGCTTGTAGCGACCGAACGGCACGTTGAAAAATCCTCGCGCGTTGAAGCGGCAGAGTCCGTTGTAGCCCGTGCGGTTGAGGTAATAAAAAAGCGCGGCCGCCTCGGCCGTCTCGCCTTCGCCCTTTCGGATCAGCTCGTTGAACCGCGCGCGGTTTTGCGCGTAGATCGCGCGATCGTTTTTCAGCGAGACGCCGGCGGCGCGCAGATCCAAGCCGCGCTGCAGCCAGAGGTAGAACGAAATCAGGTGCGGGTTTACGTCGCCTAAGAGCGCGCGGCGGGGCAGCAATCCCAGCGTCACGGCCATTCCGCCGGCGAACGGCTCGACGAGTCGCCGCTCGCGGTGGCCGACCCACGTTTCGAGCAAATGCGGCACGAGCCAGCGCTTCCCGCCGGCCCATTTTAACGGCGGGGAAAGCGCTGCGGAGGCGATTTCCTCGACTGCGATGGCCATGGCGCAATTATTGCCGGGCAGGGTGCCAGCTGCCTGTCACTCTGCGGAGGTTCGCCGAAACTTTGCCGCTCGCAGGGGCGTTGGTCGCAGGGAAGAAAACATTCGGCCGCGCCGACGTAGCTCAGTTGGTAGAGCAGCCGCTTCGTAAGTGGCAGGCCCGGGGTTCAAGTCCCCGCGTCGGCTCCATGTAAAAACGCAACACAAAATCGTGTTGCGTTTTTCTTTGTGCCATGCATATGGCACACTGCGCCATTAAAATTGCTATATGAAGAGATCAACATGTAAGCGAGACGCTTGCAATAACAAAATCAAGCGCAATGCCTCGTTTTATTGCTCGCAGCAATGCCAGTTTGACTTTCTCTATACCGAGTACGTGCGAAAATGGAAATCCGGCGAAATCGATGGATCGAGGAGTAACTTCGACGGCCCCACGTATAGAATCCGTCGGTACCTTTTGGAATCGACCGGCTACACATGCAGCGTCTGCGGATGGGGCGAACGCAACCCAAGAACAGGCCGCGTACCACTGCACGTGGACCACATCGACGGAAATGCGCGGAACAATAGACCCGAAAACCTACGACTCCTTTGCCCTAACCATCATTCGTTAACCGAAACGTTCGGCAATGCCAACAAAGGCCACGGGCGCGCGCTTCGCCGTGCCCGCTACCTCAAAGGAATCAAGTCAACGGATTTCTCGCCGCTGATCTTGCCGCAGCAGCACCGGCGGTTTAGGGCTGGTAGCGGAAGCGCTGCACGAAAGCGGTTGCGGGCGCCGTTGCCGTAGCCCGCGTTCCCCATACCGCCCAAATGTCGCCCGTTTTCGGATCGATCGCGACCGTGTGCGGACCGGGCGTCATTGGCATCGTCGCCAGAATCGTCGCCGGACCGTTTTGATTGATCTTGAGCAGCGTGATCCCATTACCGGCGCACGCCATCATTTGGCGCGATACATCGAGATCGCACTGATCGACGCGCGACGGATAATCGATCGTCCACAACAGTTTTCCGGCAGTCGTGTAGCCCGACATCTTATTGTTCGCACCGCTTACGAGCAGCATGCCGAACGGAGCATCGTACTGAAGCGGATGGTTGTTCTTGATTTGCGGCGTCGGAATGATCCGCGTTAGCTGCATCCGCTCCCCGTCGACGACGGCGATCTCGCTGTCAGTTGCGATGTTTTGGTAAACTTCGTGAGTCGTGGCATTGATCGCGAGATACTCCGGCTTATGTCCCGGAATCACGATCGTTCCGATCTGTTTGAACGTCTTCGAGTCGATCACGAAAACCCGCGTCCCGTTATCTTCGTCGCCGTAGATCCGGCCGAGCTGCGGGTCAAACGCGATCGCGTCAATCACTCCGTCGACGGCAACGCGCGCCACTTCTTTCAGCGTAACGGGATCGACTTCGGAGATGGCTTTCGCGTCGCCATCGCCGGTATACACATGGCCCGTCGCCGTATTCGGAGCGGACCCGGCAACGCCGCCGAGCTGGACCGTACCGGCGACATCACCCGTGTCGGCGTCGACGATGAGAAGAACCGCACCGTGCGCCGCGTACACGCGGCGGTGCAGCGAATCGATCGTCACATAATCGAAGCCGCCCGGCGGCGTCACGGTTACGGGCGGAGCTGCGGCAACGATAGGCATGACTTACTCCTTTGTGACGCGGTCGCGTCAGCGGATTCCGGTGTCGTAATAAACATCAATCCACGTGAACGTGTTGGCAGCGACATTCACGCTAGCACTGCGACCATACGGGAAATTCTGTTTAGGGCGCAATGGCTGGGGCAGGATGGTGTATGCCCCCGCGGGCACGCCAACCGCAAAACGCCCTTGTGAGTCGCTGGGCACATCGGTTACGAACGAACCATCGGTGTGTTGGACTCGCAGCACCGCCGCCAACGCACGCGAGCAGACCATGCCGGGGCGTTCGACCGGGCACAACGGCCCGAGGATGACACGCCCGGCGATTCCGCTCTCGCAAACCGCAGCTGGAGCCGTACCGAGTATGGCCGCCATCGCCAGCACGGAGAACAATAGCTTCATATCTCTTCTATCTATTCGGCATCGTGGAACGTCCCGCGTTTAGCGTCAGCGTCGAGTTCTAAATCATCCAAAAAATAATAGACGATCTTCCGGTCGTCGAAGCCGACCTTCGCCAATTCGCGGCCGTTGAGCGTCACTACCTCGTGGATGTGGCCGGTCTTGCCTGCATAAGCGTAATTGACCGCGGTGTAGCCGGCATCATCGGGCTTGGGCCGGGGAACGGCTTTGACGCCGCGCAGCGGGGTGTTGTGACGGTGCATCAGAACTTGTCGCTTTCTATGGAACAAGCCACGATCATTGAGTACAACGGGAAGCGCCCGAAAGTCGACCCGTCCGCCTTTATCGCCCCTACGGCCGTGCTGATCGGCGACGTCGTGGTCGGCGCCCAGTCCAGCATTTGGTTCGGCGCAGTGCTGCGCGCGGACAACGGGCCGATTCGCATCGGCGCTCGCACCTCGATTCAGGATAATGCCGTAATTCACGTCAGCGAAGGCGGCCTCACGCAAATCGATGACGATGTGACGGTCGGACACGCAGCTATTATGGAAGACTGCCACATTAAATCGCACGCACTGATCGGGAGCAATGCGGTCGTCCTGACGAATGCGACCGTCGGCGAACGCTCGCTCGTTGCAGCCGGAAGCGTCGTCGGCGAGGGTTCTGAGATACCCGACGGCGTGCTGGTTGCCGGCTCTCCGGCCAAGGTCAAGAAGCAGCTGGATGGCGAGTCGGCAAAATGGATCGCGATCAGCGCGCACGAGTATGTAAAGCTTTCGCGCTCTTACCGCTCGCAGGGCATCGGAATGCCGGAGGACCAGCGCTCGCCACGTTAGCATCGACCGGTGATGGGTACTGCCTAATACACACGCAAACGAGGAGACCTCCATGGCCGACCGCCAGCACAACGAAGAAAACATCTCACAACGGCTAGCAAGCTTAATCGTGACGCGCAGCCCATCGAGCCGCGGGGAGATCCCGGAAGATAATCTGGCCGAAAGCGATGCCGACAACCGCGCGCGTGGCCCGCAGCGGGTCGAGCAAGGCGACACGGGGGAAGTCGACCAGCAGGGTTAGGCAGGCGTCGGAGGGCGAGCGCTAGGCCAACGCGCTCGTCCTCCCGAAGAATTCGGCCGTGCAAGTCAACGATTTGACGATCCGCGCCGCGACGGTAAACGGTTCGGGTAGTCAGTCCGCGAATTTGGTTTTAGCTAACGCCATTTTTCGTTTGGGCATTCCCGTCGCTCCCAAAAACGTTTTCCCGTCGAATATCGAGGGCTTGCCCACGTGGTTCGACGTGCGCGTCTCGCCGCAGGGCTACCAGTGCCGCAGCAGCAGCATCGACATTCTGATCTCACTCAATCCGGCGACGTGGCACGCCGATGTTCTCGACGTTAAATCCGGCGGCGCGATCCTCTACGAAGAAACGTTCGCAGTAACGGGCGCTACAAAGCGCGACGACGTCACGTACTACCCGGTTCCATTCGCGAAGTTGGCCAAAGAAAACGTCGCCGACGCCGCACTGCGCAAATATCTGACCAACATGATTTACGTCGGCGCGCTCGCACATTTGCTCGGGATAAGCGAAGAATCGATCGAATCGGCGCTCCGCGCGCAATTCCGGCGCAAACTCAAGGCCGTCGACACGAATATGGAGGCCGTGCGGCTGGGCGCGAACTACGCCCGCGAGAATTTGCCCAAAAACGACCCGTACGCTTTGGAAGCGATGCCGGGCAACAACGACGGACTGATCCTGATGGAAGGAAACTCCGCCGCCGCGCTCGGCTGCGTCATGGCCGGCTGCACGGTCGCCGCGTGGTATCCGATCACGCCTTCGTCGTCGCTCTGCGAGTCGTTTATAGCGTACTGCGACCGCTATCGCGTAGACGCGGAGACCGGCGAACGCAAAGTTGCGGTGCTGCAGGCTGAAGACGAACTCGCCGCCATCGGCATGGTCTTCGGCGCGACATGGGCGGGGGCGCGCGCGATGACCTCGACGTCTGGACCTGGACTCTCCCTAATGGCGGAATTCGCCGGGCTGGGGTATTATGCGGAACTTCCCGGCGTGATCTTTGACGTGCAGCGCGCCGGCCCGTCGACCGGTTTGCCGACACGCACGATGCAGGGCGACGTCGCCTTCGCATACACGCTTTCGCACGGCGATACCAAACATATCGTGTTGCTCCCCGCAACGCCTATTGAAGCCTACGAGTTCGCAAGCCAAGCGTTCGATCTGGCCGATCGCTTCCAAACGCCGGTCTTCGTGCTCAGCGATTTGGATCTCGGCATGAACCTCTGGATGACCAAACCGCTGCCGTATCCCGAGCGCGGCTTCGATCGCGGCAAAGTTTTGAACGCCGAAGAATTGAACGCGGCCGGATCCTGGGGACGATACCGCGACGTCGATTCGGACGGCATTCCCTATCGCACGCTGCCGGGAACCGAGCACGCCAACGCCGGTTTCTTCACGCGCGGATCCGGTCACGACGAATCGGCGCGCTATTCTGAAGATCCCAACGTCTACCGCAACAACTTGGACCGCCTGTCGCGTAAATTCGATACGGCACGTGCGGCGGTACCGAAACCGATCGCCGAAGAGTCGGGGAACGCCTGCGGGCTGATCGCTTACGGAACCACGCACCACGCGATCGTGGAAGCGCGCGAACAGCTTCGCGTGGCCGGCGTCGAGACCGACTATCTTCGCGTACGCGCGCTGCCGCTCACGGCGGACGTGCTCGCGTTCATCGAACGGCACGAACGCGTCTACGTCGTCGAGCAGAATCGCGACGGCCAGCTCTACGGAATCCTTCGCACGGAGTTGCCGGCGAGCGCGATTGAGAAAATGCGTTCCATCCGGCACTACAACGGCGTGCCGATCGATGCGTCGGCGATCTTCGAACCGCTGCTTAAATCCGAACGAACGGAGCTCGTCCCGGCATGACCAGCGGAGCACCTCCGGCCAACGTCAATTCGGCCGGCCTTTCACGCGACGTCTACAAGGGTTTGCCCAGCACGCTCTGCGCGGGCTGCGGACACAATTCGATCACCAATCATCTGATCAAGGCGCTGTACGAGCACGGCGTGCAGCCGCACAAACTCGCCAAGATGAGCGGCATCGGCTGCTCGTCGAAGACGCCCGCCTATTTCGTTGAGCGCGCGCACGGCTTCAACGGCGTGCACGGACGGATGCCGTCGCTTGCCACCGGCGCGAAGATCGCCAACCGCGAGTTGATGGTGCTCGGAATCAGCGGCGACGGCGACACGGCCAGTATCGGTCTGGGCCAGTACTGCCACATGATCCGCCGCAACGTCGACTGCACGTACCTCATCGAAGACAACGGCTGCTACGGATTGACCAAAGGCCAATTCTCTGCGACGGCAGACCGCGGTTCCGTTCTCAAGAAAGGGCAAGTCAACGAATTCGAGACGATCGATGTCTGCGGCTTAGCTATCGAATTGGGCGCGACGTTCGTCGCACGCTCGTTTTCGGGCGACGGCAAGCAACTGATCCCGCTTCTGCAGGCCGCGTTTTCACACCGCGGCACCGCGGTGCTTGACATTATCAGTCCCTGCGTTACGTTCAATGACCACGAAGGCTCGACCAAAAGCTATGCTTATGTCAAAGAACACCACGCGATCTTGCACACGCCGGATTATATCGTGGGCGGCCGCGAGATCACGGTCGACTACGAGCCCGGGACGGTAAAGGAAGTGCTGTTCGATGACGGGTCGCGCATTTTGCTGCGCAAACTTGAGGTCGAGTACGATCCCGAAAATCGCGTCGGCGCGCTTACAGTCCTCAACCAGGCGCGCGAACGCGGCGAACTCGTCACCGGACTACTGTACATCGACACGCAGGCGCGGGATTTATGCGAGCGCGAGAAACTTCCGCAGAAACCGCTGGCGCAGCTGAACGAAGACGAGCTCCGCATCTCACGCGAAGATTGGTCGAAACTCATGGAGTCTTTCGGCTAACTGCGGCAGCGCCTATCCAGTGTCATGGTGAGCTTGTCGAACCACGCTCGAGGGCAGCGCGCGAAAGCGCGCTAAGACGAGAACCGCACCTATGCGGGCCTCGACTCCGCTCGGCCGTGGTTCGACTGCCGCGCTAACGCGCGTCGCTCACCATGACAAACATTAGGCGGCTGGGAAGTGCGACTCGTCCCCGTACGGTAAGAAGAGTGTGTACTCGCGCTGGAAGCGCAGTTTGACCGTGCCGGTCGGACCATTGCGGTGCTTGGCGATGATGAATTCCGTGAGATCGGGTTCGGCAGCTTCTTCTTTGTAGTACCCTTCGCGATAGAGAAACGCGACGATATCCGATTCTTGCTCGAGCGAGCCCGAGTCTCTCAAGTCGGCGAGCATTGGACGTTTTTCGGCGCGCGTCTCGACGGCGCGGTTGAGCTGCGCGAGCGCGATAATCGGAACGCCGAGATCCTTGGCCGTCGTCTTCAGCGTGCGGCAGATCTCGGAGAGCTCTTCGTTGCGGTTGGAGTTGCGGCTCAAAACGTTGGGACGCAGCAGTTGCAGGTAGTCGATGAAGACGGCCGAAAGCCCCGCGCCCGATTGCAGGCGTCGGCAGCGGCTGCGGATCTCCGCGATCGAAATGGCGCCCGAATCGTCAAGATAGAGCGGCAGTTCATTCAGCACACCCATCGCATCGGAGATCTTCTCCCAGTGGTGCGGCTTGATGTTGCCGCGCCGCATGTCGTGCATGCTGATGTGCGCCTCGGCGCAAATCAGGCGCTGCACGATTTCGTCGTTGGACATCTCTAGCGAGAAAAAGGCGATTGGTTCCGTTTCCTCACGCGCTGCGGCGACGGCCATGTTGAGCGCGAACGACGTCTTACCCATGCCGGGCCGGCCGGCGAGGATAATAAAATTGCCCGGCTGGAAGCCTGTCGTCATATCGTCGACGTCGTGGAAGCCCGAGGTCAGCCCCGTGCGATCGCCCCGGCTGTGAAAGAGCTTGTCGATACTCTCGAATGCGGGTTTGAGCAGCCGCGAGACCGGCACGAACTCGCGGTGGAGTTGCCGGCGGCCGATTTCGAAGACCATCTGCTCGCTGCGATCCAGCGCGCCCTCGACGTCCTCTTCATTTTCGTACCCGAACTGCGTAATCTGCGTGCCCGCATGGATCAACCCGCGCAAAACCGCTTTTTCGCGCACGATCTTCGCGTAATAGGTGGCCGACGCGGCGGTTTGCACCGTGTCCATCAGCGACGAAAGGTACGAGATGCCGCCGACCTTGTCGAGCTGATCGCGCCGCTTCAGCTCTTCTCCGATAGTAATCTTGTCGAGCGGCTCACCGCGATCGTACAAGTGCACGAGCACGGAATAGATCGTCGCGTGGACGTGCGCATAGAAATCCTCGGGACGCACGATTTCGCCGGCGGCTCCCATGATCTCGCGGTCGACCAGAATCGAACCCAGCAGCGCCATCTCCGCTTCGAGATTTTGCGGCGGGATGCGATCGATGACGGGCAGATTCGTTACGGTCATGAGCGGGCTGACATACTCCGCCGGAGCGTGAGCGCTTGCCTTGTGGATTTCTTGTGGAGAGCCAAAGCTTTAAACGCCTGCTCGATTGAGGCGACCGGAATCACTTCGATTCCCGCCAGCGTCCGATCGATTTCGCGCATGTTTTCCTTCGGCACGAGGATCGCGCGCATACCCGCCTGCCGTGCTGCGTACAATTTCTCCACGATGCCTCCGACCGGACGAACCTTCCCTTGGATCGAGAGTTCGCCTGTCATCGCCACGTCTTGGGGCACCGGCGTCTTGCTCAGCGCGGAATAGAGCGCTAAGAAAATCGCCAAGCCCGCCGACGGACCATCGATGTTTCCGCCCCCAATCACGTTAATGTGCAGATCGTAATTGGCCGTATCCAGACCCGTAACGGCGCGCAAAACGGCAGCGGCGTTAAAGACGCTGTCTTTGGCCATCTTGCCGGCGGCGTCGTTGAAGCGCACCGCACCTTTTCCGGCGGCACCGGCGTTAAATGCGACCGCTTCGATCTCGATGATGCTGCCCAAATAATGCAGCACGCCCAAACCAAACGTCTTTCCGATCTCGCGAGCCGGCCGTCCGCGCACCAACGTGTGCGGCACCAGGCGCCCGGCCTGGACGACGTTGCGCACGTGTTCCTCGGTAATCTGCACGTTCTCGGCGCGCCCGAGTTTTGCGCTCTTGGCGGGGGCCTTCGCGGGGTAGAGCGCTTCGCCGAAGGCATCGGCCACGATTTGTACGGCTTGGCGGCCCTCGATGGTGTACGAAGCAATCAGTTGCGGCACGCGGCGCTCGGCCTTGGCGCCCAGCCGCTTGATCGCGGCGCCGACGATCGAAACGATCTGCGATTGCGTCAGCGGTTCGAAGTAGACGGCGGCCGCGCGGGACCGGATCGCAGGATCGATGTCTTCAGGCTCGCGCGTCGTCGCGCCGATCAGAATGAAATCGGCCGGCGCGCCTTCCCGGAAGAGCCGCTTGATGTACTCGGGCACATTTGCCGAGCTCTCGTCATAGTAGGAAGATTCGAAGGTGACGCGTTTGTCCTCGAGCACTTTGAGAAGCTTCGTTTGGAGCAGCGCGTCCATCTCGCCGATCTCGTCGATGAAGAGCACGCCACCGTGGGCGCGGGTCACCATGCCGAGCTTGGGCTCGGGGATGCCGCTATCGGCAAATTCGCGGCGGCTTCCTTGATAGATCGGATCGTGCACGCTCCCGAGCAGCGGATTGGTCGTCTCGCGCGGGTCCCAGCGCAGCGTCGTGCCGCTGGCCTCGATAAACGGCGCGTCCTTCGCGAACGGCGTGTACGCGCGCGCCTTCGCGACCTCGAGCGCCAGCCGCGCGACCGTCGTCTTGCCGACTCCCGGCGGACCGTACAGAATCACGTGCTGCGGATAGGGCGAAGAAATTTTGGCCAGCAGCGAACGGATAGCGGCTTCTTGCCCGACGATCTCCTTGAGCGACTGCGGACGCAATAGTTGAAGCGCAGAAGCAGCTAAGCCGCGGTCGTTTAGCTGCTGCAGTTCTTGCAGCTTCTTCTGCGTCGCAGGCGTCTCGGGACCTGCATCTTCGCGGAGCGCTTCCATCTTCAAATCTTTGAGATAGTCTTGGTGGCGCTCGATCATCTTCGAATTGATCTTTCGCTCGATCGAATCTTCGACGTTTTTCTGCGCGATTAAATCCGCGAGCTGCTCTTCGATTTCGCCTAAAACCCGACGGAAGCTGGCACGGCCGGTGACGCGTTCGATCGTGGGATCTTCGAAAACCAACCGCTGCAGCGCGCAAATGCGGTCCGGCAGCGCGCCCGAGCGCATCATTTTGAGCGCGTTCATTTTGCCTGCGCGCAGGACCAACTTGTCCGATCCGATCGTGTTGGCGAGCACGTCGTAGAGCGCCGAAACGTAGCGTCCCATCTCGTCTTCGCTGCCGAATTTACGACGGAACCGCACCACATAGGGATTGTCGCTCACGCCGGCTCCGCGACGACGTCCACGGTCGCTTTGGCAACGACACTCCTTCCGAGTCGAATCTCGATCGGATAGGTGCCCACAGCTTTGATGGCCGTCTTCATCTCAATTTTGTGTTTGTCGACCGGCGCCGAAAACGTCTGCGAGAAGGCTCGCGCAACGTCGGCGGTCGTCACGGCGCCGAAGAGCCTGCCGCTTTCGCCGGCCTTAGCGCGCACGACGACCGGCTTGCTTTCCAACAGCGCGGCGAGTTCGCGAGTTTCGGCCAGGGACTCGGCCTCACGCTTGTCGTGAGCTTTCTTCTGCTCGTCAAGCACGGTCAGAGCGCCCTTGCTGGCCTCGGTCGCCAGTTTGCGGGGCAGCAAGAAATTGCGCGCGTAGCCCTCGGCAACGTCGACGACCTGGCCTTTTTTGCCGAGCGGCTTCACGTCGCTCAGCAAGATCAGGCGCACGGACTTACTCGGTGACGAACGGTAAAAAGGCGATAATGCGCGCGCGCTTCACCGCAACGGTCAAGAGCCGCTGATGTTTGGCGCAATTCCCGGAGATGCGGCGCGGCAGAATCTTACCGCGCTCGGAGACGTATTTCCTCAGGCGCATCACGTCTTTGTAATTGATGTCGATGGTGCGCTCGGTGCAGAAGCTGCACGGTTTGCGTTTGACGCGCCGGTCTTTGACCACGCGTTTGGGCTTCATTTTCGTTTTGGGAGGCATCAAGTTTCCTTTGCTAGGTGGTTTACGCCCCCAGACACTGCTGAGAGCCTAGCGAAGTGACGCGGAGCGCCACTGCCTTTTTGGTGGGTTAAATGCGGCGCGGCTCTCCTGCCCGGTAACGGTAGACGATCCGCCCTTTGGTGAGGTCGTAGGGCGAAATCTCGAGCTCGACCCGGTCCCCAGGCAGAATTCTGATGCGGTGGCGGCGCAGACGGCCGGCAACGTGAGCCAGGACCGTGTGCGAGTTCTCCAGCTCAACGGAGAAGCTGGCACTGGGGAACACCTGCACGATCGTGCCAAAAACCTCAAGGGGCGCCTCTTTGGTGGCGCTGGGTTTGCGGCGTTCGAGCGGTTGCTTGGAGCCTCGTCTCAAGGGCTACGATCCTTCGTGGGAGAGGTGCGGGGGCGACCGGAGGAAGTTCGAGCCCTCCGGGGGGTCACCCTGGCCGATCCGGCCACCTAGTGAAACCTTCGCCGATGGCGAAGCGTTGCAGGAGGGTTATCAGGCTTCGAAGTCCGCATGGTCTACGTTCCAAGTACTAGCGAGTCGGATCCAGAGAAACTCACAAACTAAAAACTAGGAGACTCGTTAGATATATGTATACCGATGAAACGCTGACCTGTGTGGATTGTGGACGTCAGTTCACGTTCACGACCGGCGAACAAGAATTCTTCGCCAGCAAAGGCTTCACCAATAAACCCAGCCGTTGCACCGATTGCCGCGCAGCCCGCAAGTCGGGCCGTTCGGGAGGCGGCAGCGGTGGCGGTGGCGGTGAAGGCTACGGCCGTCAGCGCGAAATGTTCACTGCAACGTGCAGCCAATGCGGCGGCGTAGCGGAAGTTCCGTTCCAACCGCGTGGCGACAAGCCCGTGTATTGCCGCGATTGCTTCGCGCAACGCCCCAGCTACCGATAAAGTAAGCCTCTTCCGTAAGGAAGAGAGACTCGCTAACATAAAGGGCCGCATCAGTGCGGTCCTTTATTCATTCTACGCCGTGGCCGATGAAAGTGCGCATTTGTTCATGCCGACTTCCAGTTCTTCGGCGCGTTCGGCGGAGACCGGCGCCCCAAGATTGATCTTCCTGATCTCGGCATAGGCACCAGGCTGGCTTGAATGGGAAACGCGCTGTTCGACGCTTTCCAGGAAAGCGTCGCGATCCGAGATGGCGGCGCCCGCCAAGAGCCTGCCTAGGCGCCGCTCGCACGCGCCCCGGCCATCGAACTGCGCCGCCGAAGCTGCATGCGCCGGCAGGACGACCGTCTTCGGATCGAGTTTGCCGAGCACGCCTGAAAGCGACTCGTAGAGATATTGCGTCCACTCGCGAGCTTTGTTTCCGAGATCCGGCCGCCCGACGCCCTCGGGCAGCAGCGTGTCGCCGCTGATCAGGTAACGATCGTCGACGAGCAGCGCGGTACTGCCCAGCGTATGTCCGGGCACCGGAAGCGTCAGCACACGAATCTTCGCGCTGCCAATATCGAACTGTTTGGGCATCGCATCACGAGCCAGCGCGCTGCCTGCGGCATCTTCATCGGCCAGATGATAGGCCGATCCCGAATCGCGCGATAGCGCCGGGCTTCCGGAGAGATGATCGGCGTGCAAATGCGTATCGGCGGTGCCGGCGATGCGCAAGCCGTTACACACGGCAAACTCGCGGTAGACGTCACCATAACGGGTTGCATCGACGACGAGCGCTTCGCCGCCGGATGCAACGACATAGGAAAGGCAGCCTTTGGCCGGGCGCACCACTTGGTAGATCGCAAACGCGTCGCCCGGCTCGTTCAAACGAACGACCCGATGGTGCGCGGCCCACGCCAGCATTCCCCCGTCGACATTGATCGCGTTGACGCCGCGCTGCCGCAACACACCCGTAACATACTGCGACGAGCGGCCGCGCGCGCAAATAACGTAAACGGAATCCGCTTGGGGCAGACGCGAAAGCGCGCCGTCTTCGTCTTCGACGAACTCCGTGTACGAAACGTTTGCGAACGCCGGAATACCGGGTCCTTCGGGCCGCCACTGCTGCGAATCTGCAGCGTCGCGCGCATCGAGCAGCATCGCGCCGGGATCGGCAACCCCTTGGAGCAGCCGGTCGAAGTGCGCGATGTCAACGGAGTGATTCATGCTCTGCTCCTAGCGGTGAAATGCGATGAGCGCGGGTTTCGTGACCATCAAGACCAACGCGAACAGAGGCGTAACCAGGGCGAGCGCCCCCCAAACTTCCCAACGGCGCGAGAGCTTCCGGTAGGCTTCGCTCGTCAGCGAAGTGCCGGCCGACGCGAGATCGGCGAGTTCGCGTTGCGCGCGCGAGACAGGCACGAATGCGACTCCGGCGATGATGAAAAGCACCAGCGACCACAGAATCCACCCGGTGCCAAGGATCGTCCAGCCGCTAATTGAGGCCGCCCCGAAACCGGCGATCAGAATCACGACGATCGACGGAATGGTGATCAGGCGGTCACTCAATATGATTCCGCGCAGGGTGTGTGCGGCAATTTCAGGACGGCCGCTTCGGTCCGCGATGGCCTTCCAGAAAAGTCCGGTGGAGATATTGCCGAGAAATGCCACGACCGCAACCACATGGACGAGCTTCAACAGCAGGTAGGCGCTATACATCGTTCACGGCTCCGGAAGGTCTTACGGAGCGCTCTTAAGCAAGATTCGGGCTCCCGCCTTTTTTCGATGTGGAGGTTACGAACATCTATGGATCACGCAAGCAAGAACGTATCGCGCGGCGAGGCGCTCAAGGCGCTCGTGGTGCTCCCGGCCCTGGCCGGGCTGCTCGCGGCCGGCTCGTTTTCAACCGCCGACGCCGCCGATAATAAGAAGCAATTCAAGTATCAAGACAAGCCCGGTCCGCGCGGCCAGAAGTGCTCGGGCTGCCGCTTCTTCAAGAAGCCCAACGGCTGTTCGATCGTGCATGGCAAGATCAGTCCCAACGGCTGGTGCATAGCCTGGGCGAAAAAGTAACGCCGGAAAGGGATTGCGTATGAGCTCGGTGCGGGTTTTGGTCGGCACTCGTAAGGGCGCCTTCATTTTAAGCGCGGACGGCAAACGCGAGAAGTGGGACGTCAGCGGACCGCACTTCGCGGGCTGGGAAATCTATCATGTGAAAGGCTCGCCCGTCGATCCGCAGCGTTTATATGCATCGCAAACGAGCAGCTGGTTCGGCCAGGTCGTGCAGCGCTCGAACGACGGCGGCCGAACGTGGGAGCCCGTCGGCAACAAGTTCGAGTATGCGGGCGTCCCGGGCACGCATCAATGGTATGACGGAACGGCGCGGCCTTGGGAGTTCAAGCGCGTTTGGCATTTCGAACCGTCGCTGAACGATCCCGACACTGTGTACGCCGGTGTCGAAGACGCCGCGTTATTCCGCACGGCCGACGGCGGCCAAAATTGGGAAGAGCTTTCCGGATTGCGCGAGCACAAGACGGGAAGTTCGTGGCAGCCGGGCGCCGGCGGCATGTGCCTGCATACGATATTGCTCGATCCGAAGAACCCGCAGCGCATATTCGTCGCGATCTCAGCGGCGGGCGCGTTCCGCAGCGACGACGCAGGTGCAACGTGGAAGCCGATCAACCAAGGCCTTCACTCGGAGTACATTCCCGACCCGACCGCCGAGGTCGGACACTGCGTGCATCGCATCGCCATGCACCCGTCGCGTCCCGACGTTCTGTTCATGCAGAAACACTGGGACGTGCTACGGAGCGATAACGCAGGCGAGCGCTGGACCGAAGTGAGCGGAAATCTGCCGAGCGACTTCGGTTTTCCCATCGACGTGCACGCGCACGAACCGGAGACGATTTACGTCGTGCCCATCAAAAGCGACGGCGAGCATTTTCCGCCGGAAGGAAAGCTGCGAGTCTACCGCAGCCGCAGCGGCGGAAACGACTGGGAAGCGCTCACCAACGGTTTGCCGCAGAAAGATTGCTACGTCAACGTGTTGCGCGACGCGATGGCCGTTGACTCGCTCGAGTCGTGCGGAATCTATTTCGGAACGACGGGCGGCCAAGTCTACGCTTCTTCCGATGCGGGCGACAGCTGGAAGCCGATCGTTCGCGATCTGCCGGCGGTGCTCTCGGTCGAGGTGCAGACACTGGCATGATCCGCGTCGTGCTACCGGCGCATCTGCGCACGCTCGCGCGGATCAGCGGCGAGCTCGAACTTTTGGTTGACGGAAAGATAACGCAGCGTTCCGTCGTCGACGCGCTCGAAGAGCGTTACCCGACGCTGCGCGGCACGATCCGCGATCAAGCCTCCAAGAAACGCCGCCCCTACATACGCTTTTTTGCCTGCGAGAAAGATCTCTCGCACGACTCGCTCGACACGCCGCTCCCCGAATCTGTTGCAGCCGGAAACGAGCCGCTCCTCATTGTCGGCGCGATAGCCGGCGGTTAGCTTTTCGCCAGGGTGGTCTCGACGGTGCGCGTCAGTTCCGCCCCGAATAAGAGCAGCTGCGCGGAGTAGTAGATCCAGAGAAGCACCAGAACGAACGCTCCGACGCTTCCGTAATTGGACGCCGGGCGCGCGTGCGTGAAGTAGATCGAAATCGCCGCTTCGCCCAACAGCAGCACGATGCCGGTAATCGCTGCTCCGAGCGCCGAGCTCTTCCAGCCGACGTCGGTCTGAGGCAGCACGCGATAAGTGAGCGTCAGGAACAGCACGAGCGCGACTATGTTTACAACGATGCCGGTTTTCAAGCCGGCAGCGTCGGCAACGACGAGCGATATCATCGCCAATGCGGCGAGCGCAGCAACAACTACGAGCGCGTGCAGCCGAAGCACGATCGTTTCCCATAAGCCGCCGCGCCGGCGTTCGGGAATCTCCCAGATCTCGTCCAGCGCTTCCTGAACCTGCATAAAGATGCCGAAAGCCGACGCCATGACCAACACGGCGCCGGTCGCCAACGCAACCGGACTCGTGCGATGCTCCGATGCGGAAACGAGCATATCGACGAGTTGCGCGCCCTGCGTTCCCACCATGAGCTGCAACTGGTTCTTCACCAGATGCTGCGTGTGTTCTGCTCCAAGGACTGTGCCTGCTATTACGACGATGATGAACAGCAGCGGCGCCAGCGAGAAGACCATATAGAAAGACAGTGCGGCGGCCATCCGGGAGACCCGGTGCCGCCGCCAGTTGTCGAACGTTTTTTGAAGGATTTTCAACCGGAGATTACGCGCTGCGTCTCATTACCTGAACCGTCACCAGCGCCGCGACCGCCGCCGCAGCCGGTATGGCCCAACGCAGCCAGCCGGGGCGCTTGTTTCCTTCATCGAAACGAAGCACGGTACGCTCGCAGTGCTCGTGTTCCGAGTCGCCGTCGAGAAAAACGTTGCGATGCCTAGCGCAGTGCGCGTTGAGACACGTGTAGTAAGTCGTTTCCATAACGGCCGTATACCCGCTTCGAAACGCTTCGCAAGCCGGCCGCCGGGCGGCTGCTTTTTATCAACACCAGGAGCTGCGGGCCGTATACGTCAGCGTCGCATGACTGTCGGGCGGGACATGCACCGTCCAGGTTGCGGTCGAGGCCGACGTTTTTTCGTGCGGCGTATTCTCGGCAAGAATTTGCCACGTTCCGGGAATCGATTCAACGACAAGCACGTCCTGCGGAATCTGCTTTGCATTTGAGATTTTGATCTCATATGACGAATCGTCCGAGCAGTCGTGGCCTTCGAAATTCGTCTGCCGCTTGCGCGCCGTTACGTCGAACGAATCGCCGAGGTGGAGACGCACGGACTCATTGCGTGGAGTGTGACCGATTTGGTCCGACCCCAACAGCTGCGAGAGGTTGTGAGTATCATTTTGATACAGGCGCACGATACCGGCCGGCAATGGAATACCCAGGTCGCCGCCGCGATTTTGGAACGTCACATAGACTCCGACCGGGAGGCGGTCGCCCAGATCGGCGTCTTCGTTACGATAGTAGTTCTGCGATCCGCGCAACTCCAGTGTCTTTCGCACCGGCACGTCCCGCGCACTGAGGAGCGAGATTTGTTTGGTTTGTTTGTCCAAGACGGTCGTGGGGCGGCTCAACGTGTACAGATGATATTCAAAGTAGTTCTCTTGCACGAACGTATCGGGCCGGACAAGATTCCCTGCGGCGTGCGCCGTAACGTTTGCAATCGTGCGAAGCATCTGCGGCTGAATGATGTTGACGTTGCCCGCCACCAGCTGTAAACGGGCATTGTCGTATCCGGTCCCGCTGTTGTTCGAAAGCGTAATCAGACCGGTGAGCTGCAAACGCCGCTCGTCCGGGCTAAGCAACCCGACATAGTCCGCGCGCCAGCTCAAGCCGCTGGTGAGGTAGCTCAAATCCAACGTGTGCGCTCCCGCGCGCGCACTTTGCATATCCAAGACGAGTGTGGGCCGGTCGCGAAAAGTACTCGATGACACCGGATAGGCGATATGGCCGCGGAGTTCGGTTTCGATGCGGTTGCGATATCGCAATACTATCCCGCCGTTAGTGCTGAGCACGCGGGCCGTCTCCCGTGTCTCCCGATCGCCTGCAAAACGCGGGTCATGGACCACGATAACGTCGCGCCCGATGTACCGGTCCAACAGGGCGGACGGATTGAACAGGTCGTAATCGAAATTCTGCTCGGTGACGGTCACGCCGCTGACATCACCGACGGAATCAACTAAGGCACTCGTCGGATCGATTTGCGCGCTTACGTCGCGCCATGCAATGCGGTTCGCGCCTCCGTTCATGTACACACGCCGCCGATCGTGCACGAGCGCGGTCCCGGCAGTGTATACGGTAAGGTTCACGAGATCGCGCTGCGCGACTGTGCTCGTGCGCTCGCGCGGGGCGGCGGCGACCTTCCCGGCCGGTACGAGAAGCGCTAGTGACGAAAGAACGATCGATGCGGTGCGTACCATGCAAGGCCTCCGGTCGAGAATGTTGCATGTCAAACGCATGAGTCGCCTGTTGCGTGACGCGCACTGCGCGGAACAATCCGCCCCGCCTGTCGTATGTGAAGTAGCATGATGGGCTTGATCGGCGCTGCGCTGGTTCTCGTGTGGATGCAGCTTTCACGCACTCCATGGCGCGAGCTCGGCTTTGTAAGGCCGAAGAGCTGGATCGGGACGGTTGCAGCTGGCGTTGCGCTGGGCGTAGCGCTCAAAATCGTGATGAAAGCGCTCGTGATGCCTCTTTTCGGCGCCGACCCCGTCAATCACGTCTATCATTATGTCGCGGGGAATCCGGTCGCGCTCGCAGGTACGGCGCTTACCGTTATTGTCATCGGAGGATTCGGCGAAGAGACCGTTTACCGCGGGTTCCTGTTCGAACGCCTCGGCAAGGTACTGGGATCCGGTGCCGTTGCAAAAACCTGCATCGTGCTGATTACCTCCGGACTGTTCGCGATTTCACACCTTTACGATCAGGGAATCCCCGGCGCCGAACAAGCCGTGTTCACCGGACTGATTTTCGGAAGCGTCTTCGCAGTTATAGGAAAAATTTGGATACCGATGATTGCGCATGCCGTTTTCGACTTAACGGCGCTGGCGCTAATCTACTGGAATCTCGAGCCCAACATCGCGCATTTCATTTTCAAATAGCGGCCGGTCAAAATTCTTTGGTGACGTTGCGCTCAAACGGGTAAACGTGAACCATCCAGCCGAAGACGTTGTCGAAGAAAAAGCCGCCGGCGGCTTCGCACGCAGCACGCGTATTAATCGATCCGCTGAAGCCGAACTCGCGCTGCTCTTGGGGACTGAGCGGCCGATTCGGGTGGGGCTGACAAATGTTCCTATGCGAGTGCCAGTGGCCGAACACCAGAGGAATGCGCCGATCGAGATTGTCCATCGAGGCGTTGATCGGCGCCGAAAACATAACGCCGGCTAGCTCGAACCCAGTCGGTGTTCGGCGATAGAGCAGCGCCATCGGCTTGTCGGGGTCGAGATGACGCGAGTTGGCCAGCAGGTTGCCGGCATTGACAAAATGTTTGAGAGCGCCAACCGGGACGTCTTCTCCTTCGGGAATGAATCCCGCCGCCTCAGCGGCTCGCACATCGCGGTATTTCACGAGGCTGGTTCTCAGATAACTCATCAGGCGTTGGAGATGCGCGTTTTGGCGCTCGTCGAGGGTGGTCCGCTCCTCGCTCATGCGCGTGTGCCCGAACGCGTCCATTCCCATGCCGCTCGAGCGGTGATGTTTCTCATTCCCGGCGATTGAAAGATTTTGTCCGTGGCCACAGGCACAAAGAGCCAAGCATAGCGTTATCATTACAAGACGCACGTTTTTGAAAACGCGCGGCACACGGATTACGTGACTGGCCGCAAAAGGCGGCCGTGAAACAATCGCGGCGAAGAGCTCGTAAGTCATCTGTTCTGCCTGATCGGCAGGATGAGGAGTCGTCGCGCTGGGAGGCTGGTCGAAGATGAGCCCAATGGATTGGAACGCGCGAGTGGCCGGTTTCCGTATCTGCTGCTGACTCTGCTCGGCTTGTTCGCCCTCGAGTACGTCCCGTCTACTCTCTTTGTGACCGGAAACGCAGCCGCAACCGCCCATAACATCGCCACACACGAGACGCTCTTCCGCATCGCAATCGTCAGCGAGTTGGTCGCAATTGTTCTGGAACTCTTTGTTGCGTTGGCCCTTTACCGTTTGTTCAAAAGCGTGGATCAGACGCAGGCCTTGCTGCTTGTTATTTTGGGCGGCCTCATTCCGGTTCCGCTCTACTTTCTGAACGCGTTGAACTACGTTGCGGCACTGATACTCGTGCGCGGTGCTGACTTCTTAACCGTGTTTAGCGCCGCTCAGCGGGACGCACTGGCGATGCTATTCCTGCGGCTGCATCACTACGAGCTCTTGGCAAGTTTTGTTTTTGCCGGTTTGTGGCTCTTTCCGTTCGGCCTGCTCGTGTTCAAATCGGGGTTCCTTCCGCGCGTTCTCGGTATTTGGCTCATCATCAACGGATTTGCTTATCTGGCGATCACGTTTTCGGGATTTCTTCTTCCTCAATATTCGGACGCCGTCGGTACCATCACGTCTCCCATGCTTTTCGGGGAGATCGCGATCATGCTGTGGCTCTTGATTATGAGCGCAAGGCCGAAACCCGCGGCGATTTGACGAGCTCCGGTAATCGACATGGCGTCCTGGCGGTGTGTTGGCCCGGCCTGTTGACTTCACATATACCATGTGATATACAGTATGTATGACATACTATGCGGCGCGAGGGAAGACTGGTTTCTGAAGCCGCGCCCTTCGATAATCTCCGCCTAGAGCTTCGGCGGGGCTGTCTCGTTCTGGCGGTACTCGCAGCACTGAAACGCGAGCGCTACGGTTACACGCTGCGAACGCGGCTCGAAGAAAACGGCATCTCGATCGACGAGGGGACGCTGTATCCGCTGCTCCGCCGGCTGGAAGCGCAGGGACTTCTGCAGAGCGAGTGGCGCGAGGAAAACAGACGCAAGAAACGGTTCTACCGGCTCACGCGAGCGGGCAAGCCCGTTCTCTCTGCTCTGCTCGACGAGCTAAAAGAATTGAACGCATCGCTGAACCGCATCACTCAGGAGGCCTAGCCGATAGTGGAACTTCTCGACCGGTATCTCTACGAAGTCCGGCGCTATCTGCCGGTTGCGCAGCAGGACGACATTATCGCCGAACTTTCCGATACGATCCAATCGCACTTCGAAGATCGCGAGCGCGAGTTCGGGCGCCCGTTAACTGACGCGGAAGCCGCAACGATCGTTCGAGCGTTCGGGCATCCAAAGATCGTCGCGAGCCGGTATCAGCCGGCGCAATATCTTGTCGGGCCTGAAATCTATCCGTTCTATTGGTACACCCTCAAAATCGCGCTGGCCGGAGCGCTCGCACTTGAACTGCTCGGGGCCATGATCGCGGCATTCTTGAGCCCGTCGCCGTTGCCGTCGTTCATCAAGAACGTTGCCATCATGTGGCCCACGATCTTTCTGGTGCTCGGCGTCGTGACGTTCATTTTCGTAGTGCTCGAACGGACCGGTTCGGGCTCCTCGGTCCTGACGAAGCTCGGAATCGACAACTGGAATCCGCGAACGCTTCCGCGCGCGGCGTACGGCGAGGTGCCGCGCTTTTCGCTGTTGATCGAAGCTCTAGCCAACATCGTGTTCATGCTCTGGCTCCTCAATTTTTTACCGCTCCGGCGTGCCGTCGGATTTGTGATAAACGCATCGGGTGGCGGCCAGGCGCTCGCGCCGATCACACTAACGCCGGCGTGGCACCCGCTCTTGCTGCTGGCTTTCGTGGCCGCCGCTCTGATTGTGCTGCAAGACTTCGCGCTGCTGCTGTTTCCGTCGCGGACAAAACTTCGAGCCGGAACGCTCCTGATCGCAAACGTGCTGATGGTGATCGGCGCGTGCCTCGTCCTGCAGTCGCGTTCACTGGTCGCCGTAGTGCAGCCAGCCACGCAAGCTTACGCGCTTGCGGCGCAGGCGCTTAATGAAGTAGCCTTCATCTCGCTCGTCGTCCTCGCGGTTACGATTACCATCGCGGCCGCCTTCAACATCCGTACGTTACTGCAACGCGCGCCGAAGGCCGATCTGAATATCAGCTACCAAGCACGGAACTAGCTCTTCACCGTCTGGCGCGATCCGCGACCATGCCAAAGGCCACGCCGAACGCTACGCCCAGCGCGAGACCCTGCCCAACGTGATGCGAGCCGGCTCCGACCGCTACGCCCACTGCAGCGCCAAGAGCGATAAATACGCCGAGACGGGACGACTTCATGGTGGAACTCCTCCCTAGGGGAGCACCTTATAAAACGAGATCATGCCAGCAGCCATGTGATCGGTGACGTGACAGTGATACAGCCAGATGCCCGGATTGTCGGGAACCATGTCGGCGCTCATCATTTGTGCGGGACCGATGTTGAGTACGTCCGTACGGTGACCCTGAAATAGCACGGTATTGCCGTGCCAGTGCGGTGTGTGGAAGCTGAAGCCGTTGCCGATCGAGATGACGTACCAGCGGACGTGATCGCCGCGTTTCATAACCATCTTCGGTCCGTTGCCGTAGATATAGCCGTTAATCGTCCACTTTAGGTTTCCGTCGGCGAAGCCGAGCCCAGTGAGTGAGAAGTTACCGTCGGGATCCGACCCGATGAGTTCGAGTTTCCCCTTCGTGGCTAATGAGGGTGTGAACGTCTTCATGTTGCGAGCCAGATACCAACTTTGATTTTCGTTGAATAATTCGAAATCGGTGACGAACTCACGATCGACGTCCTTCGGCGTTCCATCGGGACGCGCCATGCCGCGCGCCGTTACAATGATCGCGCCGACAAGGCCGGACTCGATATCCTTTTGATCCTCGGCGTGCGAGTGGTAGAACCACACGACCGAACTCGGATCGCTCGGGCCAGGCCCGGCGCGATCGGGTACTTGCCAAACGTACGTAAACGTGTGCCCCGGGGGAACGGCACCCGCGATCTTACTCGCGCCGCTTGTGCCGTCGCTGTACGCGCTCCCTTCCGACGATTTGAGATAGAACACGCCGTGAGGATGCATGCTGTACGGGTGTGAAGCATTGTTCCTAAAAACGACCTTGACAGTGTCGCCTACTTCAGCGCGAATCGTCGGGCCCAGAATGCCGAGATATTGCTGGTCTGCCCGGCGCAGTTTGAGGTGACGAAACGTGCTGTCGGTGTATTCGCGATAGACGGCTTTCCAATATTTGCTGCCGATGTGGTTCCGGTCGCGCACGGAATACGGCCGCTCAAGCGCGCTAAACGGCTTGCCCATCATTACGTCTCTGCCTACGGGCGCATAGCTCCACAGCACTTCGTCTGCGGCGATGTAGTACGTTCGAATGTGCCCTTGCGCTTGCGGCGGAGCGGCACCCGCGATAAAGAACAGGCCGCAAATAATAAGAGCGGCGCGGCTAAATTGACGCACGTTTCTAATGCCTCCGATTCGCATAACCGGTTCGCTTGCATTCAGAGTGATTCCCGCGCTTGGTTAGAATTAGTCCAACGTCAAGACTGGCACAATTCAGTTTCATCGAACACCATTTGGCCGCATTTCACAGTACCTCAACGACAGAACGCGACGACAAGGTCTCGCCATGGGTTCACGGCTATGGGAACTATCGCAGAATAACGATAGATATCGCCGGTCCGATGAGGCGGCAGAGGTTTAATGCCGATAAGCACCTGATCTCTCGCGGGCATGCCGGAACGGGCTTGGGCGAAGAGGCGGTCGTCCGTCGTGCGATATACAAACCCGACGAGATCCGCACCGTAAATTACTCTTGCGACGCTTCGAACGGTTTCAGGCTTTCCGTTCCGCGGGATGAAGTCGTCGCCGACGGAGATCTGGGCCGCGCCGGCACAAGTGTATGGAGCGCCGGCGTATGAGCCGACGATCGCTGTGAGTATTAAACTTGAAATGCCCATAGGTCATCGACCAGATCTAGCGTCGTCACTGGAAGACGGTCAGCGATCGACGCGTCAAAAAGCCTTGCATCGTTTTCGTCCTCTGGTAAACACGGTTCGGTGGCTTCCCATGCCTCCCGTGAAGGCCACAGTGCGATCGCACAATACGTGCCGTCCGGTTCTCGGTACAAACGCGATCCGTAGGAGCCACGCACCGCACGAATCTTCTCAGTCCGAGCGTGCCACGTCCGACGAAACGCCGCGTCCATTTCAGGCCTCACATGCCAGCGATAGATAGCCGTGAACATTATCACCCTTATTCTTAAGGATCGAAGAATCAGTTTGTCGTGGTCACTAAGCCGAGACCCTCCGGGCAAGATTTACCGCAACGCTTAGGCTTCGCCGGCGTAAGGACCAGTGAGGCGCAAAATAGTACCAATCGCCTCATATTTCGAGGCGAAACCTTGATTCCTGAGGCGAATTGTGACATAATACGCCTCGTATTATGAGGCGATACATTTGGCAAATGCCGCACTGGCCCGCTCTTCGAGTGTCCGTGGCGCGGCTGTTGCCACTGATAGAAATTGTACGCAGGAAGCAAGGGGCGTTCCAGGAGGTCCTTGAGTTCTCCGACATCGCCCTTCGCCAGCAAGCGCTAGTTGAAGCAACCGCCTCTAGTGTCGTCCAAACATCTGCAATTGAGGGGGAAGAGCTTGACTGGGACGCAGTGCGCTCCTCAGTAGCGCGTCGCCTGGGCATCGATCGCGCTGGATTACCCCAGGACGATAAGACCGAGGGCGTCGTAACGATGACGCTCGATGCCACGAGAAACTACGACCAACCCCTGAACGAAGCTCGTTTGTTTCGGTGGCATGCAGATCTTTTTCCCAGAATGTTGGGGCAGCCGGAGCCGGACCTTATTGTTGGTTCATGGCGTCAGGCGAACGGCGATCCCATGCAAGTCGTGTCGGGAGCACGTGGACGCGAGCGCGTACATTTCGAAGCACCGCCGGCGCAAGATGTGCCTGGAGAAATGCAACGCTTTCTTGCCTGGTTTAAAGATAGTCGTGGCCGAGAAAATGGCCTCGTTCGCGCTGCGCTCGCTCATCTTCACTTCCTTACGATACACCCATTTGCAGATGGCAACGGACGTATCGCACGCGCCATTGCCGACATGGCGCTTACTCAGGACGAAGATTCCTCGGATCGATTCTACAGTATGTCCGCACAGATTCACCGTGAAAGAAAAGTATACTACGGAATGCTCGAGCGTACGCAAATGTCCGGTCTTGATGTGACAGAATGGGCTGAGTGGTTCATAGGCTGTCTCGGACGAGCAATCGATGCGTCGCAGCAAGTTGCTGATCGAACGCGCCGGGCATCGGCATTTTGGAATACGCATGCCACGGACGATTTGAACGAACGACAGCGAGCTGTATTACAACGTCTTCTCGGCAACTTTCAGGGAGATCTGAATCTGCGAAAGTATATTGCGATCTCGGATGCGCCGCGCGCTACAGCTCAACGCGACCTCAGCGATTTGGTCGACCGAAGCATTCTTGTCCCGGCTGGCGCCGGTAAGGCTACACGATATCTACTACGCAATATCTAAAACGCCAAAACGCTAAAACGGCGTTGTCTCACGATTTGGCCGAATAGAACGCCAGACCGGAAGGCACCGATCTGCCGTTGAGGACCAACTCAGCATGACGCGAATAGTAAGGACCGCGTTCATTCTCACCTTCACGGCAATCGCCATGCTGATGGTCGGACCGGACCTTATGCTGCCGTGGCATCCATATTCGACCTTCGGATTGAGCGTCGATCGGTACGGCACCATTGTGAGGGTCAACCGCGTGGCGGCAACAACGGGATTGCGAGTTGGCGATCGTGTGGAGCTCAAGCGCCTGCACCCGGTCGAGCGAGCTCGGTATATGGGTGTCGTGCCGCAGGGCTCGTGAGGCGAGCTGCATGGATTGGGACCGAGGTGAGGGTATTGCTGCGCCGTATGCAATACTGCTCCTAGGAGGGCGCGCCATTGCGTTATATCGCTCTTGCATTGCTTTTGCTGAGCATTGCCCCCGCCCCGCACGCGCAGACCCGTTACCTCGTCACGTGGGCGATGGAAAGCAATGGCGACACCAACATGGGTGACGGCAGCGGTCACGATTTTCTCGCCGTTTACGACATCGGCGCGGCGCATTTCGGCGCGCTGGTCGCGATGCTGCCCGTTCCGACGCGCGCGCATATGGCTCATCATGCGAATTACGTGTTGCCGCCGAATCGCATGCTCTTCGCCAACGACTTTATGCAAGGCGAATCGTACGTTTTCGATCTGCGCGATCCGCGCAAGCCGCGCATTGCCGCATCGTTCAAAGATGCCGGCGCGTACGCGTACCCGCATAGTTTTGCGGCGCTCTCGAACGGCGACATGCTTGCGGCGTACCAGCAAACAGGGCACGGCGATACGGCTGCGGGCGCGCTCGTGGAACTCGATCGTAACGGGCGCATGATTCGCGGGAGCGCGGCCGCCGATCCGAAAGCCGACACGTTTATCCGCCCGTACAGTGTGCTTGTTCTGGAGAAGATCGATCGCGTTGTAACCACGAGCGCGGACATGATGCCGTCCACATCCGTAAGTCACGTCGTGCAAGTGTGGCGCCTGTCCGATCTCAAACTGCTCAAGAGCGTCGTGCTGCCCAAACCGAAGACCTACAACGGCGTGGCTGCGGAAGATCCGGACGAAGCGCGCCTGCTTCCCGATGGCCAAACGGTGCTCGTGAAGACGGCCACGTGCGGGCTGTTTCGCATGAACGGCTTGCGCGGGATTAGTCCGAGCGCGACATTCGTCTACGACTTTGGATATCGCGCGTGTCCCAGCGTGCCACTGGTTATCGGTCACTACTGGTTGCAGCCCTCGATGAGCGGGCACACGATCACGGCACTCGATGTTAGCGATTCGTCGCATCCGTTTCAAGCGGGGTATTTGAACCTCGGGCCGACGGCGCGTCCGCATTGGATGGCTCGCGAACTGGGCACGAACCGATTCGTTATCACCGGTGTCGGTTCGTTGCTGAACAAGATTACGTTCGCCGAAATCGATCCGCGCACCGGCGCGCTCCGCTTGGATCCACGATCGATTACATTGAACAAAGCGACGTGGCCAGACGGATGGAAGGGCCGCGCCATTCCTCACGCAACACTGTTTTACTGACTAAAAAGCTAAAACGCCTAGCATTGTCATTGTCGCGCCTTCGAGCGCAGCAGGCTCCATAGACCTTGCGCGGAGGCCGCGAGAGACAATAGAGAAACAACCGCAAGCGCAAGGAGCGTCCAGACGAAGAAAAAGGCTCCGCTCAATTTGCCGATCTCGATGCCTGCGAGGCCACCGGTGCCGGTTAAGTGGGTCAGGAAAATGGTCAGCCCCAGTAGCGATCCGAGCAACATGATAATATGCCCAGCCCTACGCTCGGGCAGCACCAGCGTTCCATACAGCCAAACAGCAAGAATGGCTACCATAAGGAGGTTTGATGCCATGCCTTTTTCCGACCCGTACACGATGTCATCCACTAGGTGAAATGACGCGAAAAGGATCGAGAGCAGGGACGTTACCAGCAATACGAGGTTTCGCTTCACGGAGAAGGCTTTCTTAACGCTGTTTGCGCTTTTCCTGGGGCAAGAGCATCAATGAAGCCCTTTCCATCCCCATTTCTTGAATAATATCTCGCGGTTTTTGGTTAGATGCCGTGAAACAGCACTAAAACGCTAAAACGGGATCTCTTCGTCCAGCGAATCTTCGACGCGCGCTGCGCCTGCCGCAACCGGCGTGCCGTTGCCGACACCTTCGCCCGATTCTTGATGCGGGCGGTCTTGACGCGAGCCGAGCATTTGCATCGTGTTGATGACGATCTCAGTCGCCGTCCGTTTGTTGCCTTCTTTGTCGTCGTATTGGCGAATCGAGAGCCGGCCTTCGACCAGGCACGACATGCCCTTCTTTAAATACGTGTTGCACGTTTCGGCGAGCTTCTCCCACGCCACGATGTCCACGAAGAGCGTATCTTCGGGTTTGGGATCGCGTTTGTTGGGGTTGACCGCGATGCGAAACTTGGTGACGCCCGCGCCCGAGGGGATGTACCGGATCTCGGGGTCGCGCACCAGCGTGCCGACCAAAATCACTCTGTTAAACGATGCCGCCATGATGCCTTACCTTTTCCTTGTAGATGCTCGCTACTGCCGCCAGAATAACCGGCTAGACTGCCACCTGTATGGCACTTTACTCGGCGGGCGCCGGTGCCTGAGGGGGGACCGGGGGCGCCGCCGCGGCGACTTTCTCGGCCTCGAGCGCTTGCTTGTCGAGCCGAATCAGAAGTGCCCGCAGAACGTCTTCGTTCAACCCCAATTGGCGCTCGATTTCTTTGGCCGCAGGCGGCTCGCTGCGGAACCGCATGATCACGTAGATCCCCTCGCGGACATCATGCATTTCGTAAGCGAGGCGCTTCTTGCCGAGCTTCTCAACGTTGAGGACTTCGCCACCGTTTGTGGTGAGGGATTGGGCGATCGCGGCCGCGCGCTGGTCGGCTTCGGCCTCCTCGAGGTTTGGGCGCAGCAGGTAGGTCACTTCATATTCGTTTGCCATGGCGGGACCCGGTGTTCCCCGAGGCGGGCCGGAGGGCCTCTCAGGGGCTTCTCACCACCGTTTGGCACATTCTAAGGAACGATGGGAACGACGCATTAGCGAGATGCCTGGCCGCCCGGAGAACCAACCGCGGACCAACCCGATCGCGCGCTTTGCCGTAACCCGGCGGGTCGCGGTCGCGATGATCGCGTGCGCAATCGGCTTGCTCGGCGTCTTCGCGATCCCGCGCCTAGCCGTCTCACTGCTGCCCAGTTTTTCGCCGCCTGTTATTAGCGTCAACGTCAATTATCCCAACGTGGCGCCAGAATCCATCGAGACGCTGGTAACGCGTCCGATTGAGAACGCCGTCAGCCGCGTTCCTGGCATCGACAACATCGAATCGACGAGTTCGGAAGGCTCGAGCCGCGTGCGCGCCCAGTTTCACTACGGCGTCAATATCGACATCGCCGCGGTAAACGTGCAGAACCAAGTTGACCGGATTCGCGGACAGCTCCCGAACGATCCCACTTTGCAAGCTCCGCAGATCAACAAGTTCGATCCTAATTCGCTGCCGGTCATCACCGCATTCGTCACCGACAGCCAGCGCTCGCAGCGCGACCTGAACGATCTCTACACCAACCAGCTCGCCGACGAGTTTTCCGCGGTGAGCGGCGTGGGTTCGGTTTCGGTGAACGCCAGCCAAACGCGCGCGATCATGATCCAGCCCGATGCCGGCTTGCTGGCCGGGTACGGACTCTCAGCCGACGCAATCGTCTCGCGCATCCGGGCTGAGAACGTGAACCTACCGGCGGGCGTCGTGCAGATCGCACAAAACGAATATCAAATTCAAACCGACGCGCTTTACCAGAACGAACAGCAAATTGCCAATACGATCGTTGCAACCAAGAACGGCGCACCGATTTTCGTTCGCAACGTCGCTCATGTCACCGATTCCATTCAAGAGCAGCGGTCGTACTCGCGCCTGAACGGAAAGCCCGCGCTGAGCATATCGATTACCGCGCAGCCGGACGCCAACGTCGTAGCCACGGCCAACCAGGTCTACCAGAAAATCGACGACATCAAGAAACGTTACCCGTCGATGCAGATCGGCGTCATATTCGATCAGCGCGGATTTATCGTCGATTCCATCAACGCGCTGGAACACACCGCAATCTACGGCGCGGTGTTGGCCGTGCTCATCATCCTCCTGTTCCTACATTCGTGGCGTTCGACGCTTATCGTAGCGATTTCTCTGCCGATTTCCGTTCTCGGAACGCTGTTTGCGGCCTATCTGCTCGGATACTCGCTTAACACAATGACGCTCGGCGGCCTGGCTCTCGCCGTCGGATTGATTGTGGACGACGCGATTGTCGTCATCGAAAATATTTACCGCCACTACATGCGCGGCGAGTCGATCATGCAAGCGACACAATCCGCCGTGACGCAGATCTTTAGCGCCGTGCTGGCTTCTTCGGTAACCGTCATAACCGTTTTCGTTCCGCTCCTGTTGATTCCGGGCTTGCAAGGTTTGCTCTTTACGCCGTTCGCGGTGATGGTGATGGTCGCGGTGGGCATCTCGCTTCTGGTCGCAGTCACCACGGTGCCCATGCTGGCCACGCGGTTATGGTCTGACGAGCGTCCACGCACAAACGGAGCGCCGAAATCCGCATACGCGCGTTTCAGCGCCGCGTTCGATCGCGGATACGAGCGGTTTGCCGAACGTTACAAGACGTTGTTGCGATGGTCCGTCGACCATCCGGCGCCCGTCTTTGCAGTAGCCGCAGCCATCTTCTTCCTGACGCTGGCCGCACTCAAGTTCGGCGTTGTTGCGACCGAATTGTTCCCGCCCACCAACTCGCGCTTCGCAAGCTTTACCCTGCGCATGCCGGTCGGTACCGCATTGAGCGTCACGGATGCCGTCACGAAGGATGTCGAGGCACGCTTGCGCCGCGATGCGCGCGTCGTAGAC